>Ga0207657_10003582_pt1 | contig 16572 bp, 20 predicted proteins | sample KBSC33metaG_FD_184316 | JGI IMG/M metagenome (GOLD analysis project Ga0207657, IMG submission 184316) | Corn rhizosphere microbial communities from Kellogg Biological Station, Michigan, USA - KBS C3-3 metaG (SPAdes) (version 2) | ecosystem: Host-associated > Plants > Roots > Rhizosphere > Soil ... | reverse complement strand
GCACCCGCCCGTTGGACGTGGACGAGGCCGCCGCGAAGCTGCTAGAGGGCGACGCTCGCCAGCTTCTGGCGCGCGCCCGGGACGCTCTTGCGGCCGTCGGCGATTGGAGCGCCCCCGCGCTCGAATCGGCGATCCGTGTCGTGGCGGAGGAAGCCCAGCTCGGCCTCGGCAAGGTGGCGCAACCGTTGCGCGCCGCCTTGACGGGCCGGACGACTTCCCCGGGTATCTTTGACGTTCTGGCTTTGCTCGGTCGCGAGGAAAGCCTGGCGCGGCTGGGCGACCAGATCGCGTGATGAAATGGAGTTAGGTGGAATGGCCGACAGCAAGATCAGCATCGGTGGCAAGGATTATACCTATCCGGTGCTCAAGGGCAGCACGGGGCCGGATGTCATCGACATCCGCAAGCTCTACGGCCAGACCGGTGCCTTCACCTACGATCCCGGCTTCACCTCGACCGCGAGCTGCGAAAGCGGGCTGACCTATATCGATGGCGACGCGGGCGTCCTGCTCCATCGCGGCTATCCGATCGACCAGCTCGCCGAGCAATCGAGCTTCCTCGAGGTTGCCTATCTGCTGATTCATGGCGAGCTGCCCAACCAGGATGAGCTCAACGAGTTCACCGGCACGATCACGCGCCACACGATGGTGCACGAGCAGATCGCCAAGTTTCTGTCGGGCTTCCGTCGCGATGGCCACCCTATGGCGATCATGTGCGGCGTGGTCGGCGCGCTCTCGGCTTTCTACCCGGATTCGACCAACATCACCGATCCCAAGCAGCGCATGATCTCCATGCACCGCCTGATCGCGAAGATGCCGACGATCGCGGCAATGGCCTACAAATATTCGGTCGGCCAGCCCTTCGTCTATCCGCGCAACGACCTGTCCTACACGGCGAACTTCCTGCGCATGACCTTCTCGGTTCCGGCCGAGGATTATGAGCCCGATCCCGTCATCGTCGACGCGATGGACAAGATCTTCATCCTCCACGCCGACCACGAGCAGAATGCCTCGACCTCGACCGTGCGTCTCGCCGGCTCGTCGGGCGCCAATCCGTTCGCGTGCATCGCGGCGGGCATCGCCTGCCTGTGGGGGCCGGCGCATGGCGGCGCGAACGAGGCCGCGCTCAACATGCTGCGCGAAATCGCGACCGTCGATCGCATCCCCGAATATATCGCGCGCGCCAAGAACAAGGATGATCCGTTCCGCCTGATGGGCTTCGGCCACCGCGTCTACAAGAATTTCGATCCGCGCGCGAAGGTAATGCAGAAGACCGCTGCCGATGTGCTCGCCAAGCTTGGCGTCAAGGATCCGATCTTCGACGTCGCGCGCGAACTCGAGCAGATCGCTCTCAAGGACGATTATTTCATCGAGAAGAAGCTCTACCCGAACGTGGACTTCTATTCGGGCGTGATCCTGTCCGCGATCGGCTTCCCGACGACGATGTTCACCGTCCTCTTCGCACTCGCCCGCACCGTCGGCTGGGTCGCGCAGTGGAATGAGATGATCTCGGATCCCGAACAGAAGATCGGTCGCCCGCGCCAGCTCTACACCGGCCCGACCCAGCGCGATTACGTCCCCTGCAAGGAGCGGTGAGCCGATAAACCCTCTCCCATTGGGAGAGGGTGCCTGCGCAAAGCGCGGGCGGGTGAGGGCAAGCGCTGGATTGCTTCGCTCCGCTCGCACGCGCAGCGCCGACAATCACGACCAAGCCGCCTCAGGCGAACACGCTCTCCAACGCGATCGACGACGGCCGCAGGCAACGATAAATGCCGACACCCAAAATCCAGCCCCCAACCAGCCACAAGCTGACAAGGAAGTTGCTTGCGACTGACAAAAACGGGCTATCCGGATCCAGGTGCAAAACCGTTGTGATGAGTATTACGACAAGGAAAAGCGCGCCCAAAGCAATGCAGGATAACAGGAACAGGACAAAAAGCGTCCAACGCGATCCGAAAGTGGCATTCCAGCTGGCTTTCAGCGCTTCACTTCCATTCATCCCATCCGCAACTATAAATGGCGTCGATATCGACCATCGCGCCATCAGGAATATCCCGGGGAGAAGCAGCAGGATCATTCCAGCAAAAATTCCCAGGCTTCCCAGCAGCCCGGCGAGAAACAAGCTACCATATCTACGCTTTCGCCGCTGCGAGCGCTCGACGCCCTCAAGCAAGAGGGCTTCAACGAAATAATATTGCACAACCAGATTCACGATCAGGCTTGGCAAAGTACTGGCTCCCTTATTGGGAACCAAGTCAAGCAAGGAGAAGCCAGCGGTTATCAGAAATATCGTGCCCAATGTCAGGCCGATGCGCGACGTGATCACCCCCACGCATTGAGCGATAACACCACCCAAATTGATTTCCGTGGCCTGCATGCTCGCCCCCAATCCTGTGCTACCGGCCGCCAGCTGCGTAGCGCGCCCGGAAGGCATCCGCCCATTGCGTCAGTCTCTGCGCCGCGATCGCCACCCGCAACCCCGCCATCACCTGCTGATAGAACCATAGATTATGCTGGGTCAGCAGCATCGCCCCCAGCATCTCCCCTGACTTGGTCAGGTGATGCAGATACGCCATGCTCCACCCGGCGATCGGCGAGTTCGGGTCCAACGGCGCCAGGTCCTCCGCCCATTTCGCGTTGCGCAGATTGACCGGGCCATCCCAGGTGAAGGCCTGGCCATTGCGCCCCGATCGCGTCGGCAGCACGCAATCGAACATGTCGATCCCGCGTTCGACCGCGCCGACAATGTCGTCCGGCTTGCCCACCCCCATCAGGTAACGCGGCTTGGCCTCGTCCAGCTGGCCCGGCGCATAATCGAGGCAGGCGAACATCGCCTCCTGCCCCTCGCCCACCGCGAGCCCGCCGACCGCATAGCCATCGAAGCCGATGTCGAGCAAAGCCTCCGCCGAAGCCTTGCGCAGCCCCTCGTCGAGTGCGCCTTGCTGGATTCCGAAGATCGCCGCCCGTTCCGCATGCTCGCCGCCCGCATCGAACGCCGCGCGGCTGCGCCTGGCCCAGCGCATCGATCGTTCCATCGCCGCGGTCTGCACCTCGCGCGTCGCGGTGGTCGGCACCAGCTCGTCGAATGCCATGATGATGTCCGAATCCAGCAGCCGCTGGATCTCGATCGACCGCTCGGGGCTCAGCATGTGCGCCGATCCGTCGAGATGGCTCTTGAACGACACCCCCTCCTCGCTGCGCTTCGTCAGCGCGGAAAGGCTCATCACCTGATAGCCGCCGCTGTCGGTCAGGATCGGCCGCTCCCAGCCCGAGAAGCCATGCAGCCCGCCCAGCTTCGCCACGCGCTCCGCGCCCGGGCGCAGCATCAGATGATAGGTATTGCCCAGGATGATGTCGGCGCCGGTCGCGCGCACTTCGGCCGGGCGCATCGCCTTGACCGTGCCGGCGGTGCCCACCGGCATGAAGGCAGGGGTGCGGATCGTGCCGCGCCGCATGGCGATCTCGCCGGTGCGCGCCTTGCCGTCGGTGGCGTGAATCGTGAATTGAAAACGGGACATGCGCGCCGCTTAGAGCCTGAAGGCCCAGGGTGGAAGGCGGCGGGAGCCCCGGGGCGCCATCTGGCGCGCTTGGAGCAGTTCCCCCTCCCCTTTTTTGGAGGTGGGCAGCGCTGCCGAGGCTGGACGCCCCGGCAACACTTTGGATGCGCCCGATTAGCCCAGCCGTTCGAGCAGCTCGTCCAGTCTTTCGAGCGTCGAGGTCATGCCCTCCTTCATCCCCATCGCGATCACCTTCTGCAAGTCTTCGGCCGAGGCGTAGTGCACCACGGTCGTGACCAAAGTCCGTTCCCCCTGGTCGACAAAGGCGACATCCAGTTTCCCTCGCGGCATATCGGGATTGATCACGCCGCTTTCGTCGGTGAAACCGTCGAGCGTGGTATAACCATCGATCGGCGTGATCGTCTGATAGTCGTACCGGCTCCAATAGGTTTCACCGTCCGGCGTCACCATCGCGAAATGCCAATATCCGCCGGGGCGGAAATCCATATGCTTGGTCTTGGTGGTCAGCGGCTTGGGCGCGAACCATTGATCCAGCAATTCCGCCTTGGTGTGGCAATCCCAGACCAGTTGCCGGCCGGCAGCGAATTCCCGGTGGATCGTGAGTGCCCGCCCCTCATTGGTGATCAGGAATTCAAATCGAAGGTCCGCTTTCATTTCATTCTCCGCTTAGGGTCGTCAAAAGGCCGTCAAGATTGTCGTATCGGTTTTGCCAGAGCGCGCGCTGCTCGGTGAACCAGCGCTCCGCCGCCATCAGGCTGTCGCGCTGGAGCGAACATGTCCTGACCCGGCCGCTTTTCCGCGACGCGATCAGGCGCGATTTTTCGAGCACGCCCAGATGTTTCAGGAACGACGGCAGCGCCATGTCGAACGGCTCCGCCAGCTCGCTCACCGTCGCCTCGCCTTTGCCCAGCCGCTGGACGACCGCGCGGCGCGTCGGATCCGCGAGCGCATGGAAGACGAGGTCGACGTCGGATGATTGGCTAGCCATATGGCTAACTAATCCAAGGCAATACTTAGGTCAACGGCTAAGTTTTATCCGGTTGCTGGAGCGCCTCAGGCGCCGTGGCCGGTCATCGCCTTCATCGATCGGAGCCAGAAGGGCTGGTAGAACAGCCAGGTGGCCACCGCCTCGTTCGCGAATATCCACAAAGCCGCGCCGACATAGGCCGGGTGCAGCCGGCGCCGCGTGGCGAGGTCGTAGGCGCCGACCGCGAGCACGAGCAGCAACGTGCCGATGAAGGTCGAGAAATAGAAAGGCACATAGCCCTCGCCCCAGCGCGCAGACAAAGCGGACAACCAGATGCGGCTGAAACCGGGTTCGGTGACCGCGATCGTCCCCATCAGCATCAACCTTTTGTGGCTCGCCGGATCGCGGCGCATCAGGAATCCCGCAGCGAGCAGGAAGACCGAGCCGAACGTGTTGGCGAAATTCACGCTCAACCAGGCGATCCACCGGTCCGGCATATAAGGATTGTGGACGATCTGCGTGATCGCGGTCGCCGGCCCGAGCACCAACATCAGCGGTATCAGTAGCAAAGCCGCCATTCCGAGCCGCCGATGCACCGCCACCCGCCGCGTCCGCACCAGCCACACCTGTGCGGCGAGCAGCAGCAGCCACGACGTATAAGCGGCAACGTGCAGGTGGACGATCAGCGGAAAGCTCAGGCTCCCCTCATGCGCGCGCCTGACCATGTCGATGCCGAACCCGGCGACGATCGCCAGCCAGATCGCGAACACCAGGCCCGCGATCATCGCGCGGTCGTGCCGATGATGGACCGCGAACGCGCCCCTTGCCGATGTCCTGCCCGCCATTCCCCACTCCCCCTGTTCGAGGAATGGATGCCCTCTTGTTGCGAATTGCAAGAGGTCAGGCGGCCGGAAACGGTTCAATGCGCGATGTGACCGTTTTCAAATGCTCCGCTGTGCAAATCCGCTCGACATGCCCCTGAAATCCTCCCCAGCTTTTCCTGGGGAGGTGGCACGCCGCAGGCGTGACGGAGGGGCGGTATGGCTTTGGCCGCTACGACGCCGGCCTTGCCTACTCCCCCTCGAACGCAATCAGATGCCGCACCGTCACCCCTGCCGCGCGCAACTTGTCCGCGCCGCCCAGGTCCGGCAGGTCGATCACGAAGGCTGCCGTGTCGATCACCGCGCCCACCGATCGTAGCAGTTCGACCGCCGCCAGCGCGGTGCCGCCGGTTGCGATCAGATCGTCGATCAGCACCACGCGCATGCCCTCGCCGCAGGCGTCGGCATGCATCTCCAGCCGGTCGGTGCCATATTCCAGCTCGTAATCGACACCCACGCGCTCGCCCGGCAACTTGCCCGGCTTGCGCAGCATCAGCAGCCCGCATTTGAGCTTGTAGGCGAGCGCGGCCGCGAAGACGAAGCCGCGCGCCTCGATCCCCGCCACCAACTGCGTCCCCTCGCCCGCGATCGCCGCCGCCAACCGGTCGATCGCCTCGGCGAAGCCCGGCCCATCGAGCAGCAGGGTGCTGATGTCGCGGAACTGGATGCCCGGTTTGGGATGATCGGGAATGGTGCGGACCAGCGCCCGAAGATCAGCGTCGAGTGACATAGTGGACTCCGTCAACGAGCAGGCAACAACAGGCTCGCATCCCCGTAGGAATAAAAGCGATACCCGGTACGAATCGCATGCGCATAGGCCGCCTGCATCCGCTCCCGCCCCATCAATGCCGACACCAGCATGAACAAGGTCGAGCGCGGCAGGTGGAAATTGGTCACCAGCCCGTCGATCGCCTTGAAGCGATAGCCGGGCGTGATGAAGATCGCGGTGTCGCCCTCGAACGGGCGGATCGCATCATCCTCGCCCGCCGCGCTTTCGAGCAGGCGCAGGCTGGTCGTGCCGACCGCGATCAGCCGGTTGCCGCGCGCGCGCACCGCGTTCAGCCGCTCGGCGGTGGCCGCGTCGATCCGCCCCCATTCGGCGTGCATCTTGTGATCGGCGGTATCGTCCGCCTTGACCGGCAGGAAGGTGCCCGCGCCGACATGAAGCGTGAGCGTCGCATGCTCGATCCCCGCTTCCTCCAGCTTCGCGATCAGCTCCGGCGTGAAATGGAGCGCCGCGGTCGGCGCCGCGACCGCGCCGGGCTGGTTGGCGAACATCGTCTGATAGTCCGACCGGTCCCGCGCGTCCGCCTCGCGCTTGCCCGCGATATAAGGCGGCAGCGGCATCCGGCCTGCGCGTTCGAGCAACAGCTCGACCGGCTCGTCGCCTTCGAACTCGAGCAGGATCGCGCCGTCCTCGTATCGCGCGGCGGCGATCGCCGAAACCTCGCTGCCGAAATCGATCCGGTCGCCGATCCGCACGCGCTTGGCGTTGCGCACGAACGCGATCCACGCGCGCGGCCCCTCGCGCTTGTGCAGGGTCGCGCCGATCCTCGCGTCGCCCCGCCGGCCTTCCAGCTGCGCCGGAATGACGCGCGTATCGTTGAACACCAGGCAATCGCCCGCGCGCAGCAGGCCGGGCAGGTCGCCGACCGTGCGATCCTCGAGTCCGTCGCCATCGAGCAGCAACAGCCGCGCGCTGTCACGCGGGCTCGCCGGCCGCAACGCGATCCGCTCGGGCGGCAGCTCGAAATCGAACAGGTCGACGCGCATGGTGTCGTACAATCCTATCCCGTCATCCCGGCGAAAGCTGGGATCCGTCTCCCAACCGCCAGGCTTGGCCAGACATGCGGGAGATGGGCTCCAGCGTTCGCTGGAGCGACGTTGAAGATTACTTCTTCGGCGGAGCCTTCTTCACCGGAGTCTTGGGCACGGCCGAAGGCGGCACCGCGCCGCTCGGCGCCAGCGTCGTCGGCAGCGCCAAAGTCGCCGGCGCCGGAACGGTCTTGGCCGGTGCATCCGCGACCGGCGGCGTGTTGGGGTCCGCCGGCGGCGCGCCGATCCAGGCATGGACGATCCGCGTCGGATGTTCGGGCGGCTCGCCTTTCGCGATCCCGTCGACATAGCCCATGCCGCGATAGACCCGGCCCACCACCGTATATTTGCGGTCGAGCGTTAAATTGGGCGCGAGCATGATGTAGAATTGGCTGTTGGCGCTGTCCTCGGATTCCGCGCGCGCCATCGCCATCGCGCCGCGCACGTGCGGCAGGTCGTTGAACTCGGCCTTGAGGTCGGGAAGGTCGGATCCGCCCTCGCCCGTGCCCTTGGGGTCCCCGCCCTGCGCCATGAAGCCTTCGATCACGCGATGGAAAGGCGTGCCGTCATAGAAATTGCGGTTGGTCAGCACCTTGATCCGCTCGACCGATTTGGGCGCCTTGTCCGGCCGCAGCTCGATCGAGACCACACCCCCGCTCGACAGCTGGATGTTGAAACTATTGTCCGCCGTGGGCGGCGGCGGCGGCGGCAATTCGCCTGGCGCGAGCGCCTTGAACTTGGGTTCGGCATAGCCCTGGGGCCCGGTCTGCGTCGATTGCGCCAGCAAAGGCGCCGAGGCGAGGCCGACGAGCCCAAGCATAAACAGCTTGAAAGACAAAGGCTTGAACTCCATTTCTATCAGTACGTGCGAGCGCGTATCTGGGCCGCCACGGCGGGTGGCACGAATAAGTCCACGTCGCCCCCCCCTCGCGCCACGTCCTTCACCAGCGACGAAGCGATATGCGCAAAAGCCGGCGCCGCCACCAGGAATATGGTCTCGATTTCGGGCGCCATCCTCGCATTCATCGCCGCCATCGGGCTTTCATAATCGAGATCGGTTCCGCTGCGTAAGCCGCGCACGACGAACCCTGCACCGACGCTCTGCGCGAACGCGACCGCCAGTCCGTCAAATGCCCTGACTTCGATCTCGCCGTCGATCCGCGCCACTTCCCCCTTCAACAGCGCGACGCGTTGCTCGCGCGTGAACAAAGGCGTTTTCAGGCTGTTGTCGGCGACGCCGATCACCAGCCTGTCGACGATCGCGGTCGCGCGGCGAATGAGGTCGAGATGGCCGAGCGTCGGCGGATCGAAGGTTCCGGTATAGACCGCGATGCGGCTCAACGATCGCGCTCCACCACATAGCGCGCGATCGCGCGGAGCAGGGTCGCCTCGCTGCCGAAGCCGGCGAGATGACCGATCGCCTGGTCGACCAGCATCTCCGCCTGCTGGCGCGCACGCTCGGGGCCGAGCAGCGAGACGAACGTCGCCTTGCCTTTCGCCGCATCCTTGCCGACCGCCTTGCCGGTGACATCGGCCTCGCCTTCCACGTCGAGCAGATCGTCCGCGATCTGGAAGGCGAGCCCGACATCGCGCGCATACGCGCGGACGGCGCGGCGGCCTTCGGGCGGAACGTGGCCGAGGACCGCGCCCGCCTCGAGACAGAATCCGATCAACGCCCCCGTCTTGAGCTGCTGCAGTCGGGTGACGGCGGCTAGGTCGAAGCTCGCATTCTCCGCCTCGATGTCCATCATCTGGCCGCCCGCCATGCCCGGGGCGCCCGCCGCCTTGGCAAGCTCGAGCGCAAGCTCCACCCGCACGAACGGGTCGGCATGCGTTTCGGGATCGGTCACCACCTCGAACGCGAGCGCATGGAGCGAATCTCCCGCCAGCACCGCGGTCGCCTCGTCGAAGGCCTTGTGCACGGTCGGCCGCCCGCGGCGCAGGTCGTCATCGTCCATGCACGGCAGATCGTCGTGGATCAGGCTGTAGACATGGATGCACTCGATCGCGACGCCGACGCGGAGCGCGGGCATGCGATCGACATGAAACAAGTCGGCCGAAGCGCGCACCAGCAACGGCCGCAGCCGCTTGCCGCCGCCGATCGCCGCATGCCGCATCGCCTCGTACAACCGGCGCCGGGGATCGGCGGGCACCGCCAGGATCCGGTCAAACATCTGGTCGATGTCCGCCGAGATGCGGTCCATCGCACTCTTCAATGTCAGCGGAACCACGCTCATTGCGCTGTCAGCCGGCATCGAACGCCTGGGTCCCGCGCGGGCTGCCGTCGGGTCCCAGGCTGATCTTCTCGATTCGCGCCTGCGCGTCCTGCAGCCTTTTCTCGCACTGGCCGCGCAGCCGGTCGCCCTCCGCGTAAAGCGTGATCGATTCGTCGAGGCTCGCCTCGCCGCTTTCCAGTCGGTGGACGATCGCTTCGAGCCGCTTCAGCGCGTCCTCGAACGACAGGTCGGAAATGTTAGGGTCCTCGCTCATCGCCGCGACTCTTGGGACGGGAGCTTCACGCGGTCAAGCAGGCCCACAGCGCTTCATCCGATAGGATGCGTGCGATCCGCGCATCGGGCCCGTGCGCCGCCCGATTATCCGCCCTTCTTTCGCCTTTGATCGGCCAGGACCGCCTGCTGCCACCGGCTCGGCGCCTTGTCGGTGCGATGAATGCAGCCCGCCCAGCAGCAGGGACGTTTCTTCCCCTCCAGCAATTCCTCACACGTTCGTTGGATGCGGCGTTGGCGCGTCATCGGCTGTTTCGCGTCCTCGACCCAGCAAATGAACTCGTTCCGGCCAAGCGGCGTCAGGCCCTCCCACAGTTCAAGCACCCTGGGGTCGGATCGCACGGCTGCTTCCAGATCGTCCGCGGCTTCGTGGACAATCCCTTGGGGAAAAACGTCAGTCGCCATGCCCTGCGCCTGTCATCGTCGCGCCAGGCTCAGCAACTCGAGCGGCGACCCTTGCGTCATGGGCTGATCGTAACGCGCTTCATCGGCCTCTTCCATGGCCCTGGCGCCCGGGACTATCAGGCAGGCAGGTTCAGCCGCGCTTGCCGAACAGGGCATCCACGTCGGACATCACGCCGCGGCTGGGGACGGTGCCGCTGGCGGCATTCTCGGCCACCTGATGGCCATGCTCACGCTCGTGGCGCAGCTGCGAGATCAGCGCCTCGCGGTCGCCGTCCAGACGCGTGTCGGGCTGCGCCTCGATCCCCGCCGCCTTGGCCGCCTTGGCCACGACCGCGTCCAGCTCGCGCTGGCTGGTCAGGCCGAGCGTGACCGGATCCTTCGGGGTGATGTTGGCGATGTTCCAATGCGTGCGGTCGCGAATCGCGGCGATCGTGGTGCGCGTGGTGCCGATCAGCTGACTGATCTGCCCGTCGGACACTTCGGGATGGTTGCGGATGATCCAGGCGATGCCGTCGGGCTTGTCCTGTCGCTTGGAAACCGGCGTGTAGCGCGGGCCCTTGGTACGGCGGATCTGCTCGGGGCCCTTCGACATGACCAGCTTGTAATTCGGATCCTTCTGGCCCTTGTCGATCTCGTCCTGCGTCAGCTCGTGCGCGCGTACCGGATCGCGGCCGGTGAGCTTGGTCGCGGCGGTATCGTCCGCGATCGCCTGCACCTCCAGGATGTGCAGGCCGCAAAATTCGGCGATCTGCTGGAAGCTGAGCGAGGTATTGTCGACCAGCCAGGACGCGGTCGCATGGGGCATGAGCGGCTGGGCCACGAAAATTCTCCAGATAAAGAAAGGGCCGCCCCCTACGGAGCGGCCGGCATATTGGTTCGTAATTAGTGGAGCGGAGGCCCGAGAGCAAGCCGGATGGGAAAATCGCACCGACCCCAGCCAGATCACAAGACTTCGTTAAGCCCGACTCGATAAACAAAAATCCAATTATCCGTAAGGTTTGCCGTGTTTACCAAACTCAAGGATGCGCATGCCGAGCTGCGGACCGCGATCACGGAGCTCGAAACGGAGACGCGGCGTCACGAACCCGACGAGGCAAGCTTGTCCAACGCGCGGCTCAAGCTGACGCGCGCCAGCAGCCGGCGCAGGGCGCTGATCGACCAGGAGATCCTCCCCACGCTGCACGATCTTTCGCCCGAGCAGCAGCGCCGCGTCGACGAGCTGCGGCGCGGCGCGAGCGACGTCGCTTTATTGTCCTCGCGCCATATCGGCGACTGGTCGATGCGCGCGATCCTCGCCGACTGGCAGGGCTATCGCCGCGCATCCATGACGATGCGCAGCGCGATGCTGCGGCGGATCGCCGAGGAAAGCGCGGCCCTCTATCCCCTGCTCGGCGGCTCGGTCGAGGAGCCGGCGGCGCGGCCCGGCTCCACTCTGGGTTACGCCTCGATCCCGATATAGCCGGGCTGGCCGGCGATCCTGTCGAGCCAGGCCTGGACATAAGGATAGGCCCCCAGATCGAAGCCGCCCTCCTCCGCCACATGGGTGTAGGCGTAGAGGCCGATATCCGCGAGCGTGAGCGAACGCCCGACGAAATAATCGCGGTCCGCCAGATGCTCGTCCATCAGCCGAAGCGCCGCCTCGCCCGCAATCCGCTTGCCCGGCAGCAGCACGCGTTGCGCCTCGGTCAAATTCTCGATCCCCACGAATGCCTGCCAGAAGCGGACCGTCGCCACGTTCGGTTCATGATTATATTGCTCGAAGAACATCCAGCGCAGCATGTCCGCCTGCTCGAACCGGTCGTCGGGCACGAGCGGGCTGCGGCTCGCCAGATACCAGCAGGCGGCATTGCTCTCGGGCAGGAATCGGTCGCCGATCTGCAGCACCGGAATCCGGCCGTTGGCATTGACCTGCGCCAGGAACGCCTCGGTCCGCGTCTCTTGCTTCAGCACGTCATATTGCCGCCGCTCGATCGGCAGCCCGAGCAAAGCCGCGACCAGCCTGATCTTGTAGCAATTGCCCGAAATCCGGTCCTCGTGAAGGATCAGCCGTTCCATCTCGTCACGCTCCAGGGTTCAACCGCCGACGGTTTCGCCGCCTGTCCGCGCCGCCTCGGCGGCCTCTTCCGCGACCACGCGCGTGATCATGTTGGCCGCGCGCCAATCGCCATAGCGATAATAAGCGACACCCAGGCTCAGCGACACCGCCGACCCGATCGGAAAGCTCCACCACAAGGCATCCGTCCCCCAGCGTGGCAACATCAACCAGGAAAAGCCGATCCGCCCGACGAACATGCTGCACACCAGAATCAGCAATGGCCCGTAGACCCCGCCATTCGCGCGGATCGTCGAGAAGATCACCATCGTGATGCCGAAGATGATGAAGCTCCAGCTGCCGATCAGCTGGATATGGCGCGCGATCGGGATCGCCGGGCTGTCGCTCCCGACGAACAAGGTGAAGAGCGGCCGGTCGAACAGCAGGATCACCCCGACCATGAAGCCCGTGATGCAGATGTTGATCGCGATGCCCGACATCGTGGTCGCGCTCACCCGGTCCCATTTCTTCGCGCCGATATTCTGCGCGACCATCGCCGACACCGCGGTACCGATCGCGAGCGCGGGCATCTGGATGTAGGTCCACAATTGATTGGCGATGCCATAGGCCGCGGTCACGTCCACGCCCGCGCGGTTGACCAGCCCGATCATCACCAGAGCCGAGAAGGTGAACAGCAAGGTCTGCAAGCCTATCGGCAGGCCTTTCACGAATATGATCCCGAGCAATTTGGGATCGGGGATCAGGTAGCGCCATTCCGGCCCGCGCAGCCGGATCGGCAGGTCGCGCCCGTAGATATAAGCCAGCCCAACGAAGAACATGATGTAATTGGCGATCAAAGTCGCGGTCGCGGCCCCCGCGATCCCCATCCTGGGAAACGGCCCGATTCCCCGGATCAGCAGCGGGTTGAGCCCCGCATCCAGGATCACGCTTAATACCATCAGCCGGAGCGGCGTGACCGAATCCCCCATGCCGCGCATGCCCATCGTCAGCAGCAGCCCCAGGAACATCGGCGGCAGGCCGAGGAAGATCACGCGCAGGTAAGCAAGCGCCAACGCTTGCGCGTCCGCCGGCGTCGCCAGCACGCGCAGCAAAGCCGGCGCCAGCCACCAGCCGAGCAAGGCGATCAGCACCGATATCACCACGAACAGTCCGAGCGTCGTCCCCATCGCCCGCCGCGCGCCGGTCAAATCGCGCGCGCCCATGCTCTGGCCGACCAGGATCGCGGTCGCCATGCCGAAGCCGAAGCCCAGGCTGAACATCAGGAACATGACCAGGTTGGCGTTGGTCGTCGCCGCGAGCGCACTCTCGCCCAGGAAGCGCCCGACCCAGATCGAGTTGATCGATCCGTTGAGCGACTGCAGGATGTTCGCCCCCAATGTCGGCAGCGCGAACGCCAGCAACGTCTTCGCGATCGGGCCCTGCGTCAGGTCGCGACCATGGCCGTGCCGCGGTCCCGCGCCCGCGGTTTTGCGATCGTCCGCCACATCCCCTCCTTTTGTCGTATATCGTTTCCTATAGCATTTGCGCGCGCGCCGCCTACGGTTGGCGTCGAAAAACCGCTTGAATGGTGGAGGCAGGCCCAAAAGGGTCGCGAATGAAGGAGGGTCCAATGTCCGAAGTCAGCAGACGTGGCGTGATGGCAGGTGCGGGCGGATTGGCCGTCGCGGCGCTGATGACCGAAGGCGCCTGCGCCGCCGATCCCGACCGCAAGCTCGGTTATGCGATCGTCGGCCTCGGCGGCTACGGGCTCGGCGTGATCATTCCGCAGTTCATCAACTGCAAGAGCAGCCGGCTGGCGGCGGTCGTCAGCGGCGATCCGATCAAGGCCAAGCGCGTCGCCGCCCAATATGGCCTGCCCGACAAGGCGATCTATACTTACGCGAATTTCGACAGCATCCGCGACAATCCGGACGTCGACATCGTCTATGTCTGCCTGCCCAATTCGATGCACAAGGACTATGTCATCCGCGCCGCGAAGGCCGGCAAGCACGTCATGTGCGAAAAGCCGATGGCGGTCTCGGCCGCCGAATGCGAGGTGATGATCGCCGCGTGCAAGGCGGCCAACCGCAAGCTGATGATCGGCTATCGCTGCCATTTCGAGGCCTTCAATCTCGAAGCCATCCGCCTCACCCGCTCCGGCGCGATCGGCAAGCCGAAATATTTCCGTTCGGAACACGGCTTCGTCCAGCGCGACCCCAGCAAATGGCGGCTCAAGCGCGCTTTGTCGGGCGGCGGCTCGCTGATGGACATCGGCATCTATGCGCTCAACGCCTCGCGCTACATGACCGGCGAAGAACCGGTCGCGGTCTATGCGCACGAGGTCACCGATCACACCGATCCGCGCTTCCACGATGTCGAGGATCGGATCGAATTCGAGCTCGAATTCCCCTCCGGCATCATCGCGTCCTGTATGTCGATGTACAGCGCGAACCAGAACCATATCCTGATGATGGGAGACACGGGCCGCGTCGAACTCGAGCCCGCGACGCGCTATTCGGGCAACCATATGTGGACCGGCCGCGACGGCCGCGAGACCGAGGTCACGCCCCCGCCCGGCCCGGGCTCGACCCAGTTCGCCGGCCAGCTCGACCATCTGGTCGACTGTATCCGCGAGAATAAGGAACCGATCGTCTCGGGCGAAGAGGGCCTGCGCGACCTGCGCCTGATCGAAGCCATCTACCGCTCCGCGCGGGAGAAACGCAGGATCGTGCTCTGACCCGCCCCCGTCATCCCAGCGAAAGTGGGATCTCAGGAAATAGAATACTGCCCTCCAGCACTCTTTCCCCGTCATTCCCGCGAAGGCGGGAATCCACCGTGAGGTCAACGCCAAGCCACCGGGTGGATTCCCGCCTTCGCGGGAATGACGAATTAAGCTAGCGACCCAACCGACCGCTCCAAGGAGACTCCCTAAGTGATCCTCACCCGCCGCACCCTCCTCGGCTCCGCCGCCGCGCTCGCTGCCCTCCCCGCCTTCGCCGCACCCGGCGAGGTTGCGCCCAATGTCCGCCGCCTCTCCCCGAAGCTCGACCGCATCATCCCGCCAACCGCCACGGTCGACGTCATCGCCCATGACATCAAATGGGCCGAAGGTCCGGTCTGGGTGCGTGAGGGCAGCTATCTGCTCTTCTCCGATCCCCCCGCGAACATCATGCGCCGCTGGAGCGCGAAGGACGGAGTCTCGATCTTCCTCGAACCCTCGGGCACCGCGGGCCTCGATCCGAAGCTGGTGCGCGAGGCGGGCTCGAACGGTCTCGCGATGGATCATCATGGCCGGCTGCTCATCGCCAATAGCGGCGGCGGCTCGATCGACCGTCTCGATCTCGCGACAAAGCAGCGCACGACTTTGGTCTCCAAATATCAGGGCAAAAGGCTCAGCAGCTGCAACGATATTGCGGTGTCCAAATCAGGCGCGATCTACTTCACCGATCCGCCCTACGGCTTCACCCAGGGCGATGCCTCGCCGCTCAAGGAGCAGAAGCAGAACGGCGTCTACCGCTTCGTCGAGGGCGGCGAGGCGCAATTGGTCGACGGCAGCCTCACCCGCCCTAACGGCATCGCGCTCACGCCCGACGAGAAACGACTGTTCGTCTCCAATTCGGACGAGAAAGACCGCAAGATCGTCTATTACGACCTCGGCCGCGACGGTCTCCCCACCGGCCCCGCCAAGCCCTTCCTCGACGCGAACGGAATGCGGGGGCCCGGTAATCCCGACGGCATGAAGATCGCCGCCGATGGCACCATGTTCTGCTCCAGCCCCGGCGGCATGTGGATTCTCTCCCCCGATGGCGAAAAGCTCGGCCTGATCGAGGACGGCGCCCCGATCGCCAATTGCTGCTTCGGCGAGGATGGCAAGACGCTCTTCATGGCCTCGAACACCCGCATCTTGCGGCTGCGCCTGGGGATCAACGGTTGGCGGGCATGACAAACCGAAACAAAAGCCCCTCCCTTTAGGGGGAGGGGTTGGGTGAGGCCGCGCCTAGAGCACTCGGGTCAGGCGGAAGCCTACTTCAACACGCGCTAGTCCTGCCCCCCGTCGGCGGCCTTTGCCCCGCGCGTGCGGCTTGCCCGCCGCGCCGAACCAGGCTCCTTCCCCGGCAGGATCGACACGTTCCCGCTCGTCACGTCATGCTGCAAGTGATTCAGCTCGGCCATATGCAGCGATGAAAGCCGCAAATGCGCGTCCGCCGCGGCCTTGGACAGCGCTACCATTCCGGCGTCGAATTCCTCCATCGCCCGCCGCGAATGATAGGGAATGTTGCTCATGATCCGACGCTCCGCTCGCCTGTGGATTCGACGAATCGCATTCTAGGCGCGGCCGGCGTTGGTGAAACTCACCTATGTTAGAGCCTGTTAGAGCGATTTCGAGCCGGACGGAATCATCCGGCGTCCTTGACCCGCAACACCCAGATCGCAGCAGGCCCTCCGCGCG
>Ga0207657_10003580_pt1 | contig 16573 bp, 17 predicted proteins | sample KBSC33metaG_FD_184316 | JGI IMG/M metagenome (GOLD analysis project Ga0207657, IMG submission 184316) | Corn rhizosphere microbial communities from Kellogg Biological Station, Michigan, USA - KBS C3-3 metaG (SPAdes) (version 2) | ecosystem: Host-associated > Plants > Roots > Rhizosphere > Soil ... | reverse complement strand
CCGGCCACCTTCCTGGCGGTGGCCGCGCGGACGGTCCTGGTCGACCCGGAGGCGGCAGAGGCCTACCTGGCCCGGCTGCGGAGCAGCGGTACCTGGTTCGGCCAGCTCGGCGAGCGGCTGCGGACCGGGGCGGGCAAGGGGCGGCTCCCGGTCGCCCCGCTGGCCGAGCGGGCCATCGCCTGGGCGCAGGACGTGCTGCCGGGCCTGGGCCCGGTGTTCACCCCGCAGCCCCCGCCGGGCTGGCCGCGCGCGGCGCAGTGGGAGCGAGAGCGCCGGGCGGTGGCCGACGAGGTGGTGCGCCCGGCACTGGCCGGGTGGGTGGAGACGGTCAGGGAGCTGCTGCCGCGGGCCCGGCCGTCCGACCGGGCCGGGCTGGTCTGGCTGCCGGGCGGGCAGGAAGACTACACCCGGGCCATCAGGATCTTCACCACCTTGCCCCGCTCTCCGGAGGAGCTGCATCAGACCGGCCTGGATCAGGTCGCCGAGCTGGAGGCGCGGGCCGTGCGATTGGGCGCCGGGCTCGGGCTGTCCGGGCGGGACGAGGTGTTCGGCGCGCTGCGCGACTCGGCCGGGAAGATCTCCGCCGAGGAGGCCATCCGCCAGGCGGTGGCCGCGGTGCGGCGGGCCGAGGCGCGGGCCGGCGAGCTGTTCCCGCAGCCGCTGCCGCCACCGTGCGAGGTCACGCCGATGCCGGAGGTCGTCGCGGTGAGCGGCGCCGCGCCGCACTACACCCCGCCGCGGCTGGACGGCGGGCGGGCCGGGACGTTCTGGTTCAACACCGCGCGGCCCACCCCGGGCACCGGCTGGGACCTCGAGGTGGTGGCCTTCCACGAGGCGGTGCCAGGGCATCACCTGCAGCTGTCCCGGCTGCAGCTGCTGACCGATCTGCCGGCGCTCCAGCGCCAGCGCAGCCTGTCGGTGTTCTCCGAGGGATGGGGCCTGTACGCGGAGCAGCTCGCCGAGGAAGCCGGGCTCTACGACGGCGACCGTGCCCTGCTCGGCGCGATCAGCGCGTCGCTGATGCGGGCGGCCCGGCTGGTGGTGGACACCGGCCTGCACGCGTTCGGCTGGAGCCGGGAGCGGGCCCTGGACTACATAGCCGAGCACGTCCCGATGCCGCGGGAGGTGCTGGCCCCGGAGATCGACCGGTACGTGGTGATGCCCGGGCAGGCGGTGTCCTACCTCACCGGCAAGCTGGAGATCCTGCGGATCAGGGACGAGGCCAGGCAGCGGCTGGGCCCGGCGTTCTCGCTACCCGCGTTCCACGCCGCCGTGCTGGACCACGGGTCGCTCCCGATGCCGGTCCTGGCCCGGAGCATCGCGGACTGGCTGGACGGCGCTGACGGCCAGAGCGACGGCACCGGGAAGTAGGCACCTCAGGCGTCCGTGCTCACCCGGCTAAGGCGGCGGTCGGGGATGAACCACATCACGGCCACCGCGACGAACAGGGCGTAGGTGATCCACGGGGACACGAACGCCAACACGGTCGCGGCTGCGTACGCCAGCAGCGAGACGCGGCCCTTCGTGTCGCTGCCGATCGCGGTCGCGACCAGCGAGGAGCTGCCGTCGGCTCGGATGATCGCCTGCACCAGGATCGTGAAGGCCACCGCCGAGCCCAGGCCCACGATCCCGTACGTCGCGGCCGGGGCGGTCTTCGTGTGGTGCTCGCCGACCCACTCGGTCGTCACCGGGATCAGCGACAGCCAGAACAGCAGGTGCAGGTTGGACCACATCACCCCGGCGGATATCCGGCGGGCGGCGCGCAGCAGGTGGTGGTGGTTGTTCCAGTAGATTCCCACGAAGGTGAAGCTGAGGACGTAGAACAGCAGCGCCGGGAGCCGGTCGTGCAAGCTGTGGAAGGTCGGCTCCTCCGGCGGCTTCAGTTCGAAGGCCATGATCGTGATGATCACCGCGATTACGCCGTCGCTGAAGGCCTCCAGGCGGCCCGTCTCGGATTCGCCCTGACCCTGGCCGGCGCCGAAGATCATGCGGTCGCCTCGGCGGTGACGGGCCGCTGAGCGATGCGGTGCTCGTGCGGGCTGACGCCGCGGACCCGCTTGAACGCGGCGCTGAGCGCGTACGGCGAGCTGTAGCCGACGGCGCGGGCGACCGAGCCGACGGTCTCCCGCGGGTCGAGGATGAGGTCGGCCGCCAGGGTCAGCCGCCACTCGGTCAGGAACTCCATCGGCGGCTGGCCGACGACCTCGGCGAAGCGCCGGGCCAGGGTGGCCCGGGACACCCGGGTCTGGCTGGCCAGCGCGCCGATGGTCCAGGCCTCGGCCGGGCTTTCCTGCAGCAGCCGCACGGCCTGGCCGACCACCGGGTCGCGCTGGGCCCGGTACCAGCCGGGCGCGGTCTGCTCGGTGCGGGCGAAGTAGGTGCGCACCGCGTCGATCAGCAGCAGGTCGAGCAGCCGGTCCAGGACGGCGTCCTGGCCGACCTCGTCGCGCAGCATCTCGGCGGCGAGCAGGCCGAGCGCCGGCGTCTCCCATTCATCGCGGCGCAGCACCAGCCGCGGCGGCAGCGCGTCGAGCAGCCGACGGCTGACCTCGCCCTCGGCGTTGTAGGTGCCGGTCAGGATCTCGGTGGCACCGTCCGGCGCGTTGCCCCAGCGGCGGATGCCGAACGAGCGCATCTGCGGGATCTCCTGCCCGTCCGGCGTGGTGCAGCGCTGATCGGGGTGGATGATCGCCTGCGGCGCGGTGGCCGGGTCGTCGGCGAACAGGTAGTGGTCCGGGCCGAGCAGGATCGCCACGTCACCCTGGTCGAGCCATTCCGGCTCGTGCCCGTCCAGGACGAAGCAGGCGCGGCCGCGGAGCATGGCCACCAGGCTCAGCGGCGCCTCGTCCCTGATGTGCAGCGCCCAGGGCGGATCCAGGGTGCAGCGGAGCAGGAAGGCGCGCCGCGCGCGGGGCCCGTCGAGCAGTCCGGCGATCGGGTCCATGTCGGTAATTTAGACGATCGCGTATGAGGGTGCGACTGCGGACCATTTCCTGTCGCATCCCGGCCGGGTCTACTGGCGGCATGACACTGCTGCGTACTTCCACCCTGATGGGCGCCACCCTCACCATGGGCCTGGTAACCGGCGCCTTCGCGCTCTACGCGCACGCGATCATGCCCGGTCTGCGCAAGACCGACGACCGCACGTTCGTCGCCGCCTTCCAGCAGATGGACCGGGCCATCATCAACCCCTGGTTCATGATCACTGCCTTCGGCGGCGCCTTCGTCCTCACCCTGGTGGCCGGCATCGCCAACCGCGGCACGCCGGCACTGCCACCGATCGCCGCGGCGTTCGGCCTGTACCTGGTCGCCGTCGTCATCACGATTGCGGTCAACGTGCCGATGAACGACGCGATCAAGGCGGCGGGCGACCCGGCGCACATCGACGTGACGCAGGTCCGGGCCCAGTTCAACGAGGCCCGCTGGGCCGCCTGGAACCTCGTCCGCGTCGCCACCAGCGTCCCGGCCTTCGGCCTCCTCGCCTGGGCCCTGGTCCTTTGCGGCCGGGCGACGGCTTGAGCGGCCTAGCCCGCCGTCTCCGCCAGCCGGTCCAGGACGCGGGTCGTGATCTCAGTCAGCGCGCTGACCTGCTCGTGGCTGAGCTCGTCGAAGACCAGTTGCCGCACCTGCTCGACGTGGGCCGGGGCGGCCCGCTCGATGGCGGCGCGGCCGGCCGTGGTAAGCACCGCGAACGCCCCTCGGGCGTCGGTCGCGCAGCCCTCCCTCGTGATCAGGCCGCGACGCTGCATCCTGGCGAGCTGGTGCGAGACCCGGCTCTGCTCCCAGGCCAGCGCGTCGGCGACCTCGAATACCCGGAGCTGACCCTCGGGTGCCTCGCTGAGCGCCACGAGCACCTCGTAGTCGGCCAGGGATATCCCGTATTCCTGGAGCAGCAGCCGGTTCGCCCGGGCGTTCAGCTGCGCGGTCATCCGCAGCAGCCCGCGCCAGGCCCGCTGCTCTTCCTCGGTCAGCCAGCGGGTCATGGGACCAGGATACCCGGGAATGGATGACGCATCATCTATGTTAGATGACGCATCATCAACTTACCTGGAGGTATTCCGATGACCACCGCTTCCGCCCCGGCCCTGACCGAACTGACCGGCACCTACACCCTCGACCCCGCGCACACCCGCATCGGCTTCGTCGCCCGCCATGCCATGGTGACCAAGGTGCGCGGCTCGTTTGACGAGTTCGCCGGCACCGCGGTGCTGGATGGCGCCAACCCGGCCAACTCCCGCGTCGAGGTGACGATTGAGGCCGCGAGCATCGACACCCGCAACGCCCAGCGCGACGAGCACCTGCGCAGCAACGACTTCCTGGCCATGCAGGAGTACCCGAAGATCACCTTCGCCTCGACCGGCGTCCGCCAGGCCGGCGAGTCCACCTTCGAGGTCACTGGTGACCTGACCATCAAGGGCGTGACCAACAAGATCACGATCCCGTTCGAGTTCGAGGGGTCCGCCAAGGACCCGTTCGGCAACCAGCGGGTCGGGTTCGAGGGCTCGGTCACGATCAACCGCAGGGACTACGGCGTCACCTGGAATGCCGCGCTCGAGGGCGGCGGCGTCCTGGTCAGCGACAAGGTCACCCTGGAGTTCGAGATCTCCGCGATCAAGAACGCCTGACCCCTCTCGTCCGCGGTGCCGCCCGTGAGGGCGGCATCCGCGGGGTCGACTAGCCCGACCGTGAAGGAGCCGACATGACCGCCACGCTGACCCCTGAGGTCGACGTTCGCCGCGCCGACGAGCGGCACAAGACCCGGCTGGGCTGGCTCGACAGCAAGCACAGCTTCAGCTTCGGCCGTCGCTACGACCCGGCCAACACCCACCACGGGCTGCTGCTGGTCAACAACGACGACATCGTCAAGCCGGGCACCGGCTTTGAGACCCACCCCCACCAGGACATGGAGATCGTCACCTGGGTACTGCAGGGCTCGCTGGTGCACCAGGACTCCGAGGGGCACACCGGGGTGATCTACCCGGGCCTGGCCCAGCGGATGAGCGCGGGCACCGGCATCCTGCACAGCGAGAAGAACGACTCCTGGCGGCTGGCCGGCCCCGAACACAGCGACGACGCGCATCGTGACCCGGTGCACTTCGTGCAGATGTGGGTCGTACCGGACGAGCGCGGTATCGCCCCTGGTTATGAGCAGCTGGAGATCGACCACGAGCTGCTCTCCGGTGGCCTGGTAACTGTCGCTTCAGGCATGCCGGAGCACGACGGCGCCGCGGCCATCAGGATCAAGAACCGTTACGCCGCGTTGCATGCGGCCCGGCTGCACCCCGGCCAGAGCGTGCAACTTCCCGAGGCGCCCTTCCTGCACCTGTTCGTCCCGCGTGGCCGCGTCACCCTGGAAGGCGCCGGCCCGCTGGAGACCGGCGATGCCGTGCGCTTCACCGCCACCGACGGCCAGCGCGTCACCGCGGCCGAGCCGGCCGAGATCCTGGTCTGGGAGATGCACGCCACTCTGGGCTGAATCGGTCAGCTCCGACGCGAATCGCCCCGAGTTAGCTGCGCGGGGGTACGCCGCCGGCCATCAGCCGGCGGGCGTACTCGATCACCGCGTCGATGATTGACTCGGCCTGGCGGCGGCTCCTGGCCCCGGCGACCTCGTAGGAGCCCTCGCCGATCAGCGAGGTGAGGATGGCGGCGTACACCCGGTCCTCCGGCACGTCGGTCAGGTGCAGCAGCGAGTCGTTCTGGCCGATCCATTCCCGGCCCCGCTGGCGCCGCAGCACCTCAAACCCGGGCGGCGCGTCGCCGGAGGCGAACAGTAGCGCCAGGTCGCGGCGCTGCCAGCTGCCCTGCAGGAAGGCCCGCGCCCCGGCCTCGAACAACTGCCCCGGGTCGGTCACGCCCTGCTTCCTGGCGCCGGCCACCGCCTGGCTCGCGGCCTCCTCGTGCGCGAGCTGGTGCTCCTGCCACAGCGCGATGAACAGCTCGCTCTTGCCGCCGAAGTGATGGTAGAGGCTGCCGACGCTGGATCCGGCCCGCTGCACGATGTCCGCGATGCTGGCCTCGGCGAAGCCGCGCTCGGTGAACACCCGCCGGGCCGCGTCCAGCAGCGCGCGCTGCGTCTGCGCGGTACGGCTCCACTGCCAGGCGCCGCCCGCGGGGCCGTCCTTCGGCAACCTCGGCATGAACCTCCTCTTGACAGGCACGCCAGCTCACTTAGAGGCTAATTCCAGAAAAGCATTCTGTTAAGGCTGGTGAGCTCGATGACGCGGCTTTGCGAACGGGTGGCCATGGTATCCGGCGGGGGGCGGGATACCCGGCCCGTTCGGGGCCTAGAAGGAGGGAAGCGGCGTGACGGCTAAGCCGATCCCGGTGCCGACCCCCGAGACCCAGCCGTTCTGGGACGGGTGCGCGGCCGGCGAGCTGCGCCTCCAGCGGTGCGCCGACTGCGGGCGGCCCTACTTCTACCCGCGGCCGGTGTGCCCGGCGTGCGGCTCGCGCCACGTCGAGTGGTTCACCGCCAGCGGCCGGGCCACGCTGTACTCCTACGTGATCAACCACCGGCCGGCGCCGGGCTTCGAGGACGACACGCCGTACGCGATCGCCGTGGTCGAGCTGGACGAGGGGCCGCGGATGATGACCAGCATCGTCGGCCTGCCGGCCACGCCCGAGGCGCTGCAGCTGGACATGCCGCTGCAGGTGCGGTTCGAGCCGCGGGGCAACGTGAGCCTGCCCGTGTTCGGACCGGCGCAATGACCGGGGCCCGTGGTGTCATCATCGCGGGGGCGGCCGAGACCGACCGGCTCGGCCGTCTGCCGGACCATTCCACCCTGCAGCTGCACGTAGAGGGCGCGCTGAACGCGGTGGCCGACGCCGGCCTGTCGCTGCGCGACATCGACGGGATCGCCACCGTCTCCGCGCCGGGGCCGGTCCAGGTGGCGCACGCGCTCGGCATCACGCCGCGCTGGATCGACGGCACCGGCGTCGGCGGCACCTCGTTCCTGCTGCACGTGCGGCACGCGGCCGCGGCGATCCGGGCCGGGTACGCCCGCACCGTGCTGATCACCCACGGCGAGTCGGGCCGGTCCCGGGTCGGCGCTTCCCGCTACCGGATGGAGGCCTCGTCGCCCGTTGGGCAGTTCGAGGTGCCGTACGGGGTGTTCGGCCCGACGACCACGTTCACCATCCCGCTGCTGCGGTACATGAAGGAGTTCGGGCTGACGCACGAGCAGCTCGCCTACGTGGCCGTGGCCCAGCGGCGGTGGGCGGCCAAGAACCCGCGCGCGGCCTACCGCGATCCGGTCACGGTCGAGGACGTGCTCGCCTCCCGGATCGTCGCCTACCCGTTCCACCTGCTGGAATGCTGCCTGGTCACCGACGGGGGCGGGGCGCTGGTGGTGACTTCAGCCGAACGGGCCGGGTCGTTCCCGAAGCCTGCCGTGCACGTGCTCGGCACGGGAGAGTCGTCGGAGACCCCGATGATCTCGCAGATGGCGGACTTCACCGAGTCCGCGGCCTTCCGGCTGGCCGGGCGGGCCGCGTTCGCCGAGGCGCGGATCGGCGTGGCCGACGTCGACCACCTGATGATCTACGACGCGTTCGCGCACGTGCCCATCTACGGCCTCGAGGCGCTGGGCTTCACGGCCAAGGGCGAGGCCGGGGCGTTCATCGCGGACGGGAACACCGAACCAGGCGGGTCGCTGCCGCTGAACACCAACGGCGGCGGGCTTTCCTACACGCATACCGGGATGTACGGCATGTTCGCGATCCAGGAAGGGGTTCGGCAGCTGCGCGGCGAGGCGGCGGCGCAGGTGGGATCGCCGCAGATCAGCGTCATCCTCGGCAACGGCGGGATGTTCGCCACGGCTGGCGTCCTGGTCCTGGGCCGCCAGCCAGGCTAGCGATCGGGGCGGCCGGGACAGCCGCAGCTTTCCCTGATGACGAGCGTCGTGGGTAGGCGTTCGGCCCGGTACGGCAGGGCCGGGTTGGCGATCCGTTCTAGCAGCATGGAACAGGCACGCTCCCCGAGCAGCCGCATCGGCTGGTGGACCGTGGTCAGGGGCGGGGTGAGCAGGGCACCGAGATGCATGTCGTCAAAGCCGACCACGGCGATGTCCTCCGGCACCCGGATCCCGGCCGTGTGCAACTCCCGGATCGCCCCGATCGCCATCTGGTCGTTGCCGCAGGCAATGGCGTCGGGCAGTTCGCGGCGCGGTGCGGCCAGAAGCTCGCGGACGGCCCGCTGGCCGCTGATGGCGGCGAACCGTCCCTCGAAGCATCCCAGGAGTCGCACGCCCTGGTACTCGGCCAGCGTCTCGGAGAAGACGGCGCGCCGTTCTCGCGCGTCCGGGGCTTCCGGCGGTCCGGCGATGTAGAACAGCCTGGTCTTGCCGTGCTGTTCGACCAGATGACGGGCCATGGCCACGGTGCCGGCCCGGTTGTCGCCGTCCACGACATCGGCATGGGTTTCGCCGGGGGAACCGGCGGCCAGCGCGACCGGGATGCGGGCCGCTAGTCGCGCTATCTGCTCCGAGGGGATGATGCCCTCGACGATCAGCATCCCGTCCATCTTGGCGGAGATCTTCTGCAGCCGCCGGAAGGCCTCGGGCCGGTCAGCGCCGCGTACGATCGAGATCAGCACCGACCATCCGACCTGGTACAGCGCGGATTCGACACCGCGCAGCACCTCCTCCATGAACAGCAGGCCCTCTTGCTCGATGTCGGTGTCCGGGCTGCGGCTCTCGATGGCGACCAGCCCGATCACTTCCTTGCGCTTGCTGACCATGCTCTGCGCGGAGCTGTCGGGAACGTAACCCAGCGCCTCGATGACCTCGAGCACGCGCTCGCGCGTTGACGGGCGAACCCGGTCCTGGCCGTGCATCACCCGCGAGACTGTGGCCGTGGAAACGCCGGCCTCGCGCGCCACGTCAAAGAGCGTGCAGGCCGGAGAGCTGGCCGACCTCGTCAGCCGTGCTCTGTTCGCGCTGTCTCACCTGCTTAAGGAGACATAGATGGTGGAGCTTGGTTGCCGTCACTCGCCAATCTAAGCGCTTACATCGGCTCTGTCACCTTATTAGCGGCGTGGTCGAGCTGGTCGGTGAGCCAGGTGGCGTACCGGGCGGAGGGCCAGTGACGGCGGTGGACCAGGTCGACGTAGACGGCGGGGCCGGCCAGGACCCAGATCGTGTCGGTGAGCAGGTCCAGCTGGGCTGGGCTGGCGTCGGGGGCCAGGAGACCGGCCAGGCGGCGGTGGTCGGCCAGGCGGCGGGCGCTGGCCTGGGCGGCTAGTTCGGCGGCGGTGGCGTCGCTGGCGGCGGCGTCCTGGAGCACGAGGAACAGGCGGGCGGCCCGGCCGTAGATGTCGCTCGTCGCCGCGGCCAGGGCCTCCAGGCGGCGGCGCGCCGGGATGCCGGGGGCGTAGACGTCAGCGAAGGCAGGACGGTCCGCGAGCGGCTCGTCGTCGGTCGCGCCGGCCACGGTCACCTCGACCGCGCGGACCAGCAACGCGGCCTTGCCGCCGACGGCCAGGTGGACCGCCTGCGGGGTGACCTGCGCGCGCGCCGCGATGGCGGCGACCGTGGTGCCGGACCAGCCGTGCTCGGTGAACTCGGCGGCCGCGGCGGCGGCGATGCGCTGGCGGGTCTGCGCGGCCTGCTCCTGCCGGACCGGGGCGTGGTAACGGCGCTTGACAGCGGACACCTTTCAGTTATACACCTGTTAATTGAATTGATAGTACATCAAGTGAATTGGAGAGTGTCGCCATGACCATCACCGTGACCACCGCGGACGCGGCGGAGAACCTCGACCGGGCCGGGGGCCGCGTCATGCGGCTGCTCGTCGACGCCGACGCGACCGGGCCCCGGCTGTCCGTCGTGTCCTGCGAGGCGCCGGCCGGGGAAGCCGGCCCGCCGCTGCATATCCACCCGGGCACCGACGAGCTGTTCCTGGTCCAGGGCGGCACCCTGCTGCTGCACGCGGACGGCGCCACGCACCGGCTCGGCCCGGGCGCCGCGGCGTTCGTGCCCCGGGGCACGGCGCACACCTTCGCCACCGGCCCGGGCGAACCGGTCCGGTTCCTGACCGTGCACACCCCGGGCGGGTTCGAGCAGATGCACCGCGACGTCTGCCGGGCCGAGCGAGAGGCCGGGCGGGCGTTCGGCCCGGCGGAGATCATGCCGATCGCGGCCCGGCACGACTGGTCCTTCGCGGGGCCGCCGCTGCTGCCCAGCGGCGAGCTCGCTCCGGTGCCGGGCGGCGCCCCGGCCCAGCCGCCGGCCGCGACGCCCGCGGGCCTGGCCGGCGGATCTTGACGGGCCGGGCGGAACCGGGTCGAATGGGAAACAGAATTAGTTTCTAGGATTCGCTACGGCGGCGAGGGGGCCACCAGGATGACCGAACGCAAGAGCCCGACCGCGGTTCTCCGGGAAGGCCCCCGCGCGCTGAGCGACGCCCAGGTGCGCGAGATCGAGGACTCCTCGCTCGAGCAGGTGCTGAACGTCGACATCGACGACGTCATCGAGTACGTGCACAAGGATCTGCGCTCGCTGCCCGACTTCACCACCTTGTACCGCAAGTACCTCAAGCAGCGGTGGGACGTCTACGACCTCGACTTCAGCCAGGACAAGATCGACTGGCAGGAGAAGATGACCGAGGAGGAGCGGCAGTCGTTCATCGCGGTCGCGTCCGGCTTCCACCACGGCGAGCGGCAGGTCGAGATCGAGCTGCCGGTGTTCATGATCGGCGCCAGCGAGGAGGAGAAGCTGCACATCGCGGCGCAGATCGAGGACGAGGCGCGGCACACCGTCTTCTTCGACCGGTTCTACCGGGAGGTCGTCGGGCTCAAGGGCGACGACATCATGGACATCCTGGACGCGTCCTTCCCGTGGGTGTCCGAGACGTTCGTCGCGCCGTTCGGGCTGCTGGCCTACCAGGCCGACGAGCTGCGGCTGCATCCGTACGACGAGCGGGCGCGGGTGCGCTACGGCACCAACTACTTCCTGTGGATCGAGGGCGTGCTGGCGCTGTCGGTGATGAAGGTGACGCTGTCCTACGCCCGCTGGCGCGGGTTCCTGCCCGCCTACTACACCGGCTTCACCGCCACCTGCCGGGACGAGTCGCGGCACGTGCAGGGCGGGATGCGGTACCTGCAGGACGCGGTGCGCAAGGACCCGACGATGATCAAGGAGATCCACGACACGCTGCGGACCATCCTGTCGGTCTCCGGGGTGGTCAGCCGGCGGATCTACTACGAGCCGCTGGGCTGGACCGACGACGAGGTGCGGGTGCTGTTCTTCCAGCAGCTCCGGCGCAAGCTGAACGACGTCGGCATCGGGCTCTCGCCCGACCTCGAGGACCTGCTGCAGAAGGTGCAGCCGGTGCTGGCGGGCGGGTGAGCCATGGCTGACTTCTTCAGCAAGGAATGGGCCGACGCGGTGCGGGACGCGCTCACCGCCGGACCCGACGAGCAGGCCCGCGCGGTCAAGCTGCAGGAGTACTGGGACTTCTTCGATTTTCTCAAGAGCATCTACCCGGCGTCCTGGGCGCTGGGCTGCCGGGACCACGGGTCGTACCTCTTCGTGCAGTGGAGCGGGGGCACGGTGACCGACTGCCGGATCATCGGGCCGGACGACCCCCTGCAGGCGACCTACGTGCTCGGCATGGACTACCGGGACTGGAAGGCGCTGCACGACGGGTACGACGCGCAGCGCACGGTCATGTACCGCAAGATCATGCTCGAGCAGGGCAACCTGCTCGAGTTCTTCAAGGCGATCTACTTCTTCGTCGAGTCCCTGGCCGTGATCGGCGCGGTGCCCGCCGCCTACCCGTGAGTCACCGGGCGCGGCCCAGCAGCGGGCCGAACGAGCGCTCGACCTGCTCGGCCAGCGCGTCCGGCTGCCACGGGCCGGTGCCGACGATCCGGACGACCGGCTCGGGGTTGCTGTACAGCGACACCTCGTAGCCAGAGGAGTGGATGATCCGCCCGGTGATCCAGCCGGACCGCTCGCTGGCCAGGTAAGCCACGATCGGGGCCACGTTGTCCGGGGACCACTCGTCCACCTCCGGCCGCGTCCGGCGGCGGTCGGTCGGCACCGAGTCGGTCATCCGGGTGGCCGCGCCGGGCGAGATCGCGTTCACCGTGACCCCGTACTTGCCCAATGCGCGGGCTGAGGACCAGGTCAGGCCGACGATACCCATCTTGGCGGCGGCGTAGTTCGGCTGGCCGGGGGCGCCGTGCAGGCCGGAGACCGAGGTGAAGTTGATGATGCGGTTCTGCGCCGACTCGTCGCGCAGCGACCGCCAGTGCGCCGAGGCGAACCTGGTGGTGTTGAAGGTGCCCTTCAGATGCACCCTGATGACGTCGTCCCACTCCTGCTCGGTCATGTTGAAGACCATCCGGTCGCGCAGGATGCCGGCCACGTTAACCAGGATGTCAAGCCGGCCGAACTCCTCGATGGCCGTCTGGACCAGGTTCTCGGCCGCGGCGAAGACGGAGATGTCCGCGCCGTTGGCGACGGCCTTGCCGCCGGCCTCGGCGATCTCGGCCACCACGTCGTGCGCGGGCCCGGAGTCGTGCCCGGAGCCGTCGACCGCCGAGCCCAGGTCGTTGACCACCACCGAGGCGCCCTCGCTGGCCAGCAGCCTGGCCACCGACCTGCCGATGCCCCGGCCGGCACCGGTGACGATCGCGACCCGCCCGTCCAGACGTGCCATGCCAGCTCCCCTTCCCGGGTGCCGATTACTGGAATCTTCTTCTGGAATTAGCCTCTAGGAGGGGGTATGGGGGTGTCAAGAGGCCGGTTAGACTCCTAGAATCACGTTCTGAAAAGGGGTGGTGACCGGTGGCACCAGTGGCGCGGCCGCCCCGGGGCCTATCCAAGGGCCTATCTACGGGCTCATCCAGGCGCCCATCCAGGGGCAGGGCCGGCGCCGGCTCCTGGCAGTGGGCCAGGACGGCGCAGACGCAGCGGGCACTGCTCGACGCCGCCCGCGCGGTGTTCACCGGGCAGGGTTTCGCCGACGCCAGCATCGCCGACGTGGTCGAGCGCGCCGGGTCCAGCGTGGGCAGCCTGTACCACCACTTCGGCGGCAAGAGCGAGCTGTTCATCGCGCTCTGGCAGGACTACCAGCAGGCCCAGGAGGCGGACGCGAGCGAGGCGGTGGCCCGGGCCAGGAAGGCCGGGGTGACCGACCCGTTCGAGCTGTTCTCGGCGGGTGCGCGCGCCTTCATGGAGGGCTGCTGGCTGCGGCGCGACCTGGCGGTGCTGTTCTCCGACGGGGATGGCCCGCCCGGCTTCGAGGTGATGAGGCGGCGGCGCGGCCGCGAGTGGCTCGGCCAGAACGACGCGCTGCTCCGGCTGTCCGACACCTCCTTCGACCGGCTCTACGTGACGATCCTGACCACGCTGATCGGCGAGGGCAGCCGGGAGGTGGCCGCGGCCGGGAGCAGGCGGCAGGCCGACCGGGTGATCGACGCCGTGATCGAGTACGTCCGGCTGCTCATGACGGGCGGCGCGTGGTGGCCACCCGCCCGCGATGGCCGGCCGGAGGGGGTTGACAGCGGGGGCGGTGGCGAGTTTTGATCCGGTCTAGAACGTAATTCTAGGATTGAATGACAGGCGCCCGGGTGCGGCAGGAGGCTCGCCATGGAACTTGACCTTGGCCCGGAGATCGCGCAGTTCCGCGCCGAGCTCAGGGACTGGATCGCGGCCGAGGCGCCGGCTCCGCTGGCCGGCCTGGCCGACTGGAACATGCCGCTGACCGCGGGCGGCCGGACCCAGGCCCGGATAGCCGAGGCGGAGGCGCATCCGGCCTACGCCGAGTGGGCGGCCAAGCTGGCCGAAGCGCGGCTGGTCTGCCCGCAGTGGCCGGAGGAGTTCGGCGGGCAGGGCATGGACGCGGTGCGCGGAGCCGTGCTGAACGAGGAGTTCTACCGGGCCGGGGTGCCCCGGGTGACTCGGGGCATGGGCGAATGGCTGGTCGGGCCGTCCGTCATGGTGCACGGCACGCCGGAGCAGCGGGCGTACTTCCTGCCCCGGATCATCTCCGGCGAGGACGTGTACTGCCAGGGCTTCTCCGAACCCGGCCACGGCTCGGACCTGGCCGGCGTGCAGACCCGCGGCGTGGTCGAGGGGGACGAGCTCGTCATCACCGGGCAGAAGGTGTGGACCTCGGGCGCGGGCCGGGCCAACCGGATGTTCCTGCTCTGCCGGACCGACCCGGACGCACCCAAGCACGCCGGGCTCTCCTACGTGCTGATCGACTTCACCGGCCCGGGCGTGCAGTACCGGCCGATCAAGCAGATGTCCGGCGCGGCCGAGTTCTACGAGGACTTCCTGGACGCGGTGCGGACCCCGCTGTTCTTCGTCATCGGCGGCCTTAACCACGGCTGGCGGGTGGCCATGACCACGCTCGGGCACGAGCGCGGCGGCCGGGCCACCGTGGCCCATCTCGGCTTCGAGCGCGAGTTCTGGCAGCTGACGGAGACCGCGCGCAAGCGCGGGAAGACCGCCGACCCGCTGATCCGCCAGCAGCTCGCCTGGGCTTACACGCAGGTCGAGCTCATGCGGTTCAGTGGCCTGCGCACGCTGGCGCAGGTGGCGGCCGGCCGCCCGCCGGGCCCGGAGGCCTCCGTGGCCAAGCTGTTCTGGAGCGAGTACCACAAACGGCTGGGCGAGATCGCGATGACCATCGAGGGCGCGGACGGGCTGCTCCGGCCGGACGGCGACGGCTATCCGGTCAGCGCCTGGCAGAGCGTGTTCCTGAGCAGCCGGGCCGGCACGATCTACTCGGGGACCAGCGAGATCCAGCGGAACATCATCGGCGAGCGCGCCCTGGGCCTGCCGAAGGAGCCGAACCGGTCATGACGGAGCCGGGCCCGGCTGACCACGGGGCCGCCCGCGAGCTGGTCACGCCCGAGCGGCTGCGCGCGTTCTTCGCCCCGCGGAGCATCGCGCTGGTCGGCGCGTCCGACAACTCCGGGTGGGCCAGGTTCATCGTGGCGAGCTGCGCCACGGCCGGCTTCGCCGGGCCGCTGACGGCGGTCCATCCGCGTGCCACGGGCGCGTTCGGCCTGCCGGTCGTGCCGAGCCTGCGGGACCTGGCCCAATCCGCCGATCTGGCCTTCATCCTGACGCCGGTGCAGGCGGTGGAGGGCGTGCTGGACGACATGGGCGCGGCCGGGATCCCGAACGCGGTGGTGCTCGCCTCCGGTTACCGGGAGGTGGGCGAGGCGGGGCGGACGCTCGAGGACGCGCTGCTGGACCGCGCGGTGGCGAACAGGATCACCATGCTCGGCCCGAACTGCCTGGGCTTCGTCAACGCGAACCGCCGGTCGGCACCCTACGCGCTGGCGCTGCCCCCGCCGCTGATCGCGGGACCGGTCGGCGTGGCGCTGCAGAGCGGCGCGCTGGCCAGCGTGGTGCTGGCCTTCGCCAAGGCGCACGCGATCGGGCTGAGCCTGCTGACCTCGATGGGCAACGAGGCCATGATGACGACCGCCGACGTGCTCGACTACCTGGTCGAGGACGAGGCAACCAGGGTGATCTGCCTGTTCCTCGAGGAGATCGGCGACCCGGCCGGGTTCGCCCGGGTGGCGGAGAAGGCGGACCGGGCGGGCAAGCCGATCGTCGCGCTGAAGGTCGGCTCGAGCCCGGCCGGCCAGCAGGCCGCGCTGGCGCATACCGGCTCGGTGGCCGGCGACGACGCGGTGGTCGACGCGGTGCTCCGCCAGCTCAACGTCATCCGGGTCACGAGCCTGGAGGAGCTGCTGACCACCGGGGCGGCCCTCGGCTACAGCCGCTGGCCGCGCGGCCGGCGGATGGGCGTGCTGACCCTGTCCGGCGGGGCCTGCGACATCATCGCCGACGCGGCCAGCGCCCGGGGCGTGGCCATCCCGGACTTCTCGGCCGGGACGGAGGCGGCGATCGCCGCGCTGCTGCCGCCGTTCGCCAGCCCGCACAACCCGCTGGACGTCACCGGCTTCGGCGTGCTGGCCAACTTGTCCGGGAAAAAGGGCCCGCTGACCGCGGTGGACCACGCGCTCGACATCGCGGTGCAGGACCCGAACCTGGACTTCGTGCTGTTCTCCGGGGTGACGCTGCCCGAGGCCCGGCCGCCGGATGAGGACACGGCCCGCACCCTGGAGACCCGGGTGGACTGGCTGGCGATGAGGTTGGACTCCGCGCCGATCCCGATCATTCCCGTCGGCAGCACCTGCGTGAACCTCAGCGACTACGGCCGGGAGCTGCTGCGCAAGCGCGGCATCACCTTCCTCGGCGGCCTGGACCTGGCGATGACCGCGCTGGGCCACGCGCTGCGCTGGCTGGAGAACCGCGGGCAGGTGCGCGCCCCGGTTCCGCGGCGCATCACGGCGCCCGGGCGGGCCGCCGATGCCGCGGCCGGCCCGTGGTCCGAAGGCCCGTGGTCCGAGGTGCGGGCGCGGCAGCTTCTGGCCGAGGCGGGTGTGCCGGTCGTGCCGGGCGGGCTGGCCGGCTCGGCCGACGAGGCGGTCGAGATCGCCTTCAGAGTCGGGCTGCCGGTGGCGCTGAAGATCTGCTCGGCGCAGATCACCCACAAGTCCGACATCGGCGGGGTCGTTCTCGGGCTCGGTTCTGAGGCG
>Ga0207657_10003579_pt1 | contig 16574 bp, 12 predicted proteins | sample KBSC33metaG_FD_184316 | JGI IMG/M metagenome (GOLD analysis project Ga0207657, IMG submission 184316) | Corn rhizosphere microbial communities from Kellogg Biological Station, Michigan, USA - KBS C3-3 metaG (SPAdes) (version 2) | ecosystem: Host-associated > Plants > Roots > Rhizosphere > Soil ... | reverse complement strand
GTCCTCGCTCGCGATCACCTTTCCGGCGAGGTCGATTCCACCCACGTGCGGATAGGTCCTGACCAGCCCGCCACGCCCGGTGAGGCAAAGCGCATCCTTGTAGTTGAACCCGGCCCACTCGATCTCGACCAGCACGTCGCCGGCCGGCAACTGCCCCTCGTCAAGTACCTCGACGGCGCTCGCGACACGACCGTCAGCATCCTTGCGGCTGACCAGTGCACGAAATCCCATGATGCCTCCCGCGGATGAACGACCCCCAGGGGCCACCATGACGGTACAATGTGGCTTTGGCACGCAGCCGCAAGCCAAACTTGCCGCTACACCGTCCTCAGCCAGCCGCCATCGACGAAATACGTCGAACCGGTGGAATAGCTCGCCTTGTCCGAACAGAGGAACACGAAAAAATTGGCCAGTTCTTCCGGCGTGGCGAACCGCTTCATGCCGCCCGCCTCGTCGGCTACCCCCTGCAAATGCGCCTCATAGCCGGCCTCCCCGGCGATCTGCTTGGCGGTCTTCACCCAGTCCGGCGTCAGCACCAGCCCCGGATTGATCGTGTTGACCCGGATGTTGTCGCCCACCACCTCATTGGCGAGGGTCTTGGAAAACATCATCAGCGCTGCCTTGGTGGTGTTGTAGATCGGCTCGTACCACAGCGGCTGCACCGCACAGATCGAGGCGTTGTGGATGATCACCCCGCCGCCGCGCGCCTTCATGCCCGGCACCAACCCACGCGCCAGCCGCACCGCCGCCATCACGTGCAGATCCCAGTAATACTGCCACTTGGCATCGTCCGCCGCCTGGATGGTTTCGTTGGAGCCGGTACCGGCATTGTTGATGAGGATATCGGCCCCGCCGAACGCCGCCTTGACGCCGGCGATCACCGCGTCGCAGCCTGCCACTGTCGCTACGTCGGCCGCGATGCCTTCAACCCTGACGCCATAATTGCCGGCGATGCGAGCCGCCTCCGCCGCAACGCGCTCCTTGCCCCGCGCCGTGATGACGACGCGCGCGCCCTCTGCCGCGAAACCCTCGGCCACCGCCAGTCCGATGCCGACGCTACCGCCAGTGACAACCGCAACTTTGTTCCGCAGACCAAGGTCCAAACCGCTTCTCCTATCCATGTGCCAGCCGCTTGCCGGTGCTTGTGGCGCCCCTCACCCGGCCCTGCCGGGCCACCCTCTCCCCCGAGGGGCGAGGAATGGTTGGACGGTGCCCCATCGTCCCCTCGCCCTTTGGGGAGAGGGTCAGGGTGAGAGATAGCCCCCCGCTTCAGTCCATCAGCCGTCCATCAGAATCTGCAGCTTCACATCGCTGGGCCTGCCTTCCACCGCCCGGTCGAACGCCTTGATCGAGTCCTCGAACTTGAACGTCTCCGAGATCAGCGGCTTCAGGTCGACGCGGCCCGAGGACATCAGCGCGATGGCGCGCTCGTATTGGTGGGCGTAGCGGAATACCGTCTCGATCCGCACTTCCTTGGTGGAAGCGGTCGCGACGTCGAACGGCGCCGGCTCGACCGGCAGCCCGACCACGACGATGGCGCCGCCCGGCCGCGGCAGACCCATGATCGTCTCCCACGCCTTGGGCGAGCCCGAGCATTCGAACACCACGTCCGCGCCCCACCCGTCGGTCAGCCGCTGCACTTCTGCGGTAACGTTCTTGTCGCGGATGTTGACGGGAATGACCCCCTGGTAGCGCGCCGCAATGTCGAGCTTTGGCTGCGCCAGGTCGCACACGATAGCCCGTGCACATCCCCCGGCCAGCGCCGCAATCGCCACCATGGTGCCGATCGGGCCGGCGCCGAGCACGACCGCAGTGTCGCCGGGAGTGATCCGCGCCTTGGTCGCCGCCTGCATGCCGACCGCGAACGGCTCGACCATGGCGCCTTCGGCAAAGCTCACATTGTCCGGCAGCTTGAAGGTGTAGTTGGCCGGATGCACCACGAACGGCGTCAGCACGCCGTGGATCGGCGGCGTCGCCCAGAAGGTCACTGCCGGATCGACATTGTACATGCCGAGCCGGCTGGCCTTGGAATTCGGATCGGGCACGCCCGGCTCCATGCACACCCGATCGCCGACCTTGAGGTGCGTGACGTCGGCGCCGACCTCGACGACGGTCCCCGCCGCCTCATGGCCGAGCACCATCGGCGCGTTGACGACGAACGGGCCGATCTTGCCGTGCGTATAGTAGTGGACGTCCGAACCGCACACCCCCACCGTGTGGATCTTGATCTTGACCATGCCGGGCCCAACCGCCTGCGGCAGCTCGATATCGCGAAGGGAAAGCTCGTGCTGCTTCTCCAGCACCAGGGCACGCATCATCGTCATGGAACAAACCTCTGAACCGATCACCCGATGCACCGCGGCGCATCGATATTGCTGTAGACCTTATGCCGCGCGCCTCGAAGCACAAGAACACGCCGCCGCGGCACCGGATACCCGACCTCGTGGTTCGACAGGCTCACCATGAGGTCTCCGCGCGGCTGTGCATGTCCCCGCAATGCAGTAGCCCTCATCCTGAGCCTGTCGAAGGACGAGGGCGTGGCGCCGCGGCGCCTGCCCCTCAGTGCACCATTTCCGCCGGCGGCTTCATTGCCCCGGTCATGATCGCCACCGCGTCGGACATCGAGAAATCCTTGGGATTGATCACCGCGATGCGCTTGCCCAACCGATGGATGTGGATGCGATCGGCTACCTCGAAGACGTGCGGCATGTTGTGCGAGATCAAGACGATCGGCAGCCCGCGCCGCTTCACGTCGAGCATCAACTCCAGCACCCGCCGGCTCTCCTTGACGCCGAGCGCCGCGGTGGGTTCGTCCATGATCACCACGCGGGAGCCGAACGCCGCGGCACGCGCCACCGCGACGCCCTGCCGCTGCCCGCCAGACAGCGTTTCGACCGACTGGTTGATGTTCTGGATGGTCATCAGTCCGAGTTCGCTGAGCTTGTCGCGGGCCAGCTTCTGCATGCCCGAGCGATCGAGGGTGCGAAAGAACTGCCCCAGCAGCCCCGGCTTGCGCAATTCGCGACCGAGAAACAGATTGTCCGCGATCGACAGCGCCGGTGACAGCGCCAAATTCTGGTACACCGTCTCGATGCCGGCAAGGCGCGCCTCCATCGGCGATTTGAAGTGCACCTGCTGACCCTCGAGTTCGACCGTCCCCGCATCGGGACTGACGGCGCCGCAGAGCGCCTTGATCAGCGTCGACTTGCCGGCCCCATTGTCGCCGATCACGCCGAGAATCTCGTTCGGCATCAGGTCGAAATCGGCGTTGTCGAGCGCCACCACGCGCCCATAGCGCTTGACCAGGCCGCGCGCCTTGAGCACCGGCTCGGCTTGCGCCTGCGGCGCTCCGGTGGGGTGGCCGGCCGTCTGTCCCAATTGTTCGCTCATGCCGCAATCTTCCTGATCCACTGGTCGATACTGACCGCGAGAAGGATGAGAATACCGACGGTGAATTCCTGCCACAGGGAATCGACGCCGGCGAGCGCGAGGCCGTTGCGAAACACCCCCACGATGAGCGCGCCGAACAGCGTGCCGATAATGGTGCCGCGGCCGCCGAACAGCGATGTGCCGCCGATCACCACGGCGGTAATCGCGTCGAGGTTGGCATTGCCCCCGGCAAGCGGCGAGGCCGCGCCGATACGCCCGATCGTCACCCACCCGGCCACCGCGCAGATGAAGCCGGCGAGGGTATAGACCCCGATCAGCGTATTGCGCGTATTGATGCCGGCGAGGCGCGCCGCCTCCGGATCGTCGCCCACCGCATAGACGTGGCGACCGAAGGCCGTGCGGCTCAGGATGTACCAGACGGCAATGGCCATCAGGATCATCAGGATCGACCCGAAGGTGATCACCGCGCCGCCAAGCTTCACCGTATGGCCCAGCCATTGCAGGATTGGCGCCACCGATTCGATGTCCTGCGCCCGCACCGTTTCGGAATGCGAAACAAAGATGATCAGCGAGCCGAAGACGCTCCAGGTGCCGAGCGTGACAATGAACGAGGGCAGCTTCACCACCGCCACCAGCACGCCATTGATTGCGCCGCACACCAGCCCGGTGAGCAGGCCGAGGAAGAAGGCGAGGTCGGGCTGTACGCCGTAATTCACCGCAAAGCGCCCCATCACGATCGAGGAGAGGATCATGATGGCGCCGACGCTGAGGTCGATGCCGGCGGTCAGGATCACCAGCGTCTGGGCGATGCCGAGCACGCCGATGATGGTCACCTGCTGGAGCACCAGGGACAGGTTGAATGGAGCAAAGAACTTGCCGCCCGCGGCAACCGAAAATACCGCGACACCGACCAGCAGCACGATGAAGGGAATGACCGTCGGGTATTCGTGCAGGAAGTGCTGAATCTGGCGCAGCGGGCCACGATCCCCTTCCTCGAAGCTTGCGACCGTCTGGTCCGGCCCCTTGAGGCCCTGTTCGGCGGTCGCCGAACCGCCCGCGTCATCGCTCATCGACATCCCCTCCCACGGAACCCGGCGTCGGCGGACGCTGGCCAGCCACCTGCCCCGACCCTATGCTCAAACGGTGATGCGGCCAACAAGGCTCACGCGCTGGTGCACCGCCCGGTTGTGACAATCTCAAATCACCTCGACCGCAAATCTCCGCCCCCTCTGACGAGGGAGCGGAGCATCTCATTTGGAAGGCTCAGCCCCAGCAGACCTTGAGGCCTTCGGCCGAAGTGATCGAGGGCACGCCGGCAACCGGCTTGTCGGTGATCAGGGTCGCACCGGTATCGATGAACCCGGCCTCCGGCACCGTCGGCTTGGTGCCATCCTTGGCGAAGGCGGCAATCGCTTCCATCGCCATCGCCGCCATCTTCAGCGGGTATTGCTGGGAAGTCGCGCCGATGATGCCGGCCGCCACGTTCTTGACGCCCGGGCAGCCGCCGTCGATCGACACCACCAGCACCGAGCCGTCATCCTTGCCCGCCGCCTTGAGGGCCTGATAGCCGCCCGCTGCCGCCGGTTCGTTGATCGTGTACATGACGTTCACGTCGGGGCACTTCTGCAGCAGCGTTTCCATCGCGGTACGGCCGCCGTCCTCGGCACCGCCCGTCATTTCGTGACCGCAGATGCGCGCGTCATCCTCGTCGCCGTATTTCTTCGGGTCCTTGATGTCGATGCCAAAGCCCTTCATGAAGCCCTGGTCGCGCAGATAGTCGACCGTCGGCTGGTTGGTGGCGAGATCGAGGAACGCAATCTTGGCGGCGCTGGCCTTGTCGCCCAGCGTCCCCTTGGCCCATTCGCCGATGAGGTTGCCGGCCTTGAAGTTGTCGGTCGCAAAAGTTGCGTCGACCGCATTGATCGGGTCGGTCGGAGTGTCGAGGTCGATCACCAGCAGGCCGGCGTCGCGGGCCTTCTTGATCGTCGGCACGATGGCCGAGGAATCACTCGGCACAATGGCAAAGCCCTTGGCCCCGGCCGCGATCAGGTTTTCGATCGCCGCCACCTGGCTGTCATTGTCGCCGTCGTACTTGCCGGCAAAGGTCTTGAGGTCGAGGCCGAGCTTGGTGGCCTCCGCCTGCGCGCCTTCGCGCATCTTGACGAAGAACGGATTGCCTTCGGTCTTGGTGATGAGACCGACGATGTCCGCTGCGTAAGCGGAGCTGCCGGCAAACAGGCTCGCCAGCATCACGCCAGCGACCGCCGCCTTGGCCAAATTCATTCGTGCCATGAAGTCCTCCCGATGGGTTGCACAAACACCCGGGTGCCGCGCTTGTGTGCCGCTTCACCGGGTTGTCAGGCGTAGCGACGGCCGGGGTCATCCCCGAACCCGCTCTACCTGGGGCCATAATCAGCGGATGCGTGGCGGCCTGTCAATAAATTAATCCACTTGATTTATTAATTGACAGGCTGCGACCTCCGGCCGCACTTTGCCGGGGAAAGTCGGGAACTTTCGCTCGGTATTCGCATCGCCCGCCGCCGCCGGCAGTGCGTTGATACTTGGGCGAAATCACCCGGTCGGGGAGCAGTGCCGATGGCGAGTGTTGCCGCACCCAGTGAGAGGCCGGTCAGCGTCGATGCCGCTTCCAGCCGCGGCACCAACCAGACCGGCGTGCGGCTCTACAACGAGCGCCTGGTGCTGTCGCTGATCCGCCATCATGTGCGCCTGCCCAAGGCCGAAATTGCCCGGCTGACCGGTCTCAGCCCGCAGACCATCTCCATCATTACCAATCAGTTGACCGCCGATGGCCTGCTGCTGAAAGGCACCCCCCGGCGCGGTCGCGTCGGCCAGCCCTCGGTGCCCTACTCCTTGAACCCGGAAGGCGCGTTTTCGTTCGGGCTGAAGGTCGGACGGCGCAGCGTCGATCTCTATCTGATCAACTTCACCGGCGCGGTACTCAACCTGCTGCACCGCATCTACCCCTATCCAACGCCGGACGGCATCCTTGGCTTCGCCCGCGCAGGCATCGCCGAACTGCTCGCCGGCGTACCGGAAGAGCAGGCCCGCCGCATCGCCGGCCTCGGCATCGCGGCGCCCTACGAGATGTGGACCTGGCACCAGGAAATCGGCGCCCCAAAGGGTGACATCGACGCCTGGCGCACCCGCGACATCCGCGCCGAGATCGCCCGGCTCTGCCCCTGGCCGGTGTATTTCCAGAACGACATCACCGCGGCCTGCGCTGCCGAATTGATGTTCGGCCGCGGCAGCGACTATGTCGACTACCTCTATGTCTATATCGGCTCGTTCATCGGCGGCGGGCTGGTGCTGGATGGGCACCTGTTTCCCGGCCGCACCCAGAATGCCGCCGCCCTCGGCTCCATGCCGGCCCGCATCGTGACCCCGGGCGCACCGCAATTGATGAACGTCGCCTCGATCTACGTGCTTGAACGCAAGCTCGTCGCCGAAGGTCGCAATCCCGATATCCTCTGGCTGTCGCCAGACGAGTGGGGGGACCTCGGACCCGCCCTCGACGAGTGGATCGACGAGGTCGCGGCGAGCCTGGCCTACGCCATCGTCGCGGCCATCGCGGTGATCGATGTGGAGACGGTGATCATCGATGGCGCCTTCCCCAACGCCGTCCGCACCCGCATCATCGAGCAGACCCGCGAGGCGGTGCGCCGCTTCAACCGGCAGGGCCTCTCGCCCTTCGCGCTGATCGAGGGCTCGATCGGCAATGCCGCCCGCGCCATGGGCGGCGCCGCGGTGCCCCTGCTCGCCAATTTCACCAAGGACCGCGAAGTACTGTTCAAGGAGTAAGGCCGGTCGCCAACGTCTCGCGGCTCAGATCCCGGTATTCATCGAATTGCCGCCGCCATGGGCGGAAAACCACCACCAGATCACGGCGAACGCGATTACCACAACGACGGTCGAGATGATCAGGATGATCTTGGTGCTCTGGCGTCGATCCGCGGCGCGCACCTCGACGGTGGATTTGTGAGGATCGTAGACGCGCATCGGAAAACTCCCTAGCTGTTAGGCGGACAACGTCCCCCTCTCCTCGCGGTTCCGCCGGACTTGACCGGCGACCGCGGACAGCCGACCCTTCGCCCCGCCACATTGCTCGGATTCAACATGCTTTCAGCCGACCTCCTGACCCGCATGATCAAGGCCGGTGCGGGCGAAACGCCGGCCGACCTCGTCATCCGCAATGTGCGCCTGCTCGACGTCATCACCGGCGCGGTCACCCCCACCGATATCGCCATCGTCGGTGATCGCATCGTCGGCACGCACGCCGACTACAAGGGCCGCGAAACCATCGACGGGGGCGGCCGCTTCGCCGTGCCCGGCTTCATCGATACACACCTGCACATCGAATCCTCACTGGTCACGCCGTTCGAATTCGACCGCTGCGTCCTGCCGCACGGCGTCACCACGGCCATCTGCGACCCGCACGAAATGTCGAACGTGCTCGGCGCCGATGCCATCCGTTATTTCCTCGCCTGCGCCGAGCGCACCGTGATGGATATCCGGATCAACCTGTCCTCGTGCGTGCCCGCGACTGCCTTCGAAACGTCGGGTGCCGCCCTGGAGATTGCCGACCTGCTGCCATTCCGCGACCATCCCAAGGTCATCGGGCTTGCCGAATTCATGAATTTTCCGGGCGTGCTGCATGCCGATCCGGCGGTCATCGCCAAGCTCCTGGCTTTCCAGGACGGTCACATCGACGGCCACGCCCCGCTGTTGGCCGGCATGGCGCTCAACGGCTACCTTGCGGCGAAAATCCGCACCGACCATGAGGCGACCTCCGCCGCCGAGGCGCGGGAAAAGCTGGCGAAGGGCATGGCCATCCTGATCCGTGAAGGCTCGGTCTCCAAGGATCTCGACGCGCTCGCCGAAATCCTCGACGAGAACACCTCATCGTTCGTGGCCCTCTGCACCGACGACCGCAACCCGCTCGATATTGCCGAGGAAGGCCACCTCGACAGCTCCATCCGCCGCCTCATCGCCAAGGGTCGCCCGCTGCACCACGTCTATCGCGCCGCCAGCCATTCGGGGGCCCGTCTCTTTGGCCTCACCGATCGCGGCCTCGTCGCCCCCGGCTGGCGCGCCGATATCGCGCTGCTCGACGACCTCGAGGCCTGCGCCGTCTCCGACGTCATCGCCTGCGGTCGCCTGGTCACCCCGCAGCGTTTCGCCGCCCGTGACATCATTCCGCCAGTCGGGCTCACCTCGATGCGGGCGCGGCCGGTCACCGCCGAAAGCTTCGTCATCCCGGCGCGCCCAGGGGAAAACAGGACCGCAGTGATCGGCGTCAGGCCCGGGCTTATCCTCACTTTCCGCCATAGTGCCACCCTCGCGGTCACGGACCACGGCCTGCAGCCCGATCTCGCCGCCGACGTACTGAAGCTCGCCGTGGTCGAACGGCATGGCAAGAACGGCAATATCGGCAAGAGCTTCGTCACCGGCTTTGGCTTGCAGCGGGGCGCCATCGCCTCTTCGGTCGGTCACGACAGCCACAACATCACCGTAGTGGGCGCCACCGAGGCCGACATGGCGCTTGCTGTCAACCGCATTCGCGAACTGGGCGGCGGCTTCGTTGTCGCCGACAGCGGCCGCATCGCGGCCGAATTGGCGCTGCCCATCGCGGGGCTGATGAGCGACCAGCCATTCGAGGCGGTCGCCGGAGCGCTGCACGTGCTTCGCGACGCGGCGCGGGCACTTGGGTGCACCTTGCCCGAACCGTTCCTGCAAGTGGCCTTCCTCGCCTTGCCGGTCATCCCGCATCTCAAGCTCACCGACCGGGGGCTGTTCGACGTCGACAAGTTCGAGTTTGTGGTGTGACCTTCCTCCTCCGGCTGCTCGGCCGCGCCATCGGTGTCTACATGGCGATCTCCTTCGCCCTGCACTACCGCCTCGGGCCCCGGCTCAGCGGCGCCGTGACCACGCGCGATGTCGCCGTCGCCATGCCGGACGGTGTCGAGCTGCTGACCGACATCTACCAGCCTGACGCACCCGGGCCGCATCCGACCCTGTTGATGCGCCTGCCCTATGGCCGCAACGGCTTTGCCAACGTCGCCCTGATCTACGCCCAGCGCGGCTTCAATGTGGTGGTGCAGGCCTGCCGCGGCACGGAAGCGTCGGGCGGCGAGTTCAATCCGCTGGCCAACGAGCGCGACGATGGCCTCGCCACCATCGCGTGGTTGAAGCAGCAGCCCTGGTTCGACGGCAGGCTCGGCCTTACCGGGCCGAGCTATCTCGGCTATGCGCAATGGGCCATCGCCGACGCCCCCGAGGTCACGGCGATGGCCGTCAAGGTGTCGTCGGCCGAATTCCGCTCGGTGGTGTTCCCCGGCGGGGCCTTCCATCTCGGCTTGTGGCTGAGCTGGCTGCAAACCATCGAGGGTCTGCACGGCAACCCGCTGGTGGCATTCCTGCGTATGCTGTCGGGCGATTTCGAGCGCCGCACCTGGCGCGCCTCGATGACCCTGCCGCTGGTCGAAGCCGACATCGTCGCCACCGGCCACCGCGTGCCGTTCTGGCGCGACTGGTTCGAGAACGCCATCGAGGACGGCCCGTTCTGGGCGGACATGGACCACCGCCCCAGGCTCGGCCCCGCGACCCCGCCGGTCCATCTGCTGAGCGGCTGGTACGACTTCATGGTCGACCAGTTGCTCGCCGACTATGCCGCCCTCGTCGCAGCCGGCCAGAAGCCCTACCTCACCATCACCGCCACCACCCATATCACCGGCGGCCACGAGGCCGACAACCCGGTTGAAACCCTGGCCTGGATGCGGGCCGAACTGCTTGGCGACCGCTCGGGCATCCGCGACAAGCCCATAGCCATCGAGATTTCCGGCGACGGCGGATGGCATGAGTTCGAGACCTTCCCGCCCGGCCCGGCCCGGCTCGAACGCCGCTACCTGATCCCCGACGGCACGCTCTCGACCGCCACCGCACTGCCCGCCCGGCCGTCGCGCTATCGCTATGACCCGGCCCGGCCGACGCCCAACCTCGGTGGCGCCGTCTTTGCCTTCACCGGCGCGGGCCCGGTGCCGCAACGCCGCCTCGAAGCGCGTCAGGATGTACTGCTCTTCACCTCGGCGCCGCTCGTCGATCCGCTGACCGTCATCGGCAACGTCCAGGCACAGATATTCATGCGCGCCGAGCTCGAATTCGCCGATCTTTTCGTGCGCCTCTGCGACGTCGACCGCCGCGGTCGCTCGATCAATATCTGCGACGGTTTCGTCCGCACCACGCCCGATACGCCCCGGGACAACAACCGTATCATGGCCATCGACCTTTCGCTGCACGCCACGGCACATTGCTTCCAGAGCGGCCACCGGCTGCGCCTGCAGGTCTCGAGCGGCGCCCATCCCCGCTACGCCCGCAACACCGGCACGGACGAACCGATAGGCGAGGCAACGACGCTAGTGGCCTGTGACGTCGAAATCTTTCACGACCCCGACCACCACGCGGCCATCCTCTTGCCGACCTACGAGCTATAGCGCTTCGAGCGTTCCCGGGAACCTGCGCAGCGTTTTCTGGTTCGGAAGCGCGCGCCTTGGAGTCCTACCCCCGACCGCTCGCCTTCACCTTCGCACGCGCCGCATGCAGGATCGGCTCGGTATAGCCCGACGGCTGGTCGACGCCATGCACCGCGAGTTCGAGCGCCGCGCCGAACGCCAGCGACTGGAAATTGTCGGCCATCGGGCGATAGGCCGGATCGTCGGCATTCTGCTGGTCGACCACCACCGCCATGCGCTCGAAAATCGTCGCCAGTTCGTCGCGCGACACCAGCCCGTGATGCAGCCAGTTGGCGATCGCCTGGGAGGAAATTCGGCAGGTCGCGCGGTCCTCCATCAACGCCACGTTGTTGATGTCTGGCACTTTCGAGCACCCCACCCCCTGGTCGACCCAGCGCACCACATAGCCGAGAATGCCCTGGGCATTGTTCTCGAGCTCGCGCGTGATCTCCTCGCGGTTGAGGACGTAGGGCGCCAGCGCCGGCATCGAGAACAGTTCCCGCAGCGGCGGCGTTGCCTCGTTGTGCCGGCGCTTCTGCGCCTCGAGCACATCGACCTGATGATAGTGGAGCGCATGCAGCGTTGCTGCCGTCGGCGATGGCACCCAGGCGGTATTCGCGCCCGACTGCGGGTGGCCGATCTTGCTCGCCAGCATGTCGGCCATATCGTCGGGCCGTGCCCACATGCCCTTGCCGATCTGTGCCCGGCCGGCAAAGCCAGTGGCGAGCCCGATCAGCGCATTGCGATCCTCATAGGCTTGCAGCCAGCGTTCCGACTTGATCTCGTCCTTGCGCAGCACCGGTCCCGCCTCCATCGAGGTGTGGATTTCGTCGCCGGTCCGGTCGAGAAAGCCGGTGTTGATGAAGAACACCCGCTGCCGCGAGGCATAGATCGCCGCCTTGAGGTTGGCCGAGGTCCGGCGCTCCTCGTCCATGATGCCGATCTTGATGCGGTTGCGCTCGATCCCGAGTATGTCCTCGACCGCCCCGAACACGTCGCAGGCAAACTTGACCTCGTCCGGCCCGTGCATCTTCGGCTTGACGATGTAGACCGCTCCGGTCGCCGAATTGGTCTTGTCCGAAAGCGCGCAAAGCGTCGTGACGGCAGCATCCAGCAGCCCCTCGCCGATCGGCCGCTGCTCCCCATCGAGCACCGCGTCGGTCGTCATCAAATGGCCGACATTGCGCACCAGCAGCAGCGCCCGCCCCTTCAGCGTCAGCGGCACCCCGTCCGGGGCCGTGTAATGGCGATCCGGATTGAGGGTGCGGTGAACCGTCTTGCCGCCCTTCTCGAAGGTGTCGGCCAGCGAGCCGTTCATCAGCCCGAGCCAGTTGCGATACACCCCAACCTTGTCCTCGGCATCGACGGCCGCGACCGAGTCCTCGCAATCCTCGATGGTGGTCAGCGCCGCTTCGATGATGACGTCGGCCAGACCCGCGGCATGGGTCGCGCCGATCGGATTTTTCGGGTCGATCAGCAGTTCGAGATGCAGCCCATGGTGCTTGAGCAGGATGGTGCGCCGGCCGTCATGTTCGGCAAAACCTGCAAAGGCGCCAGCATCGCGCAACGCCTGCTCGCCCCCGTCGGTGTCCACCACCAGGCTCGCCGTGCCATTCCGGTGCACGACGCGGTACTGGCGGGCCTCGGCGTGACTGCCCCGAGCCAGCGGCACCGCTTCGTCGAGGAACGCGGCCGCCCGCGCCACCACGGCCGCGCCGCGCCGCGCATTGAACCCCTTGCCCGGCGCGAGATCGCCGGCGCGCGAGATAGCGTCCGTGCCATAGAACGCATCGTAGAGGCTGCCCCAGCGGGCATTGGCCGCGTTCAGCGCGTAACGGGCATTGCTCGCCGGGACCACCAGTTGCGGGCCGCTGATCGTCGAGATTTCGGGATCAAGGCCGGTCGTTTCGATCTGGAACGGCCCCGGCTCCTCGACCAAATACCCGATTTCGCGCAGGAACCGCTCATAGCCCTCGGGGTCGTTCGCCACCGGACCATGCTCGCGATGCCAGGCATCGATCTTGCCCTGCAGTTCATCGCGAAACTGCAGCAGGCGCCGGTTGCGCGGCATGAAGTCGGCCACCAGCCGACTGAGCCCCCGCCAGAATTTTTCGGCCCCGACCCCGGTTCCCGGCAGTGCCTCACCCTCGATAAACCGTGCCAATACCGCATCGACCTTGAGGCCGGCCTTGTCGAGATAGTCAGGCATCGTCGCATTCACCCTCTAATTGCGCTGCGCTGGCATTAGCCCTTCCCCGCCCCGTTCCACAAGGGGTGGGATCAATTTCCATGGACTATCGGAGCGTACGGTCGTCGCGGCTGGCAGCAGCGGCCGGGGTGCCGCCCTTCATCGCCTTGCCGGCGACATAAGTCTCGGCTACCGCCCGATCGTCGCCGCAGGTCTGCAGCAGGAACAATTCGTTGGCCAGTGTGGAAACCGTTTCCATGCGGAGCGCCATCTGCGGCGTGGCCCGGGCATCGAGCACCACGAGGTCGGCGTCGGCGCCCGGCACGATGGAGCCGATCGTGCCTTCGAGCGACAGCGCCCGGGCGTTGCCGAGGGTCATCAGGTAAAATGCATTGAGCGGCGTCAGCCGCTGCCCCCTGAGCTGCAGCACCTTATAGCCCTCGTCGAGCGTCTTCAGCATCGAGTAGCTGGTGCCGCCGGCGACGTCGGTCGCCACCGCGATCCGCACGCCGTGCCCATGCAGCCGCTCGTAGTCGAACAGGCCCGAGCCGATGAACAGATTGGAGGTCGGGCAGAACACCGCCACCGACCGCGTCGCCTCCAGCACCTCGACCTCGCGGTGGCTGAGATGAATCGAATGACCAAGCAGGGTCTTCGGTCCCAGGAGGTGATAGCGCTCGTAAATACCGGTATAATCACCAAGATTTGGAAACAGCTCCTTGGCGTATTCGATCTCAGCAAGGTTCTCGCTGAGGTGCGTCTGCACGTAGCAATCGGGAAACTCGCGCACCAGCGCCTCGGTCATCTCGAGCTGTTCCGGGCTCGAGGTCAGGGCAAAACGCGGCGTGATGGCGTAGTGCGCGCGGCCCTTACCGTGCCATTCGGCGATCAGTTCGCGGGTCTCGTCATAGCCCGATTGCGGCGTGTCGCAGAGCCCGGGCGGCGCGTTGCGATCCATCATCACCCGGCCGCCGATCATCCGCATATTGCGGCTTTCAGCCGCCGCAAACAACGCCTCCGCCGAGGCTTTATGCACCGTGCAATAGGTCGCCGCGGTCGTCGTGCCGTGCCGGATCAGCTCGTCGAGAAACCGTCCGGCAATGCGATCCGCATGTGCACGATCCACGAATTTCTGTTCCTCGACGAAGGTATAGGTGTTGAGCCATTCGAGCAGCGCCCCGGCATAGGATCCGATCACCTGCATCTGCGGATAATGCACATGGGCATCGATCAGCCCGGGCAGGATCAGGTGGGGATGGTGGTCGATCACCGAGGCGCCGGCAATGTTGGCCTTGTTGTAGTCGCCGACCGAAACGACCTTGCCGTCGCTGATGAAGACGGCGCCATCTTCCCAGAAATTATAGCTCCCGGCGTCATCGACGCCCTCCGGCTCGCGCACGAAGCTCAGCACGCGCCCGCGCAGCACCGTGCCGGTCATTGGATCACGCTCAACAGGCCCCGGCCCTGATTGGCGGAACGATACCACGCCACGATCAGCGCTCGCTCGTCGCTGGTGATGCCCGAAATGTTGCCCGGCGGCATGGCGCTGCTGAAGCCGGCTTCCATGGCGATATCCTTGGCGTGGGAACCGATGCCGACCTCGGTGTCGAGAATGACGTTCTTGGGCGCTTCCGGCACGCCGGGCCAGTTCGGCGTCGCCGAATGGCACATCGAGCAGCGCCCCATGATGACATCGCGCACCGCGGTGAAATGCGCGTCCGCCATATAGGGTTGCGCGATCATCGCGGCCTTCTCGGTATCGCTTTCCTGCCCGACCTTGGGCGCCGTCGACAGCCAGCAGATCAGGATGAAGATCACCGCCGTCAGTGCCCAGGTCCAGCTCGGCGAGCCCTTCTTGGCATGGCGGGTGTTGAAATAGTGCCGGATCAGTACCCCCATCAGGAAGACCAGGCAGGCGATGATCCAGTTGTATTGTGTGGCGAAGGCGAGCGGATAATGGCTCGACAGCATGAAGAAGATGACGGGCAGCGTCAGATAGTTGTTGTGCAGCGAGCGTTGCTTGGCGATCTTGCCGTATTTGGCGTCCGGCACCCGCCCCGCCTTGAGGTCGGCCACCACGATATTCTGGTTGGGGATGATGATCATCGCGACATTGGCCGCCATGATGGTGGCGGTGAACGCCCCCATGTGCAGCATCGCCGCCCGGCCGGTGAACAGGTGCACGTAGATCCAGCTCATCGCCACGAGCACCGCGAACAGCGCCAGCATCAGCCCGACGGTGGATTCGCCGATCTTCGACTTGCAGAGGAAATCGTAGACCACCCAGCCCAGTACGATCGAGGCCATGGAAATGAGGATGGCGACCCAGTTGGGCACGTCGAGCACATGGCGGTCGACGAGGTAGAGGTCGGCGCCGGCGTAGTAGACGATGGCCAGCATCAGGAAGCCGGAGAACCAGGTGAAATAGCTCTCCCACTTGAACCAGGTCAGGTGCTCGGGCAAAAACTCCGGCGCCACGAGGTATTTGGTGATGTGGTAAAACCCGCCCCCATGCACCTGCCATTCCTCGCCATGGGCAAGATGCGGCAAATTTTCGGTGCGCCTCAGGCCCAGATCGAGGGCGATGAAGTAGAACGACGAGCCGATCCAGGCGATGGCGGCCACGACGTGCAGCCACCGCGCCGCAAAGCTCAGCCATTCCCAGAACACGCCGAAATCAGTCATTCGCTACTCTCTTTGGCTCTTCCCCTCGCCCGCTTGCGGGAGAGGGTGGCTCGGCCGCACGCCGAGACGAGTGAGGCCCGTCCGTGCCGACGGCCTCCCTCATCCGGTGCCTCGCGCCACCTTCTCCCGCAAGCGGGAGAAGGGAAACAAGGATCGCGACCAGCAAAAGGGGCGGGCTTTTGGCCCGCCCGGACTTTGCCAGCCTTAGCTCAGCGTGCCGTCGACGCCGTCCACCAGCCAGTTCATGCCGAGGATTTCGTCGAAGGTCAGCGCCTTGCCGGCCGCGACCTTCTCGTTGCCCTTCTGGTCCTTGATCGGGCCGGCATAGACGTTGTAGGTGCCGTCCTTCCAGCCGGCGATGATCTTGTCGCCCGCCGCCTTGACGTCATCCGGCACGTTGGAGATCGGCGCCATCTGGATCGCGCCTTCCTTCATGCCCCAGTATTCGTCCTCGGGCTTCCAGTTGCCGTCGAGCACGGCCTGCGCCGACTGGGTGTAGAACGGGCCCCACTCGTCTTCGGTCGAGGTCTTGCACATCTTCGGCGCGTATTTGGACTGATCGGCGCCCTGCCCGAAGGTCGGGATGCCCTTCTGTTCGCAAAGCTGCACGGCGGCCGGGCTGTCGGTGTGCTGGGTCATCACGTCGCAGCCCTGGTCGATCAGCGCGCGGGCCGCGTCGGCTTCCTTGGCCGGATCGAACCAGGTGTTGATCCAGATCACCTTGGTGCGGAACTTCGGGTTCACCGCCTGCGCGGCGAGCTGGAAGGAATTGATGCCCGATACCA
>Ga0207657_10003577_pt1 | contig 16576 bp, 13 predicted proteins | sample KBSC33metaG_FD_184316 | JGI IMG/M metagenome (GOLD analysis project Ga0207657, IMG submission 184316) | Corn rhizosphere microbial communities from Kellogg Biological Station, Michigan, USA - KBS C3-3 metaG (SPAdes) (version 2) | ecosystem: Host-associated > Plants > Roots > Rhizosphere > Soil ... | reverse complement strand
TTTGCGCTGGATCAAATCCCAACCGACGTGAATCTCAAATTCGCAAAAAAAGCCATTGAAATGGTTTTTGTTAAGAAGGCGTTGCACCGTAACGGTGGAATTGTGAGTCGCGCAGCGCGGGAGCTGGGGATCAGCCGAGTGAATCTGTATGAATTACTTGAAAAATATAACATTCGCCCGCAAGATTTTAAAGTAATCCGCGCCGAAGGCAAAACACCAACTAGAACGGGAGGTCTCGTAAATTGAACGAATTGAAAGCGAAGCTCCAGAGTCGGAATGCGACGGCGGCGGTTATCGGCCTAGGTTACGTCGGTTTGCCGCTCGCTATGGAAATCGCCGCGGCAGGTTTCAGGGTAATCGGCATCGACCTGGACGAAAAAAAGATTGCCCTGCTCAATCAAGCAAAGTCTTACATCCTCGATGTATCAGAAAAGACCGTCGCCGATGCCATTTCCGGGCAAACCTTTACGGCAACAACGAATTTTGCTGCCCTGGCTGAAGCCGATACAGTGAGCATTTGTGTGCCCACACCGCTGAGCAAGAGCCGAGATCCCGATATCTCGTACATTCTCTCAGCCACGGAAGAGATTCGAAAGCACTTGCACAAGGGCCAGCTAATTGTGCTGGAAAGCACCACTTATCCCGGAACCACCGATGAACTCATAGCTCCTGAGCTTGAAAGCTCCGGGCTAAAAATTGGACGGGATTTTTGTGTGGCTTTTTCTCCCGAAAGAATTGATCCGGGTAATCCAAAGTTCAACACGCGCAATACACCAAAGATCGTCGGCGGAATTACTGAGACCTGCACCGAAACGGCTCGCTTGTTCTATTCGCAGTTCATTGAACGAGTCATTCCAGTCAGCAGCACCAAATGTGCCGAGATGGTCAAACTGCTGGAGAACACATTCCGCAGCGTCAATATCGGCATGGTTAACGAACTCGCGCTCATGTGCGATGTCTTAGGAGTCGACGTTTACGAGGTCATCGATGCGGCTGCGACAAAACCGTTTGGATTCTCGCCATTCTATCCGGGACCCGGACTCGGTGGTCATTGCATTCCAATCGATCCGCACTATCTCGCTTGGAAGCTCAAGGCCCTCAATTTTCAGGCTCGGTTCATCGGACTCGCTGCAGAAATCAATGGAATGATGCCCTCAGTGGTTAGCACTCTAGTTGCCGATGGGCTTAATCGGTTTTCGAAAAGCATTCGCGGGTCGAAAATAATGGTGCTCGGCGTAGCATACAAAAAGAACGTAAGCGATTGCCGTGAATCGCCGGCGCTGGACGTAATGAGGCTTCTCAAGGATAAAGGAGCTCTCCTCAGTTACAATGACCCATTTGTAACAACGCTGCGTTTGGGCTCTAACCTCCTTAAATCGGTCGATGCTTCCCCAGCGGAAATCGCGAAACACGATTGCGTTATTATTCTCACCGATCATACCAGCTACGATTTTCAAAAGATCGTAGAGGCGGCAAAGCTTGTGGTTGATACACGAAATTCAACGAAGGATCTGCATCAGTTCAAAGACCGCGTTATTAAATTGGGCGCCGGCAATAGTGTCCGTCAGGAAAATGCAGCGGAGCAGCATGAGCCGAGTCCTGCCGTTATTACACACTGAGGACATCCAGCAAGTCACGATCGGAGCAAACGACGAATCAAATGGCTAATGACGCAATTTGTTTCGTCAGCAAAGGAGAGTAAAGGCAATAGGAAGTCAGAACAATTCTGAATAGATCTTACTTACCGTGACAGCGTTTGTACTTTTTACCGCTTCCGCAAGGACAAGGATCGTTACGACCTACCTTTTCAGATTCACGCTTTGAGGGCCCAGTGGGTCGGGTCAGCAGCGGTTCAGCCCCATGGCTTAGCACCATTCTTTGGGGCCGCGGCTGCTCGATCTCGATGTCTCGCGCAACAGTTTCTCGGGCCAACTCGACCGTAAACAGCTTCTGGACGACGTCTTCCTCCTTTCGATGAATCATCTCCTCGAACATGTCAAAACCTTCTTTTTGGTATTCCTGAAGCGGGTTCTTCTGCCCATAACCGCGTAGCCCGATCCCCTCCTTTAAATGATCCATATTGAGGAGGTGATCTTTCCAGAGCGTATCGATCGTTTGGAGCATGATAATTTTTTCCAATTGCCGCAGCATTGGTGTACTAAACCGGGTTTCTTTGTCTTCATAGGTTTGCAGAACCCGTTGGATCGCGAGTTCGAGCAGACTTTCCGCGGAAAGCGACTCTTCTTCGCCGGCTGGAAACTCCAATCGTAGATTGAATTGATGATAGAAGGCCTCGCGCAAGCCGACGAGATCCCATTCGGAAGGATGAAGCTCTTTGTCTGAGTACCGGCTGACAATCTCTTCAACGAGATCCTGCGCCATCTCAAGAACCTGCTCCTTCAGTGAGTCACCCTTCAAAACCTCCCGACGCTGGCCGTAAATCACTTCCCGCTGCTTGTTTAGGACGTCGTCGTATTCGAGAAGATGTTTGCGGATATCGAAATTATGCCCTTCGACTTTTTTCTGCGCGTTTTCAATGGCTCGCGTGACTAGACCGTGTTCGATAGGCACCCCCTCTTCCATTCCCAACCGGCTCATGATGCCCTGAATCCTGTCCGCGCCGAAGATCCGCATCAGATCGTCCTCGAGGGACAAATAAAAGCGCGACGAACCGGGATCTCCCTGCCGCCCCGCGCGCCCGCGAAGTTGATTATCGATCCGGCGACTTTCGTGACGTTCAGTTCCCAAAATATGTAAGCCACCCGCAGCAATCACACGCTCTTTCTCCTCGCCGCAGATCTGATTGTAGCTTTCCAAAATTTCATTGAAGCGTTGCCGATACTGATCTGGCGCCTTGTCGAGCTCTTCGCGCACTTGTTCAACCATACGCAAATATTCCTGGCGTTTCGTTTCATAGTTCTGTTGAGCTCGCTGGATTGACTCCTCGTAGGGAATGCGGATCTCTTCGCAGCTTTTTTCGGCTTCTTCAAAAGCGCGATGGGCTTGTTCGTACTCCGTAATCACATTAGCCTGTTCACTGCGGGAGAGTATCGCCCGCGTATTTTCGAATTCTAAGTCGATCAAACGCTGCTCGTAAACTCGACGCTTTTCATCCAATGCCTCAATCAGCTCCGTGCGGCCCCCCCCGTTCTGTTGCCAACGCTCCAGCGTTTCATTGAAGCTATCACGGGCCTCTTGGAAGTCATCCAAAATTCCGTCTTCACCGCCACTGGCATCATCGAGAATCGCGGCTTCCGCCGCTTCTTTCGCGCGAAGATATCCATCGGGAATAGGCCGAGCATTATGGAGTGCTTCAATCAGCTCCGTCGCAGAGAGATCCTCATACCGCTCTCGAACCTGTCGAAAGGGAGAAATACCACGGATCGTGCGCTGCAATTCCGTCGTCCGTTTTAAGGCGTCGCTCCGTTGTTGGTCAAACGTTTCCCCTTCCTTAAGATACTTCTTCTCCGCCCTCTGAACCTCCTCATCGTACTTTTCTCTGAGCTCCCGCAACGCGTCCTCGTATCGCGATGCGCCTTGGTTGGGCAGTTTGGCAGCGCGGCTGATCCACTCGTTTTCCATATCCGAGCGCGCGAGAAATTCCGGATTGCCTCCAAGAAGAATATCCGTGCCACGGCCTGCCATATTCGTCGCAATGGTCACAGCATTGAAACGACCGGCCTGCGCGATAATGCTCGCCTCGGCTTCATGATTCACTGCATTCAATACATTGTGCTTGATAACCTTCTTTTTGAGCATGCGCGAAATCCGCTCCGATTTCGCCACCGAGGTCGTTCCAACCAAAATCGGCTGTCCCCGCCCGCTCCGCTCCTCGATCTCTTGCACCACTGCGTCGTACTTTTCATTGTCGGTTCGATAGACAACGTCAGGCAGATCCTGGCGCACCATCAGACGATGGGTCGGAATCACGGTTACGTCGAGTTTGTAGATTTTCTTGAATTCAGGAGCTTCAGTATCAGCCGTTCCGGTCATTCCCGCGAGCTTTGTGTACATGCGGAAATAGTTTTGGATCGTAATGGTTGCCAGGGTCTGATTTTCCTCGCGGATGTGAACACGTTCCTTTGCTTCCACTGCTTGATGCAATCCATCCGACCAGCGCCGCCCCGGCATCAGCCGACCCGTGAATTCATCGACGATGATCACTTCACCGTCTTTCACAACGTAATCGACGTCGCGCTTAAAGATCGCGTGCGCTTTGAGGGCCTGCTGCACATGGTGGAGCGTATCGATCTGACGTGGATCATAAAGATTATGCACACCGAGCAAACGCTCGACCTTGGCGACTCCGGTCTCGGTCAAAGTGACTGAGCGGCTTTTTTCGTCGACGGTGTAATCGCCCTTAGCTTCGATGGCCGCGCGATCTTCTTGCGAGGGGTCGCCTTGAATCACTGCTCCCCTCTGCAGCTTGGGAATGATCCGGTCGATAACATAGTACTTATCGGTCGATTCTTCTGCCGGCCCGGAGATGATGAGCGGTGTGCGCGCTTCGTCGATCAAAATGTTATCGACTTCATCCACCACAGCGTAGTTGAGCTCACGCTGAACGTACTCTTCCAGCGAAAATTTCATATTGTCGCGCAAATAATCGAAGCCGAATTCGTTATTTGTGCCGTAAGTAATGTCGGCTAAATAAGCTTCCTGCCGACTGATCGGGCGGAGATTGAGATAACGGTAATCCTGCGTGAGGTATGTCGGGTCGAATAAGTAACTGGCTTCGTGGACGATTGATGCGGTGGATAATCCCAGCTTGTGAAAAATCGGCCCCATCCACTGCACATCGCGGCGAGCCAGATAATCGTTGACCGTGATCAAATGAACGCCGCGGCTGGTCAGCGCATTCAAATAAAGCGACAAAGTCGCCACAAGCGTTTTGCCTTCGCCGGTTTTCATCTCGGCAATTTTGCCCTCGTGCAGCACCACACCGCCAATCAGCTGAACGTCGAAATGACGTAATCCGATGGTCCGTCGAGAAGCTTCGCGCACGGCTGCGAAAGCTTCGGGCAAAATTTCTTCAAGTGTCTCGTTTTCCTTTTCTCGGAGCTCCTTGTCTAGTTCTTCGGCGCGGGTTTTAAGTTCCTCGCGCCGCTCAGCGTCCGCACTCGCGGTTTCGGTCTGTAGTTCGTCGAGTTCCCGCTTTAGATCCGCGATTGCCTCGCTAATCCGAGTTTTGAATTTTTCAGTGAGAGCTTTTAGATCTTCATCCGTTCGGTTCTGATAATCGGGCTCTGACGCATTGATCCGTTCCACGTAAGGTCGAATCCGCTTGATTTCGCGGTCGTTCTTGGTACCGACGATTTTTTTGATCAAACTGAGCATGCGAACAATTTTCTCCTATCCGGATATCACTGCGGCGAGCTCCGATCAGGAAACAGTATCAAAATACATGATTCTACAGGTAACATAAAGCCATCGTTGAGCCGCCATCACGCTGACTAGCGTTCGATGCGTACTGCCGATTCCACTTTCTCGCCAAGAAAGCGTCGACCCACTTTGATGAAACGCTCGGGCGCGTCCGTGACAAAAAAACTGTGTACACCCTTACCATTTTTTCTTACGATCGAGGCTCGTTTAAGCAACGACTCGACTTCTTTGGCTGTCTCCTCGGCCGAATCGACTAGGCGAACAGCGCGACCCATGAATTTTCGAATGGCCCGCTTCAGTAACGGATAATGCGTGCACCCGAGAATCAAAGTGTCGATGCCGCTCTGCTTGAACCCTTCAAGATATATCTTGGCCGTCATTTCGACCACCTCATTATCCGTCCAGCCTTCCTCAACGAGCGGAACAAAAAGCGGGCAAGCGCGGCTGTAAACCTCCACGGCGGGATCGGCCGCTTTCAAGGCATGAGTATAGGCGCTGCTCTGTACTGTCGCATCGGTGCCGATGACACCGATTCTCTTGTTTTTGCTGCTCTTGATCGCGCGCCGCACTCCTGGTTCGATAACCCCAATAACCGGCACAGCAAGACGCGCTTTTAATTGGTGCAAAGCGATCGCCGTTGATGTATTGCAGGCAACGACGAGTATTTTGACCCCTTTTTCGACGAGGAAATCGCTGTTTTCATAAGAGTACCGCAACACGGTGTCCACCGATTTCGTGCCGTACGGCGCGCGCGCCGTGTCGCCGAGGTAAACTGTGTTCTCGTGGGGGAGAGTTTCAATGATCTGATGTAAAACCGTGAGACCCCCGATACCGGAGTCAAACACGCCGATGGCGTTGTCTCTCGTCAGACTAGCCATTGCATGTATCAGTCGAGTGGCGCCAATTGGTTGCCGAGCTCTTTTTCACAAGCGGGAAAGAAACCGAAGACCTGTTGCCAAATTTCCTTCGATTCCATGCAAAGATAAATCTGCACCATCGGGGCAAATCGGCGAATCCACTGAACCATCTTGCGGTACATCTGGATGCGTTGCGGCTGAAAATAGCGCAGCTTGCCGTCCGGGCAGGGCACCTGCTCACCGGCGAGTAACCGTGTTTGTGGAAAGCGTTGGCGCATGACGCGTTTAAGACCGGGAGTCTCGCGCAACACGCCGAGACTCAGCCAAGAAACTCTGCGCCAATCAACTGTTGCAAAGATTTCCTCGACCATTGGTTGATAATCGTTTTCCCAATCGGGGTACTCGATGATCGGATCGAAGTGAAACCCCAGCCGATAGCCCGCTTCCTGGCAGCGGCGCGCCGCCGCCAACCGTTCGGCAAAAGCCGCCGTGCCATGTTCGTCGCGCTCGATCACTGGTCGTGGATTCATTGACCACGCCACGACGATTCGGCCTTTAGGATCCAGATCGAGTAGATTGTCGACGCAGTCGCTCTTCGTCTTTAGTTCCAGCAATACGTTGGACTGTTCGGCAAAGTACGGAATCATTTCGCGGACGATGCCGGTGTATGGCTCGAGCGCAAGGCTATCGGTGATCTCCCCGGTGCCGATGCGAAAAAAAAGCCCGCGATGTCTGCGTAATGTGCGGTCGGCTTCATCGATCAAATCGCCGATATTGCTGAACACTTTTAGCGAAGCATTATCCGACAAATAATCTTGCAGATAACAGTAACTGCAATCCATCGGGCAGTTGCTCGCAAAGTTGATAACAAAATAGTTGCAGCAAACCTGCCCCTCGCTACCGGGGCACTTTTTAAAGAACTCGCCCCTGTGCCGAGTAAGAAAGAGTTTCTTTTTTGCCGCGCCGAAATGATCAACAGAACGATCATAAACCGCAGTGACACGCACGTCATCGACAATCCTGACGGGAACCTGCGGCAGTGTGGAACACAAATTGTTGAACACAGAGCTCGATTCGGAACCGCGCTCAACCACTAATTCATCCGGGACAAAACAGTTCATTTTAGTTTTGCTCTTTCCCGCTGTCTCCCGACAAAAGCTCGAAAATCGCTCCCATCGAGCTCAGCAACGTGGCGTCGTTAAGCTTCGCCACGAGGGCTCTGAGCTCAGCAGTACTACCCGGTTGAAACTCGACCCTGAGCCGGCCGCCCTCCAGCCCTGGCGCGACACTCAAATGAATTTCCGGATGGAGTTTCAGGCCATTTATATGCGCGCGAATCTGGTCTTCGGTTTGGGCTAAACGCGGGTATCTTTGCCGTCTGAGTTGCTCTTTGATTCGCTTCAATCGATCGGCGCGGCCCAGCCGCGGGTTTGTGCTTGTGTCATAAATCGCTTTTTCTGCAAGAATGTCTTGGATGGATTTACCGTCTCGGAGCGAAATCTCCTCAAGCCAATCCATCATCTCACGCAAGTGATTCTCACTGATTTTGAGGCTGAACGCGAGGGTTGCCAGCGCCTCCCGATCCGCTTCCGTCCAACTAAACCAACGCTCCAGAGTCTGCCGCCGAAATCCCCTCTGGGTCGCGTAAGCCTGGATCTCGCTCTCTCCCATGCACTTTCTCCTGGTCGAATTCAGCAACCATGGCTTCCAAGCTTTGCGCGTCTTGCTCCCGTCCCCGCTTGCGAGCGCCAGCGGCAACAATCGCGACTTTTTGCCGCAGCATCTTGAACGCAGCCGCCTGCTGACTGCGGTCCAAATTCGACCGCAGTAATTTCTGCAATGCCAAAATCCGGTAACGATCCATTCCCCATACAGATCGCGACAACTGATCGGCATGGCCGCCGCGTTTGATTGTCAGCCGGTCCGGTACCAGCGCCACCTGGTGCTGCGCGCTTATCCGAAGCCAAAGCTCGTAATCTTCGCACACCGGAAATGCTTCATCGAAACCGCCGGTTCGGTCAAAGAGGGCTCTGGTCATCATCACGGCTGATGGACTAACCAGACAAAGCTCTAAGCTCCTCTTAAAAATGTCACCAGACGTTTTTTGGTGAATCGCCCTGGGATTCACTCGAACTCCCTTACGAATCCAGATCTCGTCCGTCTGACAGATGTGAAATTCCGGATGCTCGTCCATAAACCGAGTTTGTCTCTCGAGCTTTCTCCTGAGCCAAAGATCGTCCGAATCCAGGAACGCTATATAATGACCGCGAGATTGGCTCACGCCAAAATTACGCGCCGCCGATACCCCTCTTCTTTCTGTTACGAAAAGTTTCAGCCGTGACGCTAGCTTGGGTAATTGGCTGGCTGTAGCATCGGTGGATCCGTCATCGACGACAATAACCTCGAAATCGCGATAGCTTTGCGCCAGAACTGAATTGACCGCCTCTGCGACCAGAGGCCAACGATTGAAAGTGGGAATAACTACGCTGACGAGCGGCACCATAACTAGACCGGCTGATCTGACGATGGACTCTCGAATAAGCTTAGATGAAAGATTCCACTTTCTTGAAAAACTGATCCACCATCATTTTGGCCACACCATTGAGCATTCGCTGTCCGACGCTGGCGATCAATCCGCCGACCTTCGCATCCGTGCTGTATTTAAGCACCGTTTGTCCGCCAGCCTCTTCTAAATCGATCGCGACATCCCCTTGCATAAATCCCGGCCCGCCTGATCCTTGACCGCTCAGAATATAATGCGAAGGAGGCTGCTTGTCCTTTATTGCAACCTTCCCTTTATACGTCCCCTTCACCGATGCCACGCCCACTTTCATCACTGCCTCGAACTGATCCGGCGCCACTTCGTTCATGCTTTCGCACCCTGGCATGCACTGCGCCATAACCTTGGGATCCAGCAAAACCTCCCAAACTCGCTGGCGCGGCGCACTAAATGTGTAACTTCCTTCGATCTTCAATTTATCCTCCCCGGTTTAGACGTGCTTCTTAATGGGCGCGCGACCGGACCGATGATCGACCGCAAAAAGATAACTTTCAGTCGGAGAAAACACAACCCTGACGGCCGACAGATTCTGTCAAATGCCTGAGTATTTGATTGAATCCGATCTCCACGTTAGCTAAAATTTCACAAATTGATGAGACGCCAATTCACTGTTCTGCTGCTCACGCTCGTTCTGGCAGCCTTCCCGATATCTATTTTTGGCCAAACGAGCGATGCAAACGAAATATTCGCAAAAGCCTACGGACTTTACACGAAGGGCAAAACCTCGGATGCCAAAGAACTTTTCGAAAAAATTACTGATCCCAAGTTTCGCTTAGCCGACTACAGCCAATACTATCTTGCGCTCATAAATTACGATCTGGCCAATCGCGAGCAAGCACGCCAGATCCTAACCCAATTGAAACAGCGTTTTCCGCAAAGCATTTGGATTCCAGGCGCGACTCTGCTTCAAGCTAAAATTGACATCGCCGAGAAAAACTACGGGTCCGCGGAAGAAATTCTACGTCAGCTCAGGGCGGACAAATCGGCAAAACGTGAGATCGCCGACGAAGCTCTCTATCTGCAGGCACAGATTCGGGAAGCTCAAGGGGATCCGATCCGAGCTCACGCGCTGTACAACACAGTCCGCGACTCCGCGCCGAATTCCCGCTGGGCAGCGGCCGCCAGAAAAGCGCAAATCAGCCTACGACAAACATTTCCGGATCTCTTCACGTTTCAGACGATCGATGAATTAGCTGCAGAGGCAGACCGCTTGGCGCGTGAACGCCAAACGATTGAGGCTGAGACTCTATACAACAAGCTTCTGAACAACGCTTCAGATGCTGCCACTCGGCTGACTTATCTCACGAAGCTGGCAAATCTCTTCCTGTCGACCCGTAGTAGGAACGACGCCATTCCGACTCTCGAGTTGATTGCACGAGATTTTCCCGAGAGTGCGGAAGCCGCTAAAGCGCTCTATCAGATCGGCCAGATTTACTGGAATCGGCATGAAAACACACAGGCATTAGAATACTTCCAGTTGATATTGGAAAAGTACCCGACCAGTGAATACGTCGATCGCGCGCGTTTCGCCGCCGCCGACATCCATGAGTATTTCGGCAGACGGCCAGAAGCGATCCAGCTCTACAGCGACATTATTAAACTATCTCCTGTAGGCCAGATTCGTGATGATGCGGCATGGCGGCTGGCCTGGTTGTATTATCGGAACGGTGATCTGCCCTCCGCTTCTGAAGCGTTCAGTACTCTCTCAAAGCAGTCCGGCAACGGTCCGTTTGGTACTGCAGCTCTCTATTGGCAAGCGCGAATTTCCGAAAAGTCGGGTGAAAATGACAAGGCTCGGCAAACTTATCGGCAAATCACCGCCAGCGCTCCGGAGTCCTATTATCAAAGCCTATCCTGGCGCGCTCTACAGCGACTTGGTGATGCCAGTGAAGAGCCCAAATGGGTAGTGGCGAGCTCTCCGCAGGAAGCCGATGATCCGCCGATTGCGCCAGAGCTCGTTTTTCATCTTAGCCGCGCCCGCGCCCTCGGTTCTTTATCGTTGCAACATCTGGCCATCACAGAGTTGGACGAGCTCAACCGAGCCGCGACGCCGAGTAACCGTATGCGTGCCTTTCTCATGCGCGAATATTTTAAAACGGGTGGGTATGCACGCAGCCTACAGCTGGCCAATCAATTGCCAAGCTCGCGCCGCGACCGTGAACCCTATCGCTATCCGCTGGCGTTCTGGCAATTGATTCAACAAAAGGCACAGCAGCGCGGGCTTGATCCCTATCTCGTTTTGGCACTTATCCGTCAGGAAAGCCTGTTCGACGCTCGTGCGCGATCTCCAGCGGCGGCTTTGGGCTTGATGCAACTCCTTCAGCCGACGGCTGCCCGCGTCGCAAAGCAAATCGGTATTGCCGTGCCAACGCCAGACATGCTCTTTGACCCCGACGTGAATCTCACTCTCGGCACACAGTATTTGAAGGACTTGCTGGCGCGCTACTCGAACAATCGCCAGAAAGCGATTGCCGCCTACAACGCGGGCGAATCTGCGGTCGATCGCTGGGAAAAAGAAATTTCCACCGATGACATCGAGGAATTCGTGGAACGGATTCCGTACGTCGAGACCCGCGGCTATGTGAAGCTCGTCCTGCGGAATCAGCAAATCTATAAAAGCCTCTACGAAATCCAAAAATGATAAGGGTCGGTTCTCCCGTGATTGGCGTTACCGCCGACTTGGAGGATAGCCCCGAGCGCGAGCCGCGATGTTTCCTATTACAGCGCTATTTGCATCCACTTACCGAGTCCGGTGCCACAGCGCTCATTTTGCCGCCGATGGCGCGTACGGCGGCAGTTCGTAGGACGCTTAGCCTACTCGACGGTCTGGTGATTACCGGCGGCAATTTCGACATTCACCCAAGTTACTTCGGCGAAAAACCTATCGCCGAACTGGGCGTTATGAAAAGCCGCCGCACTGAATTCGAGCTGGAAATTGCCGCCGCGGCGCTGCGCAAGGATTTGCCGCTTCTCGGTTTATGTGGTGGCGAGCAAGCTCTCAATGTGGCACTCGGCGGCTCGCTTTATCAGGATATCGCCGCGCAGGTGCCGGCTGCGCTAGAACACGAACAAAGCGAGAAAAAATCCTACGGCGGCCATTACGTCAAAATCGTCCCGCACACACGTCTCTCCATGATCCTTCGACGCGACCGTATAGAGGTTAACACTAGCCATCATCAGGCCGTGAAACAACTCGGTAAAGGATTGATCATCGACGCAGTTGCCGATGACGGCGTGATCGAAGGAATCGAGAGCACACGCCATCGTTTTGTCTTGGGCGTGCAATGGCATCCCGAAGCGCTTGCGCCAAAACGCCAAGCCCATCGCCGAATCTTTTCTGCGTTCATCGCCGCCTGCAAATAGAAACCCTACCGCCGTTTCGCCAGGCCAAAAAAAATGTTTCCGCTCATCTGCGCCAAATCATTTTGCCGAAATCATGCCGGTTGAAATCCTAGTCTTACTCAGGCAAAGAAAGAGCAGTTTTAAGTTCTGAGGAGATCACATGGCGATTCAAAGCGGTGGCGATATTTTCAATCGCGAGCAAGCCGAAGCCTTGCTTTACCCTGCCAAGGGGCTACCCGGAGGCGGCCAGTTGGAAGTACGAATGGAAATATCCGCGGATCATCCCGATCCGGATATTCGCGCCGTCGCACGTCGGGTGAAGTTTTTCAATCTCGAGAGCTGGCATAAGGAATGGACGGACGTCGCAAAAAAGAACGAAGATGTCGCCGCCGGTTTTGCGCAAGAAAACCGCAAGCAAACTGCTCATGAGTTTTATTTGCGGGCTGCGGATTTTTATCGCCGCGCCGTTGTCTATATGGCGGAAAGCGATTTACGCATGTTGCCAACCTTCAAAAAATTGGAGGAAAATTTCGAGAACGCCTGGAGCGTGGTGAAGCCGCCATTCGAACGTGTGGAAATCCCATATGACGGACACAACTTGCCTGCGCTATTTTGGCCCGGACGCGGTAAGCCCAATACCAAGCTACCGGTCGTTTATAATTATGGCGGCGCGGACGGCATTTTGCTCCGTGGCGAAGACGGCGGCGCCGGCCAATACGTGCGCCGCGGTATGTCCTTCATCGACGTCGATGGGCCGGGGCACGGCGGGACGTTGCGTTATCATAAGCTCTATGCGCCGCCGGATTCGGAGCGCGTTGCGAAAGCAGTAATCGATTATTTGATCACCCGCGCGGATGTCGATGCCGAACGAATAGGGCTCCACGGTTCAAGCATGGGCGGCTACTGCGGTCCGCGCTGCGCGACGGCAGAGAAAAGAATCAAGGCGGTCGCCGTCTGGAGCGGCGCCTACAACTTGCTGGATGACATTTTTGATTATTACCCGCCGATTCAAGAGCGGCTCCGCTGGCTCATGGGCGCGAAGGATCTCAAAGGCGCTCGTGAACGGATCAAAGAATTTACCTTGATTGGACGAGTAAATAAGATCGAATGCCCTTTGCTGGTCGGTTACAGCATCGACGATCGGGTGATGGACCCGCGCGGCGCCCTTAACTTATACGAAAACGCCGTCAACTCGCCCGACCGATCCATGATCGACGGGGTCGGTCACGGCCAAAAGAAATTTGACCGACGGACTTACATCGCCGACTGGTTTATGAAACAGCTCAAAGCTGATCAGCCGGCCTAAAGGCGAAGCAACGATGGACGCTCGCAATCTCGCTCAATCATTGGATCATTTTGTGGTTCCCGTCGACGATATTGTCGTTGCCGAAGAATTTTACGTCCGCGTTTTTGGCGGCGTCATCACGAAACGGAACGGCTTGAACACGCGGCAACGCAAGCGCGGCGCCGTGCCGCACACTTTCATTCAAATCGGCGGCAAACGCATGGGTGTGTATCTGCAGAGCGAAGAGCGCCCGCCACCCGTGTCGGCGCGCGGACTCCCGACGTACTCCTTTACCACCGCAGCGCACGGGCTCGACTCGGTTATAAACCGTTTGCGTGATCTCGGAAGCATCTATGACGGACCGATTAGGCGTCCGTATCCTTTCGCAGACCAGTCTTTATTTTTCACAGATCCCGCAGGTAATCACTACGCAGTATTCACACCCACCGAATCCGGGCGAGCTCAGTATGAAACCGGACGTATGACTGGCGTCGGCTACATCGAACTGGAGGCGCCTGATCTCGCTGCTTCCATAGATTTCTACGAGAAAGTCCTCGGATTTAAGCTGAGTCATCGGTCGGAAGATCTGCGTCAGGCGATGTTGACGATGGCCAGCGAACAGGCCCTGATTCTTACCGAGGCACCGTTTTCATCAAAAGGGCTCGTGATGAGCCGCAAGGTGCCGGGACCGCACATCGCTTTCTATGTTCCCGGAGACAGATGGCGCGATGCACTGGCGCATCTTGATGCACTCGGGATAGCGCACGGTGACCGTGGCGCGGCGAAGGAGCGGCAGGAAGGACAAGGCGGTACCTACATGGACGATCCCGCGGGCTACGTGATTCAGTTCATTACGGACGGCATGGAATAGAATCACAATGAACGATCGACAAAAACGTGCTCGGCTGCGCGAGCTTCTCGCCGGCCCCAACGGCATTATCGCGCCGGGCGTCACCGATGCGCTGTTTGCGCGACTGGCGCAAGACTGCGGCTATAGCGCTGTACATCTCTCAGGTAACGCGATTCACAAGAATTTTTGCCTGCCCGACCGTAACCTGTTGAGCGTCACACAAATCGCTCAACGCACGGCACAGATCGTGGAGGCCACTGAGATTCCGCTAATCGTGGATGGCGGCTCGGCGTGCATTGAGATGAAAGCCTTGGCGCGAGCGGTAAAGTTGTACGAGCGTGGTGGAGCAGCAGCGCTGCGCTTCGAGGACGCGCTCCTCAATGAGTACGGGGCCCCGGCCGAATCCCTGGCCATCGCCCCTCCTCAATTGATGATCGAGCGAATCAAGGCTGCCGCCAATGCACGCACAGACGAAACCCTGGTTCTGATCGCGCGCTGCGACTCCCGTCCAAAGGAGTCATTGAACCAAGTTCAAGAACGATTGGCAGCATACGTTGAAGCTGGAGCCGATGCCGTAGGCGTGCAACTTAATGACATCGAGGAATTTCGCCGCATTGCCGCAACCGCGCCGGCACCATTGGTCAGCATGTGGCCGAGAGCGCGCATGAGCGCATTCGAGTTCATCAAGATGGGCTATCGCATCGCTCTGATGCCGTCGAGCGTTCCCATGGCTGCGATTACTGCGGCCCGCGAACTGCTGCTTGAGCTGACGCGGTCCGGGCGAGATCAAGATTACTTCGCTCGCCAACGGGAATTCGCCGATAGCGAAAGCTGGTACAAAAATCTCGGCGCTATCCCAGAATAGATCTTTGGAGACGCAATGCTACAAGAAATTCCACTGGCACAAGCCTACCGAGTAACCCCAACGGGTTTGTATCTCATTTCCACGGCCTATCAGGGCAAGCGTAATGTTCAATTCGCATTTCGCGCCCTCGGCATCAGTGAGGCACCGCCGCTACTGCTCATCGGCATTCAGGACAAGAATTTCAGCCGGGAAATGATCCAGAAAAGCGGCGAATTTGTCCTCAACGTTTGCTCGGAGAACCAGTTGCAAGCTGTTGATAAAAGTCGTGATCTTTCCGGACGCGAAGTGGAGGATAAGTTTCTTGCCCTCGGTCTGGAACCATTACCGGCAACTCAGGTACAGGCTCCGCTAGTTGCAGGCTGCCACGCAAGCGTGGAATGCCGCGTCGTCAGTGATTTTTTCGCCGAAGGATTGCATCTTTTTGTGGGTGAAGCGCTCGCCGTTCATCTTGATCATCAACTTGCGCCGGTGGGTCGACTGGCCGGCAAAAACTATCGGCTCGGCAAGCCGATTTAGATCGGCGGACGCGAATTATGAAACAGCGGATTGAGCTCTGCGCCGTATTAGTTCTGTTGTTTAACTTTGCAGAGAGCACTTCTCTCGCCACGGCGGCCACTCCAGAAGAGGCACTGGCTAAAATAAATCGATTGCCAGCGGCTGAGCGAGATGTCGCTCTAATCAAGGAAGCAAAAAACGAGAAAACGGTTATCTGGTATGCGCCTATGAACCGCGAGGACCTGCGGCAGTTCACGGCCGGGTTCGAAGCGGAGTATCCGTTTCTTCACGTCGAGATTCTCACCGGAGGGCCGCAGAGTTTGCTCAATCGAATCCTGACCGAGCGTCGTGCGGGCAAGGACAATTTCGATACATTGAACATTCGGAGCTCCGCGCTTTACACGCTGAAAAAAGCTGGCGCTATCGGTCGTTATGAATCGCCCCAACGGCGCGGGCTTAGACCAGGATTCTACGATAAGGAGGGCTACTTCAACGGTCTCTGGGCATCGCTCATGGTTTACCTGTTCAATAACAAACAAGTCAGCCGCGCTCAGGCACCGAAAAGCATCGACGATCTCTTGCAAGCCAAGTGGAAAGGCAAAATGGGCATGGATCAGGATGCCGATGACTACATCGCTGCATTGCTCGATTATTACGGTGATGAGAAAGGCAAACAGATGGCGCGAGCTTTGGGCGCGCAACAGTTGAATATTCGCAAAGGCCGGACGTTGGTGTCGCAGCTAGTGGCTGCCGGCGAGTTTCCCATTCAGATTGACGCGCATCATCACGAGGCTGTAGCTCTGCGCCAAGCCGGCGCGCCGGTGGATTATGTCTTTCCGGAACCCTTTATTCCGGTGAAATCCGTCTCGGCGTTCGTCATGTCGTCGCACTCCCCTCATCCACACGTCGCCGCGTTACTGGTCGATTTTATGCTTTCCAA
>Ga0207657_10003576_pt1 | contig 16581 bp, 16 predicted proteins | sample KBSC33metaG_FD_184316 | JGI IMG/M metagenome (GOLD analysis project Ga0207657, IMG submission 184316) | Corn rhizosphere microbial communities from Kellogg Biological Station, Michigan, USA - KBS C3-3 metaG (SPAdes) (version 2) | ecosystem: Host-associated > Plants > Roots > Rhizosphere > Soil ... | reverse complement strand
CGGCCAGACGACGCACTCACCGGCGGAGAGCGGGTAGTCGGTCCCGTCGAGGTCGAGCACGAGGTCGCCCTCGAGCACGAAGAGGATGTCGAGCCCGGCATGCGTGACCGGGCTGTCCTTGCTGTGGGGTGGGAGAGACGCGTGCAGGAGCTCGAGGTTCGTCCCCGGGATGCGCATCGCGACCAGCTCGACTCCGTTGCCGCGCTTCATGTGCACTTGATCGTCGGGACGGATGAACCGCGGGCTCGACTGCCGGAGCGAATAGCCGAGAAGCGATGCCAGGTCGTGCCCGAGCACTTCAGCAACGGCGGACAGGCGGCCGACCGCGATGTCGGACTCTCCTCGTTCGACCGCCCCGAGGAAGGACGCCGAGAGCCCCGAGCTACGGGCGACCTCCTTCAGGGACAGTCCCCGCCGGCGTCGCAGCGTGCGGATCACATTGCCGATCTGAGGCCCGTTCACCGGCGGGAGGCTACCGCAGTCCGGGTTGCATTTGAACGATATTTCGTTCATTGTTGCGAGATTCTGGTTCACGAGCAGCTGCCTTGCCTCCCCCCGAAAGGAGCGTCTTCGTGAGACGTGAGCTTCTCTTCTCGATCGTCGGCGTCCTCGCCGTTGCTGCTGCGACGGCCACGACGGCCCGAACCACGACGGCGGCGTCCGGGACGCTGCGCATCGCGATCACCGGCGCGCCGGATCCGTTCGATCCGACGTTGCTCGGCGACAACCGCTCGATCGAGCTCGCTCAGAACGTCTACGAGGGCGTGCTCGGTGTGAACAACAGGGCACAGATCGTGCCGGCGGTGGCGAAGTCGTACTCGGTGTCCGCGAACGGGCTCGTCTACACGTTCCACCTGCGGCACAACGTGACGTTCCAGAACGGCGACCCCGTCACTGCGAGCGACTTCGCGTACACCTACAACCGCTCCCTACTGCCGGCGACGGCGTCAGGCACGAGCTTCTTCCTCGCCGACATCAAGGGCGCCGATGCGGTGCTGAACGGAAAGGCGAAGACGGCGACCGGGATCAAGGCCGTCGACCCGTACACCTTGCGGATCACCCTCGCACACAGGGCGGGGTATTTCGCCGCGGAGATCAGCCGGTGGCCGGCGTGGGTCGTCGACTCCAAGGTGATCGCGAAGTACGGGAAGGGGTGGATCGCTCCGGGCAAGAACATCGGCTCCGGCGCGTATCAGCTCACCGGCCAGGTCGGCGACTCGCAGTACACGTTCACTGCAAACTCGACGTACTACCTGGGAGCTCCGAGTGTGAAACAGGTGAACGTGTCGGCGGTCGGCGATTCGACTGCGGCCGTCGCGCGCTACCAAGCGGGGGAGTTCGACGCAGTCGTCGGGCTGTCGGCTGCCGCGATCCTTCAGGTCAAAGCGAATCCGGCGCTCCGCTCGCAGTTCCACAGCACGCCGATCGAGCGGACGGTGTGGTTGGCCATGAACAACAAGAAGCCGCCGTTCAACAACAAGCTCGTTCGGCAGGCGTTCAACGCGGCGATCGACAAGAACGCGATCATCAAGATCGCGCTCGCGGGTGTCGGCACTCCGGCGAACGCGTGGCTCCCACCGGGCATCCCAGGCAACGTCAACGCACAACATCGGGCGTCGACGTACAACGTCGCTCGCGCACGTGACCTCCTGGCCAAAGCCGGGTATCCGGGCGGCAAAGGCTTCCCGTCCGTCGCCCTGCACTACGGGATCAACTACGGCGAGTACGCCCAGGTGTACGAGCTGATCCAAGCGCAACTCCAGAAGAACCTCGGGATCAAGGTCGGGCTGAAGGAGTTGCCGATCAATGCGTTCAACACCGAGGTCGACAACAAGAAGACCCGGCCGCTCCTCTGGGGCTACACGTTCGGGTTCGACTACCCAGACGCACAGGAGCTGACCGAGTACCTCGGGATCGGAAGCGCGCCCTACAACTACGAGGGGTACACGAATGCGCGGTACGACGCGCTCATCGCAAAGGCGAACGCGGACTCGAACCAGAAGCGGCGCGCCCAGCTGTACGCGCAGGCCGAGAACGTTCGCCTCGCCGACGCGCCGATCGTCCCGCTGTACTTCGTGAACCAGAACTGGCTGGTGAAGCCGAACGTGTCGGGCTTCGGCTACAGCCCGCTGTACATGCATCCGTGGCGGCAGGTGACGATTCACTGACCGTTGATGTGCGATAGAGAGCCGTGGCCCTCTATCTGACCCGCCGATTGCTGACGCTGATCCCAGCGTGGATCGGCGTCACGCTGCTCGCGTTCATGTTCGTCCACTCGATTCCGGGCGGCCCCTTCGACACGGGGGCCGTCCGGCCGCCCGCCACGCGCGCGATCCTCGAGTCGCATTACCACCTCGATCGGTCACTCCCGGTGCAGTACGCGCTCTACATGAAGAACGTCCTCACCGGCGACCTCGGCGAGTCGATCGTCCAGCCCGGGTTACGCGTGTCGACCGTGCTCACGCAGCGCTTCCCGACGTCCGCTGAGCTCGGCGGAGCTGCACTGTTAGTGGCTCTCGGCGTCGGTGTCCCGACGGGCCTCCTCGCGGCAATGAAGCGCAACCGGCTGCTCGACCGGGTCGTGATGGTGGGCGCGACGATCGGCTACGCGATCCCGAACTTCATTCTCTCGATCCTGTTCATTCTCGTCGTCGGCCTCCACCTGCGCCTGCTTCCGCTCGGCGGATGGGGAAGACCGTCGCAGGTCGTGCTGCCTGCACTTGCGCTTGGGCTCCCCTGGGCGAGCTTCGTCGCGCGGCTGACACGCGGAACAGTGATCGGCACGCTCGAGCAGGACTACATACGAACGGCACGCGCGAAGGGCGCAGGGCCGGCCCGCGTCCTCGTGCAGCACGCGTTCCGAAATGCCCTGATGCCGATCACGACTGTCACCGCGCTGCTCATCGCCGAGCTGATCACAGGGAGCCTGGTGATCGAGAGCATCTTCTCGATCCCCGGCATGGGGCAGTACCTGACGAACAGCGTTCTTGGGTCCGACTACACGATGACGCTCGGGCTGATCATCTTCTACGCGACGTTGCTCTTCGCGGCCAATGTCGTAGTCGACCTCGTGTACGTCTGGCTCGATCCGAGGATTCGGTATTGAGCGCCGTGTCGACGCAGGCTGCCACCCGGCGTGAGTCGTGGGAAGACGTCCGGACGCCATCTCAGTGGGTGGAGTCATGGAGGCGTCTCCGCCGGCACCGCGTCGCCATGGGGTCGCTCGTCTTCCTGCTCGTCGTCGCTGGGGTCGCGGTCTTCGCGCCTTTCATCACGACGTCCGGTTACAGCGAGATTGGGTTCAACCCACTCGAGGCGCCGAGCTGGGCGCACATCATGGGCACCGATGAGCTCGGGCGCGATACCTGGAGCCGCGTCGCGTACGGCGCGCGGATCTCGATGCTCGTCGGGTTCGGGAGCCAGGCGATCGCGCTGGCGATCGGGCTGCCGCTCGGTGCCGTGGCCGGCTTCTATGGGCGCTGGCTCGACGCGCTTCTGATGCGGGCGACCGACATCATGTTCTCGCTTCCGAGCATCCTCGTCGCGCTGCTCTTCGTGACGGCGTTCGGTTCGAGCGTCGAGGTGCTCATGCTCGCCATCGGGTTCGCAACCTGGCCGACGCTCGCGAGGCTCGTGCGCGCGGAGGTGCTGCGCACCAAGCAGCTCGAATTCGTCGAGGCGGCCGACTCAATCGGCTGTTCGCGGTCGCGCGTGCTTCGGGTGCACGTGCTGCCTCACACGACGGGCCTCGTGGTCGTTCAGATCACGTTCGCGATCTCGCAGGCGATCTTCACGGAGGCGTTTCTGAGTTTCATCGGGCTCGGCGCGCAACCCCCGGCGCCGAGCTGGGGACGGCTCCTCGTCGACGGCTTTCAGTACCTGCAGACGTCGCCGCATCTCGTCATTTTCCCCGGCGGCGCGCTGTTCCTGACGATCCTCGCCCTGAACAGTCTCGGCGACGGCCTGCGCGACGTTCTCGACCCTCATCGACCCAACTAGACCGAGGAGGCTTACGTGGCAACAAGTGTGCTCTGGCCCTGGCGGATGCTCGTCAGCGGCGTCTTCGAAGACGGCTGGATGAACGCGACCGGAGACGAGCGAGTGCAGGCGTATCGCAAGCTGATCGCCTACCACCGAGAGTGGCAGGCGATCGGCGCGCGACTCATCTGCACGATGGACGATTTGACGAGCGCAGGTCGCCCGGGAACCGAGCGCGCGAACTTCTACGAGGTGTGGGAGATCCCCTCGCCCGACAACGTGCATGACCTCCTGGAAGGTCTGTGGTCGAACAAGGACGGGCTCGCGCTCACGGCCCACTTCTCACTGCGCATCTCGGTCGGCAAACCGATCATCAGCATGGAGCGGGACCTCGGCGGCCCGCAGCTCGCGACGGTTGCGCAGGCCGAGGGCGAGATGCCGGTGATCCCGTGACGCGCCGCTTGACAGGCGGGAGCGACTTCGAAGCGACGGCCGGGTACTCGCGCGCCGTCCGGCACGGCGAGCACATCTCGGTGAGCGGGACGGCAGCACTCGGGCCCGAGGGGGCGCTCTACCCGGGCGACGCGTACGCGCAGGCAGCAGACGCGCTCGACCGTGCCCTCGCCGCCGCGGTCGAGCTCGGCGCGACCCGCGAAACGGTGCTTCGCACCCGGCTCCTACTTGCACCCAACTGCGACTGGCAGGCCGTCATCCGCGCCCACCGCGAGGCGTTCGACGGTCACGGGCCTGCAAATACGACCTATTTCGTGGCCGGCTTCATCCCAGAAGGGGTACTCGTGGAAGTGGAGCTCGATGCGCTCGCTCCAGACGTTGCGTAAGCGATCCGTTAAATCGGTCCATACCTCGGTATAGGGAGAACCAGCTTGCGCGTTATGCCGAATAGGAGTATCGAGAGATTCACGAAGATGCCTACTGCGGACACCACACTCCAGGTCACCGAGCAAGAGATCGTCGAGCGGTGGCGGGCACAAGAGCTCGAGCGGGCCGGGTTCCCCGAGGACATGGCCAACGAGCTCGCGATGCGCGCAGACGTTGATCTTCATGCGGCGATCGACCTGATCCGGCGCGGCTGCGCGCCGGAGCTCGCGGCCCAGATCCTGCTCTAAGCGGATCCGCGCCAGCCGACCCGTGCGGGCAGAATCTGCCCATGCTCGGCTATATCCCCTCGCCCCACAGCGGCGTCGTCGATCTCGGCCCCGTGCAGCTGCACCTCTACGGGCTCACATTGCTCGTCGCGATCCTCGCGTGCATCGGTCTGACCGGCCGTCGCTGGGTGGCGAAGGGCGGCGAATGGGATCTCGTCACGCGCGTCGCGGTGTGGGGTGTCGCGTTCGGCGTCGTCGGCGCCCGTGCGTATCACGACATCACGTCGTGGAACGAAGTGCCGACACCGAAGTGGCAGGGGATCTTCGAGGTGTGGAAGGGCGGCCTCGGTGTGTGGGGCGGCATCCTCCTCGGGACGATTGTCGGCGCGATGATCGTGCGCCGCGCAGGTGCAAGCGTCCCGCTCTTCATGGACGCGGTCGCGCCCGGCCTGCTCCTCGCACAGGGGATCGGGCGTATCGGCAACTGGTGGAACCAGGAGCTCTACGGCAAGCCGACCACGCTGCCGTGGGGCCTGAAGATCGACCCGGCCCACCTGCCGACCGACCCGAAGTACCTCTCGTACTCGACCTTCCATCCGACGTTCCTCTACGAGCTGATCTGGGACGTGGCCGGCGTGCTCGTCCTCCTCTGGATCGGGCGGCGGTTCAAGACGAACCCGCCGAACCTGTTCGCGCTCTACGTCGCGTGGTACTGCTTCGGCCGCTTCTTCGAGGAGCTGCTCCGGATCGACCCGGCGCACCACATCGCCGGTCTCCGCCTCAATGCCTGGGTGAGCATCATCGTGTTCGTCGCCGCCGTCGGCTACTTCCTGCTCCACGAGCGGCGCCCGCGGCGTCCCCAGGAACCGAAGCGCCGTGAGCCGCCGAAGCCGGCGCACACGATGACGATCCCCAAGGGTCGCGTCCGGTAGCGCGACTACCCTCCCTGCATGCCCGTCGCCGTGCGCGAGCTCGAGCTGGACCTGGACGCGTTCGAGGGGCCGTTCGACCTTCTCTTGTCGCTTGTCCTCCGCGAGGAGCTGCCGCTCCGCGAGATCGACCTCGCCGCGATCATCGTCACGTTCATCGAGCGCCTCGCCGAGAAGGGCGAGCTCGACCTCGACGCCTGCGGCGAGTTCCTGATCCTGATCAGCGCGCTCCTCGAGCTGAAGGCGCGCGCGATGTTCCCGGAGGAGGACGCCGAGCTGTCCGAGCTCGAGCCCGAAGAGGCGGCGGAGGAGCTTGCGCGGCGCCTCGCCGAGTACCGGCGCGCGAAGGAGGCTGCCGGCTGGCTGCGCGACCGTCTCGACGAACGCCGCGACGTGCACTTCCGCCTCGGGCCGGCCCCTCTCGCCCCGGTGGCGGAGCGCAAACTCGCGCCGCAGGAGCCCGAGCTGCTCGCGGCCGCGTTGCGCGCGCTCGCCGTGGAGCCGCCGGAGCCGTCGGTCGCCCACATGGCGCTGCGGTTCCCGCCGGTCTCGCAGTTTCTCGAGCGCTGGCGGTCCCTGCTGCGCCGCCGCAGCCGTTTCGACTTCGACCAGGAGGTGGCCGGGCTCTCGCGCGTCGAGATCGCGGTCGCGTTCCTGGCCCTCCTCGAGCTGCGTAAGCAGAACGAGGTCGCGATCGCGCAAGCAGCGCCGTTCGCTCCGATAAGGATTTCCCGCGCCGACGCCGAAAGGAGCCTCTCTTGGAACACGGTCTCCGCCTGATCACCACTGATGCCACGCCCGCGCTCGAGCTCGCACGGACGCTCGAGGCGCTGCTCGTGGTCGCCTCCCAGCCGTTGCCGGTCGACGAGCTCGCCGCAGCTGCCGAGGCGGATCCGTCGCAGGTCGAGGAGTCGCTCTCGATCCTCGAACAGCGGTTCTCGGAAGAGCGGAGCGGGATCGTGCTCGAGCACGTTGCCGGCGGCTGGGCGTTCCGCGCGTCCAAGACCGCCTCGGATGCGTGCGCGAGGCTGTTCGAGAAGCCGGCCGAGCGTGGCCTCTCGCAGGCGGCGCTCGAGACGCTCGCGATCGTCGCGTACCTCGGGCCTGTGTCCCGTCCTGAGATCACCCGCATCCGCGGCGTGAACGTCGACGGCGTCGTCGCCGGTCTCGTCGAGCGTGGCCTCGTCACCGAGGGCGGCCGTGACAACGAGTTCGGAGCAATCCGCTATCGCACGACGCCGCTCTTCGAGCGCATCTTCGGGCTCGAGTCGCTCGCGGCGCTGCCGCGGGTCGAGGACCTCGGCGCCGACGTGGACGAGATCCGCGGCCGCCTCGAGGCCGTCGCGGAGAAGCGCCCCGCGTAGCTACCGTCCCCCCGTGGACGTCACGGAGCAGACGTGGGAAGCCGATGTGATCGAGCGCTCGCACCGCGAGCCGGTCGTCGTCGACTTCTGGGCGGAGTGGTGCGGGCCGTGCCGCGCCCTCGGGCCCATCCTCGAAGAAGCGACCGCCGAGGCAGGCGTCGCTCTTGCGAAGCTCGACACCGACGCGAACCAGTCCCTGTCGCTCGAGTACGGCATCCGCGGCATCCCGGCCGTGAAGGCCTTCCGCAACGGCCACGTCGTCGCCGAGTTCGTCGGCGCAGTTCCGAAGCCGTATGTCGAGGCGTGGCTCTCGGAGCTCACGAAGCCCGGCATCGGCGAGACCACCGACGATCCCGAGCTCAAGACCGCGCTCGATGCCGGCGACTACGAAGCGGCATTCGAGCTGCTGCTCGAACGGAAGGACCGCGAGACGATGGTTGCGCTGTTCGCCGAGCTCGGCCACGAGCATCCGCTCGTCATGCAGTACCGCCGCCGGCTCGCGGCGGCGCTGTACTAGCGATGAAGGCGATCTGGTTCGAGCGGTTGGGCGGCCCTGAGGTGCTCGAGCTCCGCGACGTGGCTGAACCTGTTGCGGGTGACGGCGAGGTGCTGGTGGATGTCGAGGCCGTCGGCGTCAACTACCGCGATGTCTACGAACGCACCCGCGAGCACTACGGCGTCGACCCGCCGGCGGTGATCGGTGCCGAGGCGGGCGGAACGGCCGCCGACGGTGAGCGGCTTGTGTGGTCGGCTGTGCCGCACAGCTACGCAGAACGGGTGGCGGTGCCGCGCGCGAAGGCGGTGACGATCCCCGACGGCGTCGACACCGACCTCGCCGTGGCCGTGTTGCTCCAGGGAATGACGGCGCACTATCTCGCGCACGACTCGTATCCCATCAAGGGCGGCGACCGTGTCGTCGTTCACGCGGCTGCGGGCGGGGTCGGTCAGCTGCTCACGCAGATCGCGAAGCTCCGGGGTGGTTACGTGATCGCGACCGCGTCGTCGGACGACAAGCGCGCGATCTCGCGCGAGCTCGGCGCCGACCAGGTGCTGTCCTACGACGAGTTCGTCGAGCACGCGAAGGATCTGAACGCCGCCGCGGTATACGACGGCATCGGCAAGACGACGCTCGCCGCCGGCTTCGACGCGCTCGTGCCGACCGGCAGGATGATCCTGTACGGCTCTGCGAGCGGCCGGCCGGATCCCGTCGACCCGCACACGCTCGAGGCGAAAGGGTCGCTGTACCTCCAGCGCCCGACGCTCGGGACCTACACACGCACGCCCGAGCTTCTCGCAGCTCGAGCCGCAGACGTCTTTGCACTCGTCGCGTCCGGCGACCTGAAGGTCGCGATCGGGGGGCGCTACCCGCTCGCCGAAGCGCAGCGCGCACACGAGGATCTCGAGGCACGACGGACCACGGGCAAGTTGGTGTTAATCCCGTAACGGTGTTGCCCGAGGCGCGGTCGTTGCACTACGTTGGACGAACCGCTACGCCAGGGAGGTTGGGATGAGCACGATCGAGACATTCGACGCGGAGCGCCTCGCGGAGCTGAGAGCGGGTTTCGCGGGATCCGTCCTGGGGCCGGCCGACACCGGGTACGACGACGCGCGTCGGGTCCACAACGCATTGATCGACCAGCAGCCTGCGCTGATCGCGCGCTGTCTCACGGCGAGCGACATCGCGGATGCGGTCAAGTTCGCGCGCGCAGCCGGCCTCGATGTCACGGTGCGCGGCGGCGGGCACAACGTCGCGGGGCGCGCGGTGCGCGACGGCGCGCTGATGATCGACCTCTCGCAGATGAAGGGCATTCACGTCGACCCGGCCACGAAGCGCGTGCGCGCGCAGGGCGGCGTGATCTGGCGCGAGCTCAACCGTGAGGCCGGGGCACACGGGCTCGCGGTGACGGGCGGGGCGATCTCGGAGACGGGGATCGCCGGCTATACGCTCGGAGGCGGCCTCGGCTGGGCGATGGCGAACTACGGGTTCGCGGCAGACAATCTGACGGCCGTCGAGCTCGTCACGGCCGACGGAGCGATTCTCAACGTGACCGAGGACTCCGATGCAGACCTCCTCTGGGGTCTTCGCGGCGGTGGCGGCAACTTCGGCGTCGCGGCGTCGCTCGAGTATCAGCTCCACGACCTGCCGCTGATCACGGGCGGCCTCGTCGCGCATCCGTTGGAGGCGGCGCCGGAGCTGCTCCGCTGGTATCGGGACGCGGTCAAGGGTCTTCCCGATGACGCGAGCGTCTTCGCGGTGCTGGGTCACGCCCCCGACGGATCGGGGATGAAGATCGTGGCGCTCGTCGTGTTCCACACCGGAACCGAGGAGGAAGCGCAGCGCGACCTCGAGCCGTTTCTCACCTGGGGCGAGCCGATCGTCACCGAGGTGCATCGGATGCCCTACCCGATCATGAACACGCTGCTCGACGCCGGATACCCGTGGGGCTCGTACAACTACTGGCTGTCGAACTTCACGACCGGGCTCACCGATGGGCTGATCGACGCAGCGTTCGAGAGCTTCAAGAGCACACCGTCGCCGATGAACGCGATCCTGATCGAGCACTTCCACGGCGCCGTCTGCCGCGTGCCGGTCGACGCCGCGGCCGTGCCGCATCGCGAAGAGGGATTCAACCTCCTCATGCCGTCGGTGTGGCTCGATCCCGCCGACACCGACGCGAACATCGCGTGGACGCGTGACACACAGGCCGCACTCGCCGAGCATCTGACCGAGCGGCGTTGGCTGAACTATCTCGGTGACGACCAGGGCGCAGACGCGATCCGCGGAGCCTACGGGCCGAACTACGACCGGCTCGTGGCGCTGAAGCGGCGCATCGATCCCGAGAACGTCTTCCACCACAACCACAACATCGAGCCGTAGCCGTACGCTGCGAGCCATGCGCCTCAACGCATGGCTCGCACGCGCGGGCGTCGCCTCGCGACGGAAGGCCGACGACCTGATCAAGGCCGGTCGCGTGACCGTGAACAGCGAGCCCGGCCAGCTGAACACGTTCGTCGGTGCGGACGACGACGTTCGCCTTGACGGGAAGCTGCTCGCGAAGCAGCGGCTCGCGTACGTGCTGCTCAACAAGCCGGCGGGAGTCGTCACGACCGCACGCGACCCGCAAGGCCGGCGCACCGTCGTCGACGTCGTCGACCACCCGGCGCGCGTCGTGCCGGTCGGGCGGCTCGACGTCGACACCACGGGCGCGCTGCTGCTGACGAACGACGGCGAGCTCGCGCATCGGCTCGCGCATCCGCGGTACGAGGTCGACAAGGTGTACGAGGTCGAATGCTGGAAGCAGCCGACCGACGACGACCTCGCGCGTCTTCGCGACGGCGTGGAGCTCGACGACGGCCCGACGAGCCCCGCTGACGTGCGACGCATCGACGGCGCACGAATCGAGCTCGTGCTTCACGAGGGGCGCAACCGACAGGTGAAGCGGATGATCGAGGCGGTCGGCCACCGTGTGAGGCGCCTGCACCGCAGTCGCTACGGCCCGTTGACGCTCGAAGGCCTCGAGCCCGGCGCATGGCGCGAGCTCGAGGCCTCCGAAGTCGAGCGTCTTCGTTCTATGGGTGCGCCGGCACGGGGTTCTCGACCGCAAGCGCGCGCGCTTCGTCGAGGAGAGCCTGGGACTGACTGATCCAGGTGTTCGCCTGATTCTCGTCGAGCCGGGTCGTGCCGTCAGCGGCGTCATTGAGCGCCTGCCGGATATCGCCGGCGAGCGCGTTCCGCTGTGTCGTCAGGTTGGCGATCGATGCTTCGATCTGGTCGTACTTCAGCGCGTCGCTCGACGCGAGCGCCGCGGTGGACGCGACGAGCGTGTCGGTCGCGAGCTGACCGAACGGCGCATTGATCTGCTTGTACGCGGCACCGAGCTGCTGCGCGACGTTCCCGGCGCGTAGTTCGTTCGGGAGGGCCTTGCTGTCGACGATCTCCGTGACGACGCGGCCGTCGTCGACGTAGTTGTCATGCAACCCGAGCAGCGTATTGATCGTCGGCCGAAGGTCGACGTGATCCGTCCACGTCTTCATGTCGATGCCGTTGTTGTCGATCCCCGGCCCCACCATCCCGAACCAGGTCTTGCCGATCTCCTCCTGCACGTCGCCATGGTTCCAAGCGAACGCAGGATTGACGCACACGACGGCGGTTCCGCAGCTTGCGGGGAACGCCGTCGCCTGCTCCGTGAAGAAGAAGTCTGGATCGGCGAACATCGTGAACGACGGCGTCCGCTTGGGATCGCTGTTCACCATGTGCAGTGTGTTCTCCTCGACCGTGTCGGCGAGGCGTTGCGCGATCGGCTCGACCGCGTTCTGGTACGGGTTCGGCGCCTTCGTGCTCCAGGTGTCGCGTTCGAGCTGACGGAGCGCCGGGTTTGTCCGCTCCGGCTGCCCGTTCACGTAGATCGTCGGGGCGTCGTCGAAGTGGTAGTCGAACGTCGGCTCGCCCGCCGGCAAGAGCGACTTGAGCTTCGCGTCCACCTCTCCCATCTGGTTCGCCGCGCACGGTGTGACCGTCGTCAGGTCCGGCTGCGCGCACGTGTCGTGCGAGTACGTCGCGACGCCGTTCGCGTCGGGGGTCGCCTGGACGCCGGCGAAGTGGTCGCCTTCGTCGACCGTGACGATGAACAGCGTGTTGCTCTTGTCGATGCCGTCACTCTTCAGACGATTGAAGAAGACTCCGAACGCATCGTTGTAGGCCGACAGCTGCTGTTTGTAGTCGGCCTCACCAGGGCCGGACGCCCGAGCGAGCACATGGTTGTCGTGGGCATCCGAGATGTAGGCGAACGTGACCGGGACGCCGTTCTCCTGCATCTGCGCGACCTCGCCGAGCGTGTTCTTCGCGAGAGCGCCGTCGAAGCCCGGGAACCCGCAGAAGGTGCCCGTCGGGTCCTTGATATCCGTCCCGTCGGTGGCCTTCACGCAACCGTCCCCGCCCGTGATCGCCGGGTTGACGTACTTGGCGCCGAGGAGCGCCTTGTAGCCCTCGTCCGATCCGGGGATCGTCGTCGCCTGGTCGGGCTTCGCATTCGGCGTGTTGCAGAGCGCGTTGTCCTTCGCGCAGTGGATCGCGATGCCGACAAAGTCCGCCATGCGCTGAGCCGGCGGTTCCTGGGCCTCCGGTGAACTTGCGCCGTACACGGTCGAGACATCGCCGCCCACGCCGACCGAGTTGTTCTCGAGCTCGATGTTCGCGGCCGAGACACCGCCGACGTTGCAGCCGGCGTGCGTATAGGTCAGCCAGGGGGCCGGAGCCGTCTGGCCGCCGTCGCCGACCATGTTCGGCAGCGTGTTGTTCGTCCCGTCGGTCGTGTTCGTCCAGTACTTGAACGAGCTCGTGAACTGTGGGACGCCCGTCGGCTTGTAGTAGTCGTACGAGTTCGAGACCGTCTGGCCGTTCCGGTCCGGATACAGGCCGGTGAGCGAGGCGAGGATCCCGCCCGCGGTGTGCGAGATCAGGATCGTGTGGTCGTTGGCGACGAGCGTGCCGTTGTTCTTGAGGAAGTTCAAGAGGTTCGGCATCTGCTCGAGGTCCGACGCGATCTTGTCGTTGTCGCGTCGGTAGTGCGTGTTGTCGAACTGCAGATAGATGACGTGCTTGATCTGCCCGTCCTTGTTCCCGAGCTGACAGTTGGTCGCGGGCGCGGCGGTTGCGCTGCCTCGGTGTGTGACACCGGCGACGAGTGCCGCGACGGCACAGAGCGCAACAACGATCGCGCCGAGCACGGCGCGAGACGGCTTGCTCATCCGTTCTCCCCCTCTGTTGTCTTTGGGCGACTCTTCCGGGGCGAGAGATTAACGGGTGACGAACCCCATGCGTTCGTACATCTGGTGAAGGGTCGGAGCCGAGGTTGCACGCGCCTTTTCGGCCCCGATTTGCAGCAGCCGCCGCAGTTCGCCCTCGTCCGCGCGGAGCTCGGCATACCGGTCCTGCATCGGCCGGAAGAGCTCGACGACTGCCTCGCCGACCTCCGTCTTCAGGTCGCCGTAGCCCTTGCCGTCGAAGTCGGCTTCGACTTCGGGAATCGTCCGGCCGGTCGCGACGGAGTGGATCTCGATGAGGTTCGAGACGCCCGGTTTCTCCTCCGGTGCGTAGCGGATGTCGCGTCCCGAATCCGTGACCGCCGTCTTGAACTTCTTGCGGATCACGTCCGGCTCGTCGAGGACGAGCACGGTTCCCTGCAGTGTCCCACCGGTCGTCGACATCTTCTTCGTCGGCTCCTGCAAGTCCATGATCCGCGCCCCGACCTCCGGGTACACGCCGCGCGGCACCTTGAACGTCTCGCCGTAGCGGGAGTTGAACCGCTCCGCGACGTCGCGGGCGAGCTCGAGATGCTGGCGCTGGTCGTCGCCGATCGGGACGATGTCGGTCTGGTAGAGCAGGATGTCGCCCGCCATCAGCACGGGGTACGTGAAGAGGCCGGCGGAGACGAACTCCTTGCTGTCGCCCTTCTCCTTGAATTGAGTCATGCGGCCGAGTTGCCCGAACCCGGTGACGGCCGAGAGCAGCCAAGCCGCCTCGGCGTGGGCGGTCACGTGGCTCTGGCAGAAGAGCGTGCAGCGATCCGGGTCGAGGCCGACCGCGAAGAGGAGCGCCGCCAGGTCGACCGTGCGGTCGTGCAGGTCGCGCGGGTCGTAGTCGGTCGTGATCGAGTGCAGGTCGACGATGCAGAAGAAGGCGTCGCCCTCGTCCTGGGTCGCGACGTACTGGCGCATCGCGCCGATGTAGTTGCCGATGTGTTTGGCACCCGTCGGTTGGATGCCGGAGAAAACGCGCATTGGAGTCACCTCGTGGTTGTCGTGGTCGCGCCGAGTCGGGTCAGCGGACGAGGCGGCCTCTAGCGCAGGGCTCCGCCTCGCCCGCGGCGCCACGACCAACGCAACACGGAGGCGGAAGTCACACTGGCACGATAGTGGAAATGGCGGTCACATCGGCGACCTGGAGACCGGACTCGTGGCGGGAGCGGCGCGCGCTCCAGCAGCCCGCGTGGCCTGATCCGGCCGCTGCGGCTGCGTCGGTCGCAAAGCTGAAAAGCTCGCCGCCTCTGGTGTTTGCGGGCGAGGCGCGGGCGTTGCGGGAGCAGCTTGCAAAGACGATCGACCGTCGGGCGTTCCTCCTTCAGGCCGGCGACTGCGTCGAGTCGTTCAACGAGCTCTCGACGATGCGGATCCGCGAGAAGCTGAAGATCATGCTGCAGATGTCGGCCGTGCTCACGTACGGCGCGACGCTGCCGGTCGTGAAGGTGGGGCGGATCGCGGGCCAGTTCACGAAGCCGCGGTCGGACGAGTTCGAAGTCGTCGACGGCAAGGAGATCCAGTCCTTCCGCGGTCACATGGTGAACGGTGACGAGCCGAACGCGGAGGCGCGCGTGCCGGATCCGCAGCGAATGATCGAGGGGTACAACCAGTCGGCCTCGACGCTGAACCTGCTGCGCGCGTTCACGAAGGGTGGCTACGCAGACCTCACACAGGTGCATTTGTGGAACAAGGACTTCGTTGCGTCGTCACCTGAGGGTCGCCGCTACGAGGCGCTTGCGCTCGACATCGAGCGTGCGCTGGCGTTCATGGCAGCGTGCGGGATCGACCTCGCCGCCGAGCGGCGGCTGCACGAGGTCGACGTGTTCACGTCGCACGAAGGCTTGTTGCTCGATTACGAGGAGGGCCTGACGCGTGAGGACTCTCTGACAGGCGACTGGTACGACTGCTCGGCTCACCTGCTGTGGGTGGGCGAGCGCACACGGGGTCTCGACGACGCGCACATCGAATTCTTCGGCGGCGTGCACAACCCCATCGGTGTGAAGCTCGGTCCTGCGGCGACCCCGGAGGATGTCGTCGCGTTGTGCGAGCGGCTGAATCCGCTGCGCGTGCCCGGGCGGCTGACGTTCTATGCGCGGATGGGCGCGGATCACGTGCTCGATCTGCTGCCGCCGTTGCTGCGGGCGTCGCGCGACGAGGGCCATCCGGTCCTGTGGGCGTCGGACCCGATGCACGCGAACACGATCCGAACGGCGGACGGCGTGAAGACGCGCCGCTTCGACACGATCATGCGCGAGCTCGAGGGGTTCTTCGCCGCGTGCTGGCAGGAAAACGTCTGGCCGGGCGGCGTCCATCTGGAGTTCACCGGCGAAAACGTCACGGAGTGCCTCGGCGGCGCCGACGACGTGGTCGAAGAGCAGCTCTCGACGCGGTACGAGACGCTCCTCGACCCGCGCCTGAACGCGCGGCAGTCGCTCGATCTGGCGTTCCGCCTGGCCGAGCTCATGCGGCGCTAGGCTTCAACCGTTCCCTGGGAAGGGTTACAACTTTGCTTCCGCCTGGCCGAGCTCATGCGCCGCGGAGCCCCAAACCGTTCCCTGGGAAGGGTTACAACTTTGCGCCGCTGACCTGTGGACATGTTGTTGCACTTCTGACACGTCGTTTGGCGTGGGGCCGTGGCCCGCAGGGCCACGGCCCGCGCTGCGCGGCGGTTCGCTCAGGTTCAATGGGCGGTCATGCGGATCGCGGTCATCGGTACCGGCTTGATGGGGACGTCCGTCGCGCTCGCGGCGCGGCGGCGCGGCGACGACGTCGCCGGGTGGGATCCCGACCCCGACGTGCTCGCCCGCGCCGCGGCTCGCGACGCGCTCGAACCGGCGGAGAGTCTCGAGCGGGCGGCCGCCGGAGCCGAGCTCGTCGTCGTCGCCGCGCCGATCGCGCAGCTGCCCGCCTCCGTTGCCGCCGTCCTTGCCGCAACGACCGACGCGACGGTCACCGACGTCGGGTCGACCAAGGCCTCCGTCGTGCGCGCGGCGAACGGATCCCCGCGCTTCGTCGGCGGACATCCGATCTGCGGCTCCGAGGCACGTGGGCCTGACCACGCCAGCGCGGCGCTCTTCGACGGCGCGACGTGGTTCCTGACTCCCGTCGCGCACACCGAACCCGACAGACACCGTGCGGTGCACGCCTTCGCGACCGCGCTCGGCGCAACGCCGGTCGCGATCGACGCCGACGCGCACGACCGACTCGTTGCGATGACGAGCCACGTCCCGCACGTGCTCGCCAACATCGTCGCGAACCAGACCGGCGCGTCGCGCATCGAAGGCCACGAGCCGCTCGCGCACGCCGGAGGCTCGCTGCGCGACATGACGCGCATCGCCGGCGCGAACCCGCGCATCTGGGTCGACATCTACCTCGACAACGCCGACGCGATCCGCGCGGCCCTTC
>Ga0207657_10003575_pt1 | contig 16582 bp, 10 predicted proteins | sample KBSC33metaG_FD_184316 | JGI IMG/M metagenome (GOLD analysis project Ga0207657, IMG submission 184316) | Corn rhizosphere microbial communities from Kellogg Biological Station, Michigan, USA - KBS C3-3 metaG (SPAdes) (version 2) | ecosystem: Host-associated > Plants > Roots > Rhizosphere > Soil ... | reverse complement strand
GGCAACGCCGCTATCGGACTTCCTGCTTGCGGAGCTGGCCCAGCGCTACCCGCCTCGTTCGGCCGAAGGCCGCGCGGCGCTCGTTAACGCCGCCAAGCCGCTGCTGGCGCAAATCACCGCGCCGGTCCTGGCGACGCTGCTGCGTCGCGGGCTGGCCGAGCTCGCCGGCCTCCGGGAAGCCGAAATGGACAGCTTGTTGCCGGTAGCGCGCGCGGTCGCGACCGCGCCGGTGCGGACACGGCCGCAGCGCACGGCGCCGTCGCTGCTGCGCGGCATTCTGCAGTGCGTGCTGCTCGAGCCCGATTTGACGCACCGGTTCGACGTGCCCGAGCCGGTCGGCGCCGGCGCCGAGGGTGACGCGCTGGCCGCCGTCGTCGCGCATTGCCGGGCCAGCGCACCGCCGCTGACGACGGCTGGCGTACTGCAGCAGTTCGCCGGCTCACCGCACGAGAGCACGCTGATGGCCGCGTTGACGACGGGGGAAAGCGAGGGCCTGGCCGCCGAATTGCTGGAAGTCCAGCTTGTCGAAGGTATCAAGCGCTATTGGCTGAACGCCCAGAAGCACGGCGATTCGGATGCGGCCCGGCACGCGCCACCGATCGAATTGTCCGCCGAAGAGGCCGAGCGCGCGCGGCAGCGGCAGCTGGCCCGCCAGTCTCCGGCGGGAACATGAAACGAAGCGCGCTAGGCGGATGTTATAATTTGAAGTTTTCCCCATCGCCCCCATTTTCGGACTGTCGGCATGCCGGCCGCCAGTCGATTACAGGCCGGCACCGCAACTCGTAGGACGATCATGGCCAAAAAACATTCGAAGCCCGTCAGGAAATCGCGCGTCAAGCCCAAGGCCAAAGCGGCCCGGGCGGCGAAATCGCGCAGCAAGCCCAAGGCCCGCGCCAAGCCGGCGCGGAAACCCGCGGCGCGCAAGCTTCGACGCGCCGGCGCCTCCACGGCCCGGAAAGGCCCGGCAAAGAAGCCTGTCGCGCGCGGGAAGACGCCGGCCGGCAAGCGGACGCCGGCGCCGAAGGCCAAGGCGCGGTCGGCCAAGCCCGCGGTAAAGGTGGCCGGCAAGCCGGCGCCGAAAGCTGCCCCGGCGGCGCTCGCATCCAAGCAGCCGAAAGCGCCGGCGAAAATCAACGGCAAGACGGCCGGCAAGCAGCCGGTAGTCGCCGCACGCAACGGCGCGGCGGCGGTCAAGCCGGGAACCAAGCCGGCGGTCAAGCCTTCCGCCGGTGAGATCGCCGCGCGTCTGTCGGCCCGGCGCACCGAAAAGGCGCTGGCCGAAGGCAAGGTCCGCAGCGGCAAGAACGGCGGCGTCGAGCCGCGCAAGGTCGAGCTGTCGCCGGCCGAGGCCGAGGCGCGCAAGACGCGACTGAAGAATCTGATCGTGCTGGGCAAGGAGCGCAGCTACCTCACCTACGCCGAGATCAACGACCACCTGCCCGACGACATCCTCGACGCCGAACAGATCGAAGGCATCATCTCCATGATCAACGACATGGGGATCCAGGTCTACGACGAGGCGCCCGACGCCGAGCAGCTGCTGATGTCGGAGGCGGCCCCGGCGACGGCCGCCGACGACGTCGACGAGGAAGCGGCCGAAGCCGCCGCGTCGACGCTCGACTCCGAGTTCGGCCGCACGACCGACCCGGTGCGCATGTACATGCGCGAAATGGGCTCGGTCGAGCTCCTGACCCGCGAAGGCGAGATCGAAATCGCCAAGCGGATCGAAGAGGGGCTGAAGTACATGATCATGGCGATCTCGGCCTGTCCGATGACGGTCGCGCAAATCCTCGATCTGGCGACCAAGATCGAGCGCGACGAATTGAAAATCGACGACGTCGTCGACGGCCTGATGGATTTCAACGAGCAGCTGGAAGCGATGGACGACGAAGACGTCGAGGAAGGCGAGGAAGCCGAGGACAACAGCGGCGCGATCGCCGCCGAGAATCTCGAGCGGCTGAAGGTCGCCGCGCTGACGCGCTTCGGTGTGATCCGCCGCCTGTACACGCGGATGCTGGGCGTGCTGCAGAAGGAAGGCCACAAGGCGCCGAAATACCTGGAGCTGCAGAAGAAGATTTCGGCCGAGCTGATGCAGATCCGCTTTGCCGCGCGCCAGGTCGAGCGGCTTTGCGACAGCGTGCGCTGCGAGGTCGACAACATCCGCCAGATCGAGCGCAAGATCCAGGATCTCGTCGTCAACAAGGGCGGTATGCCGCGGCCGGACTTCATCAAGAAGTTCCCCGAGCACGAGACCTCGTTGCGCTGGATCGACCGCGAGATCGCCACGCATCATCCGTACAGCGAGGGACTGACCCGCTTCCGGCAGGCGATCGTCGAACAGCAGCACAAGCTGCTCGACCTGCAGAAGCGCGTGATGATCCCGTTGCGCGATCTGAAGGAGATCAACAAGCAGATGTCGAGCGGCGAAGCCAAGGCGCGCAAGGCCAAGCGCGAGATGACCGAGGCCAACCTGCGCCTGGTGATCTCGATCGCGAAGAAGTACACGAATCGCGGCCTGCAGTTCCTCGACCTGATCCAGGAAGGCAACATCGGCCTGATGAAAGCGGTCGACAAGTTCGAATATCGCCGCGGCTACAAGTTCTCGACCTATGCGACCTGGTGGATCCGGCAGGCGATCACGCGCTCGATCGCCGACCAGGCGCGGACGATCCGCATCCCCGTGCACATGATCGAGACGATCAACAAGATGAACCGCATCTCGCGCCAGATTCTGCAGGAGACGGGTCAGGAGCCCGATCCGGCGCTGCTGGCCGAAAAGATGGAAATGCCCGAGGAGAAGATCCGCAAGATCCTGAAGATCTCCAAGGAGCCGATCTCGATGGAGACACCGATCGGCGACGACGACGACTCGCATCTGGGCGACTTCATCGAGGATGCGAGCACGGTGGCGCCGATCGACGCCGCGGTCAACGCATCCTTGCGCGACGTGTGCAAGGACGTGCTGGATACGCTGACGCCGCGCGAAGCGAAGGTGCTGCGGATGCGCTTCGGCGTCGAGATGAACACCGACCATACGCTGGAGGAAGTGGGCAAGCAGTTCGACGTCACGCGCGAGCGCATCCGCCAGATCGAGGCCAAGGCGCTGCGCAAGCTCCGCCATCCGTCGCGCTCGGAAAAGCTGCGCAGCTTCATCGAGGGCGAAGGCTAGCGGCTGTGCTGCAGCCCGGCTCATGAAGGAAAACGCCGCCTCGCGCGGCGTTTTTCCTTTGGGCCGCTAGAGTTCCAACGTCACGATGATCTGGTCGGGATCGTCGCGATCGCGCTGGGCGACGAAGCCGAGCTGCCGCGACAGCGCAAGCATCGGCTCGTTGCTCGCGAGCACGATGCCGAGCAGGCGGCGAAAGCCGCGCCTTTTTGCGCAGGCGATCAGCGCCCGCATCATCGCGCGGCCGAGTCCGCGTCCGTGCCAGGCGTCGGCGACCGCGATCGCGAACTCCGCGCTCTCACGATCCGGATTGGCTACGTAGCGCGCGACCGCAACGATCGCTTCGGCGGGCGCCGCGCCGTCGAGCGCGATCAGCGCCAGCTCGCGGTCGTAGTCGACCTGCGTGAATCGCGCCAGCATCTGCGGCGTCAGCGCCGGCAGATGCTGCATGAAGCGACGGTAGCGGCTTTGCTCGGACATGCTCGCCACGAACGCGCGCTCGAGATCGGCATCCTCGGGCCGGATCGGGCGCAGCTTCAGCACCGCCCCGGAAGGCAGGCGCACGCTCGTCTCCAGCTCCACCGGATACGGGTGTATCGCCATGTGTCGATAGCCGTCCGCCAGCCGGACCCGCGAAGGGTCGACACCGATGCTGGCGCGCGCGACGACCGCTGCGACGGGGCTCACGACGACCGGGTCGAGCTCCATCTCGACGACCCAGGGCAGCGCGCAGAGCAAGGCGGACAGCTCGAGCAGCAGCGCGACCAGAGGCTGCACCTCGGGCGATGCGCCGGCAACATGCGCGCCGGCGATCAGGTCGATGGCCAGCCGGCGGTTGAGCGGAGGCAGCATCAGCGCCAACTCGCTCGCCAGTGCCGAGGTCGCGCCATAGGCAATGACCGGGCCGAACAGCGGGTCGGTGCGCACGACGATGCGCGCTTCACGCGCCAGCGCGAACTCGAGCTGCTTGCGCACGATGAATCCGCGCCGGCCGCCGCCTGGCCGGACCGACTTGTCGGCGACCAGATCCGCCCACGCGCGTTCGAGCATCCGCCCGTCGCGCAGGCCCGGCCGCAGGGCCGCGCCGCGGCCGTCACCCTCGAGCACGACCGGATAGCCGACGCCACGGGCGAACGCGCGCGCCGCCGCGACCGTCGACGCGGCGCAGACGGGGGCCGCCGGAATGCCGAATGCGGCGAGCAACGCTCCGCTTTCGGTGTCGGTCAGCCGAGAACGGTCTGCCGCCGAGGCTTGCGCGCGCAACCGCTCCGCCGCCGCAAGATCGGGGGCGGAGAGCGCGGGCAGCGGCGGCGGAACCTCCAGCAGCCATTCCTGGTTGCGCCGGTACGCCGCGACCGAAGCGAAGGCGTCGATGGCGATCTCCGGCGTGAAAAAATTCGCGATCCCGCCCGCATCCAGCGCGACGCGCGCTTCCGGCTGGTCGATGACGCCCAGCCACGCCGCGAGCACGGGCTTGTCGGCGGTCCGGGCGGCGGCCGCGACGGCTTCGGCCGTAGCGACCGGCGGCGCAGCCGGCACCGGGACGTGCAACGCGAGGACCGCATCGACACCCGGATCGGCCAGCACGGCATGCACCGCGGCGCCAAAGCGCGAAGGCGTCGCTTCGCCGCGCACATCGACCGGATTGCCGGGGTCGGCTTCCGGGGGCAGCAACGCAAGCAGCGCGTCGCGGGTCGCCGCAGAAAAATCGGCCAGCACGACACCCGTCTCCGCCGCACGATCGATCGCGAGAAGCCCCGGTCCCCTGCCATTGGTGACGATCGCCAGCCGATTGCGGCGAGGAATGCGGCCCGAGGCCAGGATGCGCGCCGACGCGAACAGCTGGGCATAGGTATGCACGCGCACCGTGCCGGCGCGTTTGAGCGCGGCTTCGAACACGCGGTCCGCCCCGACGTCGCGGGCGTCGATGCCGGCCGGATGCCGTCCTGCCTTGAGCACGATCACCGGCTTGGTGCGCGCGGCGGCACGCAAGGCCGAAAGGAAGCTCCGCGCGTCGCGCAGCGTTTCGATATAGAGGACGATGCCGTCGGTCTCGGGATCGGCCAGCGCGAACTCCAGCACTTCACCGAAATCGACGTCGGCGGTCCCACCGAGTGCGACGACCGACGCGAATCCCATGCCCGCGGTGCGCGCGAAATCGAGCAGCGCGCCGCAGACGGCGCCCGACTGCGAGATCAGGCTCAACCGGCCGGGCACCGCCGCGACGGCGCTGTAGCTGGCGTTAAGCCCGAGCGAGGTTCGGATCACGCCAAAGCTCGCCGGACCGATGATGCGAATGCGCGACGCGCCGGCGCGCGCGGCGATCTCGCGGCGCCAGCGATGGAAGTCGGCGGGCTTCGCCGTCGGCGCCCCGGAAAGAATCACCGCGCCGCGCGCCCGCTCGCGCATCTCATCGAGGATCGCCGGCACGGCGTCGGGCGGCGCGCAGATCACCGCGAGATCGACCGGTCGGCCGAGCGCCGTCAGCGAAGCGAATGCCGGTCGATCGAGAATGGTGGCGTGATTCGGGTTGACCGCGAAGAGATCGCCTTGGAATCCGCCGGCAAGCAGGTTCTCGTAGACGATGCGCCCGAGCGATCCGGGCTTGGCCGAGGCGCCGACCAGCGCGACCGACTTGGGTGCAAGCAAAGGCCGTAGGTAATGGCCGGGCGCTATCACGCCGCCAGTCTACTGCAAATGCCGCGGATGCTGCAGTGCGTCAAACCTGGGCGGGGGTGGAGAACCCTGCAAAACTTCTTGCAACATCAATTGGTTACCAAGTCCGCTGCCTTGCCTACCCGACCGGTTCTATAAAAGCCTTGACAACTATTGTCTAGGCAACTACCATTCTACGCATGGACACTCATTCCGTGGTCGCGCCTCCCGTCTACAGCGCGACGACTTTCGATCCGAAGACAGGTTTTGGTCGCCTGCTAAGCCAGGTCAAGATGGAACTGATGGAGGCGCTGGACCGGGAGCTCGCGCCGCTGGACATCACCGGGGCGCAATACGTGATCCTGGTCACCCTCGCCGAAGGTCCGGTCGACTCGACCTCCGGCCTGTGCAAGGGCGTCTCGTACGACCCGGGCGCGATGACTCGGATGATCGATCGGCTGGAGAGGAAGGGTCTGGTTCGGCGGATTCGCTGTCCCGACGACCGACGCAAGATCAACCTCGAGCTGACGGCCGAAGGCAAGGCGGTTTACCCGCGGCTGATCGAGAGCGTCGTTGCCGTGCTGAACCGTTATCTGCGCGGATTCACCCGGGACGAGATCGCGCAGTTCGAGACGTTTTTGAAAAGGATGCTGGCCAACGGCTGATTTTTTTTGGCGCTACCTTTGCCTAGGCATTGTCAGCCGTGACAATAAAAGTCAACCCGATCAAGCAAAAAATGATTTTCAATTCAACCCGTCAAGTGAAACACCGCATCGCTGCGCTTGCGGCCGAACTCCACGCGCTCGCGCCGTATCGAACTGATGCCGGGCGGACCGTGCCCCCGGTCGAAGGTGCCTCGACCCGGCACACAAGCAAGGCTCATCGCATGAATGCCCATGCCGTGCGCGTCCCGATTCTTTTGTTCGCGTCATTGCTGGTCGGCGCTTGCGCCAGCACCGCCGGACTGTCGACGCAGGCCGAGCAACGGAGCGTGTCGCAATTGTCTGCCGAGCGTTCGCTTGCCGGCACATCGGCTGCTGCGCCGTGGCCGCAACGCGATTGGTGGAAATCGTTGAACGATCCGCAGCTCGATCGCTTGATCGACGAAGCGCTGGCGGGCAGCCCGACCTTGCGCGTCGCGGAAGCGCGCACGCGCCAGGCGCTGGCAGTGGCCGGCGTCGCGCGATCGCAGCTGTTTCCGCAGATCAACGCCGATGCGGAGCTGACGCGCGAACATCCGTCCAGGAACGGCGCGACGCCGCTGCCGCCTGGAAAGAGCTGGGCGACGCTGCATCAGCTGGAAGCGACGCTGTCGTGGGAAATCGATTTCTGGGGCAAGAATCGCGAAGCCTATGAAAGCGCGCTCGGCACGGCGCGCGTTGCCGACATCGACGCCCATGCCGCACGGCTTGCGCTGTCGGTGAACATCGCGCATGCGTATGTTCAGATGCAGCGCGCCTATCTGCAGCTCGACATCGCCGAGGCCACGCTCAAGCAGCGCGACCAGATTTATGCGTTGACCCGCGATCGCAACGCCGCCGGCGTCGATTCGCTGCTCGAGGTCAAGCAGGCGGAATCCGCTCTGCCGGCGACCCGTGAGCAGATCGCGCAATGGCAGGAAGCGATCGAGCTCTCCCGCCATCAGCTGGCCGCCCTGCTCGGCCAGGGCCCCGATCGCGGCCTCGCGATCGCGCGGCCCAGCGCCAGTGCGGGCGCGTCGATCGCGCTGCCCTCGGCGGTGCCGGCGGAACTCGTCGGACGCCGCCCTGATCTGACGGCACAGCGCCTGCGCATCGAAGCACTGTCGCACGATATCGCGTCGGCGCGGGCCGAGTTTTATCCGAATGTGAATCTCGCGGCCTTTGTCGGCGTGCAAAGCCTGGGCGCCGCCGGATTCCTGACCGGCGCCAGCCGCATGGCGGGCTTCGGCCCCGCGGTCACGCTGCCGATTTTCGATGCCGGACGGCTGCGCGGCAATCTTGCCGCAAAGAACGCCGGCTACGATGCTGCCGTCGAGCAGTACAACCAGATGCTGGCCGACGCATTGCGCGATGTCGTCGACCAGATCGCCTCGTTCCGCAGCGTCGACGAGCAGCGCGCGCAGCAGGCGCTGGCCGTCGCCACCGCGCGCCAGGCATACGACCTCGCGCTGCTGCGGTATCGCGAGGGCCTGGGCAACTACCTGCAGGTGCTGACGACCGAGGCGCAATGGCTGTCGCAGCAGAGCCTCGATGCGGAATTGCAGGCGCGCCGGCTTGCGTTGTCGATCGACCTCGTGCGCGCGCTCGGCGGCGGCTTCGACCCGTCGGCGGCGACATTGGCGCATGCAGGATGAACGACAAGGAATCGAAAAGATGAGTGCAACGAACGAAAACGTCATGCCCAGCCGCGCTGGGGGCTGCCCGACCCCGGTGGGTCGAGGCCGGCTGTTCGCCCGTGCGCTCGCGGCGCTGCTGCTGGTTCTGGCCGTCGCCTGCATCGAGGTGATGCTGATCAAGCAGGCGGTCTCGGTCGGCACGAGCGGCGCAAGCGGCGCCCGCGACGGAATCGTGCGGATCGTCGACAACAGCCTGGCCACCGGACTCGCGCCGATCGCGATACTGCCGTAGAGCAACAGCAAGTCCAACAGAGGAAAGCATTATGAGTGAACAAGATCTCACCCCTCAGACCTCCGCGCTGCGCAGGCAGCGCAATCGCTGGCTGGCGATCGCCGTCGGCGGTTTCGCGGTGATCGGCATCGCCTGGGGCCTGTACTGGGCGCTGGCGCTGCGCTACGAGCAATCGACCGACGACGCTTATGTCAACGGCAACGTCGTGCAGATCACGCCGCAGATCTCCGGCACTGTCGTCGCCATCGGCGCCGACGACACGCAATTCGTGAAGGCCGGCCAGACGCTCGTACGGCTCGACGAGGCCGACAGCAAGGTCGCGCTCGATCAGGCCGAAGCGCAGCTGGCGAAGACGGTGCGCGAGGTGCGCAGCCTCTTCGCCACCAGCGCGCAACTGCAAAGCGCGATCGCCATCCGCCAGGCGGAGCTCGCGACGGCCGAATCCGATCTGGCTCGCCGCGAGCGCCTGTCGAGCTCGGGCGCGATCTCGGGCGAAGAGCTGCAGCATGCACGCGAGGCGGTGTCGGGAGCGCGTGCGGGGCTGGCGGGCGCGCAGCAGCAGTTCGCAGCCAACCGTGCCCGCGTCGATCACACGACGATAGACGAGCACCCGGACGTCAAGAACGCCGCCGCGCACGTGCGTGACGCGTATCTCGCCTACGCCCGCACCACGCTGCCGGCGCCGGTCTCCGGCTTCGTCGCCAAGCGCGCGGTGCAGCTCGGACAGCGCGTCAGTCCCGGAGCGGCGCTGATGGCCATCGTTCCGCTCGATCAAGTATGGGTCGACGCGAACTTCAAGGAGCCGCAGCTCGCTTCGATGCGTATCGGCCAGCCGGTGACGCTGCATGCCGACATCTACGGCGGCAAGGTCGTCTACCACGGGACGATTGCCGGCTTCGGCGCCGGAACCGGATCGGCGTTCGCGCTCCTGCCGGCGCAGAACGCGACGGGAAACTGGATCAAGATCGTGCAGCGCGTTCCGGTGCGCATCGGGCTCGATCCGCAGGAGCTCGCTGCGCACCCGCTGCAGATCGGTCTGTCGATGCAGGTCGAAGTCGACACGCGGCAACGCTCGGGCGAGCGCCTGCCGCAAATCGGCCAGCCGGCGCAGGCGGTGGAAACCGACGTCTTCCATTCGCTGGCAGACGTCGCCGATGCGCGCGTCAAGGCGATCATCGCCGCCAACGAGCGTGGCGCGCCGCTGCCGCCGGCCGACATCGCGCGAGCGAATGGCGCGCCCGAAACGGCCGGTTCGCGCACGCTTGCGCGCAGCACGCACCCGGCGGCGACGCTGAACGGGCGCCCTCTCTAGGCACGCGCGATGTCCGACGCAGCACTGCCCGGGGCCCGGGCCGGCGCCCCCGCCCGCGCTTCGCCGACGGCCACCACGCCGGCCGCGCCGCCGCTGACCGGCGGCGCGCTGGTCCTCGGCACGATCGCCTTGTCGCTGGCCACGTTCATGAACGTGCTGGACACCTCGATTGCCAACGTGTCGATCCCCGCGATCGCCGGCGACCTGGGCGTCTCGCCCGACCAGGGCACCTGGGTGATCACCTCGTTCGGCGTGGCCAACGCGATATCGCTGCCGCTGACCGGATGGTTGACGCAACGCTTCGGACAAGTGCGGCTGTTCACCCTTTCGATCCTGCTGTTCGTGCTCTCGTCGTTTCTTTGCGCGCTGGCGCCGTCGCTCGGACTGCTGATCCTGTTTCGCGTCATCCAGGGCGCGGTCGCCGGACCGATGATTCCGCTGTCGCAATCGCTGCTGTTGTCGAGCTACAAGAAGGAGCGCGCGGGCACCGCGCTGGCAATGTGGTCGATTACGACGCTGGTCGCTCCGGTCGCCGGTCCGCTGCTCGGCGGATGGATCACCGACAACATCTCCTGGCCGTGGATCTTCTATATCAACATACCGGTCGGCGTCGCGGCCGCCGCGGTGACCTGGACGATCTACCGGACCCGCGAAACGCCGACGGTGCGCCTGCCGATCGATGGCGTCGGGCTGGGGCTGCTGGTGATCTGGGTCGGCGCGCTGCAGATCATGCTCGATCGCGGCAAGGACCTCGACTGGTTCGAGTCGCCACAGATCGCGATCCTCGCGATCGTCGTCGTCGTCGGCTTCGTTCTGTTCCTCGTATGGGAGCTGACCGAGCGCCACCCTGTCGTCGATTTGCGACTGTTCCAGCGGCGGAATTTCTGGACCAGCACGGTGGCGATGTCGCTCGCCTACGGAACGTTCTTCGGCAATCTGGTCTTACTACCGTTGTGGCTGCAGCAATACATGGGCTATACCGCCACGACGGCGGGCATGGTGCTGGCGCCGGTCGGGCTGCTGGCGATCCTGCTCTCGCCGCTGGTCGGCAGGAACATCACCAAGGTCGATCCGCGCGTGTTTGCGACGGTGTCGTTTGCGATCTTCGCCGTCGTGCTGTACATGCGCTCGCAGTTCAACACCGATGCCGACTTTCGCACCCTGATGGTGCCGACGATATTGCAGGGCGCGGCGGTGGCGGTATTCTTCATCCCGCTGGTGAGTCTCAGCCTGTCCGGCCTCTCGCCCGACCGGTTTCCCGCGGCATCGGGGCTGTTCAATTTCGCGCGGATCACCGCGGGATCGTTCGGCACGTCGATCGCGACGACGATGTGGGATCGGGGCGCAAGCCTGCATCATGCGCAGCTCGCCGAGCACATCTCGCCGTTCGATGCCAACGCGCTGCAGGCGCTCGACCGCATGCACGCGGGCGGGATCGGCCAGCAGCAGAGCTATCAGATGTTGAACCAGCTGATCGACAAGCAGGCGTTCATGCTGTCGGCCAACGATATCTTTTTCGTGTCGGCGCTGCTGTTCCTGGGCCTGATCGGCGTCATCTGGCTGGCGCGGCCGGTTCGCTCCGCTGCCGGCAGCGCCGCGCCGACGGCGGCCGGGGATTGATGCGATGAAAACCGGCGCGACATCGTCGTCGAGGACCTTGCTTGATTTTGGTGCAGGGTTCCTGTTCGGTCTTTCGATCACCATCGCGCTTTTTGCCGCGATGGAAGAAGACGTCGGGCCACTGTCGCACGCCATGCTGCTGGCGGCGCTGGCCGTGCTGGTTCTCGCCATCGGGATGAAACTCGCCGCGAGGGGCAGGTCCCGCCGTCGCGGCGCCGTACCGCCTGCGGGTCGCGCGCGCGATGCAGGCAGGGGCTATACCGGTTGGACGGTCGAGGTGCCGGCGATCCAGCACTCGGAAGCGCGTGCCGCGGCTTCGTCGAGCAATGATCACGAGACATCGCGCGACGAGCGCGCCCGCGCGGCGCTGCCGGATCTCAAGGCAGCGCAGCGCAATGCACAGACAACTGCGGAAGGTGATTCGCGTCGGCTATAATCGCGGACCGCGCCGAGCGGGCCTGTAGCTCAGTTGGTTAGAGCAGAGGACTCATAATCCTTTGGTCGCTGGTTCGAGTCCAGCCGGGCCCACCAAAACCACGGCCCGTCCGCTCTCGAAGCGACCGGCCTTGAACAGATAAATGAGCGTCCCAAGCTAACGAACGATGCTTGGGCAGAACAGGGATGTCGCCGGCGGCGTACCTCGCTCGGCGACTGCAAACCGATAACGGTCGATCACGGGGACGGCAAGGTGAAAATAATGCGTCGCGCAATACTCATTGGCGCAGCAAGTGCGCTTCTCGCCGGCTGCATGGTGGGTCCGAATTTCCGCCAGCCCGATGCGCCGGCGGCTACCCGCTATACCGAGACCGAGCTGCCGGCGGAGACCGCGTCCGCCCCCGGTCCCGCGGGCGGCACACAGCGTTTCGCGCCGGGACAGGATCTGCCTTCGCAATGGTGGACACTGTTCCATTCCGATCCGCTCGATCGGCTGGTGCGCCAGGCGATCGCCGACAGCCCCAACCTCACCGCAGCGGAGGCGGCGCTGCGGGTCGCGCGCGAAAACCTGGCCGCGCAGACCGGCGCGCTGCTGTATCCGAAGGTCGACGGCAGCCTGGGCGCGACGCGCGAGAAGGTTTCCGGCGCCGCCTTCGGCCAGCCCGGTACCGGCACGACGATATTCAATCTGTACAACGCGTCGGTCAACGTGTCGTACGCGCTCGACGTCGCCGGCGGCAACCGGCGTGAGCTCGAAGCGTTGCAATCGCTGGTCGACTATCAGGATTATCAGCTTGCCGCCGCTCATCTCGCGCTGACGTCGAACATCGTCACCGCCGCGGTAAGGGAAGCATCGTTGCGCGCGCAGATCGACGCGACGCGCGACATCATCGAAGCGCAGAACAAGCAGCTCGACCTGGTGCGGCGCCAGTTCGAGCTCGGCGCGATCGCCCGGCTGAACCTCGTGGCGCAGCAGTCGCAGGCGGCGCAGACGGAGGCATTGCTGCCGCCGCTCGAGCACCAGCTCGCGCAGACGCGCCACCAGCTCGCAGCTCTTGCCGGCCGGCTGCCGAGCGAGGGCGGTATTCCGAGGTTCGATCTAGCTGCCATGACGTTGCCGCAGGAGCTCCCGCTGACGCTGCCGTCCGCGCTGGCCCGGCAGCGGCCCGACATTCGCGCCGCAGAGGCCTTGCTGCATCAGGCCAGCGCGCAAATCGGCGTCGCCACGGCAAATCAGTATCCGCAAGTCACGCTGTCGGGCAGCTTTGGCGTGCAGGCGACGCAACTGCATAGCCTTTTCGCGGGACCGAGCGTGTGGAGCATCGGTGCCGGCCTGCTGCAGCCGCTGTTTCACGCCGGCGAGCTCGAGCACAAGCGCCGCGCCGCCGTCGCCGCCTACGATCAGGCGGCCGCGCAGTATCGGCAGACGGTGCTGCTCGCGTTTCAGAACGTGGCCGATGCCTTGCGCGCGCTCGAGGCGGACGCCCGCACGCTGAAGGCGCAATCCGATGCCGAGCTGCTCGCCCGCGACACGCTCAACCTGACGCAGCGCCAGTTCCAGCTGGGCGCCGCCAACTATATCGCCCTGCTCGACGCGCAACGGCAATACCAGCAAGCGCGGCTCGCGCTGGTCCAGGCGCAGGCCGCGCGCTACGCCGATACCGCGGCGCTGTTCCAGGCCCTGGGCGGCGGCTGGTGGAACGGCGCCACGACGAACACCGCATCCACCGACGTCTCGAACAAATAACCGCCGGCCTAGCCGGTCGCGCAGCGAAACGCACAACTCGAACGGAGAAGTACGCAATGAAAAAGCGCATGGTTTACATGCTCCTGGGGATTTTGTTGTTGGTCGGAGCCGTCGTCGGCTGGAAGTACTATGGCTACGTGCAATATCAAAAGTCGGCGGCGGCCGCGCCGGTTCCTTCGTCCACGGTCACATCGACCAAGGCCGAATTTCAGCAATGGCAACCTCAGATCACCGCCGTCGGCACGCTCCGCGCGATGCGCGGCGTCGATGTGACTACCGAAGTGGCCGGACTCGTCCGCAGCATTCATTTCAAGTCGGGCGACGAGGTCAAGGCCGGGCAGCTGCTCGCGCAGCTCAATGCCGACTCGGACGTCGCGTTCTTGCGCTCACTCGAAGCCGCTGCCGATCTGGCGAATACCGTCTACGAACGTGACAAGGCACTGCTCTCGGCGGAAGTTCTGAGCAAGGCGCAGGTCGATACCGACGCCGGCGACCTGAAGAGCAAGCGTGCGCAGGTCGCGCAGCAACTGGCGGTGGTCCAGAAAAAGACGATCCGCGCGCCTTTTGCGGGCAAGCTGGGGATCTCGACGGTCAATCCGGGGCAATACATGAATCCCGCCGATAAACTTGTGACACTGCAGACAATCGACCCGATCTATGTCGACTTCAACGTGCCGCAACAGCAATTGCCGCAGCTGTCGGTCGGCCAGAAGATTACGCTCACAGCCGATGCCGCGCCGGGTCAGACCTTCATCGGGAAGATCAATGCGATCAGCCCGAGGATCGACCCGGCCACACGCAACGTAATGATCGAGGCAACGCTGCCGAACCCCAAGCGCGAATTGCTCCCCGGCATGTTCGCGTCGGTGAAAGTGAATTCGGGTGCCGAGAACCGCTACCTGACGCTGCCGCAAACCGCGCTGACGTTCAATCCGTACGGCGACACTGTGTTCGTCGTCAAGCCGACCGACAAGAAGGACGAAAAGGGCAAAACTGCGCTGGAGGTGCAACAGGTGTTCGTGACCACCGGCCCGACGCGCGGCGACCAGATCGCGATCCTCAAAGGTCTGGAGCCCGGCGCGGAAGTGGTCACCAGCGGGCAGGTCAAGCTCAAGAACGGCGCGCGGGTCGTCATCAACAACACAGTCGTCCCGGCGGATAACCCCAACCCGACGGTACAGGAACGCTAGGCACAACCATGAACTTCACCGACCTATTCATCCGCAAGCCTGTGCTTGCGATGACGATCAGCCTACTGATTCTCGTGCTGGGCGTACGTTCGCTGGTGGGCATTGCCGTCCGCCAGTATCCGAAGACCGAGAACGCCGTCGTCACGATCAGCACCGCCTATTACGGCGCCGACGCAGCAACGGTCGCGGGTTTCATCACCCAGCCGCTCGAAGGCGCGATCGCACAGGCACAGGGAATCGATTATCTTTCATCGACCAGCACCTCGGGCGTGTCGTCGATCACGGCGACGCTGCGGCTCAACTACGACGCCAATCGCGCGCTGACCGAGATCAACACGCAAGTTAACTCGGTGCGGAATCAATTGCCTCCTGAGGCACAGCAGCCGATCCTCAACGTCCAGGTCGGGCAGCAGATCGACGCGATGTACATGGGCTTCTTCGGTGAGTCGTTGGCGAACAACAACATCACCGACTATCTGGTTCGCGTGGTCAAGCCCAAACTCGACTCGGTCGAGGGCGTCCAGGTCGCCGAAATCCTGGGCGCGCGCACGTTCGCGCTGCGTGCGTGGCTCGACCCGACGAAGATGGCAGCGTACGGGATCACCGCCACCGACGTGCGGACAGCATTGGGCAACAATAACTACCTCGCGGCGCTCGGCACGACAAAGGGCCAGATGGTCAGCGTCGATCTGACGGCCGGCACCAGCCTGCACTCGGTCGACGCATTCAAACAACTGGCGGTCAAGCAACAGGGCGGCGTGATCGTCCGTCTGGAGGACATTGCTACCGTCGTGCTCGGTGCAGAGGACTACGATCTGACGACGGCGTTCGGCGGGCGCAATGCGGTGTTCATCGGCATCAAGGTGGCTCCCGACGCCAACGTGCTCGATGTCGCAAAGCGCGTTCGCGACGTTTTCCCCGGCATTCAGGCCGACATGCCGAACGGGATCACTGGCGAGATCGTCTACGACGGGACCAAGTTCATTACCAGCTCGATCCAGGAAGTCGTCAAGACACTCATCGAATCACTGCTGATCGTCAGCGTCGTCATCTTTCTGTTCCTCGGCAGTCTCCGCGCAGTCGCAATTCCGTTGATCGCAATGCCTTTGTCACTGATCGGATCGTTTTTCGTCATGCTCCTGCTGGGCTACTCGATCAACCTGTTGACATTGCTGGCGTTGGTGCTCGCGATCGGCCTGGTCGTCGATGACGCGATCATTGTGGTGGAGAACGTCGATCGTCACATGAAGGAAGGCACGCCGCCGATGCAGGCCGCGCTGATCGCGGCACGCGAATTGGGTGGTCCGATTCTGGCGATGACGGCAGTGCTGGTCGCAGTCTATGTTCCGATCGGCTTCCAGGGTGGCTTGACCGGCGCGCTGTTTACCGAGTTTGCGTTCACGCTTGCCGGGGCCGTCACCGTTTCAGGCATTGTCGCGTTGACCCTGTCGCCGATGATGACTTCGCGCATCTTCCGGCCTGAGCAGGACACGGGAAAGTTCGCAAAATTCGTCGATCGTCAATTCGAACGGCTGCACCACGGTTACCAGCGGGTGCTGCACGGCACGCTGGACACGTGGCAGGTGCCGGTCGTGATGGGCGTGATCCTTCTGCTACTTGTCGTGGTCCTGTTCAAGACATCTCAGTCGGAGCTCGCGCCACAGGAGGACCAGGGCATCGTGCTCGGACAGATCGTCGGGCCGGCCAATGCGACTTCCGAACAAATGAATACGTACGCCAGGCAGATGTTCGAGCGCGCCATCGAGCTCGATCCCAAGTACGCGCTCGCGCACGCCGGAATCGCCGATTGCTGCTCTTTTCTGTACCAGTACTTCGACGCATCGCCGT
>Ga0207657_10003572_pt1 | contig 16592 bp, 14 predicted proteins | sample KBSC33metaG_FD_184316 | JGI IMG/M metagenome (GOLD analysis project Ga0207657, IMG submission 184316) | Corn rhizosphere microbial communities from Kellogg Biological Station, Michigan, USA - KBS C3-3 metaG (SPAdes) (version 2) | ecosystem: Host-associated > Plants > Roots > Rhizosphere > Soil ... | reverse complement strand
GAGCAGTCGTTCCGGATCGAGCCAGTCCTCGCCGGCGCCCGCGAGTTCGGATGCGCTCGCGACCTTGCTGCGGCAGCGCGGACACTCTGCAACGGCGACCTCGATCGCCTCCATCGCCGCCGAGGCGCAGGCAGCTGCGTCGTCCAGTCCCTTGCCCTGGGCGCTCGCGAGGCTCTTCGAATTTGGACGAAATGCTGCCCAGCACGAAATTCCAACGCGGTCGAGGTCCGTCTGCCGGGCCAACCGGGTGATACCGAACGCGGGCAGGTACGGCCAGATGCGCTCGATCGTCTCTGTCGGCGGGCAGGACCGTTCGGAAGGCAACGCGCCGTCCTCGCCGGTACGGAACACCGGCATAATCCGAAGGGACGACGGCGCGTTGAACATCAGACCCGGAACGTCGCCAGCATCCAGCTGGCCGGCCGCCGCTCCCTGGGCAACGCGATCTTGACGTCCTTGCCCGGCGTGGCGGGAAGGGCATCTCGACGTGGGTCCGTGACAGTCAGCAACTGACCGTCAGGCCCCGGGAAGGTGATCTGCATCCTAGGCTCCTCAGAGGTTGAACACCTCTGAAGGCTAGCAGCGCCGGCCACCGGCCACGTCCGCCCGCAAACCTACATATGAACCATCAGTGAAAACCCGCACGTCGCAGGCCCTCGAGGACGTGCTCTCGATCCTCGGGCCGTCGCAGGGGAAACATGTAGTCATCCAGTCGGAAGTCCGGATGTGACCTCAGATAGACATCCCGCTGTCGATGCGCCTCGGGGAGGTTCCCGTTCATGGCCTCGACGGCCGCCATAAACCGCGCCGCAGCCTGGCGTTCACGCATCTTGCCGAAGGACATGGAGGCGGCGGCGTAGTTGCCCAGGAGATAGTCGGCCGTCGCGCTGATCCAGTGGTACTGGTCCGGAGGAAGGGGGTTGAGCGCTAGCGCTCGGTCCATCACGCCGCGCGCATCAGTGGCTTTCCCAATGTGGATCAGCCCATCAGCGTAATTGAGCAGGATATCCGCGTGGTGTGGGCCAAGATCGGTTGCCGCATGGAGCGCTTCGACGGCCTCGTCCATCCGATCGAGGTAAACCAGGGCGTGCCCGAGTTCGCGAAGGGCGAGTGGTTCCGCCGGATCGATGTCGACGCTCTCCCTGGCAAGAAGCAGGGCCTGGTTGATCGGCTCTGGATCGCGGCGGTCGAGCAGGATCCATTCGAGGCAGTGTGCTCGCGCCACCATCGCCCGTGCCGGCACGAAATTGGGCGACAATTTCATCGCCTGCCGGAAGTGGGATTTCGCACGCCGCAGGGAGCGCAGCTCGAGGACCTTGATGTTGTCCGATCCGAGCAGGAAATGAACGTACGCAGATGCCGATCCCGTCGTCCGATAGTAGCGTCGCTCCGCCCGCTCGATACCTCCTGCCAGCCGCGATCCAAGCGCGGTCGCAAGCTGAACATGCCGGTCGTTCAAATCGGACTGGGAAACCGCAACCGTCTCCGTCAGAAGTACCTCGTGCGTGGAGAGGCTGGTCATCGCAACGGTCAGCCAGGCGACGTTGTCGCCGGGATTCGACAGTGACGTCCGGACGACGTAATCGGCTCCGTAAGGATTGCCTTGCGGAAACGGCGCGCGGATCAGCTGCCGAGCCGTGTGCGGAGCAAAGACCGCAAAGGTCCGTGCTCGGCTCAGCGCATAGGTAACTTCATCGACCATCGCATCGGCGAGGGCGTTGCCGGTCGCCACCCCGGCGCGTTCTTCGAGCGGTGGCAGGATGAGTACCCTCGGAACGCTGGAGATCGAGGCCGCAACGCCGACGCTCGGCGACGCCAGTGCGGCAGGCACGGTTTGGCCCTGCGTCGGAACAAGCTCGAGCAGCAACGCCTTTGTCGACGCCTCGGGCTCTGCACCGAGCTCCTGTCCAACGCGCGTCGAAAACCGTTCGAAGGCCGCCCGGGCACTCTGGGCCCCGTGCCGCGCGGCCGAGATCATGACTTCGCGGGCCACCTCGTCGTCGTACGGCGCCTCCTGTTCGAGGCGCTGCAGCGCTTGCTCTGCGATCGCGCCACCGACCCTGCGGACACCCTGCAGGCACAATGCGACAAACCGGTCGCGCAGACTGACCCGCTGGGTATCGATCCACTGGATCGTCTCTTCGCCATTTGGATCGGCGTCCGCCAGGAAGTCGCCGGCATAGAGCTCGAGCAGCCACCGCAATCCACCGGTGCTGTCCGGATCGGCCAGGTGCAGAAACAGCGTGAGGTCGGTCTGAACGGTCGATGGGTCGCGAAACAGAACGCGACCGTCCGCCCGAAAGACCGCCAGCCCGCTGTCCTCTTGCCACGCAGCGGTCCGGCTCAGCATTTCCCTGAGATTGCCCGATGCACGTTGGGGCTCGTGTCCCGGCCAGAGGGCCTGAGCCAATGCGCGGCGATCGAGGCTTCGTCCGGGAGCAAGATCGAGCATCGCCGCAGCGACGAACGCCATGCGCGGGGGTCTGCTACCGATGAAGCCCGTTACCCGGGCTGGTCCGAAGAGCCTGAGCATTCTCCCGCTCATTGCCAACCGCTAAGCGGCCACAGCATCTATCGAATTTTATTCGAATCCCGGGACGGCACCAGCTTTTTTCCGCACCCGGGCGGCGTCACCCTGGGCGGGCCGCCAGAGGACGCGGCGCTTGGGCGGCGGCCGGCCAGGGACCACCGTAAGCGCCGGAAATCTCAAGCCAAATTGGGGAATTGCCAATGCAGGCTACGCGGCAGAGGCTAGTGTTTCGCGGTCGGGATGCGATTGGAGGTGTCTTGCAGCCACGCCTCCAGGTGTTCTGCGGCCATCGGCCTGGCGAAAGCGTAGCCTTGCAGGAAGTCGCAGCCAATTTCCCTCAGGACGCGGGCCTGTTCCATGGTCTCGACGCCCTCGGCGACCACCTTGATGCCGAGCGTACGACCGATGTCGACGATGGACGCGACGAGGCGCTTCTGGCCCTCGCTGGTCGCAACCAGCTCGATGAGCTGCCGATCGATTTTGAACCGGCGCGGCATCAAGCGCAGGAGACTGACGAACGAGGTGTGACCGGTGCCGAAATCATCGACGTCGATGCCGATCCCCATCTCCTTGATCGCATCGATGTTCCAGGCGACGCGATCATCGAACTCATCCAGGAAGATCGATTCGAGGAACTCGAAGGACACCGTGCCCGCCTCGATGTTGAGCTCTCGCAGCGACGGCACGAGGTCGTCGTCGCTGAGCCGCCGGAACGATACGTTGACCGAGATCGACTCGATCGGCAGCCCGCGGCTCCGCCAGTGCCCCAGATCGACGATGGCTCGTGAGAGAACCTCGCGATCGATGGCGGGCAGCACATTGAGATCTTCCGCGATCTTCAGGAATCGATCTGGGGTGAGGATGCCTTCGGTCGGATGCCGCCACCGGACGAGGGCTTCAACCCCAACCGGCTCGTAAGTTCGCGCGTCGACCACCGGCTGGTAATAAGGGGTGAACTCGGCGTTCTCGATGCCGCGCAGAATATCGTCGGCGATCCGCTTGTTGGATTCGAGTTCTTCCTGCAATGCCTTGGAGAAGAACTCGTGCCGGTTGCGGCCTCGTTCCTTGGCGCGGTAGAGCGCCATATCACCGTTGATGAGCACCCGCCTCGGGTCGATGACGGTTCCGGCCTCAATGGCAATGCCAATACTGGCGCCGACCCGACAGGAATGGCCCTCGAACGGGATCGGTTGCTGCACCGCCGCGATGATCCGGTCGGCCAGGACGGAGAGCTTTTGCGCCCCTGTTTCGTTGAGGCAGACGACGACAAACTCGTCGCCGCCCACTCGCGCAACGAAGTTGCCAACCCCGGCGACGTCCAGCAGGAGTCTCGATACGTGCTTGAGCACCGCGTCGCCGGCACCGTGGCCGAGAGTGTCGTTGATCTGCTTGAAGCGGTCGAGGTCGATGTGAAGCACTGCCAGTCCGGGGTGCGACCTCTCGCGGCTTTGCTGGGCGTACCCTGCGATGATCTCATCGAGGTAGCGTCTGTTCGGCAGACCGGTCAGGGCGTCGTGCAAGGCCTGAGTCTCGATGCGGGCCTTCGCTGCTTCGAGTTCCGCGTTGCGCGCTTCCGCCAGAACGTTGGCCACGCGCAGGCTTTCGGCGAGCGCGACTTCTTCGGTGATGTCGGCATTGGCGCCGATGATTTTTGGCGTCCCGTCGGCATCTTCGAAATACGCCGCGTCAGCCGCAATGGTGCGGATCTCGCCGTCGGGTCGGATGATCCGATAACGCTGGCGCATCGTCGTCTTGGCGGCGAGAGCCTCCGACAGCGCGAGCAGGGTCTGCGGTGCATCCTCAGGATGGATGGCCCGCTCCCAGTCGACACCGGTGAGGAGTTGGGTCTGGCTGGGAGGCACCCCGAAGATCTCGCGGACACGATCGTCCCAGAACAGCTCGCCGGTCCTGAGGTTGCCTTCGAACACGCCCAGCCGCGACACCCGCAACGCGACCTCGAGCCGCTGCGTGACCTCCTGCAGCTGCTGCTCCTGTTCCTTCCTCTGCGTGATATCGGTGTCCGTGCCGATCATCCGGATGGGACGGCCATCCGGCGCCCAGGCGTCGGGAGCACCCCTGCTCGAAATCCAGATGTAGTGACCGTCTCGATGACGCTCGCGATACTCGAAAGCGTTGCGCGGGATTTCTCCCGAGTCCTGCTTGGCAATGGTCTCACGGATGCGGTCGCGATCGTCGGGATGGACGCGCTCCAGCCACGTCTCGGTGTCGCTGCTGACCTCTTCGTCCGGGTCGAAGCCGCGGATGCGTTTCCAGGTCGGCGAGTAGTACACCGTGTCATTGGCGATGTCGGCTTCCCAGACGCCCTGTCCGGCACTCTCGAGCGCAAATGCCCATCGCCTCTCGCTCGTGGCGAGGGCGGCCTCGGCACGTCGTTGCTCGGTGATGTCCTCGGACATCGCGAGCAGATACTGCGGGACACCGGCATCGTCCAACACCGGCATCTTCACCGTTCTGAGGATGCGAATGCCCTTGTGACGAGTTGTGATCTGCTCCTCGGGGATCACCAGCATTTCGCCGGACGCCAGCACCTCGCGGTCGCGGGCGACGAAGAATTCGGCTTGATCCCTGGGAAAGAGCTCGAAGTCGTTCTTGCCGATCGACTCCTGCCGACGGACGCCAGTGAGGTCCTCGCCGGCGCGGTTGAGCAGCACGAAGCGAAGCTCACGCGCTTCCTTGACCGCCACCATGGCGGGAATGTTCTCGATCACGAGGTCGAGGAAGGCGGTCGTTCCGTACAGTATCTCCGAGCGCGTGATGGCCTCGGCGGGCGACATCGGAACAGGTCGCCCCGCATCCGCCCGCGGGGTATTTGGCCGAGCCTTCCTGCCCATCGTCGAACTTCCTCCCGCCTAAAGGATCGATCCAAACAATGAAGGCGACCTAAAGAGCCCCAAGAAATCCCTGCGCAGCCACAGGCTGCAAATCAGCCTCGTGCTCCCTCCGGCGGGGCCTCCGGCCACTAGCTGACCCGCGCAACAGAACCCGTTACAGGGTGTCTTGCCAAGAAGTTGTTATAACGTCATAACCTAAGAAGAGGCGGCGGAGACGGCCGCGCAAGGGAGAGACGACAATGGCAAGCTTTCGGACACTGGCGCGTGCGGCTGGCACGATCGCGGTCCTTCTTTCGACGACGGCCTGGGTGCAGGCGGCCGATATCTCGTTCCTGACCCATTGGGGGCCGGACACGGTGGCCAAGCTCGAGGCCGCGGCGGCGACCTACACCAAGGCTCACCCCGATACGAAAATCACCGTCCGGGCGGTCCCGTTCGGTGATCTGCTGACCACATTGCGCTCCTCCGGCGGCGGTTCCGACGGCGCCACCATCGCCGGCATCTACGATGCCTGGCTGCCGGATCTGTCCAAGGACAAGCTGGTCGCACCGGTGCCCGACGCCATTGCGGCAGATACCAAGGCGAACTGGCCGGCCGGCGTCGTTGGCGCGGCCTCCATCGGCGGTACGCTCTACGGCATCCCCAACGAGATCGACGTCTACGCCCTCAACTACAACAAGAAGCTGTTTGAGGCGGCAGGCATCAGCGCTCCTCCCAAGACCTGGGACGAATTCCTGGCTGATGCCGAAAAGCTGACCGACAAGTCGAAGAACCAGCAGGGCTTCGGCATGATCAACTCCTGGGCGGCGGGGGTGCTGCACCCATTCGCCTCGCTGCTGGTCTCCAACGGCGGCGACCTCGTCGCCAACGGCAAGCCGGTGCTCGACAGCAAGCAGGCTAAAGAGACGTTCGAGCTCTACGAAACGCTCATCAAGAAGGGCTACTCAGACCCGGCCATGGCGACGGCCGATGCCAACACCACCGGCCCGTTCCTCGACAATTTCGTCTCGGGCAAAACCGGCATGATCATCATGGCCAATTGGTGGGAGTCGGCGCTCAAGGCCGGCATGGGCGACAAGTTCGCCGATATCGCCACCGCGCCGATCCCGGTCGGCCCGTCCGGCGACAAGGCCCGTTCGATCTCCTACTCGTGGATGACCGTGGTCAACGCCAAGGCTCCGGCCGACGAGCAGAAGGCCGCGTGGGATTTCCTCAGCTGGCTCAATGGCCCCGAGTCGGGGCCGAACGGCGCCTCGGCGATGGGCGATATCCTGATGTCGATGGGTATCCTGCCCTCGCGCACCTCGGACGGTAAAGCTTTCGCCGACCGGCTGTCGGGCGATCCCTTCCTCAAGGGCTACACCGACACGCTTGCCGATGCCAAAGGCTTCCCGGTCGTCCTGGGTGGCCAGGAGTTCTCGGAATCGCTGCAGAAGACGCTCGAGGGGATGCAATTCGGGCAGCTCTCAGCTGCCGATGCGCAGAAGACCGCGCAGGACGACGCGACCGAAATCCTCGCGCGCAACGCCCAGTAGGCCTATGAGACGGGAGCTACGGCTCCCGTCCCTTCCACGGATCAGGTCACATGCAGCGCAGACAGAACGCACAGGCCGCGGTCATGCTTGCGCCGGCGACGGGGCTGATCTCCGTCTTTGTCTTCGTGCCGATGCTCCTGACGATCTGGCTGTCGTTCCAGGCCTGGTCCACTCAGACCGGCTTCGAGACCGCGCGCTTCGTCGGCGTCCAGAACTTCATCGACATCTTCTCCAATTCCTCCATCGGCCGCGACTTCAAGGCAGCGCTGCTCAACACCGCGGCTTACACCGCCCTCTCAGTGGTGATTATCCTGCCGCTCAGCGTGCTGCTCGGTCTGCTTGTCCATCAGAAGCTCGCCCCCGGCGGCATCTTCCTCAGGACGGTGCTGTTTGCCACCTATATGGTGCCGATGATCGCCGTCGCGCTGGTGTTCTCCAAGCTCTATTCTCCCACCGAAGGTCCGCTCAACCAGATCCTCGGCTGGATCGGCATTCCAGCGCAATCCTGGTTGAGCTCGCCGCAGACGGCCCTGTGGTCGATCGTCCTGCTCAACGTGTGGCAGCAGATCGGCTACTTCACCGTGCTTGCAACCGCCGGCCTGACCCAGATTCCGGACGCGCTGCATGAGGCGGCGCGCATCGATGGGGCAGGGCCGCTGCAGCGCTTCTTCACCATCACCTTGCCGCTGCTCGGCAACACCCTGCTGTTTTCGGCAGTGATCGCCATCATCAACTCCGTGCAGGTGTTTGAGCCGGTCGCACTCATCACCCAGGGCGGGCCGGTCAACGCCACCAACGTGCTTACCTACCACATCCGGCGTGTTGGCATTGAACGGGCACAGGGTGGCCTCGGCTCGGCGATGGCGGTGACCCTGATGCTCTCGCTGATCGTGGCCATTGCGGCGCTCTTTGCCTTCGCGCGCTCGCGCGCGGTGAAGCCATGACCGCCGCGGCGTTTGCCGACACCCGGCCGCTCGAGCGCCCGCACCTGCGCGTGACGCCGGGCCGGACGGCGCTGGTCTTGCTCATCATCGTCATCGCGGTGGTCGCGGCATTCCCGCTGGCCTGGATGATCCTCACCAGCCTCAAGACGCCACAGGAGACCATGCAGGTCCCCCCGGTCTGGTTGCCGGCGACGCCCAGTCTCGACGCCTACGAGAAGGTGGCCGGCGTCGTGAACCTCGGCCGCTCGATGTTCAACTCCGCCGTGATCGCGCTCATCACCACGGCCGGCATCGTCGTCACCAGCCTGATGGCCGGCTACGCCTTCGCCAAATACCAGTTCCGCTTCCGCGATCCGCTGTTCGCGATCCTGATTGCGACGATGTTCCTCCCGCCCATCGTCACCCTGATCCCCCTCTATCGCATCGTCGGCTATCTCGGCCTCAACGCCAGTCTCGCCGGCGTCGTGATTCCCAATCTCGCCAACGCCTTCGGCATCTTCCTGATGCGGCAGTTCATCCGGGGAGTGCCCGACGAACTGATCGAGGCCGCTCGGGTCGACGGCGCGTCGGAGCTGCGCGTGCTGTTCCAGATCATCGCACCTTCCGTCCTGCCGGCGATCGCCGCGCTGACGCTGTTCGCCTTCGTCTACCACTGGAACAGCTATCTCTGGCCACTGACGGTGCTGCAGGGCAACACCGACGCCTATCCCATCGTCATCTCGCTCTCGCGCCTGCTGAGCTACAACCGCGGCGCCATGAACACGGGGCTGGTCATGGCCGGTGCGACGCTTGCCGTGCTGCCGCCGGTGATCCTCTTCGTTCTGCTGCAGCGCTTCTTCGTCGACTCCGTCGTTGCCTCGGGGGTGAAGGGGTGAGCGGCAAAGTGCTGGCCGTCGATCTTGGTGGCACCCGCTATCGCGCCGGGCTGGCCGCAACTGCGGACCCGGCCGCCGTCCTGACGTTGGGGGAATGGCCGGCGCCCCAGGATCGCGCCACGTTCCTTGCGTTGCTTCGGGATCAGGTCGCCAGCTCCGGGGCCACGCATCTGGGCATCGGGGTGCCGGGACTGGCGCGTGGTTCGGTTTGCACCTGGATTCCGAACCTGCCCCATCTCGACGGTCTGGATCTGTCGGCCGAGTTTCCGAAGCTGCATGTGGCGCTGGGCAATGACGCCCAGTTCGCACTCGTCGCCGAGGTTGCCGGCGGCGCCGCGCGTGGATTGCGCGACGTCTTGCTGCTGGCCATCGGGACCGGCATCGGTTCCGCTGTCCTCGCAGGCGGCCAGGTCGTGGCCGGAAACGCCGGCGGGGCGTGCTCGTTCGGATGGGCCGCGGCCGACGTCGATGATCCCGGCGACGATCGTCTGGGCTGGCTTGAGCGGCAGGCGTCCGGGCGGGCATTGGATGGCGTCGCGACGCGTCTCGGGTTCGCCGACGGGATGGCTTTGATCGCCGCGGCGCGTACCGGCCGCGAGGATGCGATCGCCGCTCTCGAGCCGCCCATGCGCGCGCTCGGCACGGCGCTTGCGGGCGCCGTCGCATTGCTCGACCCACAGACCATCATCCTCGCCGGCGGCGTCGCGACCTCGATCGATGTGGCCGGTCCGATGATCCTGGCGGCGCTGCGTCGTCACGTCCCCGGGCATCTTCGCGGGATCGACATCCGGGCAGGGCGGTTCGGGACCCGCGCGGGTCTGGTGGGGGCAGCGTTCGCGGGTGCTCGCGGCGCTGATTGGAGGAGACAGAATGGCTGAGGTCAGCGGTCTGCAGAAGCCCGATCGCCGGCGGCCGGAGCCGCTCTGGCACCAGGCCGAAATGGCGCTGCGCGGTTTGATTGATCGCGGCGAATGGGGCGCCGGGTCGCAAATTCCAAACGAGGATCGTCTCTGCGAAATGCTCGGCATTTCGCGCATCACCGTGCGGCACGCGCTGCGCAATCTGGAAGAAGCGGGTCTGCTGCGGCGCGAGCACGGCCGCGGCACCTTCGTGCGGTCGGCAACGGTCGTTGCGGGCGTCCGCGGGCTTACGAGTTTCACCGACGAGATGCGTACCCTGGCGCTGTCGGCCGGTACGCGCCTGCTTGAAGCGAAGCAGCTGGCGGCGGACGAGCAGGTGGCCGATGCCCTCGAGATCTCGATCGGCGATCCGGTCGTCAGCCTCAAGCGCCTGCGCCTGGGCAACGGTAACCCGATCGGCATCCAGACCAGCCACCTGCCTGAGGCGCGTGTTCCTGGTCTCTTCGCCGACGCCCAGAACGTCCAGTCGCTCTACAACTGGCTCAAGTCGCATGGCGGCATCGTTCCGGTGAAGGCCAAGGAAGTCTATCGCGTCGGCCGGGTCGATGCGGCCGACGCCGCCGATCTGCAGCTGCCCGCGGGCACCCCGGCCTTCGAGGTCGAGCGCATTGCCTTCGACTCGAGGGGACCGTTCGAATTCACCCTCTCCACCATGCGGGCGGATCGCTACGAGATCCGTTCGACGCTCTACATCTGAACCGCTTGAAAGGCACGTCTCATGTCTACCCTTTATGTCAGCCGGCTCCTGAAACTGGCGGAGTCCGCTGCGACGGCCAACGCGGCCGCCTTCGACCAGGCCTCGGCCGCTATGGCCGACACTCTCGCCGGCAAGGGGCTGGTGCACCTCTACGGCTCGGGCCATTCGGTGCTGCCCGTACAGGAGACCTTTCCGCGCTACGGCTCCTATGTGGGGTTCAATCCGCTGACCGACCCGCGCGTCATGTGGCACAATGTGCTCGGCGCCGGTGGCGTGCGCGAGCTGCTGTGGCTCGAGCGGACCGAGAAATACGCCGAGAAATTCCTCGATCATCAGCCGCTCAATGCCGGCGACACGATCGTTGTCTTCGGTCATTCCGGCCGGAACTCGTCCGGCATCGATGCGGCGATCTACGCCAGGAAACGCGGGCTGACCGTTGTTGCGATCACCGCGAAATCCAATCTCGACAAGCCGGCCACGCACTCCTCGGGCAAGCGTCTCGCCGATGCCGCCGACATCGTGATCGATACCGGTGCGCCCATCGAGGACGCCATCGTGCCGATCAAGGGCTGGAGCCGCCCGGTCTCGGGATCATCGACCGTGCTGGCGATGATTATGATGCATGAGCTCATCGCCCGGACCGCGCAGAATCTCGCCGATCGCGGCATCGAACTGCCGGTCTTCGCCTCGCCGACCATTGCCGGTGTCACGCTGCATGACACCGACGTGATCTACGGCGTCTATCGCGAGCGCATGATCGAGGCGCAGCAGAAGCACTTGCCGCAGTTCAAGAAGACGATGGCCGCCGAGGACTGATCAGCCCAGCCTGCCGGCGGCCCGTCGAACGGCGCCGCCGGCCGCCGAGCCTATCGGTAGCGCACCTGGTTGAAGCGGTGACCAAGCAGCGACAATATGATGATCAGCCCGTAGAAGAACTGGACGTAGAAGCCGGACAGTCCCGCGCCCACCACGCCGGTCTGGATGAAGGACACGGTCAGCGCACCGATGGCACCGCCGAGCACCGTGCCGATGCCACCCCAGGGCGGCGTGCCGCCGACGAAGACCGAAGCGATCACCGGCAGCAGATACCCATCGCCTGACGTAGGCCACCAGGTGAAGTTGATCATCGTCGAGAAAACGCCGGCGAGCGCAGCCCCGACCCCCATGAAGGCGAAGACCTTCACCCGGGTCCAGTTCACGTTGATGCCCATCTCGTTGGCGCTGTCGGGGTTGTCGCCGACGACATGCACCTGCGCCCCGAAGCGATGCCGGTTGTAGAGCAGCGCGCAGAAGAGCACGAATGCGACGGCCCACAGGATCTGGACCGGTATGCCCCACACCTGCGTGGACGTGATCTGGAACGCCAGGCTGTCGGACAGCTGCGGTACCGCGATCGACTTCGAGTTGGTCAGGATGAGGATGACGCCACGCAGCATGAAGTTCATGCCCAGCGTCGCCACCAGCGACGACAGTCCGCCATAGACCACCAGCGCTCCGACGCCGAACCCGAGGAGCGCGCCAAAAATCAGGGCGGCGGCGATCGCCAGGAACGGATCGAAACCCGCCTGCACGACAAAGGCGAAGACGAGGGACGAAAATCCCATCACCGCCGGAAACGACAGGTCGATCTCGCCGGACGTGACGACGAACACCAGTGGTGACGTCATGAACAGCGCCACCGGCAGGGTCGTCAGCACGGCGGCATAGAGCCCCCAGCTCGAAAACACCCGCGGGTTGGCGATGAAGAAGATCAGAAGCATCACCACGAAGACCGCCAATGACCCCAGCGCCGCGCGATTGGCAAACAGGAACTTTCGCACTGGCCGCTGCGCCGGATGGGGTGCCGACGTTTCCGCTGCAGCCACCTTTGCCACGTCCGCCATCAAACCACCTCCCCGGTCGCGGCAGCCTGCGGTCGTGCCACCTCTTCCATGTACTCGATCAGTTCCTGCGCAGAGCCGATTTCTGACTTCGCCTTTTCCATCGCGACGCGGCCACGGTCGATGACGACGAAGCGCTCGGCGATGTCGTAGACGTGGTGGATGTTGTGGCCGATGAAGACGATCGATCGGCCCGACGCCCGCACCTGCCGCACGAAATGAAACACCTTGGCCGTCTCGGTCAGCGACAGGGCCGTGGTCGGTTCATCGAGGACGATCAGATTGGCCTGCTTGAGAATGGCGCGCGCAATGGCGACGCCTTGCCGCTCGCCGCCCGAAAGCTGACCGACGATCGAGTTCGGCGAGAAGACCTTGGAGGTGAAGCCGATCTCGCGCATCAGCCGTTCGGCCTCGCTGATCTGCTTTTTGAGGTTGAGCCAGCCGAACGGGCCGGCGAGCTCGCGACCCATGAAGATGTTGCGCACGATCGACTGCTGCACGGCCAGGGCGCGATCCTGGAACACCGTTTCGATCCCGGCGGCACGGGAGCGGGCCGGACTCCAGCCGTTGACCAGCTCGCCATTGATGAAGATCTCGCCTGAAGTGGGCTTGATGACGCCCGCCAGGATCTTGATCAGCGTCGATTTGCCGGCGCCGTTGTCGCCGATCAGTCCCACGACCTCGCCGGGATCCACATGCAGGCTCACGCCACCCAAAGCGTAGATGCTGCCGAACGATTTGGTGATGTTCTTGAGTTCGATGATGTGCTCGGCCATATGTCGATCCGGTCCCGATCCATGAGATGGCGCCGCCCACAAGGAGCGGCGCCGTTGAGCGTAGGACGAAGCGGCGCCTAGCGCAGCCCTTCCTTGGCGAGATCGGCGACTGCCTTGTAGTTGTCCGGCGTCACAAAGCCCGCGCCCGTGTCGACATTGATCGGCGCCAGCCCGTAGACGACCTGCTGGCAGAGGCTCAGTATCGGCATATAGCCCTGCAGGAACGGCTGCTGGTCGGCCGTGAGCTGCACCCAACCGTCCTGGAAGCCCTGGACGATCTGTGGGCTGGTGTCGAAGCCGATGTTGACGATCTCGCCCGGCTTCTTGCCGGCGGCCTTCATGTATACCCCGGCGTTTCCGAGTAGCTGGCCACCCGGATAGATGATCGCCTTGGTGTCGGTGTTCGCCGTGAACGCGGCGGTGATCACCGGGATCGCCTGGTTGGGATCGGCGGCCCACTCCGGCGGGGACGGGATGCGGATGACCTTGAGGCCGGCTGCCTCCAGTGCATCGGCGGTCGCGCCTTCACGGACATAGCGCTCGGGCTGCTGGTCGAACGGGCCCAGAACGATGGCGGTTTCGCCCTTCTTGAGCCCGAAGCGGCGAACCGACTCTTCACCCAGAGCCTTGCCCTGTGCGGCCTGTTGCGCACCGACATAGCCACCGCCGAACTTGGCGGTCACCGCGTCGAGCGGCACGTTCTGGTACATCATCTTGATGCCGGCCTTCGAAGCCTGCTCCGCCAGCGGCATGATCGCATCGTTGCCCGGATGACCCATCATGGCGATGCCGTCCGGCTTGGCTGCAACCGCTTCGCGCAGCTGCTGCACCATGGTCTCGGCCTTCCAGCCAGAAAACACGTAGTCGACCTGTGCGCCCGTGTCCTTGGCGGCCTGCAGGGCGCCATTATAGACGATCGACGCGAAGGCATCCCCCTCGGCGCCGCCTGCGAAGAATCGCAGGTGGACATTGGAACACCACTTGTCCCGAAGCGAGTCGGCCTGTGCGGTGGTGGCACCCGCGACGAGTGCCGCAAGCGCGACGCCCGCCAGCACGGAGCGTCGAGCTATCTTGCCTACTGTCATTCTTTCCTCCTCCAAATGCGCCCGACACGCAGGCGCGGTTCACGTCCAGTCTCATCAGCGAACGCCTTCACGGGACGTCGCGCCGATGTCTCAGTTCTGGCAGGCGGGCGACGGATCGCCCTGCCACAGGACGAGCCCGCCTCGACGAAGTCGTCGCCGCGGGCTTGTTGAGACAGTTGAGGGCTCTGATCTGTCCGGTCATTTCGAGCGCGTCGCCTTGAGCCAGCCTTTGGCCATAGCTCCGCACCCGACCAAACGGCGCGTTTCGGCATTGCAGGACCCCTCCGCTTCAGTGGCTCACTGCCTTGAACGGCAGTCTTGTGGGCAGCACCGTAAGCGCTTACGACGCTATCTTTTACCGGCCGCCCATGTCAATGGGTTCGCCCTCGGACTTGGAACGGACGATGAAGGGCATAGCAAAGCTCGCCAGCGAGCTGGGGATTTCCACGGCCACCGTCTCGCGCGCGCTCAACGGCAAGTCCGATGTCAATGAAGCCACCAGGAATCGCGTTCTAGAAGCGGCATCGAGGTTGGGCTACGCTGCCAACGCGTCGGCGCGCAGCCTTGCCAGGGGCGCGACCAACTCTGTTGGTTTCATGATCGAGCTCAACGCCGAAATGGCGACGCGCGACAACTTCTTCATGGCGGTGTTTGACGGGGTGCAGAGCGTTCTCGTCGAGCACGATCTGGAGTTGATCGTTCTGCCCTGTCCAACCTCGCAGGATCCATATCACTACCTGCAGCGCTTCGTTGCCCGCAATGCCGTCGACGCGATGATCATCTCGGCGACCCAGCACGTCGATCCGCGCATCGATCTGTTGCAGGCCCGATCGATCCCGTTCGTTGCCGTCGGCCGCAGCACCTCGGGCAGCGGCTACTCCTGGATCGATCTCGACTTCGAGGGCGTCGTCAAAGCGTCGGTGGATCGTTTTGTCGAACAGGGTCATAGGCGCATCGCTATTACCGTACCGCCCGGCGAGATCAACTTCGCGCACGTCATCCGCGACTCCTATCGTCGCGCGATGCGCAGGCATCGCCTGCCCGTCGATCCGGCCCTGATCATCGAGACGAAGTGGAACGAACAGGGTGGCTACGGCCTTGCCGACAGGATGTTCGGGCTCAGCGACCCGCCCACCGCCGCGCTTCTCACTTACGAGATGATCGCCGTCGGCCTCTATCGCCGGCTGGCCGAGCTTCGCAAGGTGCCTGGGCGCGATTTCGCCGTCATCGCCTTCCGCGACGAACCCGCGATCCGCTTCCTGTCGCCCGCGGTCACACGCTTTCAGCTCTCTTTGCACGATCTGGGCGTGGGCATTGCCGAGGCGATGCTTGCCCAACTCCCCGCCTTCCAGAAGCAGTATCCCCTGGGCACGGTACAGAAGCGCTGGCCGATGACCCTCATGCCGGGTAACAGCGACGGTCCCGCGGCCGCGGGTCGCTAGGTCTCGCCACCGCGGGACCCCGTCGTCTGGGTGCTGCACCGCAGGCCGTCCGTCTTGATCTCATCCGGCCCCGCTCAGAAAGTAACCGGATGGTTATTTCGGAGGAGGCCATGAGCTTCACGTCGACCAATCCGGCCATCGGCGCAAGCAATCGCCGCGGAGGCAACGCTCAGGGTCTGAGTGAGGCGAGCACCATGTCCGTGATGTGCGTTCGCCACGATGTGAGCTCCGGTTCCGAGACCAGGTCGCGGCGGAAGATTGTCGACAGCGTCCAGCGGTTGGAGAGGTAGAAGAACCCCAGCGCGGCGATCGAGATGTAGAGCTGCACCGGGTCCACGCCGCCGCGGAACACCTTCTGCTCGACGCCATGGTTCAGCACCATGCGGATCGCATCGATCAGCGGCGAGTTGAGCTGCACGATCCGGTCCGACTGCTTGAGGAAACGCGCCCGGTGCTGGTTCTCGGTGGCCAGGATGCTGAGGAACTCGGGGTGGTCGAGAAAATAGCTCCAGGTGAAGTGGATGAGGTTGCGCATCCCCTCGATCGGGTCGCGATGCGTCAGGTCGAGCGCCGCTTCCGCCGATCGGATTGCCTGGTACCGCCCCTCCAGTACGGCGAGGTAGAGCCCGTCCTTGCCGCCGAAATAGTGGTACAGCATGCGCTTGTTGACTTTGGCTCGCTTGGTGATGGCATCGACCCGCGCGCCCTCGTAGCCGCGCTGCGAAAACTCATGCACCGCCGCAGCCAGGATCGAGGCGCGGGTGCGATCCGGATCGCGCTTGCGTTCTGGCGCCTTCGCGCCTGCCTTCGGCTTCGCCGGCGGCTTTCGCGCGGCGACCGCCGACTTCCGTGGCGGCGGGGTGGTCACCTTAAGCGCGCGTCCGTTCGGTGCCATTGTGCTCCTTCGCCGGGCCGTCAGCCGTGTTGGTCGAACGACCACAGCCCTAGCAAGTTGCCTCTGCCGTGACGAGTCCCGACCACCGTCAGCCCCCGCCTATCAGTCGAGCCGGAGAGCCGTCCGTCTTGGCCGAGCGCAGTGCCGCCTCGACCATGGCG
>Ga0207657_10003570_pt1 | contig 16599 bp, 19 predicted proteins | sample KBSC33metaG_FD_184316 | JGI IMG/M metagenome (GOLD analysis project Ga0207657, IMG submission 184316) | Corn rhizosphere microbial communities from Kellogg Biological Station, Michigan, USA - KBS C3-3 metaG (SPAdes) (version 2) | ecosystem: Host-associated > Plants > Roots > Rhizosphere > Soil ... | reverse complement strand
GGTGCAGCTGGACCAGAGAACCGCTGCACCGCCCTTTCGTGGCGTGGAACCAAGTGGACGCGCTTATTGTAGCAATCGGCGTGCCAAATTGAAGAAGTGGCAGATTTCTGCGGTTTTCTGTCACGGAGCGCGCGGCGCACAGCGCGTTTGCGTAAAATATTCCGACAGAGGAACGTCCGATTGATGGCTGATGGCACTTTGCTCCTGCTCCAGTGTTGGTTTGCGCGGTGAGTCGGCACGATCCTGACCCGGTCCGTCACGGCGGGCCGAAGCTGTTCTGCGACCTGACCCAGAGCTGGTCGGAAGTCGGCGGCGGCGTTCGCACCTACCTGCTGCACAAGCGCCGCCACATCCTGGAGTCGACGCCGCACAGCCATTTGATGATCATTCCCGGCGCTCGTGACGCAGTGATCGAGGAGGAGCGGGCAATCACGGTGACGATTGCCTCGCCGCACGTGCCTGGAAGCCCGCACTATCGCCTGATGCTGCGTAACGGAGCGGTGCGCGCCGCGCTCGAGCGGTTCAAGCCCGACCTCATCGAATGCCAGGACGCCTATAATTTGCCGTGGGCGGCCATTCTTCACCGGCGCCGGCATCCGGATACTGCGATGATCGCCGCCTACATGACCGATTTTCCGACGGTTTATGTCGAGCGGCCGCTGTCGACGGTCCTCACCAAGCCGGTCGCGAGCGTGCTGAGTCGCATTTGCTACAGCTATTGCGGGCTTCTCTATCGCCGGTTCGACAGTATTTTCGCGCTGAGCGAGAACGGGGGCGCTGCGAAGTTGCGTACCCTTGGCATCGAGCCGGTCGAGATCGTCCCCCTCGGCGTCGAGTTGGGCGAATTCGGTCCGGACCGCCGCGATGCGCGGCTGCGGGCGAAGCTCGGGATGGCCGACGGCCAGCCGCTGCTGATCTATGTCGGGCGCCTCGACGGCGAAAAGAAGCCCGACGTGGTGGTCGATGCGTTCCGGCGCTTGCCGACGGCGCTCGGAGCGAAGCTGGCTCTCCTTGGCGAAGGGCCGCTTCGCCAGGAGATCAAGGCTCTGGGCGACGAGCGCATCATCATGCCGGGCTATGTCAAGAACCGCGCCGAGCTCTCCCGCTGGCTCGCCAGCGCCGACGTGTATGTCTCGGGCATGGCCGATGAAACATTCGGCGTATCGATCATCGAAGCCCAGGCTTCAGGGCTGCCGGTCGTCGGAGTGGCTGCCGGGGCGATGATCGACCGAGTGACGCGCGATACCGGACGGCTCGGTGCGGTCGGCGATTCCGCGGCGATGGCTGCGAACATTCTCGATATCTGGAACAGCGACCGCGTCGGGATCGGCAAGGCGGCGCGCGGGCATGCGTTGCAGTTCAGCTGGAACAGCAGCATGGAAGCGCTGTTCGGGCGCGTTTACCCTGCAGCGTTCGAGCGGCGGCGTGAACGGCTGCTCGGCGTCGCCGGCGCTGCAGTTGCTGCCGCCTAAGAGGCGGTTCAACGCGGGTTCACGCGCACGGGGCGAGATTTGAAGCGATGCGACGGGGGCAAGTGAACATCATCGGCGTAATCGCGCTGTTTGCGGCAGCCGCGGCAAGCGCTGCGCCTGAAAAACCGGCGAGCACCCCAGAGACCCCTCCAGCGGAGGCCTCGCTCGTCCAGAGTTGCGATGCTCACAAGTTCGAGACCACGATCAAGCAGATGGTCGATGGCAAGCCCAAGCAGTCGAAAGTGCGCATGTGCGGCAGCGAGGGACAGACCGACGCGGACTGGATTCGCACGCTGAAGGACGCGGTGAAGAAGACGCAAGCGAGCGAAATGCCTCCGGGAGTCAAGCAGCAGATCGTTGCAGCGGTGAATGCGGAGATCGAGCGCCTGAGCATGCCGGCCCTGCAGATCCCAGGCGGCGGCGACATCACCAAGCTTCCGAAAACCGCAACCGCAACCACCCCGCAGAAGCCGCTGAACCGGGATTACGACGCGCTGCCGCCGCTGCCGACGGCGTCAAATGTCCCGGCGCCCGATGTTCTGGGACCAGGCGGAATCGCCGCGATCGCGCCGCGCGTCACACTCCGGTGCGCGCTCGCCGGGGACGAGGATCGTCCGACCGAGTGCGACAGCATCGACAAGGATACGGTGCTGGTCCTCCGCGCCGATGACTCCTTCCCGGCGGGCCTCGACGTGCGGTTCGTCCGCCATGGTGACGACCGGGGTGATCTGACGCTTCCGGCAATGAAGCCGGGCCAGACCGCAATGCTGCGGCTACCGGCGCGAGTCTGCGCGGGCGTGGTGCGAAGCACGCTCGAGATCCAGGCGCTCGGAGCGAATGCCCCGAGCGGAACGCCGGCTGGGTCAATCGGCGAGTACGATCTGCGCTGCTAGCCAAGCGGGCGCACCCCGTGGCAAGGCGCGCGGCGTGGAATCCCCTTACGCGAAACTGGAAGAGCTGGAGCCCGGCATCGCGCGGGTGCTCGCGCATAATCCGTCGGCATTCACTTATTACGGCACGCAGACCTATCTCGTCGGTAGCGGTGAAGTCGCGGTGATCGATCCCGGGCCGGATCTGCCCGAGCATCTCGATGCGCTCGAGAAGGCGATCGGCGGCCGGCGCGTCGCTGCGATCATGTGCACCCATACGCACCGCGACCATAGCCCGGCCGCGCGGCCGCTCGCCGAACGCACCGGAGCGCAGATCATCGGCTGCGCGGCGCTTGCGCTGGAGACGGTCGGCCCCCGTGCCGATGCATCGTTCGACGGCGACTATCGGCCCGACCGGGAGCTTGCGGACGGCGAAGCGATCGAGGTCAACGGCGAGCGCATCATTGCAGTCGCGACTCCGGGTCACACGTCCAACCACCTCTGCTTCGCCTGGCGCGGCGCATTGTTCAGCGGCGATCATGTGATGGGCTGGTCGACGACCGTCGTCGTGCCGCCTGATGGCGACATGGCCGCCTACATGCAGAGCCTCGACAAGCTGAGGCAGCGCGACGACCGCGTCTATTATCCGGCGCACGGACCGCCGGTCGACAAGCCCCAGCAATATGTGCGTCACCTCGTCGGCCATCGGATACAGCGAGAGAAGCAGATTCTGCGGCTGGTCGGCGAGAAGCCGCGCGCGATCCCCGATATCGTCGCCAACGCCTATCCGGGCCTTGACCCGCGGCTCGTGGTCGCCGCCGGGGGATCGGTGCTGGCGCATTTGCTGGACCTTGAGCGCCGCGGTCTCGTTGAACAGCAGCAGGACTTATGGACCGCCGCCTGAACAAGCCGCTGGTGCTCGCGATGGTAGCTGTCGCGCTCGTTCTCGGCGTGCTCGTTGGCATTTCGACTGGCGTCGCCGATCGTCTGTTCGGCCCGAACCCGAAGACGATCGCAAGCGCCAGTCTCCAGTCGATGCGCGCGGAGAACCGCTTGACGGTGTTCGCCGCGCGCTATGTCTCGGTGGTGAGCAGCGAGCAGCAGCGCCTGGGCGGGCTCATGAGCTCCGAGCGGACTTTGATCCTGCCCGGGGACGTCCGCTACGAGCTCGACCTCTCGAAGCTGCAGAACAACGACGTGAGCTGGGATGGATCGACGCGCACGCTGAAGGTGAAGCTGCCGGAGATCGAGGTCGCCGGCCCCGACGTCGATATCAACGCGGTGCGCGAATATGGCGGCGGGGGAGTCCTTTCGGCGCTGACCAACGCCAACCAGCAGCTCGATGCCGCCAATCGCGAACGCGCGGTTGCCGACCTGCGCAAGCAGGCGACCGCCACCGTGCCAATGCAGCTCGCGCATCAGGCGGCTCGCGAGGCGGTGGAGAGGAGCTTCGCGATGCCCTTGCTCGCGGCCGGCTTCAAGGATGTGAAGGTGGTCGCGCGATTCCCGACCGAAGGGGACAATGACGCTTCCTATGTCGACCTCTCGACCCCATATGAGCAGGCGATTCAGGAGGCGGAACGCCGCCGCGCCGCGCAGGGACAAAGATGACCGTTCAGACCGCCAGTCGCGATTTTGATCTTCGGGGCCTCGACCTCCTCGGCGAGATTGAGCGGCTGAAGCGCGAGCGCAATGCGGTGATCCTCGCGCATTATTACCAGAAGCCCGAAATCCAGGACCTCGCGGACTTCGTCGGCGACAGCCTCGATTTGTCGCGCAAGGCGGCGGAGACGAACGCCGACGTGATCGCCTTCTGCGGCGTTCGGTTCATGGCCGAGACGGCGAAAATTCTGTCGCCGGAGAAGACGGTGATCCTGCCCGACATGGATGCGGGCTGCAGCCTCGAGGACAGCTGCCCGCCGGACCAGTTCGCCGCGTTCCGCGCCGCTCACCCGGACCACATCGCGCTGACCTACATCAACTGCTCGGCGGCGGTGAAAGCCTTGAGCGACATCATCGTCACCAGCAGTAGCGCGGGCGTCATCCTCGACCAGATTCCGAAGACCCAGAAGATCATCTTCGGGCCGGACCGCCACCTCGGCGGCTATCTTGCGCGCAAGACCGGCCGCGACATGCTGCTGTGGCCGGGCATCTGCATCGTCCACCAGGCCTTCAGCGAGACCGAGCTCCTGAAACTCAAGGCCGAGCACCCGGATGCGCCCGTCGCGGCTCACCCCGAATGCCCGCCGCATATCGTCGACCATGCGGACCTGGTCGGATCGACCAAGGCGATCCTCGATTTTGCGCTGAGCAGCCCGGCCGACACGATCCTCGTCGCGACCGAACCGCATATCATCCACCAGATGCAGAAAGCGGCGCCGAACAAGACTTTCATCGGCGTCCCTGGCGGCGACGGTAACTGCAACTGCAACATGTGCCCCTACATGGCCTTGAACACGCTCGAGAAGCTGTACGTCGCGCTGCGCGAGCTCCAGCCGCGGATCGAGCTGTCGTCCGAGGTAATGGAGCGCGCCCGAATCCCGCTCGAGCGGATGCTGGAGATGGCCGGACGAACGGTGGGGCAGGGCGACGTCGGCAAGCCCGTCTTGCCGATCATTGACCATCCCGAAGAGATCGATCCCGCGATCAGCGGCGACTGAGCCGATGCGTCGCGTTAAGCGCTTCTTTCCACTCCTGTGATTTACGCCAGCCTGAGCGGCTGACGCGGCCATGAACCACCGGTTCAGTCGCGATTGAGCGGCCGTGAGGTAGCTTGCTTTCGGGGAGTTCCGGGGAGGGATGATGCGTTTGTGGATTGGATTGGCGGCGGCCGCTTCGGCGGCTTTGGCAGCCCCTGCGCCCGCGCAATCCTCGTTCGCCGCGCAGTTCCCCGGGCGGATCCTCGCCGCGCACAATGCAGAGCGGGCGAGGGCCGGGGTCGCTCCGCTGGTCTGGGATAATGCGCTCGGCAGCGCCGCCGCGGCCTATGCGCAGCAAATGGCGATGACCGGGCGGTTCGAGCACTCGGACCGCTCGCAGCGGCGCGGAACGGGCGAGAATCTGTGGATGGGAACGCACGCGGCGTTCAGCATCGAAACCATGGTCGGCGGCTGGGCTTCGGAGAAGCGCTTCTTCGTCCCCGGCGTGTTTCCCAACAACAGCCGAAGCGGGAATTGGGAAGATGTCGGCCATTATACACAGATGATCTGGCCGACCACGACCCGGATCGGCTGCGCGCTCGCTTCCACTCCGCGGATCGATTATCTGGTGTGCCGCTATGCGACCGCTGGGAACATCGATGGCCGGCCTGTCGGCTACGCATCGCGCTGAAGCGGAACAGCAGCGCAAGAGGGCCGTTAATCGGACGGTTGCCGGGCCGCGATGCGCCTCTGGTGGCGCACGGCTCATCGTTACCCGGTGCTAGCGAGAAACACAGAGCAATATTTCTCGTTAGATTGGCGAAACAGAAACGAGAGAGGCTGGCAAAATGACGAAGCTTACCAAATTCATCGGCACGGCGACTCTGGCGGTGACGGCAGCGACATCGTTCTCGGTCCCCGCCGAAGCGCGCCATCATCGCCATCATTATTACGGGCGCACCTACTACCGGCATAAGGTCTGCCGTTATTCGAGCGGCACCACCGGCCTCGTCGCCGGCGGCGTTGCGGGCGGTATCGTCGGTCACAGCGTGATTGGCGGCGGCCTCGCCGGAACAGCCTTAGGCGCTGTCGGTGGCGCTCTTGCTGGCCGCGCCGTCGACCGCGCGTCGACGGCCCGGCGCCGCTGCTACTACACCCGCTGACGCCTGACGCGGGCGCTCGATGCCCGCTTATGCGCAGCGACGAAGAACGGTTCGGCCGCGGGAGCGCGCTTATGCGCTCACCGCGGTCGTTCTCGTCCAACTGGTCTTGGGCGCAGTGCTGCTCAGCGGTTTTCACGTGGACGTGACGCGACCCGGGGACATCGTCCAGCAACTGATCGCCGTGACGCTGCCGAAACCGCCGGCACCACCACCACCACCCGTGCAGCCTCCGCCGCGGCCTCAGCACCATCAGGCTTCGGCGCCAAAGGCTGAGGCGGCCAAGGTCGGCGGGTCGCCGGGGCCCGAGCCGGCCCACGCCCCTCCGTCAGTCGCGCCCATCGTGGCGATGAAGCCGAGCGCTGCGCCGTCGGGCGGCGGTACGGGAACGGGGCCGGCGCTCGGGGCAGGTGCCGGCGGCGGTTCCGGGGGCAATGGCTATGGCGATGACGAGGGCGGGACCGACCTCGAGCAGATCGCCGGCGAGATCACCTCGCGCGATTATCCCAAGGATCTGCGGGAGGCCGGAGTAGGCGGGAGGGTGCAATTCACCTTCACCGTCGAGCCAAACGGCCGTGTCGGCCGCTGCGCGATCACCCGCTCAAGCGGCGTTCCCGAGCTCGATGCACTGACCTGCCGGCTCGTGCAGCAACGGTTCGTGTATCGGCCGAGCACCGATCGCTACGGCCGTCCGATCGCCGACGAGGTCGACGGCGAGCATGACTGGATCCCGCGCTAGGGCACGAGGACCGCTGCGCCCTCCAGCGCTCCCGAACGAAGCGCACTCAACGCGTCGTTAGCCTGGAACAGCGGGAATTCGGTGGCACGAATCCTGATCGGTGCATGGGCAGCAATTTCCATGAAGTCGTGACCGTCCGCGCGCGTGAGGTTGGCGACCGAGAGGATCGCGCGCTCGCCCCACAGGATATCGTACGCGAAAGAGGGGATGTCGCTCATGTGGATCCCGGCACAGACCACCCGACCGCCCTTGCGAACCTGCTTGAGAGCCTGCGGTACGAGCGCGCCGACCGGGGCAAAGATCATCGCGGCATCGAGCTCTTCCGGCGGAGCCTCGCTCGACCCGCCCGCCCACGTGCAGCCGACCGAACGGGCGAACGCCTGGCCTTCGGCATCGCCATCCCTGGTGAACGCGAAGGTGCGGCGGCCTTGCCATGTCGCGACCTGCGCAAGAATGTGGGCGGCCGCGCCGAAGCCGTAAAAACCGATCCGCTTCGCATCCCCCGCTTTCTTGAGGGCGCGATAGCCGATCAGGCCGGCGCAGAGCAGCGGCGCCGCCGCGACATCGTCAAAGCTGTCGGGAATGGGCAGGCAGAAACGCGAATCGGCGAGGACGTGCGTCGCGTAGCCGCCGTCGCGGTCAAAACCGGTGAAGGTCGGCTTGTCGCACAGATTCTCCATGCCGTGCGTGCAGTAGAAGCAACTTCCGTCCGTGCCGCCGAGCCACGGGACGCCAAGACGATCACCGATCTCGAAGCCCTCGGCCGCCGGACCAAGCGCCGCAACTCGCCCTACGATCTCATGCCCGGGGACGATCGGGAGCGGTCCCTGGATCTCGCCATCGACGATGTGGAGGTCGGTGCGGCAGACGCCGCACGCCGCGACTTCGATCAGAAGATCAGCGCCGGAGGGCTCCGGAATGTCTCTTGTCACCTCGCGCAGTGGCTCGCCCGCCCGGTCGAGCTGCATGGCGCGGAGAAGCTTCAATCGATGCGCCTCGCTTTCCCCTCGAGCAGCGCAGTTTCTGGGTAATGCTTGTCGAGATGGCGCTTGATCATCTTCAGGTTGATCGTGTTCGAGCGGAAGAAGAAGTCGGGGATCGCGCCGACCCACGGGATCAGCCCAAGAAGGAAGTCGATGCCCACGTTCCCGGCCATTCGACCCATTTTCCACTTCGACATGCCGAGATTCTTCGCCTCCCAGACGATGTACGCGCCGAGGACTGCGCCGGCGATGTCGCCAACGCCGGGAACGACGTCGAGAATGACGTCCAGGCCGATAGGGCGGTTGATGCCCGGGATCACGAACAGCCGCTCGAGCAGCTTCTCCATCGCTTCGACACGCTGCCGCACCGATTGAGGATCGGTCCCGAGCGGCACGCGCTCATTGATCGAAAAGGCCATCAGTCTCCGGTCCCGGCCTGTTGCTCCAGTCCGGTGAGCGTGTGACGCGCGTAACGGTTCCCGGCGAAGCCCTGAACGCGGCCGGAGACGAGCGACCAGCTCACGGGCGCGGCAATCGGAATGAAGAGCTGAGCCTCGTCGATGCGAGCGGCCGCCTGGGCGAGAAGGGCATAGCGCTGCTGCGGCACCGGAGTCTCCCGAGCAGCTTCCATCAATGCATCGGCCTGCTCATCGCAGATCGCGACCGCGCCGCAGCGGAAGTGGCGCACAAACCACGCCGGTGACGTGGACGGCGCGACCTCGTCGATCAGCGCGAAATCGGCGGGAGCGCCGGGCTGCGCGCGCTCGACCGTGAGTCCGATCGCGCCCCAGTCGCGCATCAGCTCCTGCAACAGAAGGTCAGCTCCGGGACCGTCGGGAAGCGATACGCGGATGACGGGCCTGGTCTTGCCGAATTGCTTGTCGGATTGAGCGCGCAGGGCGGCGATACGGTCGGAGAACGCCGTCGCGAACCAAGCCGGCTGCGCGGGCGCCGCAATTCCGTCAAGACCGGGCTCGAGCAAGGTTGCGCGGGCGGCGAGTCCCGGCACTCCGAGCGCGTTCACGAAATTGGCGCGATCGAGCGACTGCGCCAACAGGCGCCTCACATCGGGATCGTCGAACGGAGCGGCGGGATTCATCGGGACCAAACCGAAGAGCCCCGAGGCCGGATCGAAGCGGAGCGCCCCCCTCGGCAGCTTCACGCGCTGAGCAAAGGGCAGGTCGGTAAAGCTTCCGCCGAGCACGAGGTCCGCGTTTCCGGCAGCAAATTCGGCGACCGCGCCCTGTACCGTTTCGCCGGCGAGCAGCACTTGCTCGCGGCGCGGCTGTTCCTCGTCGTTGTCGGTAATTTCACGCCTCAGTCGCAGCTCCCCGCCCGCACCCGCGGTCGGCACCGCCTGGAATGGACCGGTACCCGCATTGCCGCGGAGGATTGCAAGCTCCGGCTGCGCGAGCAGCGACAGCAGGTTGGGCCGAGGGGCGAGCAACTGAATCTCGATCACCCGGTCGGTCATCGCGACCACGTCGTCGATCGCGCCGAGCGAATCCTTGAGCGGGTTTGCGCTACGCTCGGCAAGCTGCCGCTTCAGGAGCTTGGCCACCTGCTGCGCGGTGACCTTCTTTCCGTCGGGCCAGTTGGTCGACGCGAGCCGGAAGATGTAGCTCAGCCCGTCGTCGCTGACGTTCCAGCGCTCCGCGAGGCCTCCGACGATATTGCCGTTGGCATCGAACTGGACAAGGCCCTGGGCGACATTCTCGAGCAGGACGGCGTCAGCCGGTGGCAGCGGCCCGAGCGCAGGATCGCGCAGCTTGGGCTCGGCGCCGATGACGATTGCCTTCACCGCCCCCTGCGGCTCCTTGCGGCAAGCGGCCGGAGCCAGCCCGAGCGCGGGAATGAGGAGCAAAGCTAGCAGCCGCCGCATCGGACGGGCATGGCTCGCAATGGCGCGTTCAGCAAGCATCTGGATATATCGTCAGGACTGTATTACTTAAGTAAAGCAGTTGAAGCGAGTCCACGTGTGATGAAGTTGGCGGAGAGGGACCAAATCTGGACTCGTGACGGCCTTCCGGTCGAGGAGCTGCCCGACCCGCTCGGGCGTGAGCCACCCACCCCTATCCCCTCTCTGGAAGGGAGGGGAGAGCGGGAAGCGCCAGGGGTGGATCGAACGAAGCGCCGCCGGCGCTGGCCGCTGGTGCTTTATTCGGTCGCCGGCCTCCTTTTCATCACCATCGTCTGGCTTGCGATCACCGCCCCGCTGTCGCGGGCGCTCGAGCCGCTGCCGGATCCGGCGCTCCTGCTCCTGAGCGACGACGGTCATCCGATCGCGCTTCGCGGTGCGATCAAGGAAGCACCGGTCGACGTCACCAGGCTCAATCCGCTGACGCCCGCCGCATTCGTCGCGATCGAGGACCGGCGCTTCTACCGCCACTGGGGAATAGACCCTCGCGGCATGGCGCGCGCGTTCGTCGCCGACATGCGCGGCGGCGGCGTCCGCCAGGGCGGAAGCACGATCACTCAGCAGCTCGCCAAGACGAACTTCCTGTCGGGCGACCGCACGATCAAGCGAAAGGGGCAGGAGATCATCATCGCCTTCTGGCTCGAAGCGTGGCTGACCAAGCAGGAGATCCTCTCGCGCTATCTGTCGAGCGTCTATTTCGGCGACGGCGTCTATGGCCTGCGCGCGGCTGCCCATCATTATTTCCACCGCGATCCCGAAAAGCTGACGCTCGCGCAGTCGGCCATGCTTGCCGGACTCGTGCAGTCGCCGTCGCGGCTTGCGCCAACGCACCACCTTGCCGCCGCCCAGAAGCGCAGCCGGCTGGTGCTTCAGGCGATGGCCGACACGGGCGTGATCAGTCAGGCGCGGGCGAATTCCACAGTGATGGCACGCCCGGCCACCCAGGAGGCCAAGCTGCCCGCAGGAACCTACTTTGCCGATTGGGTCGCGCCGTCCGCCGCCCAGGCGTTCGAATCCGACTTCGGACAAGTGAAGGTGCAAACGACGCTCGACCGCACCCTGCAGCGGCTCGCGGAGCGCGCGGTCTCCCGGGCGCCGATCGGCGATGCCCAGGCGGCATTGGTCGCCATGCGCCCCGACGGCCGAGTCGTCGCGATGGTCGGGGGCAAGAATTACGGCGCCTCGCCGTACAACCGGGTGACCCAGGCGCGGCGGCAGCCGGGCTCGGCATTCAAGCTGTTCGTCTACCTCGCTGCGATGCGCTCCGGCTGGACGCCCGACAGCATGATCGAGGACAAGCCCGTCACCATCGACGGCTGGACGCCGGAGAACAGCGACAAGGTTTACCGCGGCCGGATCACGCTACGCGAAGCGTTCGCGCGCTCCAGCAACACGGCAACGGTGCGCCTCAGCCAGGAGATCGGCCGAAGCAACGTGATCCGTGCGGCCCGCGACCTCGGGATCACGACCCCGCTTCCGGACAAGCCGAGCCTGGCGCTGGGCACTGCCGGAGTCAGCCTGCTCGAACTGACTTCTGCCTATGCAGCGGTCGCCAGTGGGCGTTACCCGATCGTGGCGCGCGGCCTGCCGCAGGAGCAGCCCGTCGAGGGCCTGAAGGCCTTCTTCCGCTCGGACGGCGGCCTCGACCGGCAGCGGGACTGGGCGCCGATGCTCGACCTCCTCTATGCGGCGGCAAATGACGGTACCGGCCGCCGGGCAGCGCTCGCCGTGCCGACGTTCGGCAAGACCGGCACCACGCAGGAAAATCGCGACGCGGTCTTCATCGGCTTTGCGGGCGATCTGGTGGTCGGCGTGTGGGTCGGCCGCGACGACAATAAGTCCCTCGGGAAGGTCAGCGGCGGCACGGTGCCCGCGCAGATCTGGCACAATTTCATGACTTCGGCGCTGGGCGTCGACCACAGCCGCGGGCCCGCGCTTCCGGTCGACATTCGTCGTCGCGATGACCAGGACCCGCGGCTCAAGAGCCCGCTTCCGCCCGAGTGGAGCAATGCGACCAAGCCCTTGCGCGACCTTGCAAAACAGATCGAGGACATCATCGACGGCCGCTGAAAAACGCACTTAACAAAAGTTCATATTGGCCCTCGCGATTTTAACCTTTCCTCAACCACCAAAGCGCAGATTCCAGGTCAGCCTACGCCGGTATCGGGTTGCGCAGGTGTGGGACCGCGTTGTCCCCTTTGTCAGTGCCATGGTGGGAGACCGGAGATGGCCAAGTTCGTGAAGTTGATCAAAAACCAAAAGGGCGCGACCGCCATTGAATATGGACTGATCGCTGCTCTCATCGCCGTTGCGGCGATTGGTGCTATGCAGGGCATCGGCAACAAGCTGAACACGACGTTCAACAACGTGTCGAACTCGCTCGGCTAAGTTCGTTCCTTGAGAAAACCGGGAAGCGGCGGCGCCTAGCGGGGCCGCCGCTTTTCATTTGATCGGCCTGCCCGTGCCGGAATTTGTTGCGGCACCGAATTGGCCCTGTATCGTTTGCAACGGCAATGAAGTGGACTTTCGCGGCCGCCGCTCTGGCGGTCCTTTCAACACCCGCAGTCGCCGAGCAGCAACCGCTGCTCTACGATGCGGTTGCGCTCAATATCGGGATCAACTGTTCCTGGCAGGGCCGCTGCATGTCGAGCCAGCGCCGGGCGATGAATGCTGCGCTGAAATATGTCGCGCGCAACCGGCCGCCCCATTGGCGAATCCAGCTGTGCAACCGCAACGCCCACCGCGGCAGCGCAAGGGTGGACTGGATCGGCTTCGATCACTGCATCCGTAACGAGACGCTGCGGCCGCCGCCGACCCGGAAGGTGAAAAAGCGCAGGCGGTGAGAGAGCGTTGAGTTCTCAGTTTGCGGCTGTCCGCCGGACAGCCGAACCAAGAAATGGTGGAGCCGAGGGGGATCGAACCCCTGACCTTCGCAATGCCATTGCGACGCTCTCCCAGCTGAGCTACGGCCCCACGTCCTTGACGCCTTAGGCGAAACGTCCCCCGCTGGAAAAGGGGGAATCGCCCGCGTTCGTCAAACCTTATGATCTAGGCTTCGTCGTCCTCGCCCGCGGTCTCGACTCCGAGGTCGTCGTCGCCGGTCTCGAGATCGACTTCCTCGTCGGCGCTGATCTCCTCGTCCTCGTCGATCGCAAGATCGTCGGCGGCGAGCTCCTTGTCTTCCGCTGGCTCCTTCGCCTGCGCGGGCGCCGCCTCGAAGGCGAGCGGCTGCTTCGACTTGAGGACAGGCTCGGGAATCCACTCGGTCCCGCAGCTGATGCAGTGGACCGGGTCTTCGTGGCCCAGGTCATAGAAACGGGTCGAGCACTTGGGGCAAGTGCGCTTGGTGCCCCATTCGGGCTTCACCATGAGGGTCATAACTCCAGTCGAATGTGTCTTGCCGCGGGTGTTCCCCGCGCGTTCGGCGGCGCGCCTTGCCATAGGCATATGCCCCTGTCAAAGCAGCGCCCCTCAAGCCAGGGACATGGGATTGGCCGAAGCAAATGAGAAGGGGCCGTTGATCGCCGTCGATGGCCCGGCGGCGAGCGGCAAGGGGACGATCGCCCGAGCGCTCGCGAAGCATTTCGCGCTGCCGCACATGGACACCGGGTTGCTCTATCGCGCGGTCGCGCTGAACCTGTGGCGTTGGGGCGGCGACCCGGGAATCGAGTTCGAGGCGCTGCGTGCCTGCGACGAACTCGGCTTCGACCCGGCCGACCCTGAGCTTCGGAGCGAGCCGGTGTCGAAGATCGCGTCGATGATCTCTGCCTATCCCTCCGTCCGGGCGGCGCTCCTGAACCGCCAGCAGGGCTTCGCACGGCAGCCGGGCGGCGCCGTGCTCGACGGCCGCGACATCGGGACAGTCATCGCCCCAAATGCCGACGTGAAGCTGTTCGTCACCGCCACTGCCGAGGTGCGCGCCGAGCGGCGGCTGAAGGAGCTCACCGCGCGCGGGATGAAGGCGCATTATGACGACGTGCTCGCGGACATTCGCGCCCGGGATGCCCGCGATTCGGGCCGCGAGGTCGCGCCGCTCAAGGCGGCAAAGGATGCGATCCTGCTCGACACGAGCGGCCTCGGGCCCGAAGAGGCGATTGCGGAAGCTCTGAGACTCGCCGAAGAGCGGCTGGATCTCGCGCGCGCCAGGTAGGGCTCAGTGCGTTGCTGTATTGACACTATAATACACGTGAGCTAGTCCTCTCAGAGAGGAGGATATCGGATGTACAGCCAGCAAGAGCTCGATGAGGCCATTGCGGCCGGCGTCATCAGCGCCGACGCGGCGAACGCGCTGCGCGCCTATGTCGAAAGCCAGCGGACGATCGCCATTCCCGATGAGGAGCAGTTCAGGCTCATCACGGGGTTCAACGATATTTTTGTCTCCATCGCCGCGGCGATCCTGCTGTTCGCGGTCGGCTGGATCGGCCAAAGCATCGGCCAGGCGACCGGGCTGTTCATCAGCGACCATGGCGAGATCGGCCCGAGCTTCCTTGCGCCCCTCGCGATTGCCATCACCTCGTGGGGGCTGGCGCTGTTCTTCACCGCTCGTCGGCGGATGGCACTCCCGTCGATCCTGCTTCTGCTCGCCTTTGTCGGTGGCGTGCTCGCCACGAGCGCCTTCGCGCTGGTCGAGATCATCGGTCCGGACCGGTTCAACAATGACAATCAGCTGCTTGCCGCGACCGTCGGCGGGATCAGCACCGCAATCGCCGCCATCGCCGCATGGCTTCACTGGCGCCGCTTCCACGTGCCGATCACCGTCGCCGCAGGCGCGGCAGCGATTGCCGGGCTGTTCCTGGCGATCGTCGTCGGGATCGTTCAGCCTGGTGACAATGAAAGCGCGAAGAACCTCATTCTAGGGTTCGTGCTGGTGCTCGGGATCGGCATGTTCCTGTTCGCCATGTGGTGGGATGCGTCGGACCGCGCGCGACTGACGCGTCGCTCGGATGTCGCCTTCTGGCTTCACCTGCTTGCAGCGCCGATGATCGCGCACCCGATCTTCGCGCTCCTTGGCGTCACCAGCGGCAACGTCGGCACCGCCGAGGGCTTGCTCGTCGTCGGCCTCTACATCCTCTTCGGATTGACCGCGCTGGCGGTCGACCGCCGCGCGCTGCTCGTCTCGGCGCTCGCCTACGTGCTCTATGCGCTGACCGAGCTGTTCAAGCGGTTCGGAGCAGTCGAGCTCAACATTGCGCTGACGGCGCTGGTGATCGGATCGGCCCTGCTGCTCTTGTCAGCTTACTGGCACCAGGCGCGCCGGCTTGTCGTCAAGCAGCTGCCTGCCAACCTGCAGGCGCGGCTTCCGAACCTTGATCGTCCGGCAGCTCTTCCGGCTAGCCAACCAGCCGCATAAGCCGCCGCTCGAGCGGGGCCAGCACGCCGGCAAGGTCATGGCCCCGCTTGAGAACCACTCCATGCTCGCCGACCAGCGCGAACGCCCCCTGCTTCTGTCGAAGCGCGGGGCGTTTCTCGATGCGGATCTCCGGTCGCTCGGAATGGCGACGGAAGGCGGCGAAGACCGCCACGTCGGGATCGATCCTCAGCGCATAGTCGCGCCAATGGCCGGCCGCGACCATGCGGCCGTAGAGGTCGAGAATGCGGCCTAGCTCCCTGCGATCGAACGTGGCGATTGGGCGCCGGTCCCAGACACTGGGGAACGGCGCGATGACGCTCAAGCGGACTTGACCTTCGGCTGCGGCTGACGCGCAGTCTTGAGGACCTTGAGCTCCTTGCGAAGCTCCTCGATTTCATCCTCCAGCTCGATGAGGCGCGAGCGGACCGGGTCGCAATCTTCGCCACAGGGGGTGCCGTAGGGCATGAATCCCGGGCTGTAGTGGACGGCGTCGACCGGCACGACCTTGGCCGGGATGCCGACGACGGTCTGGCCGGGTCCGACGTCCTTGGTCACGACTGAATTCGCGCCGATCTTCGCTCCTTCGCCGATCTCGATGGGCCCCAGGATCTGCGCGCCGGAACCGACAACCACGCCGTCACGGAGCGTCGGATGGCGCTTGCCGGCGACGCCGCTCGTCGGGTTCGTGCCGCCCAAGGTCACGTGCTGGTAGATGGTTACGTCGTCGCCGATCTCGGCGCTCTCGCCGATGACGGTGAAGCCATGATCGAGAAAGAAGCGCCGGCCGATCTTGGCGCCGGGGTGAATGTCGATCGCCGTCAGAAACCGCGCCAGATGATTGATCAGCCGCGCGAGGAAGAACAGCCGGCCTTCCCACAACCAGTGCGAAAGGCGGTGGAAGGCGAGGGCGGTGACCCCGGGATAAAAGAGCACGTCCCAGCGGGATCGCGCGGCGGGATCGCGCGATTTGACCGAATCCAGGTACGCAATGAGTGTCGACTGCAAGCGCCGCTGTTCCTTCCCGTTCCAGCTTCAATCTAAGTCCGGGCCGTTGCAAATTCCAGCCGGAGCGAGACACGCGACGCAACATGCCTCTTGGCGATGAGGCGCGGTTCGGCGAAAGCGGCCTGCCGATTCTGCGAGATCGAGGGGCCCAAAGAGATCTTTTCCGCCTACAACCCGCTCTACTCGGTCGCCGGCTTCCTGGTCGGAATGCTCGTCGGCATGACAGGCGTCGGCGGCGGGTCGCTGATGACGCCGATCCTGGTGCTGCTGTTCAATTTCCATCCGGTGACCGCCGTCGGCACCGATCTGCTGTACGCGTCAGTCACCAAGACGGTCGGAACCGCCGTTCACGGCAAGCAGGGGACGGTGAACTGGCGGATCGTCGGCGCGCTCGCGCTCGGCAGCGTGCCGGCCGCCATCCTGACGCTGTTCGTGATGAGCCGGGTTGGGACGCTTGCAGCAAA
>Ga0207657_10003568_pt1 | contig 16601 bp, 31 predicted proteins | sample KBSC33metaG_FD_184316 | JGI IMG/M metagenome (GOLD analysis project Ga0207657, IMG submission 184316) | Corn rhizosphere microbial communities from Kellogg Biological Station, Michigan, USA - KBS C3-3 metaG (SPAdes) (version 2) | ecosystem: Host-associated > Plants > Roots > Rhizosphere > Soil ... | reverse complement strand
GTGGGTGATGAATTTAGCATCGGTGGAGTTTGGGGAGCGGTGGTTAAAACTGAGGGCACCACCCTGACAAAGCGTTCCATCATTCGCCGCCCCATTTGGCGCATCCTCGCCAGCGATGAGCCGTTGCAGGTGGGGGACGAATGCAGGTGGGGGACATCCACGGAATGGGAACAAGTCAGCGAGGTGAATAAGGGCACGCTCCCCACTCACTGGAAACTGCCGAATCTTGAATTTCGCCGTAAAACAGAAGGGAGCTAAACCAATGAACATTGAACTTGAACAAACATTTGATGGAATCCTGCAAGGCATTGGAGAGAGCTTTGCGACTCTGCTACCTTCATTGCCTCCCGTGGCAAAGTGGAGGTTGTTGGATGTGGGTGAGATGGTGACGGATGCGGCAGAATATTGGAAGCGTGGGAAGGGGCCATGGATTTCTGCGGTGGCAGGCAAAATTCCTGAGAGGGGCTTACCGCTGCCGCCACTCCGCGTCGATTTCCGCGTGCCCGTGGAAGACTGGGCGGCGCAAGGCAGGCCATACATGGAAGGGCGGAGACTACTGGGGCCTGACGAGGTGATCATGGAAGGAGATGAATTGCAGGCGTTGTCAGTTTGGAAGCGAGGGGAGCAAGGTGGATGGATTAAACCGGGGCACGCATTTGATGTGGGGCAGACATACAATAAGGGTCGCGCTGCCGGTGCCGGGGAAGTGGTAATCCGCCGCAAGATCAGGGAGGTGGCATCATGAGCTTTGAATCTGCATTGCAGGACATCAGCACAGTGTGGGCGGCATGTGTCCCCGTGGAGTCATGTGATGAATGGCGCATCATGGAGGTGGGCGAGCCGTTCATGGCGGGGGATGAGAAACGCACTCTTTTCAAGGGCGCAACGCCTTGGGCGGTGATTCCTCCCCAATGGGCAACAACCAAGCAGACTCTTCCCAGTAATTGGAAGGATTTGATGCAAGCCCGGCGCAGAATCAGATTACAGAGTCCGGGGTGGCGTTATGTGGATATTGGGGAAACCCTAGTCAAGGGTGATCAGTGGATGGCGGATGAAGCCGGAGAAAGGTGGAGCGGGTCCGGTGACTGGGCCTCAGAGGATCGCAAAGTCTATGGTTCCACCCCTAAGCAAGCAAAGCTCGTTTACCGCCGCAGGATCGAAACAACCAACAAATGAACGCGATGAACTTCGACACGATACTGAGTGGAATCAGACAAAGCTGGGCAACCTGCATTGCCCCTGAGCCTGCGCCAGAGTGGCGGCTATTGGAGCAGGGGGAGGTGATTTTGAAGGGGGATGAGGGGCGGATGGGCACAGATCGGGAGTTCGATCCCAAAGCCTACGGCATGAGCCTTAATCACCCCCTTGCAAATAACAGTTGGGAGGTGCGCAGGAGGGTCAGGATGCAGAGTGATGGGTGGAGGTTCATTGATGCGGGGGAAACAGTTACCGCAGGGGATGAGGCATTATTGCCCCTGCGCCAAGATTGGATTCCCATCACGGGCGGGATTGGTGAGAAATACCTAGAGAACTATGTGAATCGCTTCACCCCAAGGAGGAAAGTGTCATGACTTCATTTGAAAGCATCTTGGAAGGCGTGGGGCAAAGCTGGGCGGCGGTGGTGCCTGTCGTCAACGTGGGCGCGGGGTATCGTCTGCTGGGGCCAGATGAAGTGATGATTGAAAATGATGAAGCGGAGCATCATGGGAATGGTATCTGGCTGCCCATGGGCAAGGAGGATACCTGCATAGGGCGCAAGTGTTCCAAGTGGCCTGCGCTCAGGTTCCGCCGCAGGGTGAAGCGTGAAGAGTGGTATTATCTCAAGCCGGGGGAAATCCGGCAGGAGGGTGATGAGGTGTGCATCACGAAATACATCGGCACGCCAGATGAGGCATGGCACAAGACAAGCATGGTGGGAGTCGGATTGCCTAGGAGTTTGTCAGCACGGCGCAGGATTGGGGGTGCATCATGAACTTTGACACCATACTGAAGGGGATCGGGGAAACATGGGCCAGCGTGGTCCCTGTTTCCGTAGTCGCAAGGGATGAGGAATGGAGAATGTTGCAGGATGGGGAGGTGATGCGGGAGGGGGATGAATACGACACGCCAAATGTAAGAGGGGGCGAAGGGTGGCGGCCCATTCCCAGCGGGAGCCATGGCGGCAAATTCAAGGGTAGTTGGGCAACGGCCTGTCCAGTGAGGCGCAGGATTTAGGGATTTGGCGGGGTCTAGTGGTTTCTATCCCTGCGCAAAAAGGCGGGCAGTTTGGCTGAAATGCCAGATTGCCCGTTTCCTTTTGGTCTGGTAGCATGGCGGGCATGGAGAACCAAGATCAGCCAGTCATTCAGCCGGGGGTGCAACGTCAGCCCAAGGGGAGCAAGAAGCGTCTGGGAGGGGCAAGAAGGCCCAAGCCTACCAAGCCAGAAACATGGAGAGAGATACAAAGAGCAAGTGAGCAGGGGGTGAGTGATGAGGAGTTGAGCAGGACGTTCGGGGTCACAAGGGGAAGCATCCGGCAGCATAGGCATAGGGAGGGATGGGTGAGTTTCACAAAGTTATCGGAGAAAGTTGAATCTATGCGACTTGCGAGAGATGCGAGTTTAGGAGGTGGCGGAGAGGTGGAACGGCCAAAAACAATTGAGTTGATGGCGGCTGGACTTCTGGAAAGAGGCAACGCCCACAGCCTCCGTGTGTTCGATCATGTGTCTGAAAAGGTGGAAAAGGCCATCAAAACCGATGTTTTGCCCATTCCGGACTCATGGAAGACCTTCCAAATTGCAGATTCCATCGCAAGACGGGCCGCCGGACTCGACAAGTCATCCGAAAATGCGTCTGTTTCGGTCAACTTGGCCATGTTCACGGCTCAGACGGGCAAAGAGGCAGGCTGGACGGTGGCCGAATCCCCAGTTTAGCCCTGCGCAATTCTGCTCGGGACGAGATAGGCTTTCAGGATCAAGGCATTCTGATCCTTTTCACGCTGGAATCGTATTTTACATTAGCGATCTTGTATAAAGTTATGGCCTCGGCAGGTGCCCGTGATCCATGGATGCTGCCCCAGCTTGGCCCTGCGCAAAAATGGATGTCGCAAGGTCGCAAGGCCCCCCGGACGGGGCCGTGGCAGGGGCGGGATGGGAATGGAGGGGCGGAGGCGCGCAGAAGGCTGCCCCAAAAAAATTCTCCTCCCACAACTTTTTTCTTGATTGTAAGACGTAAGGCGTGATACATATTACGCATTACGTAAGACGTATTACTCCCCATGCCTGTCCTCCAAATCCGCTTCAAGCCCTCTGACTGGGAGAAAATCCTCTCGTATCGAAGGGGGATGGAGGAGCCCGAACCCATCTCCACATGGGCCAAGAAGTTGATCTTGGTCTCCTGTGAGGTGGTGGATGAGACTCCATTGGCTGTAGTGGTCCGGGATGGGCCGGAGGCCGTTCTTGCTCCCACTCCGCCTGAACCACCCGCTGAGACTGACGTAGAACCCAATGTGGTCGGGACTGCCAAGCCAAAGTCTGGATGGTCTCCGGAGGAGGCCATGGAAATCGCCAAGCAGAACATGGCGAAATATTTGCCGCCTCCCCGACCACCCTCTTCTGGCGCGGCCAAACCTCTCCCGCCACCCAAACCCAAGGACATCTGGGGCCGAACCTTTGAGGATTTCCCTGAAGCAAAATGACACCTCCCGCCATGAGCCAAGACCGACCCACGCCCATTCATGATTATCTGGTGGCCGACCAGTCCCGGTCCGTCACCCCTCCGCCCCATCTGCCCAACGAACCCGACAGCATGGTGCTCCAGCTTTTCTGTCTGGAGGATACCCGTTTTGAAAAGGATAAATTCAAATGGAAGTGGGAGGCCGCCAAAACTGTGGCTGCCCAACTCAACCAGTTTGCCGGGCGCACCATTGAACGGGTGGAATATACCCCACTCCCCCTCGGCCCGGACAACCCGGTTGGCAATCTCGGGGCCTTCATCATCCACTTCATACCCTTGGGAGCAAAATCATGACTGACGGATACCTACAGCAGGAACCAGAATGGATCACCGATTGTGAGGAATATCGGCAATACGACGGCAAGCGCGTCCTCGTCAAGGAGAAGGGCGGAAGGCAGTGGGTGGGGATGATGCGGGTTTTGGATACTGGCCCCAATGGAGAGAAGAAGGAGGGCCACATCCTCATAACGCTCACCCCATGCCCACCCAAGGATGTCCCCATCGGACAAAACTGACATGACACCTCAAGATGAAGAGTGGGTCTCCACCAACAGGAAAATGGATGGAATCGCAGGCTGTCTTTTGGGACTTCTCCTGCTCGGAATCGGCATTTATGAACTCATTCACTGGCTTTTCTCCCCATGACACCCCTCTCCATGGATGACATCTGGCCTGTCTATGCCAGAAAGATGTGCTCAGCCCAGCCGGACAGTCCGGAGTGGACGGAGTGCCGCAATGCCTTCTTTGCCGGAGCCCTCTCCTTTGTGAATCTCCTCAACAAGCAGGACAGTGACGAGGAAGGCGATGCCCTCATTGACCAGCTCCGGGCCGACACCCAGCACATTGACCTCATCTTCTCCATCCAATGAAGCGTCTCCTCTGCATCCTCTTTGGCCACCAGTGGACCCGGACCCCGCTCATTTCCGCTGATCCGGAGCCGCCATGGTCCATCAAACGCTACTGCTGGCGCTGCTCCAAGTGCGGGGAGTCCTATTTTGAGAAAACCGAGACTACCATCCATGGCCCTCCCAATTCACTTTGATTTAGCGGAAGCCGGAGGGCGCATCTCCCGCTTAATAAGCAAGGGAGTTCTCCCCAAGGATGCCGCCTACCGGACGGACTTCAGGTTTTATGCGCCACCCACCCCCTGCGAATACTGCAAGACCACCACCTTTCATCAGGGCCGCTGCATCTCCTGCGGAGCCCCGGTTCGCGCCACCAAGACTGAGAAACTAACCTGTTCACCATGCTACTGAGATGACCATTCCAGAACCAGACCTTGACCTTGGACAATCCATCCCTGATCCCGCCGACCTTGATGTGGCCTACTACAGGCTCATCGAGAAAGGACGGCCTCATTTCATGGAGGCTGATGGAGCCCCTGTTTTCCTCCTTCGTCTCAGCATGGAAGCCTCCCGCCATCTCATCAAACTCGACCTTTCCATGCGGGCCGACCTGAAGGTTTTGGACCACCACGACTTCCTCCACCACATCGCCATCAACCGGGCCTTTAGTGGCTGGGCACACTGGATCAACACCGTAACCGTTCCTGAACACCTCCGATGAAACGCTCAGCCTTCCTCACCTCACTGCTCTCGCTCTTGGGAACCCCGATGCAGGGGGTCTTTACGAGGACTGCGTTCTGCACCATTATCTCCCGGCTGTCCGCTGGACCGTCCGGTTCCGATTGGATCATATCGAGCCATCAACCCTCAAGAAACTAGAGCCATGAAGCCCACCATCACCGCCTACAAAAGAACCCCTGAAGTCGAATGTTGCGAGGCATTTCTTCGGCTGCACAATGGCAACTACATCACCGAGACGGGGCCGCAATACATTGCCAATATTGGCGGGTCAGGGCGTCCTGTCATCACCCTTGATGGTAAAGAGCTGAAGGGATTTGATGAGCTTTACCACCACATCCACGATCACGGCCTCTGCTCCATCTGATTTATGAACCCCATCATCCTACCCAAAGACATGACCAAGGACGGCCTCAAGGAACGGCTGGAGCGGGTCAAAACGTATCGTGACTGGGCTGTGGAGCAGAAGTTGCGCCGCCACATCGTCACGGAAACTGAGGTGAAGGGTTGGCTGGACAGGTCAGGATATGACTCCAAGCTCTCCAAAATTGTCTTCGCAGACTGATTTATTGGCACTACAAATTCATTGACAGGAGTGTGGAGAAAGTCCACCATCGAGCCATGGAAACCGAATTCACCAAGCTGTTCCCTGACGCCGTGATCCACGGGGAATGGGACTCTGAGCCCGATGAACTGGCCTTCGAGCACCTCGGCTATCCATGCCTGATCGTGCGCAACACCCGGATGTTCGAGAAGCTGGGATTCAAGAAGGGCCATCTCTGCGGATACCTCGGGGTTCCGGCTGGTCACCCGTGGCATGGGAAGGGTTATGATGATGTGGGGGCGAACGTCCACGGTGGACTGACCTATGATGGAGACCATGCCCCCACCAAGGAACCTGATGGCAACTGGTGGGTGGGCTTCGACTGCGCCCATCTGGGCGACATCGTGCCGGGCATGAAGGACTTCGGAGAATCCACCTACAAGAACATGGAATTTGTCACCAAGGAACTCCACTCTCTGGCGGCGCAGGCCGACAAGGCAAAATAATCATGACTGGCGACTTCCAGAACTTCGCATGGCTGGCCGCCGCAGGAGGCATTTTCGCAACCTGCTGGCGGCAGATTCTGTCCGTCTTCAATCGCCTTCGTTCCTTTGCGGTGGTTCAGGTGGACATGCAGGGGGATGTGGGCCGCGCGGTGGAATCCTACCTCAACAAGCATGCCCGCCGTTCTCCCTTTGGAGACAAGACCATCCAATCTGAAAATCTCCATGTTCGCCCCCTGCGCCGCGTGCAGGAGGTGGCGTGGGAAGTTCCCTCTGTCCAGCCTGTCATTTATTTCATGGGTTGGGCCCCTATTTTCTTCGGAGCCTGTTCTGATGTTTCCCACATGGGAACCTCCACAGGAATCCCGGCCTCTTGGAGAAAGAAACTGACCTACCTTCGTGGGTTTCTTGATCTGGACGACCTGATCATCAAGGCCCTTGCTGAATTCAATGAACAAAAAGGCAGTGGCGGGATGACCCGATATTTCGTAAAACGGGTCTGCGGCATGGGGCGCAAGATGTTTATGGGCAAGGATGGTGGAACGCAAAATGATGTCCGCTGGAATCCATGCGCCGAAGACAAGAAGCCAGACTTCGGCTCCTATATCTTTGCATGGGCCTTTGCTGATCTGGGGGCTGACCGCCCACTCAACCCCATGGGCGGACTGTCCATGCCGAGAAAAATCGCCCCGTTGGCTGAGGAATTCACCCGGTGGAAGAACAGTGAGGAATGGTTCAAATCCAAAATGATTCCGTGGCGGCGCGGATGGCTGCTGCATGGCCGTCCCGGCACCGGGAAAACTTCCCTCATCCGCGCACTCGCGCAGAAGGCGGACATGCCCATCTTCAGCTACGATCTGGCCAGCCTGAGCAATGATGAGCTGATCCAAAAGTGGAGCGAGATGCAGTCCAACGCCCCATGTGTGGCCCTGTTTGAGGACATTGATGCGGTGTTTCATGGCCGGGAGAACATCCTTGGAGAGCAGGGTGGTGGACTGACTTTTGACTGCCTGCTCAACTGTCTGGGCGGCATCGAAACTTGTGATGGTATTTTCACCGTGGTCACCACCAACTGCATCGACAAGATTGATGCAGCCCTTGGCATCATGGAGAACGGGGTCTCCACCCGGCCCGGTCGCCTCGACCAAGTGGTGGCCATGCCAGAACTGGAGGCCAACAACCTTCGTGAGATCGCCACCCGCATTTTGGGGGACTGGCCAGAACTCATCACTCCCATGGTGCAGCGCGGGGAGGGATGCACTGGAGCCCAGTTTACTGAACTCTGTGTCCAGACCGCCCTCGAAAAATATTGGAACCATGAACAACCAGCAAAAATTCATCCTGTGGGTGGCAACGGCAGCGTTCCTCACCACATTATTCCTGTTGCCTGTCCATAAGACCGTGAACGGCTATCACTACGACGTGTTCCGCCAGCTCTGGAACGTGGGGACCAAGACGCCCTTGTTTCCGGGTGATGTGGAGGAAATCCGGTGGACTTCCCTGTTCCTCTGGTGGTCAGCCATTGCCTTTCCCTGCTGGATTGGTTACCGTATGGCAAGATGACTTACCCAAGGGAACTGGTCCGCACCAAGTATGGGGCCAACTTCGCGCCCCTGCGCCACCCCGTCACCAAGCAATGGGTGCCGTTGCAGGACTGGAAGATTGAAGCGGAGATGTATGCCCGCGCTTCCGAATCCCACCATCCGCCGGGATGGCTGGGGAAGGCGGAGCACTTCATGCGGATGATCACCTGCATTTTCGCTTCCCCGGCAGCCAAGAGGCCGTTCCAATGGAACCCCAATGCCGTCCGAATCGTCAAACACTACTTCGAGAACAACTATCTGGCCATCGCCGGGCATGGTTCCTCCAGCAAGACAGAGACCATCGCCATTATTGCCCTTGGGGAATTCTTGGTTGATCCGGAAAATACGGCCATTCTGGTTACTTCGACCACGCTAAATGAATCCCGACAACGCATCTGGGGCCGCATCGAATACTACTGGCAGGACCTTTGCGAGTTTTTCGGGGGAGAGGAAGGAACACCAGGACAGTTGATCTCCTCCTCCGGCCTGATCCGCTACAAGATGGCAGGAAGAAAGGATGACACACGCGGCATCAAGCTGGTTCCGGGCAAGGAATCCGAACTGAAGGAAGGCATGGGCCGCATGAAGGGATTTAAGGCTCCCCGGATGCGGTTCTTGGCTGATGAGTTGTCAGACTTGTCCCACAAGATTCCCGAAGCCGCCATCTCCAACCTGAACATCAACGATGACTTCAAGATGGTGGGTGGTTTCAACCCGTCCTCCCACTTTGATCCGGCAGGACTTTTTGCCGAACCCATCAAAGGATGGGGCTCCATTGACGTGCTCAACTCCGACGGCTGGCAGACCAAGCAGGGATACTGCATCCGGTTTGATGCGCTGACCTCTCCCAACGTCCTTTTGGGCCGGAAGGTATGGGAGGGGCTGATGACCTGTGAGAAATTGAAGGAGGCGGAGGAGAATCTGGGCCGCAACTCACCCCGATTCATGGAGCAATACCGTGGAGCATGGAGTGAGACGGGGCACGCGGACGGCATCTACTCCGAAGCAGAAATCCTCAAATACATGGGGATGGACAAGGTGAAGGTCTGGGCCAACGAGGGGATACTGGTGGGTGGATTTGATCCGTCATTTACCCATGGCGGCGACAGGTCTGTCCTTGTGATCGGCAGAATGGGGCGCGCGATCTGTTTTGAGAAGGAGCTGCCCTGCATCGAGGTCAAGGAAGTCCTCTATCTGGATGACGACATGGACACCTCCAAGGACAAGAAGGAGCTGGTGATCGAACGACTGAAGAAGGAGTGCCAGAGAGTGGGGCTCGACCCAAAAAATCTGGCCATGGATGCCACTGGCGGTGGGGATGTGCTCGCCACCCTGATGTCCCGTGATCCATTCTTCTCCACCAAGTTCATGAAGGTGCAGTTCGGGGCGGCTGGAGCCGATGAAACCTCCACCGGAGGCAGGAAATACGTCAACATGGTCTCCGAACTGTGGTATTCAGGCAAACCACTGCTCCGCTGTGGCCAAATCCGGGGCCTCAAACCCGAAATTGTCCGGGAAATGACCCTCCGCCTCTATGAAGAGACCTCTGGCGGAGTGAAGAAGATCAGGGTGGAGAGCAAGGAGGACATGAAGAAGCGCCTCAATGGCCGCTCATGCGACACTTCCGACGCATTCTTCCTGATGGTGCATGTTTGCCGGGCCCGGTTGGCCCTGAGAAGCGATGAAAAAGTCGCAAAGAACAAGAAAACACCCGTTCATGAGGGTCCGCTGGCCCATCTTTACAACTGGGGAGTGAAAAAGAAGTTCGGAGTCAACGCCGACGAGCATTATGTGGCTCCGGGAGGCGGCTGGGGGGATGATGGGCCCAAGCCTTGGTCTCCATCAGGAGGAATGTTCTGAATTTTCCAGCATTTGCTCCAATATTCCCCGGTTTTGAAGTCGATCTTGCGGTCCACCTCCTGCAAAACATCCAGCGGGAAACGGGTCAGGCTGGAAAGCTCACAGCCACACACTGTGCAATGGGATTTGTGGAGTTGGGCCAGAAAACGTGTCTTGGCACCCATGGTCATTTCAGAAAGGGCCGCTGAAATGGCTCCACATCCACCAAAACAGGCGACATACCCACGTTTTGGGCATTCCAGACACAGTTCCGCCCTCCGGTCCTGTTCTGCATCTGATACAGGCTCAGCTCCAGCCTTCCACGCCTCCCACATGGTCCGGACGAACCGCTTGGCATCATCTCCGGTGGCCACCCGCTCTGGTGGAGCATCTACTTCCTCTGAAGCGATGTCCGGTCTTTGGCGGCACATCAGGTCAATGGCCTCCTCCCGCCATCCATGATGATCCAGATTGTTGGAGCGCAGCCGCACGGCGATATTTTTGACGAATTCGTTCCAAGTGGGGGCGGTGATGGGGGGTCCTGCGCCATCAATGGTGACGGTCCACCCGTTGCGCGGGACCATGGTGGTGTTGATCGGACGAAGCATCTCAGAAAATTGTTGGCACTAACAATATAATATGGTAAAACGATCCACTGTGCCACCCAAAAAGAGAAAACGCGGACGGCCCAAGGAAGAAGCGAGAACCCGAATCAACCTCTACGTGCTTCCCCAAACCCGCAACAACATCATCATGGAAATGGATCAGGACAACAACACCTTGGGCAAGGTGGTGGACAAAAAGTTTGCCCGCTGATTTATGAACAAAAAGCAATTCGCGGCCACGGCCAGCAAGACCTTCACCCAATTAGTGGCGGAACACGATGCCAAAGTGCGCAAAAGCATTGAGCGCAAGAAGAAGCCCAAATCCAAGAAGAAATGAACAAAGACTTCCCCATCAAGGCGGTGAACGGCATGGTGATCATTGAGGAGCTGCCCTTCAAGCCCTCCAAGATTTTGGAGTGCATCACCCATGACCGCGCCGACCGGACTGAAGGCATCGTGGTGGCCATTGACTCCAAGAGATATGGCCGAAAGTTCAGCCGCAAGGGCGGATGGGAGCATACTGGAGTCCAGTTCGATCAGGATTTGCAGGTGGGAGACCGGGTGATCTTCCCCGGCACCTACCAAGACGATGACTGTTTCACAGTGAATGGGAAAAAATATCGTTCATTCTCCCCATGGCAGATCGTCGCCAAAGTGGATGCAGCCCAGCCGGAAGGATTTGAAAATCCAGTTACTGGAGAGAAAATGCCCGGCGAGCATCCCATGTTCATCCAACAAACTTCAACTTTTTGAATCGGAAAGAAGGCAGCCTATGGCGACCACTTTTGAGATGAGCTTCTGCATGGCAGGTTGGGCACAATGGAATCAGGTTGTCCAGCTTTCCGTTCTTGCGGTTGCCGTCCTTATGGTGGATCACCAAAATCTCTGGATGCTTTTGGTATCCGCATTCATAGCATTTGCGCTCGCGCCCTTCCCATCCATTCTTTTGGTAACTCCCCGGAGCCTGTGCTTCCAGACGCTTCTGTTTCCAGCCCAAAATCCTGCATCCGTTAGAGCAGTATTTACCTCTGGAGGAGGAAATCAGACTTTTGGGGAGAGAAAAGGAATCGCCGCAAGTCGGGCATTTCTGGGTTTTACGCTGGGAAGCAACTCTGCATTTTCGACTGCAAAATGGCTGCTTGTGGCGATGGGATTTCAGGGCCACAAATTCAGTTCCACAATACTGACAGGTGTTGGTGATGGCTGGCTTTCTACGGTAAACTCCAGCGCAGGTGTTGGAGCAACAAAACACCCTATCCCTCCAGCAGAATTTTACATCGAAGGACTTTCCGCATATACGGCAGAATCTTTTAATTGATGGCATCCCCATAATGGATTTACTCTGCTTTAAAACAACTTAATCGCAACAAAAATATGGCAAAGAACTGGATCAAGAAGGCGATCAATCCAAAGCATCGTGGAGCACTTCATGAAGCATTGGGAATCCCGAAAGGCGAAAAGATTCCCCAGTCCAAACTGGACGAAGCCGCCAAATCTGGAGGCCGACTTGGCAAAATGGCCAACCTCGCCAAAACCCTGAAGAAATTCTGATGTCCGAACACCGACTCCGCGCCCTGATCAACCACTGGCTCCATGAGCTGAAGGAATATTTCTCCGCATGAGAGCCTGTATCCTGACACCCGATGGGGGCGGAGTCATTGATCCTCCAGTCCATTCACTGCTCAAGCAGTGGCCCAACCTGACGGACTCCCATCGGGAGGCTGATGTTGTTCTGGTTCCCATCACCAAGCTGGATGACTATCATTTCAACCATGAGCTTTGCGACCTGAAAAAGCCGTGGGTGCTGGTGGACTATGTGGAAAATGGCTGGAACTGGGACCAGCAGGAGACCATGATGTTTGGGAAGAACACGGAGAAGTTCTTCGGAGATGCCTACCACGGGGAATGGCACAGGTTTGACCAGTTCGTGCAGGAGTCTCCTCCGGTGGCGGTCTTCAAAAGGGAGCTTCTGGAAAAGGACCGCAAGGAGGGTCTCTACCCCATTGAATACACCCACTGGCTCCCGGAATATGGTCTGGACACACAGGAGGAGTTCGCAAAGCGGCCATTGGAGCTGATCAATACATGGGGCCGGAGCCATGAAGCCCGGATGTGGTTCCATGGATCAATCTTCACCCAAGCCCCATCACTGGGATACGGAGTGATCAGCCAGTTTGACCACATCGACAAGGAGCCAAAGGATGGGAAGAAATGGGCCAGCATTCATGTGCCATGGTATGCCCGGATTGATGTGCGCGAGGTGCAGAAGTTCAACCGCCAGTCCAAGGTTATTGCGACATTGCCGGGATGTGGATACAAGACCTTCCGCCATGGCGAATCCTGCTTGGATGGGATCATGGCGATGCCATGGAACCGTCTGGCGTGGAGTTATCCTTGGACGCCCAGCAACAGCATCATTGTTCCTGAATTTGAAGGAACCACTTCCGGAGAGCACGCCTGCGCCACCATTCATCATGTTCTGAAGAAAGACCCGGAACTGACTTACGACCTATACTGCCGCGCCATCCAGAACGGGCAGAACTACAGGTATGACACCTATCTCCGCAGGTGGGTCTTCGCCAACATCGCGCGCCATGTATGATTGAAGTTATCACCATCGCCAATCGTCCGCCCACCGAGCAATACTATTGCTGGGCCCAATTTCATGACAGCTTGGCCCGGTTCGGATACAAGGCACTTATCCTTGGACTTGGTGAGCCATGGGGCGGCCTGATGACCAAGCCGCGCAAGCTGCAAAAGTGGCTCAGGGAAGGAACCAAGGCCGATCTGATTGCAGTCTGTGATTCATGGGATTCAGTCTGGCAGAAAAGTCCCACCGCTCTGGAGAAGGAGTTTGAGGAGCTGAAGGTGGATATGCTGATCGGAGCGGAGCGGGCCTGTTTCCCGGATCATTCATTGGAGAGATTCCACCCCCAATCCGCCAGCTCCTTCCGGTATGTGAACACGGGCATGATAGTCGCAAGGCCCAAGGTGATGCTCCAGTTTCTGGATGACATGGAGCTGGACAAGATTCCCGATGATGGGAAGGACCCGGACAACTGGCACCCCAACGACCAGCACTATGTGATGTTGGAGTTCCTGAAGCGCGCCCACAACTCCATGCTGGATACCCAGACCAAGTTCGTGGCCAATCTCCATGGGGTGAAGAAGGAGGAGATCGACTATGTTCCGGGTGGTGGAGTCCGGATCGCGGAGACGGGCAACACCCCATTCGTGATCCATTTCAACGGCGGCAGCAAGACCGATGGGCTGCGTGAACCAATTCTCAAACACCTAGGACACCCCATATGACTGAGCAGCAGGAACTCATCTGTCATGCAACGCTCAACCAGATTTTCTCCGAGGACTGGTTCAGCATCTGCAAAATCACGCCTCTTTGTGAGATGCTAAACATCTCACAGGCCACTCAGGAATATAAGAATCTGGCGGCACTTCACTGTATTCATTACAATAAGTTGTCCCCCATGCTGAAGCGTGAGCTTCCCGCAATGATCAAGAAGGCGCTTCGGGCAACAGATAAGGAGTGGGAGAACATCGTTAATCCAAAATGGATCATTGAAGAGACAGATGGAACGGCAAAATCATCCCAGCCAGAAGCTGCAAAAGCGGCCCCGGTGTATATGGGCTGGAAGAGGATTTTTAATCTTGGATTTGGAAAATAACAACCAACAAAACTAAAATGAACAAAGACTATCCATCACTAACTCCACTTGCTTGCGCTACCGTTGGTGGCCCGTGCGAGCCACGGGAAGAAACGCCCAGAGAAAAACTGCAATACCAAAAGCAGATGCTGGAAGGGCGACTGGAGAAAGTGAATGCTGCCATCGCCGCACTGGACGAGCATCCAGACATCGAGAAGGTGATGACTCTGGTTGGAAACGCAATCCGTTACTAAATTGATCTCCGTCTGCGTCAACGTCGATACCCGCCCCCAGTCCTCCACTTTCCGGGGGCTGGGAGAAGGTGTGCGCTCCTATGAGCTGCTCACTGATGGCCTGCGCAACAAGCGCAAGTTCTTCGATGGCCACCAGATCGAAATGATCGTCTATGTGGACGAGCATGAGCGGCTCCCAGTGGAGATTTTGGAGGAGATGCGGTCCATTGCCGACTGCGTGGTGGTGCGGAAGCACACCAAGCACTATCTGGGTTCTGATCCGCACAGTGATTTCAACTCTGCGTCCATGCTCAACTGCCTGTCTTTGGCGCGCGGGGAGCATATCTGCCACATGGACATGGACACGGCGGTCTTTGGGAACGCTTCAGCTCTTGAAGTCACATCTGATTCAAAAATATTCTGCTATCCTTCCCAATGGAGCCCCAAACCAATTGAAGACCCTTCCTTCGGAAAGCATGTCTGGGCTTCGACCCGATTGTTTTTCTGCCACCGATCCATGCTGAAAATGGATGAGTTGTATGAGGCAGTAAGAGACCCACTGACCATTTACGCCAAGTATGGGGTCCCGGAACGGGTTCACAACTGGCTGGAGCATTACATCGGACTAAGTGCCGGATACCGGGTCTATTACCCACCTTGCGACTATTCGTGGATGGCGTTCTGCTGGACAGGTTACAAGGCAGGAACATTGGCCCGATTGGACGGCCTTCCCTACGAGCGGCAGGTGGAGCTAATCAAGGCAGCAGGCGGGATGAGTTATGACGGAGTGGATGCCAACATGATTCCTGAATGAAATTCGCCCTCTTCACCTCCTACGACAACCCCTACAAGCCAGTGGCAGACCTGACGATGCCAGTGTTGCAGGAGTATTGTGGGAAGTGGGGGCACGAACTGATGATCCGCCAAAATCCAACCTATCCACGGGGCATCTATTGGGGCCGCATGGATGATATGATGGCTTATTCAGGAGAGGCGGACTGGCTGATTCATGTGGATGCCGATGTGCTGATCACCAACCTCAATGTGTCTCTGGTAATGCTGCTTCGCATCGCCCTGTCTCCCGATCCCACTGGAGCCAGCATCATTGTGGGCTCAGACCATAATGGCATCAACGATGGGATGCTTTTCATTAACAATTGGAACCGCCGCGCCGCCCAGCACGTCATGGCATCTTCTCTGGACTGTTTCCAGACCGCCCTTGCCGAGGACATGAAGACGGACAAATACATCAAGTCCTGTGTCCGGGCTCCCGCCCAGCGCCTTTTCAATTCCTATGCTGTAGGAGAGTATCCAGAGCAGGATGCTTTCGGGCAATGGCAGGAGGGGGACTTTGCCCTCCATCTTCCGGGCCGCACCAACGAACGCCGCGTAGAACTCATCACCAATCACCTTCATTTAATCCAGCGATGACATTTCCTGACAAATCCTTCTTCGAGTGGTTCAAAAAAGTCCCCGGTGCCATCGGTTGTGGGGAGGCATGCGCCATTGCGTGGCTGGCAGAGCAAGCTCCAGAGGGTCTTTGGATCGACATCGGCACCAATGCGGGCCGGGCGGCATCCTCGGCAGCCAATGGACTGGCCCGAAGGGGTGGATCGAAGGTTCTGGACTGCATCGACCCCGTTTTTGACCTTACCAACGCCCACGCCATCTCTCAAATGCACCAGAAGACCGTGGAAAACATCGGCTGGAGCTGGGTGAAGGAGAAAAACTTCCGTGAAGAGGTCCGGAACCGCATCAAGACTGCCTCGGATGGCAAAATCTGCCCCGAATTCCATGGGCTGGCCTCCATGGACGCGCTCCCCATGCTCACGGGACGCGGGCACAAGGTGGGGTGGGTCTTTGTGGATGCCGACAACCACCAGTATGATCTGGTTCATGCCGAATGCTGGCTTCTGAAGGACAGAATGGCTTCGGGGGGAATCATAGCCTTCCATGATTTCCAGAACCAATACCTTGACGTGGAACGCGTCTATCGGGAGCTGCTTTCCACCGGGAAATTCCATGAAATTGGAGTGCCGTGGCAGGAGATCAACCCATGGATTGACGAAAACGTGGGCGAATGGACCGAGGACAATGTGAGCTGGCACGCCCACGATGAACCGCATCCCCATTTCGTGGGTGCCCTCAAATACATCGGAGAATAAATCATGAGTCGCCTGAAGTTAGGTGGTGACATTGGAGATTGCATCTATGCGTGCTCCATCATTAAGCAGATTGATGGTGGTCCGCATGATCTTTGCTTTGTGGATCATGAGGGGTGTGCCCGTGACTTCACCAAAAGATCGCATCTGGTGATCCCCCTGCTGGAGACCCA
>Ga0207657_10003567_pt1 | contig 16602 bp, 16 predicted proteins | sample KBSC33metaG_FD_184316 | JGI IMG/M metagenome (GOLD analysis project Ga0207657, IMG submission 184316) | Corn rhizosphere microbial communities from Kellogg Biological Station, Michigan, USA - KBS C3-3 metaG (SPAdes) (version 2) | ecosystem: Host-associated > Plants > Roots > Rhizosphere > Soil ... | reverse complement strand
GGTGGCCAACGAGGAGCACCGCTTCCTCGTCGCCGAACAGCTGCGCCAGGCGGGCGCGCCCGCACCCTCGATCCTGCTCGAGCCCGTCGGCCGCAACACGGCGCCGGCCATTGCCGCAGCCGCGCTGCAGGCGACGATCGATGGCGCCGATCCATTGCTGCTGGTCCTGCCGTCGGATCATGTCATCGCCAACGCCGATGCGTTCCGCGACGCGGTGCGCGCGGCGAGCGCGGCTGCGGAACAGGGCGCGCTCGTCACGTTCGGCATCGTTCCGACCGCGCCGGAAACCGGCTTCGGCTACATCCAGGCAGCGGACGCGGATGTCGCTGGCGTGCGCAAGGTCGCGCGCTTCGTCGAGAAGCCCGATGCCGCGACCGCGCAGTCCTATCTCACGTCCGGCGGTTATTACTGGAACAGCGGCATGTTCCTGTTCCGCGCATCGCGCTACCTGGAGGAGCTCGAACGCTTCCGTCCCGACGTGCTGGCGGCGACGCGACAGGCGCTGGAGCGCGCAAAACACGACGGCGATTTCATCCGGCTCGACAAGGATGCATTCGCTGCATGTCCCGCGGATTCGATCGACTACGCGGTGATGGAGCGCACCGATGCCGCGGCGGTGCTTCCGGTCGACATCGGCTGGAGCGACCTTGGATCGTGGTCGGCGCTGTGGGACGTCGCCACGCGTGACGCCGACGGCAACGCCACGCTGGGCGACGTGATCGCGGTCGACAGCCGCAACAGCTACGTGCACGGGCGGCGGCTGGTGGCGCTGGTCGGCGTCGACGACCTCGTCGTGGTCGACACCGACGACGCGGTGCTGGTCGCCCGCAAGGATCGCGTGCAGGACGTCAAGGAGGTGGTGGCCAGGCTCAAGCAGGAACAACGCAGCCAGGCCGCGCTGCACCGCGAAGTGCACCGTCCGTGGGGCAGTTACGATTCGGTCGATGTCGGCGCGCGCTTCCAGGTCAAGCGCATCAAGGTCAAGCCGGGTGCGCGCCTGTCGCTGCAATCGCACACGCAGCGCGCCGAACACTGGATCGTGGTCAGTGGAACCGCTCGGGTGACGCGCGACAACGACGTGTTCGAGCTGCACGCCAACCAGTCGACCTACATCCCGATCGGCGCGCGCCATCGCCTGGAAAACCCGGGCACGCAGATGCTGGAACTGATCGAGGTGCAGTCGGGCGACTATCTCGGCGAGGACGACATCGTCCGCTACGACGACGTCTACGGCCGCGCCTAGCCCGCAGGAAGAAAAACGCCCCGCAGGCGGGGCGTTTTTCCTCTTGGCTGCGATGCTCAGGCGGTGACCGGCTTCTTCCTGCGCACCATCTCGTAAAGGGCAAGCAGCACGATCGCCGCGACGATCGCGATGCCCCAGACGGCCAGCTGGCTCGTGACGCCCAGCATCGGGGCGACGTAACCGCCGACGAATGCACCGGCGATTCCCAGCAGGATCGTGAGGATCCAGCCCATCGGGTCCGCTCCGGGCTTGATGAAGCGGGCGAGGATTCCGATCAGGGCACCGCCAACGATGTAACCCAGAATACCTTCGAACATGCGAGCTCTCCCCAGGGGTTGAGTGTTGCGAGGTTGGGTACCACGTGCAGCGGGCCCGATCCTAGCAGCGTTCCGGGGCAGCCCATGCTGCTCAGCAGCAACCGTGCTCCCCGTGTTGTTCGCCGCCGGCCAGGGCTGCGGCGCCGGTGGTCTCGCCACGCAGGCTCGCGGCATGGTGTTCGGCGATCACGCGCGCGACGCAGGCCGTGACACGCTTGCCCATCGGGATGTGCAGGAATTCGTTGGGTCCGTGCGCGTTGGAATGCGGGCCGAGCACGCCGGTGATCATGAACTGCGCCGCCGGGAATTTTTCCCCGAGCATGCCCATGAACGGGATCGTGCCGCCTTCGCCCATGTAGATCGCCGGCTTGCCGAAGAATTCGTTGCTGGCGGTGTCGATGGCGCGCTCCAGCCACGGTGCGCTCGCGGGTGCGTTCCAGCCGCTGCTGGCCTTCTCCAGGTCCAGCGTCACCTGCGCGCCGTTGGGCGGATCGCGCTCCAGCACGTCCTTGAGCGTGTCGCCGGCGCGCTTGCCGTCCAGCGTCGGCGGCAAGCGCAGCGACAGCTTCACCGCCGTGTACGGACGCAGCACGTTGCCGGCCGACGCCAGCGGCGGGATGCCGTCGACGCCCGTGATCGACAGCGCCGGGCGCCAGGTGCGGTTGAGCACCAGTTCGGAGAGGTCGTGGCGGTCGTCGAACATCGGCGTCATGCCGGGCAGCAGCGGGAACTTGTCGTACACCTCTTCGCCCAGGACCTCGGCGACCTTGCCCGCCTGTGCGAGGCGGTCCGCCGGCACGTCGACATGCAGGCTGTCGATGAGGATGCGACCCGAGCCCGAGTCCTCGATGCGCGAGAGGAGCTGGCGCAGCAGGCGGAAGCTCGATGGCACGATTCCGGACGCATCGCCGGAATGGACGCCTTCCTCGAGCACCTTGACGGTCAGGTTGCCGCCGGCGAGGCCGCGCAGCGACGTCGTGCACCACAGCTGTTCGTAGTTGCCGCAACCCGAATCCAGGCAGACGACGAGCGAGGGCTTGCCGATGCGATCGGCAAGGTGGTCGACGTAGGCGGGCAGGTCGCCGCTGCCGGATTCCTCGCAGGCCTCGATCAGCACCACGCAGCGCGCATGCGCCGCGCCCTGCTGCTGCAACGCCTGGATCGCCGCCAGCGAACCGAAGATCGCGTAGCCATCATCGGCGCCGCCGCGGCCGTAGAGACGATCGCCGCGGATGACCGGCTCCCACGGACCCAGGCCTTCGTCCCAGCCCGTCATCTCGGGCTGCTTGTCGAGGTGCCCGTAGAGCAGCACGCAGTCGTCGCCGGCGCGATCGTCGGTGGCCGGGATGTCGATGAAGATCAGCGGCGTGCGGTTGTCCAGGCGCACGACCTCGACGGTCATGCCAGGCACGTCCTGCGCCCTGGCCCAGTCGTGCATCAGCGCGACGGCCGCGTCCATGAAGCCGTGGCTGGCCCACTCGGCGTCGAACATCGGCGACTTGTTCGGAATGCGGATGTATTCGACCAGTTGCGGGACGATGTCCTCATCCCATTTGGTCGAGACGAACTGCACGAGGGCGTCCGCCTGCAGGGCAGTGGTTGGCGCGGCGATCGGGGCGCCTTGGGGTGGCTGCGCTTTGCTGGCTTCCATGGACGGACCTGCGTTGAAAGACCCGCATTCTACCGTCCGGCCCGGCATCGACCCGGTGTAGGACTTTTCCGATAGGCCGCCGCGGTTTTCACCGGCTTCGCGATGGGCGGCCCGGCGATAGGGTGGGCGCATGGCGTCGCGGAGACTGTCCCCACCGGCAGACACCCGCCGGCAGAACGGACTCTCCACCTACCGAAAGGAACCGAAATGAAATCCGCATTCACCGCCAAGGCCTCGCTCTTCGCCACGACGCTCGCCCTCTCGCTGCTGCTGGCCACCGGTGCCCAGGCTGCCGACAAGGCGCCGATGCACGGCGTCGACAAGGTCAACCTCAACACCGCCGATGCCGCGACGATCGATCGCGTGCTGCTCAACATCGGCGCCGCCAAGGCGGAGGCGATCGTCGCCTATCGCAAGGAACACGGCAGCTTCAAGAGCGCCGAGCAGCTGGCGCTGGTCAAGGGCATCGGCCTGAAGACGGTCGAGAAGAACCGCGATCGCATCGTCCTCGGCGGCAGCGGCGTGCCGGCGCGACCGGCCACCGCGCCGGTGGCGCGCCGCTGAGCTGACGCAGGGGAAGACTGTCGCGGGCCGCACCCGTTGCGACCCGCCGTCAGGGGAGGTGCCGATGGAGCCGGCAGGGACGCCGGGACAAGGACGTGTGCCGCCCGCCCGTGCAGGACGCACCGGCGGGCGGCTCTTTCTTGAGGTCCGCCGCATGCGGCCTTCGCCGCGCGCGTCCTACACTGCATGCCATGGAACCGATCAGCGACCGCTCACGCGTGCTGCCCGCGCACCTCTACCGGCGCGAGCGCTGGAAGAACGAGCGCGGCTGGACGCGTGAGATCGCGCGCTCGCCCGCGCAGGGCGAATGGAACTGGCGCCTGTCGATCGCCGAGATCGAGGAAGACGCTCCGTTCTCGCGCTTCGACGGCATCGAGCGCGAACTCGTGCTGCTGTCGGGCAACGGCCTGCGCCTGCGCTTCGACGATGGTGCTGTCGATGAACTGTTGCCGCCGCATGATCGCGTCCGCTTCGCCGGCGAGCGCGGCGTGCAGGGGGAGCTGATCGACGGCCCCACCCAGGACTTCAACCTGATGTGGCGGCGCGATGCCATCGACGCGCAGCTGTGGCATCGGCCGCTGGTGGGGCCGATGGTGATGTTCGTCGAGCCTGGCAGCGTCTGGGCGGTGCACCTGTTCGCCGGGCAGGCGCGTTTCGCCGATGCCTCCGGGCTGCCCGCGCTTGCGACGGCCGATACCGCATTGCTGGTGGCACCGGGCGCGGCGCGCGAACGCTTCGTGCTCGATGGCGGCGGTGAAGTGCTGCTCGTGCGCCTACAGCAGCGCGGGTAACAGGACCGCGGCAGTGACCGCGCTGCCCAGGCCGAACACGCTCAGGGCCCATTGCCTGGCGCTGCGTCCGCGCGCCCACATCCAGAGGCCCGACAGCCCGAGCAGCAACATCCCGATCGCGAAGCTGTCGGCGAGCAGGATCCATGCCCATCCGCCACCGACGCCCTTGTGCAGCCGCGCGAGGACGGCGAGCGGACTCTGCCGGGTCTGCTTCACCTGCACGCTCGCATCTCCGGGCCTGTACTCCAGCGACCATGACGCGCGCGCGCCGCCGCCCGACAGCGTCCACTTGCCGGGCTGCGTTTTGTCCGCGGCCGGTGCCTTGCGGATCACCTGCGCATCGAATCCATGGACCTGGCGCAGCCATAGCGACAACGCCTCCGGGGACGTGCGCGCCGTGCCCGGCACCGCCAGCAGGCTGCGTCCCGCTTCGACGCTGTCGCCCTGCGGCCACGGGTTCGTTCCGAAACGGTGGTTCATCACCAGCCCCGTGAAGCCGTACAGCACTGCCGCCAGCGCACCCCATGCGCCAATCCACAGATGCAGCTGGCGGATCCAGCGATGCGCGCGCCCGCGTGTGCCGATGCCGAGCGTGTTTCGACCCGGCGCGCTCATCGGATGAACCAGCGCCAGGTCATCGACACGGTGCGTGGCGCACCCGGCATGATCTGGTCGGTGGTATGCGCGGTTTCGTACCAGCGGATGCCGCCGAGGTTGCGCACGTTCAAGGCCAGTTCGTGTGCGCCGTTGCGCCAGCGCAGCAGCGCGTCGGTGCGCACGTAGCCAGGCAGGCGCACCAGGTTGTCATTGGCGCTGTAGCGGTCGCCGACGGCGAAGACGCCCAGGCCCATGTCGAAGCCGTGGCCCAGCGCATAGGTTCCCCACAGCGATGCGCTGTCCTTCGGGACGTTGGACGGACGATTGCCCTGCAGTGCGACGCCGTTCTGCGCGTCGTTGGAGCGGACGATCGACGCATCCAGCCGCGTGTATCCAAGACGCAGGTCCAGGCGCTCGCCGATGCGCCCGCCCAGCTCGAATTCCGCACCGCGGCTGCGCTGCTGCCCCACCTGGATCAGCGTGCCGGGATTGGCGGGATCGCCCGTGCGCAGCCCGTCGCGCGTCTGCGTGAACAATGCGGCTGCTGCGGTCAGGCCACCATCGAGCCATTCGCCTTTCCATCCGAGCTCATGCAGCACCGCCGTTTCAGGTGCGAGGTCGCTGGTATTGGCTGCCAGCGAGAAACCGTCGCCGGAGGTCTGGAACGACCGGCTCCACGCGCCGTAGAGGCTGTGTTGCGCGTTCGGCTGGAAGACCACGCCCGCGCGCGGACTGAAGGTCATGTCGGTGCGATCCAGGCGCGCATCCGCCAGGTGGTCGCGCATGTCCTGCACGAAGCGGTCCCAGCGCCCACCCACCAGCGCTTTCCAGTGCGCGCCCAGCGAAAGCTGGTCCTGGACATAGAGGCCGGTACTGCTGCCGGTGAAACCGCGATCGGTCGACAGCGCGCCTGGCGTGCTGCCGGCGCGCGGATCCGGATCCACCAGGTCCACGGATGCCGCCGTTCCGCGCCATTGCACGGTGTCGCGCTGCTGCCGGCCGCCTTCGATCCCGAACAGCAGCGCGTGGCGCAGGACGCCATCGCCGATGTCGCCGGACAGTTCGAACTGGCCGAAGCCATCGCGTGTGCCGGTGCGCGCGTTGTACTGGCCGCGATCGACCCGCAGGCCGTCGGCGCTCACGTCGGTGGCATACGTGTTGTAGAAATTGCCATCGACGCGGTGACCGACGAGCGCGGCGCTGAGCTTCCAGCGGTCGCCCAACGGAGCGCGCCACGACAGCCGCGCTTCGGCCGCGTCGTTGTCCAGGTGGTCGCGCGCGGGATCGCCGTAATACGTGCCGATGTCGACATCGGCCGGACGGCCGTCGACGCCCGGGAGGCCGCGGTCGGGCGTGCGGCGGTCGCGCAGGAACTCGGTCTGCAACACCAGCGTGCCCGCGCCAAGACGCCAGGCGGCGGAAGGCGCCAGCAGCTGGCGCTGAACCTGCACGTCGTCGCGGAAGCTGTCGGCGTGCTCCGCGGCGGCGTTGAGCCGCCATGCGAAGTCATCGCCGGCGCGCGCACCCAGGTCCACCGTGGCGCGCACGTCTCCATCGGAACCGGCACCGAGCGAGAACGTGCTGAACGCCTCGCCGAACCGCGGCTGCTTGCTGATGCGATTGACCAGGCCGCCGCCGGAGCCGCGCCCGTAGAGGACGCTCGCCGGTCCGCGCAGCACTTCGATCCGCTCGATATCGGCCAGGTCCCGGTAGTAGGGCGTGTCGTCGCGGAAGCCGTCGAGGTACTGGTCGTACAGTGCGCTGAAGCCGCGGATGTTGACCTGGTCGCGACGGCCTTCGCCCAGCGTCGCCGACACGCCCGGTACGGTCTCCAATGCTTCGTTGAGGCTGCGAACGTCGCGCGCTTCGAACTCGTCGCTGGTGACCGCGGAGACCGACTGCGGGATGTCCTTGAGCGGCGTCGACGTGCGCGTGGCCGTGCTGGCCTGCGGTGCCCGGACGCCTTGTACCTCGATCGTGTCCAGCACGCGGGCATCGGCACTTTCCGGCGCCGCGGCATGGGCGGGCAGGCTCAAGCCAACCAGCAGGGCCAGCGCCAAGGGCCTGGGGCGGAGTTGCGGATACATGTGGATCCCGGAACGGCGCGGCGACTGCCGCTTCGGGATCGGATGTTAATGAGAAGTATTCTCAATAACAAGCATCAGTCGCGGTCGTCGCGCGTCCACACCACGCCGTCCTCGACCTTGACCGGGAATTTCACCACTGGTGCATAGGCGGGAGGATTGAGCGCGCGTCCGTCGCGCACGTCGAACTTCGATCCGTGCAGGACGCACTCGATCGTCGCCTCGTCGGCGTCGAACGGGCCGGCGGACAATTCGAAATCCTCGTGGCTGCAGCGATCCTCGAGCGCATAGAAGTCGCCGTCGTAATTGAGCACGAGGATGGCCGTGTCGCCGTCCCAGGCGACCTTCGATTCGCCCGGCAACAGTTCCGCCGTCGTGCAGACGCGTACCCAACCGTTCATCGCCCGGGCCTCACAGGAGTTTTTCCAGGACCTCGAAGCGCAGGTCATCGCGCCGGGGCAGGCCGAAGCGGGCATCGCCGTACGGGAATGGCTTGAAAATGCCGGTGCGCCGGTAGCCGCGACGTTCGTAGAACGCGATGAGCTCGTCGCGCACGTCGATCACCGTCATGCGCATCGACGGCAACGTCCAGTCGTCGCGCACGATGCGTTCGGCTTCGGCCAGCACCTGCTTGCCGATGCCGCCGCCCTGGCGGCCGGGATCGACCGAGAACATGCCGAAATATCCCGCGCCGTCCTCTTCGGCGACATGGGCGCACGCGAGCAGCACGCCATCGCGCTCGGCGAGCACGATGCGGCTGCGAGGACGCTGCAGGCACGCGGCGACATCGTCCGCGCCGGTGCGGCGCCCATCGAGCAGGTCGGCTTCGGTCGTCCACCCCTGTCGACTCACGTCGCCGCGATACGCCGATTCGACCAGCGCCACGATCGCGTCGACATCGCCGCTGTCCGCTTTGCGGAACGTCAGCGGCGTGGTCATGCGAACCGGTAGGCCAGGTAGCGCAGCCACGGCCACAGCATCGTCGCCAGGACCAGGAACACCAGCGGCAACGCGACCCACAACACGACCTTCATGGCCTTGCCGGCGCGGCGCTGGATGGCTTCGGCGCGTTCGTTGATGTGCTCGACGCGGCCCATCTGGGATTCGTAGCGTTCGACCTGCTTTTTCTGCAAGGCGAGCGCCTCGCCCTGCCGCTCGACCTGCAGGCGCTGCTGGTCGCGGATCTCGCGCAGCAGGGCCGCGATTTCTTCCGACATCGTGGTGCTCCCCTTGGGACCGACGGAAGTCTAGCCGAGCAGCCGCCGTACCTTGGCCAGCGCGGCGATGAACATGTCGATCTCGGCGTGGGTGTTGTAGAAGGCGACCGACGCGCGGCAGGTCGCCGGCACGCCGAAGAACTGCATCAGCGGGTGTGCGCAGTGATGGCCGGAACGCACCGCCACGCCTTCCAGGTCCAGCAGCGTGGCGATGTCATGGGCATGCGCGCCTTCGACCAGGAAGCTCACCACGGCCGCCTTGTCCGCTGCCGTTCCGATGATGCGAACGCCTTCGACCTTGTGCATTTCTTCGGTCAGGTGCGACAGCAGCGACTGCTCGCGCGCGGCGATGTGGGCCATCCCGATCGCATCGAGGTAGTCGACGGCACGGCCGAGCCCGATCTGCCCGGCGATGTTGGGCGTACCGGCCTCGAAGCGATGCGGAGGATCGTTGAACACGGTGCCCTCGAAACGCACCTGCTTGATCATCTCGCCGCCGCCGAGGAAGGGCGGCATCGCCGCCAGGTGTTCGCGACGCCCCCACAGCGCGCCGGTGCCGGTCGGCCCGCACATCTTGTGGCCGGTGAACGCGTAGAAATCGCAGCCGATCGCCGCGATGTCGACCGGCATGTGCGGCACTGCCTGCGAGCCGTCGACCACGGTGACGATGCCGCGGCGGCGCGCTTCGCGGCAGATGTCGCGCACCGGATTGACGGTGCCCAGCACGTTGGACACGTGCGCGACGCCGAGCAGCTTCACCTCTGGCGTCATCTTCCGGTGGAGCGCGTCCAGGTCGAGAGTGCCGTCGGGCGTGATGTCCGCGACCTCGATGCGCGCGCCGGCGCGCTCGGCGACCAGCTGCCACGGCACGATGTTGGCGTGGTGCTCCATGCGCGTCAGGAGGATCACGTCGCCAGGCGCCAGGCGCGGCAGTGCCCAGGAATACGCGACGAGGTTGATCGCGAAGGTCGTGCCGCTGGTGAGCACCAGCTCGTCCGCACGCACGTTGAGGTGGCGGGCGAGCTTTCCGCGTGCGGCTTCGTAGGCTTCGGTCGCTTCGCTGCCCAGCGCGTGGACCGCGCGGCTGACGTTGGCGTTGTGGTGGCGATAGAAGTCATCGACCGCTTCGATCACCGCCGACGGTTTCTGTCCGGTGTTCGCCGAGTCGAGGTAGACCAGCGGCTTGCCGTGCACCTCGCGCGTGAGCACCGGGAAATCGCCGCGGATGCGGGCCCAGTCGACAGCCGGCGATTGGAGTGGCGCGTTCATGCCGATTCCAGTCGGGCGAGTGCGCGGTCGAGCCTCGAATCGAGGCTGTCGCGCAAGCGCGGATCGAATCCGGCGACGACTTCGCGGCAGAACGCGCCGGTCAGCAGCCGGCGTGCCTGGGCTTCGGGCAACCCGCGCGAACGCAGGTAGAACATTGCGGTCGGGTCGAGCTGGCCGACGGTCGCGCCGTGCGCGGCCTTGACCTCGTCGGCATGGATCTCGAGCACGGGCTGGGTGTCGATCTCCGCGCCTTCGTCCAGCAGCAGGTTCTTGTTCGAAAGCATGGCGTCGGAGCCGTCGGCGCCCGGATGGATGACGATGCCGCCATGGAACACGCAGCGCGCCCGGCCCGCGGCAAGCCCGCGCCAGAGCAGGTCGCAGCGGGTGTCGCGGGCGATGTGTTCCAGGCCAAGCCGTGTCTCGACATGGCGGCGGCCGCTGCCCAGCAGGACGCCATTGGCGGACAGGCGCGCGCGATCGCCTTCCAGCCGGGCGTTGAGTTCATGTCTGGAAAGGCCGCCGCCGAGTTCGAGGTCGACCCGTTGGTAGTCCGCGTCACGCGCGAGCACTGCATCTGTACGATTCATGAGGGTCGCGCGCGCCGACTCGTCCTGGATACGTGCGTGCAACAGCCTGGCGCCGATGCCCAGGTGCACGTGCGTCAATGCGTTGGCCAGGTGCGCGTGCTCGCCGGACGCAAGGTGGTGTTCCAGCACGATCGCGCTGGCGCCGGCGCGCAGCTCGACGAGGTGCCGCGCGTGCCAGGCCAGGTCGCCGTCGGCCGGTGCGCCGATGAATACAAGATGGATCGGAGTCGCGGCCTGCACGCCCGCATCGATACGCAGCACCGCGCCTTCATCGGCGAGGGCGGCGTTGAGCCGGGCGAAGGGTTCATCCGCCCGCTCGAAACGGCGTTGCAGGAAAATCCCATCGCGCGCATCGCCATCGCGCAGCACCTGCGACAGCGGCGCCAGCGAAACGCCGGGCGGGAGTTCGGCATCCGAATGCATCGCATCGAAGCGGCCGTTGACGAACACCAGGCGTGGCGCCGGAATCACGTTGACCAGCGCTGCGTCGATCGTGGCCGGCAGGGCGGGCGACGATCCGAATTCGCGTCGTTCGAGCGCGCGCAGCGGCGTGTACTTCCAGCGTTCGCTGCGCGCGCCGGGCAACCCGTCGCGCAACGCATCGTCCAGCGCCGCGCGACGCGTGGCGTCGCCGTCGAAGGCAAGCGCAAGCGAGTCGAGCAGCGCGGCCATCAGGCGGCGGCCTCCGGCGCGATGCGCTCGCGGATCCAGGCATAGCCGTGCTGCTCGAGTTCCAATGCCAGTTCCGGGCCACCCGACTCGACGATGCGGCCGTCGGCCAGCACGTGCACGACATCCGGGCGGATGTAATCCAGCAGGCGCTGGTAATGGGTGATCACCAGGAACGCGCGCTCGGGTGAACGCAACGCGTTGACGCCGTCGGCGACGTTCTTGAGCGCATCGATGTCGAGGCCCGAGTCGGTTTCGTCGAGGATCGCCAGCTTCGGTTCGAGCACGGCGAGCTGGAAGATCTCGTTGCGTTTCTTTTCGCCGCCGCTGAAGCCCTCGTTGACGCCACGTTGCAGCAGGCGGTCGTCCAGGTGAAGCACCGCGAGTTTCTCGCGCACCAGCTTGAGGAACTGCATCGAATCCAGTTCCGCTTCGCCGCGCGCCCTGCGCTGGGCGTTGAGCGCGGATCGCAGGAAGTAGGTGTTGTTCACGCCGGGGATCTCGACCGGATACTGGAAGGCGAGGAACACGCCGGCCGCCGCGCGTTCCTCCGGGTCCAGCGCGAGCAGGTCGCGGCCGCCGAAATGCACCGAACCTTCGGTCACGGCATAGCCATCGCGTCCGGCGATGATGTTGCCCAGCGTCGACTTGCCGGCGCCGTTGGGCCCCATGATCGCGTGCACTTCGCCCGGGCGTACCTCGAGCGACAGGCCCTTGAGGATGTCGCGCCCGGCGATGCTGGCGTGGAGGTTTTCGATCTTCAGCATTTCGTTTTCCGTAGGGCGGGTGTCGACCCGCCGGTTCTCTTGGCTTTGCAGCGGGTCAGGACCGGCCCGGCATCAGCCGACTGCGCCTTCCAGGCTCACTTCCAGCAGCTTCTTCGCCTCCACCGCGAACTCCATCGGCAGTTCGCGGAACACCTGCTTGCAGAAGCCATCGACGATCAGCGACACCGCGTCTTCTTCCGCGATGCCGCGCGAGCGGCAATAGAACAGCTGGTCGTCGGAGATCTTCGAGGTGGTGGCTTCGTGTTCGACCGTCGCCGAGGGATGCTTGACCTCGATGTACGGGAAGGTGTGCGCGCCGCATTGCTTGCCGATCAGCAGCGAGTCGCACTGGGTGTGGTTGCGCGCGCCTTCCGCGCTGCGCTCGACCTTGACCAGGCCGCGATAGGAGTTCTGGCCGCGTCCGGCGCTGATGCCCTTGCTGACGATCTTCGACTTGGTGCGCTTGCCGACGTGGATCATCTTGGTGCCGGTGTCGGCCTGCTGGCGGTGGTGCGTGAGCGCGACCGAATGGAACTCGCCGACCGAGTCGTCGCCCAGCAGCACGCAACTGGGATATTTCCAGGTGATCGCGGAGCCGGTCTCGACCTGCGTCCAGCTCACCTTGCTGCGCGCGCCGCGGCATTCGGCGCGCTTCGTGACGAAGTTGTAGATGCCGCCGCGGCCTTCCTCGTCGCCGGGATACCAGTTCTGCACCGTCGAGTACTTGATCTCCGCGTCTTCCAGCGCGACCAGTTCGACGACGGCCGCGTGCAGCTGGTTTTCGTCGCGCATCGGCGCGGTGCAGCCTTCGAGGTAGGACACGTAGGCCTTGTCCTCGGCGATGATCAGCGTGCGCTCGAACTGCCCGGTGTGGCCGGCATTGATGCGGAAGTAGGTGCTCAGCTCCATCGGGCAGCGCACGCCCTTTGGAATGAACACGAAGCTGCCGTCGGAAAAAACTGCCGAGTTCAACGCGGCGAAATAGTTGTCGCCGGTCGGGACGACGCTGCCAAGGTATTGCCGCACGAGTTGCGGATGCTCGCGGATCGCTTCGGACATCGAACAGAAGATGATGCCTTTCTCGGCCAGTTCCTTGCGGAAGGTGGTGCCGACGGACACCGAGTCGAACACCGCATCCACCGCCACGCCCGCGAGCCTGGCGCGTTCGTGCAGCGGCACGCCCAGCTTTTCGTAGGTGTCGAGCAGTTCCTGCGGCACTTCATCGAGCGACGCGTATTTGGCCTTGGGCGCGCTGTAGTAGCTCAGCGCCTGGAAGTCGATCGGCGCGATGTTGAGTTTGGCCCAGTGGGGCACCGGCATCGTCAGCCAGTGGCGGTAGGCCGACAACCGCCATTGCGTCATCCATTCCGGCTCGTCCTTCTTCGCCGACAGTGCGCGGATGATGTCTTCGTCCAGCCCCGGTGGCAGCGAGTCGGATTCGATGTCGGTGACGAAGCCGGCGTCGTAGCGACGGCCGAGCTGTTCGATGATGTCGGCGTTGCCGCTCACGGTGGTTTCGATGCCCATGTCCGCGCCTCAGGCCGTGGCCAACGTGGCGGGAATGGCTTTGCGCGGATGCCGCGGCGGTGGCGCCAGCATCTGCGCCAGAGTCACGCCGCGCAGCGCGTCGGCGACGACGTCGTTGATCCGTCGCCAGTTGGCGCGCACGCCGCAGGAATGCTCGATGCCGCAATTGCCGGCATGCAGGCTGCACTCGGTCATGCCGAGCGGTCCCTCCATCGCCTCGACGATCTCCACCAGCGAGATGTCGGCCGCGTCGCGCGCCAGCCTGTAGCCGCCGTTGCTGCCGCGGAAAGCGGCGACCAGGCCGGCCTGCGACAGCGGCTTGAGCAGCTTGGCCACGGTGGGGACTTCGAGACCGGCCTGCTCGGCGAGCTCGGCAGCGCTGAGCACGTCGCCGGGCCGCGCGGCGAGCACGGTCAGGACGACGGTGGCGTAGTCGGTGAGCTTGGTGACGCGCAGCATGAGCGGGGCCCGGAAAGCGTACCGAAATTGTACGGTTTCCAGGCCCCGGGGCCAAGCACGGGAGGGACGGCGTCAGCCGGCGGGTGGTTTTGCGGCCGCTTCAGGCGGCAGCACCCATTGCACGTACGGCGGCTGCGGCTGCGAACCGGGCGGCAGGTAGGCCGGCGCAGGCTGGCCGGCGGCGCCGAGCGAACGCACGAAGCGGTACAGCGCGCGGCGATCGTTCTCGTCCATCGTGCGCACCGCGAAGTCCGGCATCGGCGGCCGCGTGTGCAGGGACGCGCTGTAGCCGAGCCACGCGGCCTCGTCCATTTCCTGCAGTTTCAAGCGCAGGTTGGCGGGATAGGTCGTGCCCCAGGGGCCGCTCCAGCCCAGCGGCGAGCCGGTCAGCCATTGCGCCTTGGGCACGGCGCCGCCGGTTTCGGCATAACCGGGCGTGTGGCAATCGTTGCAGCCGGCGATGCGGACGAGGTACTCGCCACGTGCAAGCAGTTGCGCGTCGTCCATCGCCGCGGAGGTCGCGACAGGTTCGGCACTGGCGGATTCGACGGTACGGCTGCATCCGGTCGCGGCGATGGCCAAGAGAATGCAGGGCAGGGCGAGGCGGGCGTTCATGACGGCGTGAAGCTCGAGTGGAGACATGCGCTTTTACGCAAGTCCGCGCCGGGACCGGACAAGGCATGGCCGCGGACGGCTCCGCCGGGCGACAATGCCGATCCCCGAACGGAACCTACGCATGGCCCGCAAGATCGTCGCCCGCAAATCCGCCATCCATGGCAACGGCGTGTTCGCGCTGGCGCCCATCGCGAAGGGCGAGCGCATCATCGAATACAAGGGCGAACGCCGCACGCACGAAGACGTCGATGCGGGCGACACCGGAGCGGCCGACAGCGGCCACACGTTCCTGTTCACGCTGGACGACAACTGGGTGATCGACGCCAATTTCGGCGGCAACAGCGCGCGCTGGATCAACTACAGCTGCGATCCGAACTGCGAAGCGGTGCTCGACGAGAATGAGGAGGACCCGAAGAAGTCGCGGGTCTTCATCGAAGCCATGCGCGCGATCAAGCCCGGCGAGGAGCTGACCTACGACTACGGCATCACCCTGGACGAACCGCACACGCCGCGGCTGAAGAAGATCTGGGCCTGCCGTTGCGGTTCGAAGAACTGCACGGGCACGATGCTCAAGCCGAAGCGTCGACGCGCCTGAGGGCGATGGCGCGGCCTTGGGGCCGCGCGACGTCATCGGCGGATGCGCGATCGCGCCCCGGGGTTGCCATGACTTTCGCCAGTCGGCCCGGCGGTGGCGGCCCACTACGCTGCGCGCATTGCCCGGAGTCCCTCGAATGCGCGGCCGCCTTTTCCTGATCGCGATCCTGTGCGTGCTGGCCTGTCCCGCCTGGGCTGCCGGTGCCGTCGTGGTCGACGGTCATATCGATCCTGCCGAATGGGCCGGCGCACGGCACATCAGCGATTTCCGGTTGACGCAGCCGCTGTCGCGCGCGCCGTCGCCGTATCCCACCGAAGCCTGGATCCTGGCCACGCCGGAGGGCCTTGCGGTCGCGTTCCACAACACCCAGCCGGCGAGCGTCCCGCGCACCCGCCAGGTCACCTCGCGCGATGCCGGCGGACCCTACGACCGCGTCAATCTCTACGTCGACTTCGATGGCGCCGGCCGGGTCGGCTACAACTTCATGGTGATGCTCTCGGACAGCATCCAGGACGAGACGATCACCAACGAAAACCAGTTCAGCACCGACTGGGACGGCGTCTGGCAGCACGCCGTGTCCGAGGATGCCGATAGCTGGTCGGTGGAGATGCTGGTCCCCTGGTCGGTTGCGCCGATGAAGGACGGCCACGACGGCAAGCGCACGATCGGCGTGCAGCTCGATCGCGTGGTCGGTGCAACCGGCGAACGCGTGGGCTGGCCGGCGATCTTCGGCGGCGAATCGCGCTTCCTCAGTGCGTTCACCAAGATGGACATCCCGGCGTACAGCCAGTCGCTGCTCGCGGTCACGCCTTACATGTCGGGCCTGTACGACAACGTTCGCGCAAAGACCAACGTGGACAGCGGCGTCGACGTGTTCTGGAAGCCGAACGGGACGTTCCAGCTGACCGCGACCCTCAATCCCGATTTCGGCCAGGTCGAAAGCGACCAGCTGGTGGTGAATTTCGGCGCGATCGAAACCTTCTTCAGCGACAAGCGGCCGTTCTTCACCGAGAACCAGGCGTTCTTCACCGTGCCCTTCGGTTCGCGCAACACCGCCGACCAGTTGATCTACACCCGGAGGATCGGCGCGGCCGCCGACGACGGCAGCGGCGCCGGTGACGTCAGCGCGGCGATCAAGTTCAACGGCAGTGCCGGCGGTTTCAACTATGGCGCGTTCGCCGCGAGCGAAGCCGATCCGGCCGGACGCGACTTCTACGCCGGCCGCGTGACCCGGGAATTCGGCGACCAGGGTTTCGGCATCATGCTCACGCAGGTGGATCGGCCGTTCTTCGATCGCCAGGCCAACGTGTTCTCGGTCGACCACCACTGGAATCCGACCCGGAATTTCAGCATCAACTCCGCCGTCGTGCAGTCCAGCATTGACCAGGGCGGCACGACCACCAACGACACCGGTGCCCAGACCCGCATCGATTACGACGCCGGTGGCGGCTGGCGCCACCAGTTGTACCTGCTGCACCTGGGCAAGGACCTGGAGCTCAACGATTTCGGGTTCCTCGAGCGCAACAACTACAACTACATGCGCTATGGCCTGTCGCACCGGATCACCGACCTGCCGAAGGAGTCGCGCTTCGCCGCGCACGACTGGCAGTACGTGGCGGCCATGGATTACAACGACGAGGGCCTGCCACT
>Ga0207657_10003565_pt1 | contig 16608 bp, 14 predicted proteins | sample KBSC33metaG_FD_184316 | JGI IMG/M metagenome (GOLD analysis project Ga0207657, IMG submission 184316) | Corn rhizosphere microbial communities from Kellogg Biological Station, Michigan, USA - KBS C3-3 metaG (SPAdes) (version 2) | ecosystem: Host-associated > Plants > Roots > Rhizosphere > Soil ... | reverse complement strand
TCGTCGTCGAGTACGAGGTCGATGTAGGGCCGGGGATCCTCCACGTCGGCGAAGTCTCGCACCTCGCGCGCCCACTTCGATCCCGCGGCCGGCGGGACGTACGTGCTGACGAAGTCGTGCGCCGCCTGCCAGTGGCTGAGCTTGGAGCGGTCGATGCCCGCGCGGTAGAGCTCCTCGACCGCGGCGCGCAGCGCGACGACGCCGTCGGCCACGCGCTCCCACTCGACGGTCAGCTGGTTGTCGGTCCAGTGCACGAGGCCGTGCTTGTGCAGGTAGGCGAACAGCAGCTGGCCGCCGAGGCCGTCGTAGTTGCGCACCCGGTCGCCGGTGATCGGGAAGCGGAACAGCCGGTCGAAGAGGATCGCGTACTGGACGTGGCGCGCGAAGGCGAAGCCACCCTTCTCGAGCTCGACCGCCTCGCAGAACGCCGTGAGGTCGCAGCGCAGCTCCTCGAGCGAGTACATCCAGTACGGCATCCGCTGGCGGATCATGAACGGGTCGAACGGCAGGTCGCCGTGGCTGTGGGCGCGGTCGTGGACGAGGTCCCAGAGGATGAACGCGTCGCGCGACAGCGGCGCGCTCGACAGCAGCGCGGCCGCGTCGGGCGGCAGGTTCAGGCGCAGCAGGCCGGCCGCCTGCGTGCTCACGCGGCGGAAGCGCTCGGCCTCGCGGTCGCAGAAGATCGCGCCGAAGTGGTTGGCCGGGGCACCGTCGATCGAGACGGTCTCGGGGAACAGCACGGCGGACTCCGAGTCGTAGCCGTCGGTGTGGTCGACGAACTCGACCGGCACGAACTTCGGGTTGTCGAACTTCGCGGCCTCCAGCTCGGCGACCCAGTCCGGCCACGGCACGCGGACGATCAGCGCCTCGAAGCGGGTGTCGCGGCTGCCGGAGTTCTGCAGGTACATCGGGAAGACCACGAGGTGCTCGATGCCGTCGGTGCGCTGGAGGTCCGGGCGGAATGCGTCGAGCGAGCGGGCGAAGTCGGGCTTGCCGTAGTCCCACGCGCGCAGGTCCTCGACGACCGCCGCCAGGTACTCCGCGTCGTGGGCGAAGCGCGGCGCGAGCGCCTCGATCGAGGTCATCATCGCCTCGACGTGCGGCGCGGCGTCGGCGCCCGCCGACCCGTCCGGCGCCTGCAGCCCGCGCAGCGCGTTCGTGTGCTGCTTGAGCGCGAGCCAGTTCGGATCGCTCGCCACGTCGCTGGGCGCCTCGAGCGAGCCGCCCGCGAGCTTCGCGCCGGCGGCCCACCACACGAGGTTGCGCCACAGGTCGGCGTGGTCGAGGTCGCCGATGCAGTCGTCGCCGAAGAGGTCGGAGTCCGCGGCGACGACGACCCGGCCGGCGCCGTGCTCGCAGACGGCGAGCAGCGGCGCGCCCGGCGTCGACGCCGTCGGCGACGTGCGGGCGAGCACGCGCGCGCCCGGCCCGGGCGTCAACGTGCCGCCGCGGTAGAAGCAGACGTCCTCGACGCGGGCGAGCAGGTCGACCTCCGTGCGCGCGCCGACGAGCTCGGCGAGCACCCAGCTCGGCGCCTGGTGGTGGTGGTCGTAGTCGTGGACCACCGCGTTGTCGATCGCGATGCCGAAGCGCGCGACCAGCTCGGCCAGGTTGGTGCCGTACTTCTCCTGCTCCTCCTCGGCCAGCACGACCAGCCCGCCGCCGGCGGTCACGAACGCCTCGATCGCGTCGAGCTCCTCGGCTGTGAAGACCGGCGAGCCGCCGGGGACGACGCGCTCCCACTTCGGCTCGGACGGGTGGGCGACGACGAGCACCGCCGCGTGGTCGAGCGCCGCATCAGTCGTGACGTCGAAATCGTGGGCGCGCAGGATCTCCGCGGCGGTCGCGTAGGACGAGTCCGCCGGATGCGACGGGTTGATCTCGGCCGCGACCTCGGGCCGGATCGTCCACGCGTTCGAGTGGGCTTCGTCGAAGAGGATCGTGGCTCGCGCGCGCATGCTGAACATTGTGAACCACGATCGGGACCGATTTCCGGCGCGTATCTGCAAGAATCCGCCGTGTGGACGAGATTGACCGCAAGATCCTTGCGCTGCTGGTCGAAGACGGCCGCCGCACCTACGACGACGTCGGGACGCGGGTGTCGCTCTCGGCGCCGGCGGTCAAGCGGCGCGTCGACCGGCTGCGCCGCGACGGCGTGCTGCGGCGCTTCACGGCGGTCGTCGACCACGCGGCGCTCGGCGCAACGACCGAGGCGCTCGTCGAGCTGTTCTTCGCTCCGGGCACGCTGCTCGACGGCGTGGCCGAGGTGCTCGAGCGCCATCCCGAGGTCGTCGAGGCCTGGAGCGTGACCGGCGAGGCCGACGCGATCGCGCGCGTGCGCACGCGCGACAACGGCGACCTCGAGCGGCTGATCATGGAGCTCCAGCGCGACGGCCTCGTCGTGCGCACGGCCTCGCAGGTGGTGCTGTCCCAGCTCGTGACCAGGCCCGCGGCATGACCGGCCTTGCGGCCCTGGCCGCCGAGCACGCGGCCGCCGGGGAGCACGAGCGCCGGCTCGCCCAGCCGGTCGTCGACGCGATGGCCGACGCCGGCGTGTTCCGCCTGCTCGTCCCCGAGTCGGTCGGCGGCCTCGAGGTCCATCCCGCCGAGCTCGTCGAGACGGTCGAGGCGCTCGCGGTCGGCGACGCGGCCGCCGGCTGGGTCGGCGCGATCCTGGCGACGAGCGGGATCCTGCTCGGCTACGTGACCGAGGACGTCGCGAAGGAGGTCTTCGCGACCCCGACGACGCGGCTCGGCGGCGTGTTCGCGCCCCGGGGCCGCGCGGTTCCCGAGAGCGACGCGTTCCGCGTGACCGGCCGCTGGCCGTTCTCGAGCGGCTGCGAGCACTGCGACTGGCTGATGGGCGGCGCGGTCGTCGAAGGCGACCCGGCGCCGAGCCTGTTCCTTGCCCCGCGCGACGAGGTCGAGATCCTCGACACCTGGAAGGTCAGCGGCCTGAAGGCGACCGGCTCGCACGACATCGCGATGGACGGGGTGCTCGTGCCGGCGGGCCGCGCGGCGTCGCTGTTCACCGACACGCCGGTCGCACCGGGGCCGCTCTACGCGTTCCCGGTCTTCGGCCTGCTCGCCGTGGCGATCGCGGGCGTCGCTCTCGGCACTGCCCGCGGCGCGCTCGACGACGTCGTCGCGCTCGGAGCGAAGGTCCCGACCGCGGGCTCGCGCTCGCTTGCCGAGCGCCCCACTGTGCAGGCCGAGCTCGCCCGCGCCGAGGCGGCGCTGCGGGCCGCGCGGGCGGGACTGCTCGGCGCGATCGGCGAGGCCTGGGAGCACGCGGCGGGCGGGCTGTCCGACGCGCACCGCCTCGGCCTGCGTCTCGGCGCCACGCACGCCGCCCAGACAGCGGCGGACGTCGTCACCGCGGCCTACCGGCTCGGTGGCGGCACCGCGCTCTACGAGGCCTCCCCGCTCCAGCGCCGGCTGCGCGACGTCAACGCCGCCACGCAGCACATGCTCGTCGCGGTTGCGATCTACGAGCTCGGCGGCCGCCTGCTGTTCGGCCTTCCCACCGACACGACGCAGCTCTAGGGTCGTCTGGGATGCGCCGCCTCCTCCTCGCCCCGCTGCTTGCGGCCGCGCTGGCCCCAGCGGCCCTCGCCAACCCCGGGCTGCCGCTCTCGCACGCCGGCCGCTGGATCACCGACACGCACGGCCGCGTCGTGGTCCTGCACGGCATCAACATGGTCTACAAGAAGCCGCCCTACGCACCCGACGCGACCGGCTTCGGCGACGACGACGCGAAGTTCCTCGCGTCCGAGGGCTACGACGGCGTGCGCGTCGGCGTGATCTACAAGGCCGTCGAGCCGATGCCCGGCGTCTACGACGACGCCTACATCGCGCGGATCAAGAGGACCGTCGACACGCTCGGCCGCCACGGGGTCCTCTCGCTCGTCGACTTCCACCAGGACCTCTACAACGAGCGCTTCCAGGGCGAGGGCTGGCCCGACTGGGCGGTCTTCGACGACGGCCTTCCGGCGCAGCCGCAGAACGGCTTCCCCGCCAACTACCTGACGATGCCGGCGCTCCAGCACGCCTACGACAACTTCTACGCGAACGTCCCGGCGCCCGACGGCACCGGCATCGAGGACCACTACGCCGCCGCCTGGGGCCACGTCGCGGCGGCGTTCGCCAGCGACCGCAACGTGATGGGCTACGACCTCTACAACGAGCCGTGGCCGGGCAGCGAGTGGCAGGACTGCGCGAACCCGGGCGGCTGCCCCGTCTCCGACGCGAAGCTCGCGGCGCTCTACACGAAGACGATCGCGGCGATCCGCAAGGGCGACACCGCGCACCTTGTCTTCTACGAGCCGTTCGTGCTCTTCAACTTCGGCGGCGGCACGACGCTCGGCCCGTTCGGCGACAAGAAGCTCGGCATGTCGTTCCACGACTACTGCCTGCAGGCGAGCTCGGGCCAGCAGGCCTGCGACACCCAGGACGACCTCGTCTTCCAGCACGCCGACGCCCAGGTCCAGCGCACCGGCGACACGCTGCTGCTCACCGAGTTCGGCGCCACGCGCGCGAAGGACATCCTGACCGGGGCGGTCCAGCGCGCGGACAAGTTCATGGACGGCTGGCTCGAGTGGGCGTACTGCGGCTGCCAGGACCCGACGACCAGCGGCCCGGGCGACGAGCAGGCGCTCGTCTACGACACGACGAAGGCGCCGAAGGGCAAGAACCTCGACACCGGCAAGCTGGCGATCCTCACGCGGCCGCACCCCGAGTCCGTGTCGGGCACGCCGACCTCGTACGGCTACGACGCCGCAAGCCGGACGTTCACGTTGAAGTTCACGACCAAGCGCGCCGACGGCAAGGGGAGCTTCGGCAAGGGCGCCGTGACCGAGGTGCTCGTGCCGCGCCGCGACTACCCGAAGGGCTACGTCGCCAAGGTCACGGGCGCGACCGTCCGCTCGGCGAAGAACGCGCTGCGCCTCGTCCTCGCCTCCCGGCGCGGGGCGAAGACGATCACGGTCACCGTGACGCCGAAGAGCTAGAAGCTGACCTTGCCGCGCTGGCGGAAGCTGGCGCTCTGCAGGCTCTGGCTCGTGTGGCCCGTGAACGTGCCGTGGCCGGACACGTGCCGGTAGGACTTGGTGCCACCGGTCAACGTGTAGGTGCCGGTCACGTCGACGCCGCTGTTGCCCGCGTGCTTGAGATGCGCGACCGACTTGCCGCGCACGACGCCCTTGGCGTACTTGATGACGAACTTCCCGGTGAGGTCGCCGTAGAGGTACTCCGTCACCTGGCCCTTGCCGAACACCTTCGAGTGGACCGTGCCCTTGTAGACGAGCGCGGTGCCCGACCGGCCGGTCTTGTGGACCGTCGCGGTGACCGTGTCGGTCTTCGTGGTGCGAGCGAGGGCGGGGGCGGCCGCGAGGACCGCGCAGGACAGTGGGACGAGAAGCCGGCGCATGCCCGACGACACTACCGCGCCACGAACCGGTGCCAGTGGCGCGGGACCTTCGCCATCGGACCCGCCAACGGCGACGTGTCCTCAGTGGTCTCGGCGAGCTCCCAGCGATCGCCGAACCGCTCGCGCAGCTCCGCCTCGTCGGCGCCACTGGGTCCCCCCAGTCGCCGGTTGGGCGTGAAGGACAGCAGCAAGAACGTCGCGCCCGGCGCCGCCAGCGCGCCGATGCCCGCCGCGTCGCCGGCGCGGGCGTGCTGGGGCAGGCCGTGGTAGCAGCCGCGGTCGAGGAAGAGCCTCACGCCGGGCTCGATCCCGAGCTCCTCGAGCCGGGCGACGTCCCCCTGGATCCAGGTCACGTCGACGCCCGCCGCCTGGGCCCGTCCGCGCGCCCGCTCCAGCGCAAGTGGCACGGCGTCCAGGCCGGTGACCTGCCAGCCGTGCCGGGCGAGATAGACCGCCTGCGTGCCGGTCCCGCAGCCGATGTCGACCGCGCGGCCGACGGGGAGCGAGTTCTCGCCCTCGACGAGGGCCGCGAGCTCCGCGGGCACCCGGTCGGTGTCCCACGGGGCGAACCCCACCCGATACAGCAGCCGGTACAGAAGGCTCATGCGGGCACGTCCTCGCCGGAGCGCACAACGTGCTCCAGCGCTGCCGACAGCGCATCCATCGTGCGGACGGCGTCAGCCTGGCGCCGCGGCGGCCAGCCCTCGAGGAACCCGTCGAGCTGGCGCTCCAATCGCTTGATGAACTCGCGCCCGAGCCGGTCGCCGCGCGGCGAGAGCGACACCATGGTCACGCGCCGGTCGCCGGTATCCGGCGTTCGCGTCAGCAGGCCGCGCAACTCGGCACGGTCCGCCAGACGCGTCACGTTCGAACGGTCGCATCCGAGCTGCGCCGCGATCGCTCCGACGGGCGCCGGCCGCATCGCCGCGCACAGCAGCTCGGCCTGTGCGACCGACAGCCCCATCTCGGCGGCCGCCTGGGCGAACGCCTGGTTCATCGCGACCCGGAGACGTCCGAGCGACTGCGGCACGGTGCGCACGCGCCAAGCGTAGACGCTTGATCACGTCACGTATATAGGTGATAAGATCACGCATTATGAGCGAGACCGTTTTCACCCCCGAGGAGCTCGAGTACCTGCACACCGGCCGCAAGCTTGCGCGCGTCGCCACCGTCGGCCGCGACGGCACCCCCCATGTCGTCCCAGTGGGCTGGACGCACAACACCGAGACCGACACGATCGACATCGGCGGCCGCCAGTTCGCCCAGACGAAGAAGTACCGCGACGTGACGGCCACCGGCCGTGCCGCCGTCGTCATCGATGACCTGGCCAGCGTCGATCCCTGGCGCCCGCGCGCCGTCGAGATCCGCGGCCGCGCCGAGGCGATCGCCGGGCCCGAGCCGATCATCCGCATCCACCCCGAGCGCGTCGTGTCCTGGGGTCTGGGGGCCGACCGAAGCGCTCGCAGCGTCGCCCCCCGCTGAACGAGGGGCGACGCCGGCGCTGCTGGCATCGGGGCGCCCGGATTTGAACCGGGGTACAAACTGGGCCGTTCCCGCGCCTCGGCGGCGGATGATGGCAGACCGCTCGAATCAGCCGGCTCGAGCAGCCGAAGGTCTGCCGCCGGGCGGATGCAGTCGTCGTCCTCGCCTTTGCTCATGACTCCACCGTGCCCTGGGCTGGGGACCGGTCAAGGCTTTTCGCCCATTCCCACGCGAAGATCGGGCTGAGCTCCGCACACCTGGCTCGGAGATCGCCCGCCAGTTCGAGGATGTCCTCTGGCATCTCGTCGGCCGGCGTTTCGTGCCAGAAGTGCGCGAGCGTCTCGAGCATTTGGAGCAGGTCGTCCTCGCCGGCGCACTCGAGCTGCCAGCTCGCGCCGTCCACAGGCGCCCATTCGTCAGCGAGATCCCAGAGGTCGATCTCGAGGTCGATCAGCGCTCGCTCGTCACGGATGCCTCGGGACAGCTCGTCTGCTCGCGCTCGGCAGGACGCGGCGACGCCGGCGCCGACGACGGCTCCGAGCCCATCAGGAGAGTCGGCGCTGGCGAGGGCGACCGGGATGTCGTCGGCGAGCTTTGCCAGCCGCTCGGCTACTTGCTCGGCGCCGGCCTCCTCCCACTCCTCGAGGACGTCGTGGATCACTCGGCCGGTGCGGTACGTGAGGGTCGACTCGTCGGTCATGACCGAACGTACTGCCGTGCACGGGTGATTGATCGCCGGCTGGTCGCCCGGACCGGCGCAGGATCGCCGGCGGTGCGCGCAGACTCTCAGCTGATCTTCAGGCCGCCGACCAGTGCGCTTCCGGACCCGATCGCCCGGCGGGCCTGCGCCGCCCGCTCTTACGACCTACACCACGACGGCCAGCGTTTGCGGGCGAAAAAGGCGAGGTCTTGCCCCCGACGGGCGCAACCATGCGGAGGGTCGACGAGCCGTTCGTCGAACGATGCTCAAGATCGACATACACCTGCCTCGGCGACTCGATCCGTCCTCTGCTCGCACGGACGACGTATCGCTAGAACACGCGAGCTCGACCTCCTCGTTACTGACCGGACCGGACTCTTGGAGCGAACCTGCATCGCTCGTCCACAAAACTGGGTGTCGGGTTGTCTTCTGTGCGGTGATGGCCGATGTCTAGGCGGTGCGGACCGGCGACCTGAGTTCTCGTATGGGGGCGCTGTTCCTTGCGCTCGCCGCGTCGTTGGTCGTCCTCGTCGTGCGCGATGTATCGGGGCGCTCCGCGGTCCGACCGCCAGGTCAGGCCGCGTCACTGGAGTACCACCCGCGGCTGGTGCCGGGACAGCATCGGATCGGGTGCGCCGGTGTGCGCCGATCGGACATGTGCAGCGTGCTGTTCATCGGCAACAGCTACACCTACGTCAACGATCTGCCGCAGGTCTTCGCGTCGTTGGCGCGCTCCGCGGGCCTGACCGTCCAAGCCGACGAGCTCGCTCCCAGCGGCGCCACGCTGGCTGACCATCTCGCCTCCCCCGCGACGGAGACTCGGTTGCACGCCACTGCCTGGAACGTCGTCGTGCTCCAGGACCAGAGCCAGCTCCCCGCAGACCCACAGGGGCGCCAGTACGAGACGTTCCCCTCGGGCGCTGCACTGGTCGAGAAGATCCGCGCCGTGGGGGCCCAACCGATGTTCTTCGTCACGCCTGCGCACAGAGATGGCTGGCCCGCGCAAGGCCTGGCCGGGTACGCGCAGATGCAGACGGCGATCGACGACGGCTACTTGGCCCTTGCTGCCGCAGTCCATGCCTCGGCCGCTCCGGTCGGCGAAGCCTGGCGGGCGGCGGTTCTGCGCGATGCCGGGGTAAAGCTCTGGCGCTACGACGGCAGTCACCCGGAGCCTCTAGGCACCTACCTCGAGGCCTGCGTGTTCTACGCGACCATCTTCGGACGAAGCCCAGTCGGACTCGCCTACCGCGGGGGTCTCCCCGCTTCAGATGCGCGGCTGATGCAGCAGATCGCCGCAGCCACGGTCCGCTCCGTGCCGGTGCAGTGAGGCGTCAGCTAGCCGAGCCCGAGGCTCGGTGAGTAAAGGACCTCGCGAAAGTCCTCGCGTGCCGCCTCCAGAACCGGCGGGGATGCGACGTTTCGGGCGCCCTTCATTCCGGGGTTGAACGGAACGAACTCGTATTCGAACCACGTCGACAGATCGAGCTGTTCGAGCAGCGTCGACGCTGACCCCACCGGCTCCGACCTCCACCTCCCACCTGTTGGGATACGACCTTCGTACCCCGGTCCGAGTAGCTGGCTCGCAAACGCGTCAGGCGCATACACGTCCTCGAAGGCCTCGGCAGCACGGGCTTCGACCATTGCTTCAGCTGTGCGTGGCACATTCAACCCCAGTCCGCCCGGCCGCGCGGGCCAGTCGAAGACCAGAGAGTCGCCGCGTGCCGCCGAGCTCACGTCGGATCCGTGTTTGACAAGCCCGTAGGCGACGAGATCAGCGGCTGCGGCCAAGACATTTCGTAACGGCGTATACGCCCGCGGCCAGTACGCGCGTTCCGCGAAAGTCGCCACAAGGGTGACCCGGCCCGACGAGGGGTCAATCGCAAGCAAGCGCTGCAGCGCGCTCGTCGTCCATACCCGCACGTTGGTCCCGAGTGCCAGGCCCTCCCGCAGAGCGGCTTCGAGATCGCCGCGATCTGCGACGAATGCGGGCGACATCGTGCCGACGGCGACAACAGCTCCACGCGCTCTGCCCGCTGTGCACCACTCAAGAGCAATACCGACGATCTCGTCTAGCGGCTGCGGACGCGGCGTCCACTGCCAGTTCCTGGGACCGCGATGGACTCGATCGCCGTGTACGCGCAGCCGGCACTCCAGGAGATGTCTCACGCCCGGGGGCTCAACACCAGCCGCTCGATGGCAGAGCTCAATCTCGCCCTCAATTCCGGCCTGCTCCAAGGCTGACGCGAAGGCGCGAAGCGACCACTCGAAGTCGTCGGGCTCCTCGACCTCGACCACCGCGCCGCCCGCTTCACGTCGCCATCTCCACTCGCCGGCGCCGTGGTCGTCGCTGACCGTGGCGGTGATCACCTCCACCGCCTCACGGATTCTGCCTAGGAGCTCCTCAGTGGGCTGGGCTGACCGAACGAATAGAGACAACGACGGCTCATCAGTCTCCAGTTCTGCCCACGCGTCCCACACAGCGTCAGCGATTCGCACAGTACGCCCGTCAGTAGATCGCCAGACTGTACGTTCCCGTTTGGCCCGTGTCCGTTACGGAGACGCGATAGTGGGCGGCGGCCAGACTCGAGATCTGCCGGGTCGTGCACAGAGTGCCCGACGCGGGGGTCGCGCCGGTGTCGGTGTTCACGAGGGTCCACACGACGTGCCCCCCGAGCGAGGACGAGCAGTTCGAGAAGTCCAGCTGCACCGCCCCCGCCGCAGCGGTAGTGAACTGGTAGCGGTCCTCGGACGCGGTCGTCTCGAGATTTCCAGCACCGCTCGTGGGCGCTCCGTCCGAGATCGACGCTGGCAACGACACGTCAAACGACTGTGGCGCCACCGTCAGCAGCCCGAGGCTGTAGGTGCCACTCGCCCCGTTATGGGTGACGGCAAGACGGTAGGTGCCGGCGGCGACGTTCGACAAGGTGGTACTCGAGCACGAGGTCGCAGACGAGCCGACCTGCGCGTTCGACGCCGTGTTGACCAGCTTCCAGATCACGCCGCTCCCCAACGAGGCTGCGCAGCTCGAGACGTTGATCTGCACCGCGCCGGTTGCCGACGTCGTGAACACGTAGTCGTCCTCTGACGACGTCGTCTCCAGATTCCCCGCGCCCGCAGCCGGAACCCCGTTAGAGATCGAGACGGGCGGCGTCACATTGAAGGACTGCGCCGGTGGCTGCACGCTGATCCCGAGCTGGTACGTCCCGGTCTTGCCTGTGTCGGTCACCGACACGCGGTAATGGCCAGCGGGGACGTTTGAGACGAGCGTGCTCGAGCACAGGGTGCCGGAGCCCGGTGTCGCGCCCGTGTCGGTGTTGACCAGGGTCCACACGACGTGACCACCGAGCGACGACGCGCAGTTCGAGAAGTCCAGCTGCACCGCCCCCGCCGCAGCGGTAGTGAATGCGTAGTCGTCTTCCGAAGCCGTGGTCTCGAGATTGCCAGCACCGCTCGAGGGCGCTCCATTTGAGATCGATGCTGGCAGACTCACGCCAAATGACTGTGGCGCGACCGCCAGCAGGCCCAGGTTGTACGTGCCGCTCGCACCGTTATGGGTGACCGCGAGGCGGTACGTCCCGGCGGCGATGTCCGGCAGGGTGGTGCTTGAGCACGAAACCGCGGATGAGCCCACCTGTGCACCGGTGGCCGTGTTTACCAAGGTCCAGATCACACCGCCGCCTAGTGACAGTGCACAACTCGAAACGTTGATCTGGACGGCGCCCTTTGCCGACGTTGTAAAGACGTAGTCGTCTTCCGAGGATGTCGTTTCGAGATTTCCAGCGCCGGCGGCGGGCATCCCATCGGCAATCGAACTCGGAGGCGTGACGTTGAATGTCTGAGGCGGCGGCTGCAGGCTGATGCCGAGCTGATACGTCCCGACCTGACCGGAGTTGCTGACGGAGAGCCGATAGCTACCGGCCGCCAAGTTTGAGACCAACCTGCTCGAGCACAGGGCGCCGGAGGCCGGTGTCGCGCCTGTGTCGGTGTTGACCAGGGTCCACACGACGTGACCGCCGAGCGACGACGCGCAGTTCGAGAAGTCCAGCTGGACATTTCCTGCTGTCGGTGTGGTGAAGACGTACCTGTCCTCAGAGGCAGTCGTTTCGAGGTCGCCAGCGCCGACCTCGGGAACCCCGTTTGAGATGGACGTCGGCAACGTTACGTCGAATACCTGCGGATCCGGCAGTGCGTAGATCGCTAGGTCGTAAGTCTCGGCGGACCCGTTTTGTGACACCTCGAGGCGATAGCTGCCAGCTGGGACGTTTGGCACTACGACGTGGTTGCAGGACACCCCGTGGGCAAAGGTCACGTCGGTCGCAACCTGTACGAGCTTCCACCCGAGCGTCGCTGAGCAGTCCAGCACAAGGCCGCTTGAGCTTGCGAGCGAGAAGACGTAATTGTCCTGCGCCGATGTGGTTTCCAGGTTCCCTGCACCTTCAGATGGGAAGCCATTTGATGCCTGGACGGGTAGCGCGACATCGAACGACTGCGGAGTGCTGCGCGGCTCGACCGAGACGTCATAGGTGCCGGTCGCTCCCCTGCGGGTCACTACGAGCCGATACGTGGCGGCCTGGAGTTCGGGTGTCAACTCACTGGAGCAGCCCCCGGTGGCTACGACCGACGCGGTGCTGTCGTCGACGATCTTCCAGTTGATGGTGCCAAGTGACGGTGAGCACGCAGTTGGGTCCACCTGCACCGCGACAGGGGCGGACAGCGTGAATCGGTAGTCATCTTCCGACCCGACGGTCTCGAGATCGCCGGCGCCGGCGGCGGGGACTCCTTCGGACGCCTGGAACGGGAAGGCAACGTCGAAGTTCTGGGGCGAGACCAGGCTCAGCTGGGCGGCGACGTTGTCGATCCCGAACGCCCGGGTTGATCCCGGCGGAAATGTGGTGGTGACGCCGACGTTCAGCTGGTCTGAGCTATCAGGGACCGTCACGCTGATCGGGTAGATCGCGTACGGCTCGCCCGTTGATGTGGTTCCGGTCGCGGACGGTGTGCCTGCCGAGACGTCGCCGGACCAGACCGTTGCGCCGCCGAGGGTGACGTTGGTGACGGACGTGCCATCGCCCGTCCAAGTACCTAACGCGATGAGGTCAAGGCTAAGCGCGATTGACGTGTGCCCAGGGAGATCGCCGGCGTAAAAGACGTATCGTCCGTCCGAGGCAAACGGTCCGGCGAAGGTGCCCGTACCGGCTCCAGATCCGTAGCGAGGCGACGCAAAGTTGGGGGCGATATCGCCCTCGAAGTCCTGCGTAATCAGGCCATCGCTGTCGAATTGGCTTGAGCTTCCAGCGGTCGCCGGCGTCACGCTGGCCGCAGCTGCAGCAAGGAACGACTGGTCTTGGGTGCGGGCCCAGTCGAGCACGCAGTCATCAAACTGTTTGCCGTCAACGACCTGGGCATCCGTGCACTGCGTCGTAGCGTCCGCCAGGACGGAGTCGCTGAGGTCGCCGATCGTCAGCGTGGTCTGCGGGAACGTCCGATCGGTGAAGGTGGCGGTCGACTCACCGGACGCATACGTGAAGAGCGAGTCATCGTCGGTGACTCGCCAACTGTCGGCAAACGTGCCCTGAATTTCGGCGCTGCTCGCGGTGCGTGGCAGCTGGGTGCCATCGCTTGTCACTAGGTCGTCGGCGGTCGTCCCGTCAGCGTTGCCTAGGAGTCCGGAAATCTGGTTCCCTTGGGGCATGTAGACCTCAAGCGAGCGATCTGAGATGTACACGGCCGGTCGGACGCCAGCCCCAGGCCACGCGAACCACAGCGCGCCTTGGTTGCGAACGATGGACGCTCCGTCCCCGAGGTCAAGCATGTACCCGTCAGCAAGCGTCGTTTCTTGGCCGTCGAGGTACAGCGTGGCCGTGTGTGGATCGACCTCGACGTCACGGCCGGCGAGACCGAAGGCAACGCGGCTGGTGACCGAGACGCTGTCATCGATCGGCGTCATTCGAGCCTGGATGTCCACGTTCAGAGCATCGTCCTGCACAAACTGAAACTCTCCTGCGCCCTGCAGGTCGTAGCCCAGGCCGTCGAACGTTCGCAGGTGTGGGTCGCCCCAACCGCCAGCGGTGACGTAGCCCTCTCCTCCGCCTGGCGCGGTCACCCCAACACCCCAGCCAGCGCCCCCGGGGCTATCGGTTACTCCACTCGGGCCTACCTGGCTTATCACGCCAGGGTTTCCCCCGGAACCGCCCCCGCCCAGCACGCCGCCGGCAGGATCCGGGGCAGGGATCCCGTTGCCCGGTGCGGGACCCCAGATTCCGGCCGGGACTTGCTCGAGCGGCACCGGCGTGGGGTCCCCACCCGGCACGGGCGCCTGGATTAGCGGCTCGCTCGCACTGGGCTCGGGTACCGGAACCGGCTGGGTTGAGGGGTCGAAGCACGGAAGATCGCGGTACCAGACCGTGATCACGCCAGGCGTCGTGACCCAGCTGACATGCAGCCGGTACTGGTACTGAGGCTGATCGCTGCCCGCCACGAAGCAAGTCGGAAAGCCGGGGACTGGGGTGAGAAAAGAATCGACCCAGCCACTGTCGCTGAGACCCGAGCCGAGCTGGGCGGGCGCTCGTGGTTCCGGATCCACTGTGTTCAGCGCGCTCACATACGCCTCGGCCTGCTGCTGTGTGTTGGCGTAGGTCGAGTTCGTCCACTGCTTTAGCTCGTAGACCTCAAGTGTTCCGCCGTCGTCATGAACGAGGTCGGCACGGCCTGCGCTCGCGCCCAGATTTAGTCCGACCTCCCACTGCACGGAGGGATCGATCCCGCCCGTGACGGGGCCGTTGAGCTCCGTAATCGCACGTGCTTGGGCGATGTACTCGGCCCCGCCGCCACCGCAAACCTGTGTGCTCTCATAGATCTGTCCGGGCGAGACGTCGGACAACAGACACGCCGAGTTCACATATCCGCGGCTGGACAGCAGATGGCCTCCCACGCAGCTCTCTCCGCGGGTCGTCACGGTCGTGTTCGATGCGGAATCGCAGGTCGGACGCGTCCACGCTGACGCTCGTGGCGCGCAAGTCAGCCAGGCCGTCACAATGACCATGCCGACGACCGCCGCGCGTACTGCGCGGCGGGTAGTAGTCACGACTCCACGCGATCGCACAGCGTTCGCGTTCTCATTGCTGGCGCAACCCATAGCAGCGCGAGGAGTCATGCGGAGACCAAGCCAGAGAGTGGGGGACACAAACGTTCCATCGGCGGCGCGGAACAGTGCCGTCTGCCGCATGGGCCATCAATCGGATATCTGGCTAAAGGGGATGACCTGGCGCAGAGACGCGCGGGGGTCGGCCAGAGTGCGAAGTCCCGGCCGATCTCGAGGCTGCCCGAAGCCGTTCCCTGATCCGTATGAGCTCTTGGCTGCCGCTCTCGTCGACCGCTCGAGCTGACCCCATTAACTCGCCGACATGGCCGTAGTTCAGCCATGGAAGGGATCGACACGAACATCGGCGATGAGCCACCTAGTCAGCCGGCCGATAGCGTGCGCGTCATGCGCGAAAGGGGCCCGAGGAACGGCCTGGCGAAGCAACCCCTTCGTGCGAGCGAGCTAACCCGCCGATCAGAAGCGGCCAGCACGCGCATAGCGAGAGCCGTCGTGACCGGGGCGCCAGACCGACCAAACGGCAACCAGCGCTTGAGGCAGGGGTCAGCTGGGGTTTTCGACAGAGTCGAGGTAGACCCGAAACCCCCACAAGGTCCCGTAGGTCTCGCTGTCGATCTCGGCGTAGACGCCCGCCGGCAGCGTCGCCTCCACGAATGCGTACTCCTCCCCCGTGTCCGGGTCTTCGCCGTAGTAGACGGCGGGTCCGTCCGCTGCCAAGACGGACGGCCGGTGGCCTGAGCTCAACTGCTCGACGAGCTCTGCGAGTGGTCCGGCTAGCGGGAAGGCGACATGTGCACCCCACTGGGTTTTCGACGCCTCAGAGAGGTTCTTCTCGCTGTTGCTCATGACCTCACCGTGCCCGAGGTCGGCCCGCCATGAAGGCTTTCCGCCCATTCACCGCTGAGGACCGGCCCGATGTCGGTGCGCCCGGCTCGAATGCGGCGGACCAGCTCACGCACTTCTTCTGGTGACGCTCCCGGCGGCAGGGGCGCCCACAGGTGCGCGAAGTGCTCGAGCAGTTCGAGGAGTGCGACCTCGGCCTCGGCATCGCGCGGGTCCTCGCGCAGCTTCAAGCACAGCGCACCGGCCGTCTCGGCCTCGCTCGGTGCCCAACCGGATCTCAGGCCGGCCCGGATCTCCTTCGCGACGTGGCCAAGCCATCGTGCGCGGCGCTCGTCATCCCACTGATGCCACTGGCCGATGAGCATGTGCAGCTCGCGGCCGAGGCAGTGCATGTCGGTCTCGTCCATGCGTGAACGTACTGCCGTGCACGCTTTTCGCCGTCTGCTGTCGGCGCCAAAGACAATGGGGCTGTGGAGCCCCCCGAGCCTCTTACATCAGTCTGGTCGCAGAACGATTACGAGAAGCTTCTTTGCGACGAGTGGCCCCGCAAGGCGTGGGTGTTCCGCGGGCCCGCGGGGGCGGTATCGGTCACCCTAATACCTCCGCCGCCCGGCCTTGAGACAGAGCGACCCGTCGTCGTGTGCACAGTCCATCTTCCACGAACACGCGCGGTGGAGCTCCTCGGCGTCACGGGCATGTCGTTTCGTAGCGCCCGCTGTGTAGCGATGGGCGGCGACAGAGACTGCGCCTTCAAGAGTGTTGAGCTCCAGATCTCTCTCCATCCGAAGATGGCGTCGGACGCCGCCATCTTCAACGAGCTGGCTCGTATCTACACCACTGAGCTCTAGCCAGCTGATACCGAGTGCAGATCTTGAAGCGAGATGACTTGCGCCATGCCCGGTTCCAAGGCAGCCTCGGGTTGTGCGCCCCAGCCGTCCGAGCGGAAGCTTTGTTGCCGACATAGCGCGGTTGCAGGCACAAGTGGTCGCGCTGCGCGCCCGGGCTGGTTGCGCGTTGCAGTTTCAGGCGCTCTTGGGACAGATTCAGCCATATCCT
>Ga0207657_10003559_pt1 | contig 16622 bp, 13 predicted proteins | sample KBSC33metaG_FD_184316 | JGI IMG/M metagenome (GOLD analysis project Ga0207657, IMG submission 184316) | Corn rhizosphere microbial communities from Kellogg Biological Station, Michigan, USA - KBS C3-3 metaG (SPAdes) (version 2) | ecosystem: Host-associated > Plants > Roots > Rhizosphere > Soil ... | reverse complement strand
AGCGTCGACCGGCTCGTCGACGACGTCGACCGGCTGTATCGCGACCTGTTGCGCGATCACTCGTCGTCGTCGTCCTGACGATGCCGCGCGTCCTCTTCGTCCACCACCGGCCGCAACCGAGCGGCGCTGCGCAAAGCCTTGCTCTGTTGATCGAAGGGCTCGGCAAGGACTGGGAGGCCCATGTGGTCGTTCCAGGCGGCGGTGCGGCCGAGCTCTTCGCCGCTGCCGGGGCGACGGTGCACCGGGTGCCTGTCCCCGCGTTCACCCACACCTGGGACGTTCAGTATCGCGGCTTCCGCTGGCTCGTCGCGCTGCGCGAACTCGTTTCGCTTCCGCGACATGCGCGGATGTTCAAGCGGCTGCTCCGCGAGCTGCACCCGGCAGTTGTCCACCTGAACGACTCCGTCCTCGTCGCGTCGGCGTTGATCGCCCATCGTGCGCGAAGCCCGGTGGTGTGGCACCTTCGATCGGCGCTGCCGAACGGCGGCCACGATCGGCGTTCGCGATGGATCTGCGGACTCATCGACAAAACCGGCGCATCGGCAATCGCAATCGACTCAGATGTCGCACAGACGTTCACACTGACCATCTCGGTGTCCGTCGTGCCCAACGTGGTGGTCGTCCGGCCTGGCGAGACAACCAACCTTCACGTGCCCGACGGCCATCTCGCGATCGGATACGTCGGGTACCTCCGCAGGCAAAAGGGCTGGCCGGAGTTTCTCCGGGCGCTCCGTCTCCTCGTTGACGACGGCGTGCGCGTACACGGCGTCGTCGTCGGTGGCGGAGTACGCCCTCATTCTTCGTTTCGAGGTACCCGCGGTCGCCTGCTCGAGTTGCTCGGCGTGCCGGATGAGGAACTGGCATTTGGGCGGGAGCTCGATCGCCTCGCGCTTCAACAGCACGTCACGTGGCTTCCGTTCACATCGGACATCGGCTCCGTCTATCGCGGGCTCGATCTCGTCTGCTTTCCGAACCAGGGCGTCGGCCTTGGCCGTCCCGTCCTGGAAGCCGCAGCCTATGGCGTTCCGGCAATCGCGGCCGGGTCATCGGGCGGTGCAGGCCTCCTTGTCCCGGGGGTGACGGGAGTGCTCCTCGACCGAGGGGACGCCGCTTCGATCGCCGCTGCGGTGCGGGAACTCGTCGAAGACCCCGCCGCCTTGACCCGCCTTGCGGAAGCCGCTGCAGCTCACGCTGGACAAATGCCGACGCCTGAACTAGCGGCGTCCCGCGTTCAGGCGGCGTGGCTCAGTGCGATCGGGTAGCCATGGTGTCGCGGAAGGTCGCCGCGAACATGCGCTCGAACGCCGCTAACGTACTCGCGTGAGCGGCCTGACGAGCGAGGCGCCGGCCCGCCGCGGACGTGTCCGGACGCTGATCGAGCCAGCGCCCTATTTCCGGGCGTTCCGATCTCTCGTCCTCCTGCTTACGCGCGAGCGGGCGCTTGCGTTCGAGATGGCGAAGCGCGAGCTTTCTGCCGAGCACACGGGCAAGGCGCTCGGCGGGTTCTGGGGATGGTTCCAGCCGCTCTTTCTGCTCGCGGTGTACGCGTTCATCTACGGCATCGTGTTCAAGGCGAAGATCGGCGGCACGTATGAGTTGCCTCGCAACTTCACCGTCTACCTGCTGTCCGGCCTCATCCCGTGGTTCGCGTTCCAGTTCGCGATGGGGAGATCGACGAGCGTGATCGTCGGCAACGCGAACCTCGTGAAGCAGGTCGTCTTCAACCTCGACGTTCTGCCGATCGCGTCGGCCTTCGCAGCGTGCTTCTCGCTCGTTCTAGGCCTGCTCTTCCTCGGGGGCTTGACGGTCTTCGAGTACGGCACGCTCCCGCTCACCTATCTCGCGCTACCCGTGATCCTCGTGTCGCAGTTCTTGGCGATGGCCGGCGTCGCTTTCGTGCTTTCAGCGATCGGCACGTTCATCCGCGACGTCCGCGACCTCGTGCAGTTATCCGCGGTCGTCCTGATCTTCCTGATGCCCATCGTCTATCTACCGAACCAGATCCCGTCCGCGTTCAACCCGCTGCTCTGGCTCAATCCGTTCACCTACATGGTCTACTGCTACCAGGACGCCTTGTACTTCGGGCGCTTCGCACACCCGTACTCGTGGGTCGCGTTCCCGCTGTGGAGCGCGTTCATCTTCACCGCGGGCTACCGCCTCTTCCGCCGCGTGCGCCCCTTCTTCGCGGACGTCCTGTGAGCGAGCCCGTCATCTCGGTCAGCGGCCTGTCGAAGGCCTACAACCTCTACGACAAGCCTCGGGACGCCGTGATCGAAGCGCTGTTCGGAGGGACGCGTCACGACGTCTTCTGGGCGCTGCGCGACCTCTCGTTCGAGGTAGGCGAAGGGGACCGCGTCGGCTTCGTCGGACCGAACGGCGCCGGGAAGTCGACGCTGCTGAAGATCATCAGCGGGAACCTTCAACCGACCTCCGGCACAGTGAAGGTGAACGGCAAAGTCTCCGCGATGCTCTCGCTGACCTCGTTCCTGAACCTCGACGAGACCGGGGTCGAGAACATCCGGTTCAACCTCTTGATGGCCGGCGTCCCGCGCCGGCAGATTCCGTCGCTGACGGAGGAGATCGTCGATTTCACGGAGCTCGGCGCCTTCGTTCACGCACCGGTGCGAACGTACAGCTCCGGCATGAGCGCTCGGCTGTCGTTCGGCATCTCGACGTCAATTACTCCCGACATCCTCATCGTCGACGAGATTCTCGGTGCCGGCGACGCGTACTTCGCAGCGAAGGCGACGATGCGCATGATCGAGCTCTGCAGCGAGGGTCGCGCGCTGCTCTTCGTCAGCCATTCACCGAGTGCCGTCCAGCTGCTCTGCAACCGCGCGATCTGGATCGACGGCGGAGCAATCCGGGCCGAGGGCAGGGTCGACGAGATCGTCAGGCAATACGAGGCGGACTTCCGACGGCAGGAGGACCAGAGCATGCGCCCCGGCAACGCCGACGAGGGAGAGGCTCGCGTGAACAGCGTGCTCCCCGAGGAGATCGGCCGGCCCGAAATCGGCCGGCTCCGGCTCACCGGACCTGCGGGCCGCGTGACGGATACTCACTACGTGAGGAGCCTTCGGCTCGCCCGGGATGGAGCCGTCGCGAACGTCGACCTCGGCTTTGCGGACCTCGACGAGCCCGGCACGCTCGGCGCGCTCGACCTCACGCGGTCGGAGTGGTCGCGTCCGCACCGCCGCAAGGCGCACGACGCCCGCGCTCTGACACCGTCGTCTCGGCCGCTGCGAGGCGGTCACATCCTCGTACGGCGGCCGGAGGGCCGCTCCGCACCGATCGAGGTCACATTCGAGACGACGAGCGTAAGTCGCGCAGAGCCGCTGAAGGTGCAGTCGGCCGATGTCGACGCAGGCTCCTGGGTCGACCTCGACCTCGTCGAGCGGGCCGCGATCGACGGCGAATGGGAACGGGCCGTGTATCGCGGCACTCTGAAGCCGGCGAACGCCTCGGGGCACGTGGAGCTTCTCGAACGGATCATCGAAGAGAGCAAGCCTGACGTGGAGGTACTCGGCGTGCGCCTGCTGGTAGACGGAGAGTCATCGTTCCGTGTGCGCGAACGGCAGCCGTTCTCCATCGAGGTGCACGTGGCGGCACACCGCCCCGTCGAGAGAGCGGATGTCTCACTGAAGATCATGCGCACCGACGGCTACTACGTGTTCTGGCAGTCGAGCGGCCAGGCGGGCGGCAACCTGGAGGACTTCGCGGACGAGCGGCTCGTAACCTTCGACTTCGACCCGAACCTGATCGGAGCCGGTGACTATGAGCTGACCATCGAGGTTCAGAACGGCTTCGACGTCGAGAACAACTTCCCATACAGCCGCGTCTACGACCGGAAGGTGTCGCTCCTCCGCTTCACCGTCGAACGCGAGTGGAAGATGCTCATGCTCGGGCCCCTGAACCACAGGTTCCCTGTTCGAGTGTCGCCGGTAGATCAGACGACGCCACGTGATCCCTGAGCCGCACGAAGGGACCGCCTGGTTGAAGGAGTTCGAGCGTCGAGAAGGACGACCGCTCCGTGTTCTCCACATCGGCAACATCGCGAACAACGCGTATATCAACGCCAAGATTCAGCGCGCCATCGGGATCGAAGCGGACGTGTGTTGCTACGAGTACTTCCACGTCATGGGCTGTCCCGAGTGGGAGGACTCGGACTTCGACGGCGATATCCGTGACCAGTTCTTTCCGGACTGGTGGGCTGTCGACCTCAAGGGATTCGAGCGCCCCCGATGGTTTGCACAAGGACGGCTTCGAACTTGCCAGCGTTACCTGTTTGCCTTGCGTCGCGGAGACGCGAGAGAGACTCGGGTGATGTGGCGCCAGCTCCGATTCGAGCAGTGGCTCCGATGTCGGTCGACCCCCATGGCTCGTCTCGTGGCCGCCCTTCTCGGGGTGATCCGCGGCTCGACCGACCGTCCCTCTTTACCGCCACTGCCGTCCAGGCGCAGCGCCCTCGAAGGCTGGGCGACGTGGTTGACGCTTCTACTGATTTGGTTGCGGCGTTCTCTCACCTACGCGCTTGCCTGGGGTGTCTGGCGGTTTCGAGTCTCCCTCCTACGGCGAGCCCGCCGGCTGCTCGGTCGATCCGCCGGAATCGCCCAAATCGGACGCCGAAAGAGCATCGCAGCTGTGCGCGCCGCAGCGGCCGCAAGTCGCGGTCGCGGGTGGCGAACGGCGGCGCTCATGGTCTTCCCACGGCGGCTTGCTCGCCTCGCGCGTACCGACGAGCATCACGCTCTGGTTTCGGCAGCTGTAGCGGCTTATGCCGGACCCCTCGTAGAACCGCAAGGCCGCGAAGCCACGGATCCGGTCATCGACCTCTGGCGGGCCTATTTTCCGAATGCAGCAGAACAGTTGAGCCGCGAGGACTACGCCGATTACGCAGCGGGCTCCGCTGAGTGGCGCACGTTGTTCGACGAGTACGACGTGATCCAGGGATACGCGCTCGACCCGCTCCACCCACTGCTTGCAGGCGTAACCGTTTACACCGCGTACGAGCATGGGACACTGCGAGACCTGCCGTTCGAGCAGAGCGCACGCGGTCGGCTTTGCGCGATCAGTTACCGCGCTGCTCCGAGGGTCTTCGTGACCAACAGCGATGTCATTCCGTCCGCCCGACGGCTGGGGCTGGACGACGACCAGATGGTTTTCCTACCGCATGCGGTCGACAGCGCTCGCCTCGATCGCTTCGAGGCCAAGACCCGTGACTTACGTCCTCGTACTCCAGACATTCGCCTCTTCTCGCCGACTCGACACGACTGGGCCGACGGAGATCCACTTTGGAATAAGGGCAACGACACGCTCTTGCGCGGGTTCGCTCAGGCAATCGAGAGCGGCGTCGACTGCACGCTCGTTCTCGTCGACTGGGGGAGGCATGTGCAGGAGTCGAAGGACCTCGTCAAGCAACTTGGCGTCTCCGACTGGGTCTCGTGGGTCCCTCCGATGCGGAAGAATGCGCTTTGGCGCGCGTATCGCGAGCACAGTGCAGTGGTCGACCAGTTCAAGACCCCCGCGATCGGCAGCGTCGTGTTCGAGTCTCTCGCACTCGGCTGTCGCGTGATCACCGCACTCGATGTCGCGACGGTGACCGAGTTCTTCGGCGTGATGCCGCCGCTGCTGAATGCACGTGATCACATCGAGGTCGCCGAGGCGATTGCGCGGATCGCCGTCGATCCGCTGGATGCGGACGGCCTCGGCAACCAAGCGCGCGAATGGTTCGTCGCACATCACTCGACAGAGCGGATACTTGAGCTCCAACTCCATGCCTACCGCCACCTCATTCGTCCTGGTACCGAAGGAGAGATCGATGTACACATTCGATGACCTGCAGCCGTTCCTCGGCAGTAGCGCGCAAATCATCGGAGATCCGTCGGGAAAGCAGTTCGACCACGTCCGCGCAACGACCGAAGCCGATGCCCATGCGTTGACCTGGATCGCTGCTCACCGCGCCGACAAGCACGACCTTGCTGTCAGCACACGAGCCGCATTCGTAGTTTGCGACGAGAGCGTGAAGCTCCCTGACCCGCCAATTCCGTGCTTCGTCGTCGTGCCCAGGCCAAAGATCGTGTTCAGCCGGATTCTCCAAGGACTGTTCGTTCCTGAGGCCGAACCCGGCATCCATCCGTCCGCGGTACTGAGCCAGAAGGCGCGCGTCCATCCGACTGCGACGATCGGCCCGTTCACGTATGTCGGCGATGCAGAGATCGGCGCGAACACGGTGATCATTGGGAACTGTTTCATCCACGACCGCGTCCGTATTGGCGCCAACGTCGTGATTCACGCGGGCTGCGTGATCGGAGGCGACGGCTTCGGATTCGAACGCGACGTCGATGGCTCGGTTCAGAAGTTCCCGCACCTTGGTGGCGTCGTGATCGAGGACGATGTGGAGCTCCAGACAATGACCCACGTCGACAGAGGTGCTCTCGCAGACACGATCGTCAGACGGGGCACGAAGGTAGATTCGTGCTGCCACATAGCCCACAACGACGACATCGGAGAGGACTGCATCATTGCCGCCCACACGATGTTCTCCGGCAGTGTGACGCTCGGTCACCGTTGTTGGGTCGGGCCGTCCACGTCGTTCCGTGATGTCTTGAAGGTCGGCTCCGACTCGTTCATCGGATTCGGAAGCCTGGTCGCAAAAAGCTTCCCGGACGGTGCGGAGCTCATGGGAAATCCGGCACGTCCCATCGAGGAGTACAAGCAGATGCTGACTGCGCTGAAGAAGGCCGCGAGCGGTTAATCGCGCGAGATCGAGATGCGTCGTGTCGTGCCGAATGCCCTTTCCGTCGCCACGATCTGGGCCTGAGCCCGCCCGAGGGTCCGCTCCAGCGCCCGGTCCCAAAGATCCATCGGATCGGCGCTCGCGTCATCCGTCGCCCACCAGATGGGATGGATGCACAAGTGGATGCGGGGAATCGTCGCGTCGCGAAACAGCCGGATGAAGGATCCCTCACGTAGCGCCTTGTTGGCGTCGGAGAGGTAGACGAAGCCGGGGAAATCGAACGCGCTCACGAGGCCCTCGACACGTATCTCGCTCGGGTTGACCTCGCTGAGCATCGGCTGGTGGAACGACACGGCCTCGATGGCGGTGCCGAGCATCGAGGCGAGGACGTCCGCCTCACGCGCGATCCACTCTTGAATAGGGGCGTCGTCGGGGCGGAACGCCACATCGAAGTGCAGCCCGATCCAGTGCCCGAGTGAAGCGATCTCGCGCAGCAGCGTCTGGTTCGCGCGTCCGAACGCGTTGTAGACGGGCGAGCGCGTCATGACGAAGAAGGTCGCGCTCACTCCGCGCTCGTGCTCGATGCGTGCGAGCTCGAGTGCGGCTTCGGGATCGACATCGACATCGTGGCGAAGGAGACACGTGCGCTCGGCGTCCGGTTCCGTTTCGGTGTAAGCGACGAACCGGTAGCCGCTCGCGAGCGCCGCGTCGAGCATGCTTCGGTAGGCGTCACGAGTGAAACAAGCGTCTTCGGGAGGGACCTCGTCGAGCGAGAGAGCCATCTCAGCCACGGTTGGAGTGTAGGTCAGACGTGCGATGACCCGACTGCAGAGGATCGCGATAGAGCGACGCGAGTCCTGTCGCGATCGCCGTCGGATCGTGCCATCGAAGCACGTACTCGCGTCCGCGGGCACCGAGAGCGGCGCGCGCGTCTGGCGATCCCTCGAGAAGGACGCGCAGTCGATCCGTGAGCGTCGCGCGGTCCGCGTTGACGATCGGGATATCGGCGGCCAGTTCGGCAGGCAGGTGCGCGAAGTCCTCTTCACGCAGGAAGCACACGACTGGCTTGCCGAGTGCCATCGCCTCGACCGCGGCCGCGCCGTACCAACCGACGACGAGCTGATCGACGAACACATCGGCGTCCTCGTAGAGTCGCCGCGCTTCCGCGTGAGAGAGTCCCTCGACCAGGCGGAAGTCGAACGGCACACCGTCGGCCCGAAGCTGATCGACCGCGGCGAGCACGTGCTCTGTTCCTTTCGTCAGGCGATCGGACGGAGCATGTACCACGAGCGGTCGCTCGCTATGCCTGGATGGCTGCGGCATCCACTCTTGCGGATCCACGCTGGCGTAGGGCAGAAACCTCGCGCGCGCCGGCAACACCCAGCCGAGGTCGGGATTGAGGAAGAAGATCAGGTCCGCGTGGCGGTCGAACGCAGCCGCGATCCGCCGCTTCGCGGCGTCGGCCGCCGCTTGGTAGTTGGCGGGGTTGGCGTCGGCGACCGAAAAGGCATATCTCCGACGGAGCACGTCACCTTGCCGCACATCGTCCCCCTGGAACGTAACGGCGATCGTCTTACCCGCACGATCGAGGAGCGCCAGGTCACGCAGGCCGAGGAGTCGCGCATACGCCCGGTAGCGGAAACCGGCCGGCCCGCGTGCGGGTGGCGGCAGGATCGTGCGGCCGAAATTGAAGTGTATGACGTCAAAATCCCGCAACGCGCGCACCACGAGCTTCAGGCGCTCGCGCTCGAACGACAACCGCGACCGCCCGGGTCGCGCGATCGTCTCGTCCATCTCGTAGCCGAAGGGGCTGGGCTCCAGCGCGACCGAGACGCTCTCTAGCCCCACCGCGCGCTCCGCCCGGGCGAGGCCCGCAGCCTGCCCTCCGACCGCGTCAGGGACGTGGAGGACCCTCAGCTCCACGCCTCCCGGTACCACCGGTCGAGGTCCGCGCCGACGCTCGCGAGTGAGTGGTATTTGCGCACGTACTCAGGCCCGCGAGCGCCTAGCCGACGGCGGCTGTCCGCGTCCTCGACTAGATCTCGCAACTTGGCCTTCAACGAATCCGGATCGGCGCTCACGATTGGCGCTTCACCCCACTCGGGGTGGGCGGCGTAGAACCGCTCGTTCAGGTAACAGACCACCGGCTTGCCGAGCGCCATTCCTTCGATGGCGAAGAGGGCGTAGGCGCCGATGAGGAACTGGTCGGCAACGATGTCCGCACGCGCGTAGTGCTCGCGGGCCTCGTCGGTCGGCATGCCTTCGATCAGGATGAGCTCCACCGGAAGGCCCTCCCTGCGCAACTCGTCGACCGCGTCGACCAGGAACCGGGTGCCTTTGTAGTGCCGATGATTCGGCGCGTGGACAACGCGAACGATTCCGTCGTCCGGCGCGTCGATCGGCGCCCACTGCGTGTCGTCGAACGCATACCTCATGATCCCGTCGCAGCGAGGCAAATCCTCGAACAGATCGGCGCAGCCGAGCATGACGTTCGCGTACCGCGCGAATGCAGCCATTCGGCTCTGCACCTCGGTCTCGTCGCGGTCTTCCTCTCCCGGAACAACGTCCGTGTACGCGTGCCATCCGCCGCGCGCTCGGGTAGCGGAAGGTAGCCGGGCATCGCTTCCATAGGGGTAGACGATGATCGACTTCCCGGCCAGGCGGAGGAGCGCGAGCTCGATGCGCCAGAACGGTGTGGCCCAGAGCAGCCCTCCGTCATAGAAGAACCCGAAGATGTCGTAGCGAAGACCGGCGTCCACGAAGGCAAAGAACGGGACGACCTCACGCAACAGCGGGACGCGCGCGAACCGGTCGAGCACCCGATCGAAATTGCGGCGTGCGTTGATCGAGTACACGGAGTAGACGAGCGTCTCGCTCGGGTAGCCAAACGCGCGGTCGGCGAGCGAACAGTAGTGGATGTTCACGATCGGGATCGGCCCCCAGACGACCCGGGGCCGTCGGTCGGCCCGCCGGCGCCGGTCCAGGCGCGAGTACGGGATGACGACGATTGCGTAGATCGTCATCGCCACCATGCCAGCGGCCCACTGAACCGAGAGGCGCACCGCACGTTTGAGTGAGTGCATGCTCAGCCCGCGACGTGGGGAGCGGGCGCCGAGTGCCAGTCCCGATGGCGCGGCGACGGCTCGCCGTCGATGAAGAGCCGGTTCCACCACTCGAAGCACAGGAGCGACCAGATCAGGAGCCGGTGATTCACCTTGCCGTGAAGATGGTCCTCGAGCACACGAACGACGTAGGTCGGCTCGAAATAGCCTCGCTCGAGACTCCGCGGGTCGAGCAGCGTCTCGCGGATGTAGTCCATCGTCGGCCCGCGGTACCACGACCCGTCCGGGGGGCTGAAGCCCTGCTTCCGCTTCGCGGTGATCCCTTCGGGCAGGAGCCCCTGCATCGCTTCGCGGAGAATCTTCTTGCCCTCATCGTCCGCATGTTTGAAGCGGGAGGGTATCCGCCGTGCCACGTCCGCCATTTCGTTGTCGAGGAACGGGACGCGATCCTCGAGCCCATGGGCCATCGACAACCTGTCCTCGACGACGAGTAGCCCGTGCAAGAACGTCTTTGCCTCGAAGTACAGCGCACGGTCGATCGGTTTGTTGTTTACAGCCAGGGCGACCACCGAGCGGTAGACGTCGAACGTCCGGTGATCCTTGATCTCGTCCCACACGCCCTTGGCGAAGAACGCGGGCTTCTCGTCGTCCTGCACGAGCCGCGACCAGTAGTCGTAGTACGCGGCGTCGAACTGCGCAGGCGAAGTCGCGCCCTCGATCAGTGCGTACCGCCACGGGTAGCCGGCGAACAACTCGTCTCCGCCGGCCCCGGCAAGGCACACCTTGACGAACTTCGAAGCGAGGCGGGCGATGTAGTGGTTCTGGTACGCCATCCCGAGGCGGAGATCCTCGAGGTGCCAGATCAGCTCGGGCATCACCCAACTCATGTCGCCCGCGTGCATGACCATCTCGTAGTGCTCCGTGCGGAACTCGGCGGCGACGGCCTCGGCGTCGGCACGCTCGTCGAAGACGAGCTCGAGGCCGGTCACCGACGACAAGTCGAAGCCGCCGGTGAAGGTCATGAGCCGCGGGATCTTTCCGGACGCGACGGCTACGATCGACGCGGAGTCCATGCCGCCCGAGAGGTAGCCCCCGATCGGGACATCGCTGACCAGGTTCCGCGTAACCGACGCGCGGAATGTCTCGCGCACCTCCTCGTGCCAGTCCTCGCGAGAGACCGATTCGTCAGGGTCGAACTCGAGGTCCCAGTACTGGTGCGTCGTGATCGCTCCCTCACGAACGAGCAGCGTGTGGCCCGGTCGCAGCAGCTTCACGCCGTCGAAGAGTGTGAGGTCGCTGAAGATGTTCTGGAAGGTGAAGTACTCGTTCAGCGCCGGATTGCACACGCGCGGCCGAAGCCCCGCCGCGATCAGCGACTTGATCTCCGAGCCGAAGAGGAGGCGCTCGTCGCAGACGCCGTAGTAGAAGGGCTTGATGCCGAACCGGTCACGGGCGGCGAAGAGCGAACGGTCCCGGCGGTCCCAGATTGCGAACGCGAACATGCCGTTGAATCGCTCGACACATGCCGCTCCCCACACCTCGTAGGCGCGTAGCACGACCTCGGTGTCGCTGCGCGAATGGAAGCGGCAGCCGCGTCCTTCGAGCTCGGCGGCGAGCTCGCGGAAATTGTAGAGCTCGCCGTTGTAGACGAGCACGATCTGCCCATCGTCGCTCGCCATCGGCTGGTGCCCGGCCGAAGAGAGATCGAGGATCGCGAGACGCGCATTCGTCAGACCGACGTTGTCACCGGCCCAGACGCCCCGATCGTCGGGACCGCGGTGCCGGATCGCGGCGACCATCCGATCGAGCTCGTCCTCCGCGACGCGGTGGCCTCTCAGGTCGAGGATGCCCGCGACGCCGCACATCAGGTCGCGGCAAGTTCCTCAGCGGTCCGGCGCAGCCCGTCGTCGAGCGATATCAACGATTCGACCGCGAAGACCGCGCGCATCCGGTCGTTGGCACACACGATGTCGCCGGCGGCAGGGTTGTCCCCTTCCTCGAAGAGCGGCTCCTGCCCGATCGCACGCCCGATCGACTCACCGAGCTCGCGTATCGAAGCCGTATCGTCTCCGGCGACGTTGACGACGTGGCTGCCGTCGATCGCGAGCGCTGCCTGCACGACGCCGACGACGTCGGCGACGTAGATCGGGTTCATCCGAGGGCGACCTTCGGCGTTCAGCGTGATCGGCCGCCCTTCGCGAACGCTGTCGATCAGCCGAGGGATCATCCTGTTCCGCTGGCCTGGACCGTACGGCGCCACGAGCCTCATGCAGATCGTCGAGAGCACGCCGGCATAAGCTCCGACGAACCGTTCGCCTGCGAGTTTGGTCGCAGAGTAGAAGTCCGTTGCGGCGGGCTCGTCCTCCTCCGTCCAGGGGCGGTCGCCCATCCCGTAGACCGAGGCCGACGACGCGTAGACGAAGTGCGACGCATTGCACCGCCGCGCGTGGTCGAGCAGCGCCACAGTCGCCGCGGCGTTGACCGCGTGCAGATCGAGTGCGCCGTCGGGGAACGGCACGTTCGCCTGTGCGAGATGAACAATCGCCTCGACCGCTGGAAACTCGGCATCGCGGGCGTTGCGGAGATCGACGACGACGGGCTTGATGTTCTCACCCGAGACGATGCGATCGGCATCGTGCCCCAGGGCGAAGACCTCGTGCTCGACGGCGAGCGCCGGAACGAGATGCCGGGCGACGAATCCCGTCGCCCCGGTGACGAGAACCTTCACGAGTTGGCGCGGATCCAGCCGACGGTGTCGCGGAGCCCGTCGTCCAGCGAGATCGAGGCCTCCCAGCCGAACCGCTGCTTCGCCTTCTCGTTCGAGCCGACCCTGCGCTTCATGAGCACGCGCGTCGCGGTGTCGTACGTCACCTCGACGTCGGCACCTACGATCTCGATCAGCTTCTCAGCAATCTGGCGTGCCGAGGCCTCGACGCCGCTGCCGACATTGAATTCCTCCGCAGTCACGTCCGAGGCCATCGCCGAGACGTTCGCATCGGCGACGTCGGCGACGTGGACGAAGTCGAACGACTGGCTCCCATCCCCGGTGATCGTAGGCGACTGCCCCGCGAGTACACGCCGCGCAACTGCCATCACGAGGCCTCCCGCCTGCCGCGGCCCGTAGACGTTCATGTAGCGCAACGTCACGTAGGGCAAGCCGTATTGGTCGTTGAACGAACGCAGGAAGTACTCGCCCGCAATCTTCGACGCACCGTACATCGTGCGCGCGCCGAGCGGATGTAGCTCGTCCATCGTGTCGTCCGTGTCGCCGTACACCGAAGAAGCCGACGAGAACACCACCTTCGGCATGCCTGCGTCGCGCGCCGCCTCGAACACGTTGAAGGTCCCGACGACGTTCACGTCGAGACCGACGCGCGGGTTCTCGACCGTCGGCCCGAGCGGAAGCACCGCCATGTGGAACACGCCGTCTGTCCCGTCGATCGCGCGGCGAACAGCGGCTACGTCGGTCACATCGCCCTCGATCACTTCGACACGCGCGTCGCCGCGAAGGTTGTCGTGGTTCACGAGCTTGTCGAACACACGGACGGTCGCCGCGCCGCCGTCGAGCAGGCGGTCGACGACGTGCGAGCCGATGAACCCCGACCCGCCAGTGATCAGAAACGTTTTGCCGTCGACTTCAGGCACGCGCCGATCCTAGCCAGCGACGATCCGGCGTCGCGTGCGAAGGCGTTCGCGCCGAGAATCTCCTAGTAAGGTGGACGCCGGGATGCCGTGGTCGCGAACCTGACCGTCAGCGAGCCGGCGGCCGACCCGCGGGCCCAGCGGGTCGTGGAGGCGGCGGCGTCCAGAGGGCTCCCCGTGACGTCGGTATCGCTATACCGCCGCCCAGGGCCGGCGCCTTCGCTGCCGGGAAAGCACGCACTCCGTAGCGTCGGGCGGCTCGCACGCACGGCGGTGATCACATTGCGACTCCTGCTCCGCGCGCGCGGCCTTCGGCCCGCCGTCGTCCACGCACACGACCTCGACACGCTGCCGGCCGGCTGGCTGCTCGCCGCTCGGACCCGCGCGCGGCTCGTCTACGACGCGCACGAGCTGTACACGGGATTCGACGTCGACCCGCCGCGGCTCTGGCTCGCCGTGATGCGGCACGTCGAAGGTTTCCTTGCCCGCCGGGCCGCTGCGGTCGTGACCGTCTCTCCCGAGATAGCTACCGAGCTGGAACGGCGATACGGCCTCGCGACACCCCCGCTGGTCGTCCTCAACTGCCCGGCGATGGTCGATGCGGACGTTGCGGAGCATCCGTCGCTGCGCGCGATCTACCAGGCGGCCGCGGGGCCGGGGCGCTTCCTCGAGGACCTCCCGAGCGTGGCGAACGTGTCGATCGACGCGCGCGTCGTGGGCGCGACCGCCGCGCCGGCGCACATCGAGCTCCTGCCGCCGGTGCCGCCGTACGAGATCGTGTCGAGCCTCGCGCCGTACGACCTCGGCCTCGTGATCGATCGCACCGAGACCGACAATGCGCGCTTTGCGCTCCCGAACAAGCTCTTCGAGTACATGATGGCCGGCCTCGCCGTCGTGGTCCCGCACGCATCGGCGATGGCCCGGCTCGTGCACGAGGAGGGCGTCGGGCGGACATACCGCCCCGGCCAACTCGGCGATGTGCTCGCAGAGCTCGCGGCTGATCGCGCCCAGGTCGACGCGATGCGCAGGCGAGCGCGCGCGGCGGCGGTCGAGCGCTACAACGCCGAGGCGCAGCGGCCGGCGCTCTTCGCCGCCTGGGGCCTCTAGCGATGTGCGGCATCTGCGGAGTCGTCGCGCTCGGCCGTCCACCCGAGAGCGCAACGGCGCGGGCGATGCTCGCGCGGCTCCAGCACCGCGGCCCCGACGGTGTCGGTGAGCTCCTCGACGATGCGGGCGCTGCCCTCTGCCATGCGCGCCTCGCCATCATCGACCTGAGCGACGGAGGCCGGCAGCCGTTCGCGAGCGAGGACGGGTCGCGACACCTCCTCCACAACGGCGAGATTTTCAACTACGTGGAGCTTCGCCGAGAGCTCGAGTCGCACGGCTACCGGTTCAGGACGCACACCGACACCGAGGTCGTCCTGCACGCATTCGACCACTGGGGAGATGACTGCGTCCACCGTTTCAACGGGATGTGGGCAATCGCCCTGTGGGACGCCCGCCGACGGCGGCTCTTGTGCTCACGCGACCGGTTCGGCATCAAGCCGTTCGCGTATCGGTGGGACGGCGCGCGATTCACGTTCGCGAGCGAGCCGCAGGCGTTGCTCGCGGATCCACACGCGAGCGCGGATCCCGACCTCGACGCGATTCGCGATTTCGTCGAGCAGGGCTATGTCGACCATGGCGACGGAACGTTCTTCGCCGGGATCCAGCAGCTCCCGCCCGGCCACGCCCTCGTCGTCGACGAGGCCGGTCTGCGAGTTCATCGGTGGTGGAGCCTCGAGCCCGCCGACGTCGACGGAGACACCGCTTCCGCCTTCCGTGACCTCTTCGTCGACGCGGTTCGCCTGCGTCTCCGCAGTGACGTTCCGCTCGGGACGGCTCTCTCGGGAGGACTCGACTCGTCGGCTGTCGCGGTGACCATCGACCACCTGCTTCGGACCGAAGCGGAGTCGGCTCGCCAGGTCGGGCACCGGCAGCAGACGTTCACCGTGTGGTTCGACGGGCCGCAGCACGACGAGCGGCGCTACGCCGACGCCGTCGCTCGCCAGATCCTGAGCGAACCGCATCACCTCACCTTCGACGACGAGGAGGCAGTCCGATTGCTCCCTGCCGTGGTGACGGCGCAGGGGGAGCCGTTCGGCTCCACCAGCATCGTCGCGCAATGGGTCGTGATGCGAGCTGCGGCGCGACAGGGGCTGAAGGTGATGCTCGACGGCCAGGGCGGCGACGAAACCCTGGCCGGGTACGAGTCGACCACCCGCTCCTACCGGTTCGCCGATCTCGTGTCGTCAGGCCGGCTCAGGACACTCGGCCGCGAGCTCCGGTCGAGCTCCGCGGGCGCCTCGGCGTTGCTCCAGGCGCTTGTCACGCCGGCGCTTCCGGAGCGCGTCCGCTGGTGGGCGCGGGCCCGCCGCGACCGGGGAGACCTGGTTGTTCACCCCGCCCTCCGAGGTCGTGCGAAGCGGCACGCGCCGTCTCGCGAATCGCCTGTGCTACCCGATCGGCTGCGCCGCCAGTACCACCTGATCCTCGCCGAGCGGGGCCTACCGGAGCTCCTCCGGTATGAAGACCGCAACTCGATGGCCCATTCGCTGGAGGGCCGAGTCCCGTTCCTCGACCATCGCCTGGTCGAGTTCGCGTACGGGCTCCCTGCGGAGGAGCTCTACCGCGACGGCATGACGAAACGCGTCCTCAGAGACGCCTTGAGTGACCTACTGCCGCCGGAGGTGCGCACGCGGCGAGACAAGCTCGGGTTCGTCACACCCGAACGGCGGTTCCTCGCGGGCGCGTTGGGGCGGTTCGGCTCCTCGATCCTCGACACCGAGTCCGCGCGAGGCCGGGGCTTCGTCGACGTCGACGAGACCCTCCGGCGTCTCGCGGCGGGCAGCTCGGCGCGCGCCGTCTGGCGCGCGGTCTGCGTGGAGCTCTGGGCACGGACATTCCTGGATGGATCGACGGCGGCCCGCGGCTAACCTGAGTCGACGTGGAGCCGCGCCCTCGCCTACTGGTCCTGAACCAGTACTACGCACCGGGGCTCGAAGCGACGGCTCAGCTCCTCGCCCAACTCTGCGAATCGATCGCCGCCGAGTGGGAGGTGCGGGTCATCACCGGACGGATCCGATTCCAGGAAGACGAGCCGGACCACGAGCTGCGAAACGGCGTCGAGGTGATTCGGGTGC
>Ga0207657_10003558_pt1 | contig 16624 bp, 17 predicted proteins | sample KBSC33metaG_FD_184316 | JGI IMG/M metagenome (GOLD analysis project Ga0207657, IMG submission 184316) | Corn rhizosphere microbial communities from Kellogg Biological Station, Michigan, USA - KBS C3-3 metaG (SPAdes) (version 2) | ecosystem: Host-associated > Plants > Roots > Rhizosphere > Soil ... | reverse complement strand
AGATAGTGGGTGGTCAACACGATCGTCACACCTTGGGCGTTGAGCTCCCGCACATAATTCCAGAGCTGCCGACGAAGCTCGACGTCGACGCCAGCGGTCGGCTCGTCGAGCACCAGGATCGGCGGCGAATGGACCATCGCCTTGGCGACCAGCAGCCGTCGCTTCATGCCGCCCGACAGCGTGCGCGAGTAAGCGTTCGCCTTGTCGGTGAGGTGCATTGCCGCGAGCAGCGCGTCGCTCTGCCGTTCGCCCGGCGCAACGCCGTAGAGCCCCGCCTGGATTTCCAGCGTTTCCCTCGGCGTGAAGAACGGGTCGAAGATGATCTCCTGCGGCACGATACCGATGGCGCGCTTCGCGTTCCTCGGGTGCTCGTCGATATTGAAGCCCCAGATCGTCACGTTGCCGCTGGTCTTGACGACGAGCCCGGCGAGGATGTTGATCAGCGTCGACTTGCCGGCGCCATTGGGGCCGAGGAGCCCGAAAATCTGCCCGCGCGGGACATCGAAGCTCACCTCGTTGAGCGCGCGCTTCCCGCCGGCATAAATCTTCGACAGGGATTCGATGCGGATCGCGGGTTCGTCCATCGCGCACCGGCGCATAAGAGCGGCGTTCCCCCGCGACAAGCTTGTGAGCGCGAAGCGACATCCCTAATTGCCAGCCTATGGCCTCGAAGATCCCGCCCCCGGAAACCATCCGCGTGAAGACGCTGCAAGTCGCCTGCGACGGCTCCGGGGAGATTTCGCCCGCGCTCGGCCACCCGCGCGTGTATCTCAGGATCGACGAGGACCTGGGCTTCGTCGAGTGCGGCTATTGCGACCGGCGCTTCGTCCTTGAGGGGGGACCAGCAGACAGCAAGGCGGCATGACCGCTCCCGATCCGCGCCGCTTCCTCTACCGGAGCCTCGATTCCGACGCTGCCAAGCGTCTGGCTGCCACGCATCTGTCAGCGCATGACGATGGCGAGCTCTACCTTCAGTACAGCGCCAGCGAGGCGTTCGGTTTCGATGACGGGCGGCTGAAGACCGCCGATTATCACACCAGCTCCGGCTTCGGGCTGCGCGGAGTATCCGGCGAGACGACCGCCTTCGCCCACGCCAATGAGATCAGCGAAGCGGCGATCGAGCGCGCCGCTGCGACGCTAAAGCTGCTCGAGCCTCGCGCCGGCAATCCCGCCGCGCCTCCGCCGCGCACCAACCAGGCGATGTATGGCGCCGACGATCCGCTGAGCCTGGTCCCATTCGCCGACAAGGTCGCGCTCTGCCAGCGGATCGATGCTGCTGCACGCGCGAAGGATCCTCGCGTCGCCCAGGTCAGCGTCACACTCGCCGCGAGCTGGAGCGTGATCGACATCGTCCGCGCCGACGGTTTCGTCGCGTCGGACGTGCGTCCCCTGGTGCGGCTCGGTGTCCAGATCGTCGCCGAGCAGAGCGGACGGCGCGAAACCGGCTATCACGGGCTTGGTGGCCGCTACCTTTACGACAACCTCTTCGATGAGGCGCATTGGGTCCGGGCCGTCGACCTCGCGCTCGCTCAGGCGCTGACCAACCTTGAGTCCGTGGCGGCGCCCGCCGGCGAAATGCCCGTGGTGCTCGGGCCTGGCTGGCCCGGCGTGTTGTTGCACGAGGCGGTCGGTCACGGTCTCGAAGGCGACTTCAACCGCAAAGGCACCTCGGCTTTTTCCGGCCGTATCGGGGAGCGCGTGGCTGCGCCCGGCGTCACCGTGGTCGACGACGGAGCCATGAACCAACGGCGCGGTTCGCTGACGATCGACGACGAAGGGACGCCGACGCGCCGCACGTGCCTGATCGAGGATGGAATCCTCAGGGGCTATCTGCAGGATCGGCTGAATGCGCGTCTGATGGAGATGGAACCCACGGGCAACGGCCGCCGCGAAAGCTTCGCCCACGCACCCATGCCCCGGATGACCAACACCTTCATGCTCGGCGGCAAGGACGAGCCCGCGGAGCTGGTCAGCCGGGTCACGGACGGCATTTACGCGAAGAGCTTCGGCGGCGGGCAGGTCGACATCACCAGCGGCAAGTTCGTCTTCTCCTGCACCGAGGCCTACCGCATCCGCGGCGGCAAGATCGCCGAGCCGATCAAGGGCGCAACCCTGATCGGTGACGGGCCGACGGTGCTCACCCGGGTCAAGGGCATCGGCAACGATCTCGCGCTCGACGAGGGCATTGGCGTGTGCGGCAAAGGCGGGCAGAGCGTACCGGCAGGGGTTGGCCAGCCGACGCTGCTGATCGACGGCCTGACGGTCGGAGGCACGGCCGCGTGAGCCCAAAGGCCAGCGACGACTGGCGCGCGGATGTCCTTAAATTCTGGTTCGGACTCGACCGGGCTCAATGGTGGAAAGCCGACCCGGCCCTCGATCACCGGATCAAGGAGACATTCCTGAAGCTGTGGGCGGAGAAGCGCCAGCTACCGGTCGAGTCCTTCCTCGCGGACCCGCTCACAGCGCTCGCCGGCGTCATCCTGTTCGACCAGCTGCCGCGCAACATGTTCCGCGGTCACGCCGAGCAATTTGCAACCGATACGATCGCGCTCGGCATCGCGAAGGCGGCAATCGGCAAAGGCTTCGACGAGGAGCTCAGGCCGGATGAGCGGGGCTTCCTCTACATGCCGTTCCAGCACAGCGAGAATATCGCCGACCAGGACCGCAGCCTGTTGCTGTTCACCGCGCTCGGCGACGCCGAGCAGCTGGATTATGCCCGCAAGCATCGCGACGTGATCGTGAGGTTCGGTCGCTTCCCGCATCGCAACGCGATGCTCGGCCGTGCGCCTCGAGCGGAGGAGATCGCGACGAGCGACTATTTGGACAATGCGTTCAGTGGCGAAAATGCCGCATCCCGGTGAAGACCATGGCGAGGCCGGCGCCGTCGGCCGCGGCGATGACTTCGTCGTCGCGAATGGATCCGCCGGGCTGGATCACCGCCGTCGCGCCGGCTTCGGCTGCCGCAAGCAGGCCGTCGGCAAACGGAAAGAAGGCATCGGAAGCGACCGCGGAGCCCACGGTCCGCGGCTCGGGCCAGCCATTGGCTTCGGCCGCCTCCCTGGCGCGCAAGGCGGCGATGCGCGAGCTGTCGCGGCGGTTCATCTGTCCGGCGCCGATCCCTGCGGTGACGCCGTCCTTCGCATAGACGATCGCATTCGACTTGACGTGCTTGGCGACGGTCCAGGCGAACAGGCAGTCATTGAGCTCCTGCTCCGTCGGGTGGCGCTTCGTCACGACTTTGAGTTGGTCACGTGTGACGATCCCATTGTCGCGGTCCTGGCCCAGCAGGCCGCCGGCGATCAGCGCCAGGCTGGTCCCGCCGCGCGCGGGGTCGGGCAGCGTTCCGGTCAACAGCAGCCGCAGGTTCTTTTTCCTGGCGAAGATCGCTTTGGCTTCGTCGTCGGCATCGGGCGCAACGACGACTTCGGTGAAGATTTGCGTGATCGCCTCGGCCGTTGCCGCGTCGAGCGCGCGGTTGGTGGCGACGATGCCGCCGAAGGCGGAGACGCTGTCGCAGGCCAGTGCCTCGGTCCAGGCGTCGAGCAAATTGCCGCGCGTCGCCACGCCGCACGGGTTGGCATGCTTGACGATGACGATCGTCGGGTCGGCTTCGCGGAACTCGGCCGCCAGCTCGAGCGCCGCATTGGCATCGTTGAGGTTGTTGTAGCTGAGCTCCTTGCCCTGGACCTGGGTCGCCTGCGCGACGCCGTGCGCGCCTGGTCCAACGGGAAGGTAGAGCGCCGCCGACTGGTGCGGGTTCTCGCCGTAGCGCAGCGGCATCTTGAGCTTCGACGCCAAGGTCCAGCTCGCCGGCCAGCGCTCGCCCTGGTCGGCGAAGGCGAACCACTGCGCGATGGTGGAATCATATTCGGCGGTGAGGGCATAGGCCTTTGCAGCAAGCCGACGGCGGAAGTCGAGCGACGTCGCGCCGTCATTGGCGTCAAGCTCGCCTAGGAGCTCGGCATAGTCGGCAGGGTCGGTAACAATCGCCACGAACGCATGGTTCTTGGCGGCGGAACGGACCATCGACGGGCCGCCGATGTCGATATTCTCGATCACCGTATCGCGGTCGGCGCCGCTCATCACCGTGCTGAGAAAGGGATAGAGGTTGACCACGACGAGATCGATCGGGGCGATCCGATGCTCTTCCATCGCCGTCACATGGTCGGGATTATCGCGAACCCCGAGCAAGCCGCCGTGGACCTTCGGGTGAAGCGTCTTCACCCGCCCGTCCATCATCTCCGGAAAGCCGGTGAGGTCGCTGATGTCGCGCACCCCGGCACCATGCCCGCGCAGTTTCGCGGCGGTTCCCCCGGTCGAGACGATCTCGACGCCATGTTTCGTGAGGCCCGCCGCAAGCTCCCCAAGACCGGTCTTGTCGGACAGCGAGATCAATGCCCGGCGGACGGGGACAAGGTCGGTCATTCGGGTCCTCTTGGCTTAGCTGGCGCGGCGGAAAGTCCAGCCGATGTCGCCTCCCAATGCCGAAACTTCGCCGACAATGACAAGCTGGATCGCGTTGTGCGGCTGACCGCGTCCGTCGATCCAAATGCTTTCCTCGAGTGCGAGGTTACCCCCGCGGCAGCGGAAGTTCCACGGCGGTGCGCCTTTGGAGCGCAGGATCGCGCCCATCCCGTCGGCGGTGATGGTCGGCTCGACTCCCGGCGCGAGATGAAAGCGCACGGCGTAGGGCGCAGCTTCGCGGATCCGCTTGCGGCCCTTGGCGATCAGCTGGTCCGACCCACGCAGCTCCTTGCCGTCATTGCCGAGCATCAGGCTGCGCTTGTGGATCATGCCGAAACTGCGGACGTAGCCGTCGTGGCTGGCTTCGAGCCGGGTCGCGTCATTGTCGTCGCTCCGCTCGATGGTGACGTCCTCGACCCCCCTGCCGAGCGTGCCGTCGGCGAGGATGTTGGTCGAGTTCGTATCGGCGAGCACCAGAGCACTGTAGGCGGCGGTGGTGCGAAGGCCCTGGACGAGATCTGGCGGAAGATCGGACGGAAGCGGTCCTGGCCCGCCGCAGTTGACGACAAGCCGCTGATTTCCGTCGGAAAGCTCAAAGGCGAGAGTCGAGGCGGAGCCCTGCTCAGCAATCTTCTGTGGCGGCGGCGGAGCAGCTTCCAAAACCAACACAGTGCCAAGCGCCGACATCCGCTGATAACCCCACCCTCGGGCCTGCCGCAGCGGACGCGCGCGAAGCCCGCAGCCGTCGATCAGCGACGTGAGCCGAGCCGCTTCGCCCGGACCGCATCCCTGCCAGCTCGACAGCGCGCCGTCGCCCATCATGATTCCGTGCAGAGCAGCGAGCGAGGCCTGCGCCGCCGCCTCAATGCCCTCGGGCATCGTTTCCTTGGCGGCCATGTAGCAGCCGCGCAGAAGGCCGAAACGGTCGACCAGCTGCGCCTGTTCATAGGGCGAGCGGCTGATCAGCCCGCCGTCGTCAAACTGCGCCGACGCCAGCGCGCGGGCGAGTCCCGCTTCGCCACGGGCGACGCGCGGGACCCCGCCCTGGACAAGCAGGCCCGCGGCAACGACGCCGCACCAGGCGGTCACCCGGTCGAGCCCCGCAGCAGCCTTGTCGGCGGTCGCATCGACATGGCGCGCGCCTCGGGCCAGCGTGTTCAGCAAGGCCGAGCGGTAGCCGCCGTCGCTGCTCGAGAGGATATACGGGGCGTATGCGGTCCAAAAGAGGATCCGCTCCCCCCACAGATGCGGCGCCCAGGCGCCGTCGACCTTGGTGCCATGCGCAAGCAGCCAGCGGCCGACCACGGCCTCCGCCAGGCGCGCGCCTTTTTCGCGCGAAGCGGCGGCGGCAAGGTCGCGCAGCCACGAAAAGCCCTGGAGCTGCTCGGCGAGGGGGCCGACCGCACCGACCGCTGCAAAGTCGAGGTCCTTCAATGGAAGCGTCTCGCTGCCGACAGTAAAGCGGCCGGCGAGCAGCGCATCGCCGCGTGAACGTTCGCCACGGACATGGTCGCGGGGCACCGCGACCAGTTTCAGCGGCTGCCGTGAAGGCCTGAGACGCGACAGGAAGGAGCCGCGCGCAAGCCTGCTGACGACCGCGCGCTCGGCGGCCGAGCCGTCACTGCTCACGAATTGCCTCTGAGCGCCTTGATGTTGTCCGCGTAAGCGGCGGGACCATCGCGAAACGCGGCGGTGCCGGCGACAAGCGCCGTCGCGCCGGCGCCGACAGCTTCGCGCGCAGTGTCCCGATCAATGCCGCCATCGACCTCGAGGTCGACCTTGAGGTCCTGCTTGGAGATGCGGTTGGCGATCGCCTCGATCTTCTTGAGCTGGCCACTGAGAAACTTTTGTCCGCCGAAACCGGGATTGACGGTCATCACGAGCACGAGGTCGATGTCCTCCAGGACATAATCGAGCATCTTCGCGGGTGTTGCCGGATTGAGCGATACGCCGGCCTTCTTGCCGAGCGCCTTGATCCGCTGGATCGTTCGATGAAGATGAGGGCCGGCCTCGGGATGGACGGTGATGATGTCGGCTCCCGCCTCGGCGAAGGCGTCAAGGAAATTGTCCACCGGCGAGATCATCAGGTGGACGTCGAACGGCTTCTTGGTGTGGGACCGCACCGCCTTCACGACGGCTGGGCCGATGGTCAGGTTGGGGACGAAATGCCCATCCATGACATCGATGTGGATCCAGTCGGCGCCGGCCTCGTCGATCGCGCGCACTTCCTCGCCCAGCTTGGCAAAGTCCGCGGACAGGATGGAGGGCGCGATGATCGGCATCGCTTCGATTAGACGCGATTAACCGTTGCGGACAAGGCGCGCCATGAAGAAGCCGTCGAGGCCGCCTTCCGCCTCAAGCAGGTCGGGCAGGATGCGAACCCAGCCTTGGGGCGAGGCAGCGGCGAAATCCGGCAGATCAGAGGGCGCGCTGACGCGGAGTTCCGAATGGCGCTGGAGAAAGGAGCGGATGACCCCCTCGCCTTCCTCCGGTTCGAGCGAACAGACCGAATAGACGAGCGCGCCGCCGGGGCTCAGCCATTGGCTCGCCCGCTCCAGCAGGCTGAGCTGCAGCTCGGCGCCCTCGGCGATCACCCGCGGCCGCGCGCGATAGAGAACCTCGGGGTGGCGGCGGAAAGTCCCGGTAGCCGAACAGGGCGCATCCAGCAGGATCGCGTCGAACTGCTGCTTCGGCTTCCAATTCAGGGCATTGGCCGCGACCAGTTTTGCGTCGAGCTGAGTGCGTTCGAGATTTTCGCGCAAGCGCCCGAGGCGACTTTCCGAGAAATCGACGGCCACGACCTGGTGACCCGCGGCGGCCAGCTGCATGGTCTTGCCGCCCGGCGCAGCGCAGAGGTCGAGAATCTGCTTTGCGGCCGTGGGAATCAGGCGCGCGGGCAGCGAGGCCGCGAGGTCCTGAACCCACCAGCGGCCTTCGCCGAAACCAGCCAGTTCGGTCACCGACGAGCTTTGGAGCCGGACATGCTTCGGGGCGAGCGAGACGCCGCCATGCGCGGCGGCATAGGCCTGCGCTTCGCGATCGTCAGCAAAGGTCAGGTCGAGCGCGGGCCTGTTCGCGATCTGCCGGCGCGCGGCCTCGATCACCTGATCGCCCCACGCCGCACGCCAGCGGTCCTCGACCTCCTCGGGAAGGCGCGGCGCCTCCATCGCCGCCACTCCGCGCCGCAGCAGGGTTCCGAGCACACCGTGCACGAGCCGTCGTGGACCACCATCGACGAGCGGCAGGGCTGTCGCCACTAGCGCATGCTCCGGCGTGCCGAGGCCGACCTTCTGGGCAAGCGCGAGCCGCAGCACCATCCGCGCCTTGCTGTCGTCCGGCAGCCGCTGCCTGGTTGCGCTGTCGATCAGCGCGTCGAGGTCGGGCAGCCGGCGCAGAGCCTCACCTGCGATCGCGACCGCGAGTCCATGGTCCGGCGGCGAAAGGTTGCGGACGGCGGCACCGGCCGCATCGAGAGTCTGTCCGCGGCGCAGCACGGCGTCGAGCATTTGCAGCGCCGCGCGGCGTGCGCCGACGCCCTCAACGCTTGGCATGTGCCGTCCCAAGGCTCATCTTGCTGACGTCATGAAGCGCCCGAAACACCTCGAGGCTCCCGCCTATCTCAGCCCGTCGCCGCCGGTACCCGAACCCGAGCCGGCCGATCCGGCGCCGCCGCCCGCCGGAGAAGAGCAAAGGCTCGACCCCACGCGCTATGGCGACTGGGAGAAGAAGGGCATCGCGATCGATTTCTAGATCGCCTCTGATTTGGACGGCCGCGAAAGCAGCGCGCCGAGCACCTCGTCGACACCGGCACGGCCGGCAACCAGCGCATCGACCGCATCGACGATCGGCATGTCGATGCCTTTGTTCTTCGCCAGCCGCGCGAGCACCGACGCGGTGAACGCGCCCTCGGCCACGGTCCTGCGGTTCGCCATCAGCTCCGCGGCTCTGCGTCCCTGGCCGATCCCGACCCCCAGCGAATAGTTGCGCGAGTTGGTCGAGGAACAGGTCAGTACGAGGTCGCCGAGGCCCGACAGGCCGGCCAGCGTCTCGCGCTTGGCCCCTAAAGCGAGGCCGAATCGGGTCATTTCGGCGAAGCCGCGGCTGATCAAAGCGGCACGCGCGTTCTGGCCGAGTCCCTTGCCCTCGACGACCCCACAGGCGATCGCCAGCACGTTCTTCACCGCCCCGCCGATCTCGGCGCCAGCAACGTCGTCCGACAAATAGATGCGGAAGGTCGGCTGCTTGATCCGGTCGCGCAGGCGTTCGGCCAGGACATCGTCCTCGGCAGCGAGCGTGACTGCCGTCGGCAGGCCGTTCGCAACCTCATGGGCGAAGGTCGGGCCCGACAGCACGGCAACCTGGGCACGAGGGCACACCGCCTTGGCCACCCGGTGGAGCAACTCGCCGCTCTGCTCCTCGATCCCCTTGGAGCAGAGGACCAACGGCTTGTCGCAGTCGGCTGCGCGCTCGAGCACGCTCCGCATGTGCTGCGCCGGGGTGACGACCAGCCATGCATCGCAATCGTCGAGCTCGCCGAGGTCCGCCGTCGCTCGGATCGACCGGTTAAGCGGTATGCCGGCGAGGAAAGCCTTGTTTTCGTGGTCCTCGTTGACCCCCTCCACCACCTCGGGTTCAAGCGCCCACAGTATCGTCTCGCGCCCGCCGGCCGACGCGACCTGCGCGAGGGCTGTGCCCCACGCGCCGCCGCCGACAACCCCGAGCTTCATGCCTTCACCCCGGCGCCGCGCACCTTCTCGGCGCCCTCGTCGAGCGGCCAACGCGCCCGCGCTGGAACGTCGAGGGGGTCGGACTCTCCTGCGGCGAAGCGTTCGGCGCCGGCCCAGGCGATCATCGCGGCATTGTCGGTGCACAGCCACTGCGGCGGAACGCTGAACCTTCGGCCATTCGCTTCAGCGAGGTCCGACAATGCGGCGCGGATGGCCTGGTTGGCCGCGACCCCTCCGGCGACGACCAGCGCCGGCGCATCGCTTTTTTTGAGCGCGAGCCGCGTGCGGTCAACCAGGCAATCGACGATTGCCCGCTGGAAGCTCGCGGCAATGTCCTCTCGCCTGAAGTCGCCTGAGGCGACTGCGCGCTGCACCGCGCTCTTCAAGCCCGCGAAGGAGAAATGCGGTTCGCCCGAGCCGACCAGCGGGCGCGGCAGGGGTACGGACGCAGGATCGCCGTCCTTCGCCAGTTCCTCGATCGCAGGACCTCCGGGATAGGGGAGGCCGAGCAGCTTGGCGGCCTTGTCGAACGCCTCTCCGGCGGCATCGTCGATCGTTGTCGCGAGCCGGCGATAATCACCGGCCGCGCGGACTTCCAGCAACTGGCAGTGGCCGCCGGACACGAGCAGCAACAAATAGGGGAAGTCGAGGTCGGGATCGGCCAGCCGCGGCGACAGCGCATGGCCCTCGAGGTGATTGATGGCAAGCAGCGGCTTCCCCGCGGCCAGCGCCAGCCCCTTGCCGGCGAGCAGCGCGACCATCACGCCGCCGATCAGCCCCGGACCGGCGGTCGCCGCGACGGCGTCAATATCACCGATCGACATGTCGGCCTCGGCAAGCACCTGCCTAATCAGGCCGGGCAGGATTTCGACATGCGCGCGCGCCGCAATCTCAGGGACGACACCGCCATAGGGCTGATGGGCGCTGTTCTGGCCGACGACCGCCTGCGCAAGGATGCGCCGGTCGCCGGTGACGAGCGCCGCCGCGCTGTCGTCGCACGAGGATTCGAGGCCGAGGATTACAGTCATTTCGACATTGTTTCGTTGGCGGCCCTTTGCCTGATCCTCTCCACTTGCACTAGGGGGAGGGCATGCAAGGTCTTCGCCTCGGGACTCGCGGTTCGCCGCTCGCGCTTGCCCAGGCGCGAAAGGTCGCGGCGGCGATCGAAACCGCTCAGCGCTGGCCCGACGGCTGGGTGCAGATCATCGAGATCAAGACGACCGGCGACAAGGTGCAGGACCGGCCGCTGGCGGAGATCGGCGGCAAGGGCCTCTGGACCAAGGAGCTCGACCGCGCGCTGCTCGAAGGTGAGGTCGACTTTTGCGTCCACTCGATGAAGGACGTCGAGAGCGAGCGGCCAAAGGAAATCCATATCGCGGCCGTGCGTCCGCGCGGCGACGTTCGCGATCGTATCGTCGGCGCGGAGTCGATCGACAAGCTGAAGCCGGGCGCGACCGTCGGAACATCGTCGCCCCGGCGCGCCGCGCAACTGAGACGGATTCGGCCCGACCTCAAGATCGTGCCGATCCGCGGCAATGTCGAAACACGGCTGAAGAAGGTCGAAAGCGGAGAAGTCGACGCGACCCTGCTGGCGTCGGCCGGCTTGAAGCGGCTCGAGATTGATGCAGGAACGTCGATTCCCACCGAAATCCTGCTCCCGGCGCCCGGCCAGGCGGTGATCGGCATGGAATGCCGCACCAACGATACGCGGACGCAAAGCGTTCTCAGCACCGCCAGCAACGGCATCACCTATCATTGCGTGATGGCCGAGCGGGCGTTCACCCGCGCGCTCGGCGCGACCTGCCATTCTCCGGTGGCTGCTTTCTGTGCATTCGAGGACGGCGACCTTCGCCTGCGGGCGCAGCTGTTCAGCGAGGACGGTACCGACATGGTCGAAGGCCGCGCGGTGTTCGACTGCGGCGACTATGGAAAAGCTGAAGCGCTGGCCCGATCGCTGCTCGGCGAGGCGCCGGAGTCCATCCGGAGGCTGTTCGGCGCCTGAATGACGCGCCTGCTGGTCCTGCGGCCGCAACCCGGCGCCGAAGCCACGGTCGCCAAGGCTCGAGAGCGGGGGCTCAAGGCGGTCGCCGTTCCACTGTTCGAGATCGAGCCGATCGCATGGAACCCGCCCGAGGTAGCAGGCTTCGACGGCCTGCTGCTGACCAGCGCCAATGCGGTGCGAATGGCGGGCGATGGGCTGAAGGCGCTTCGCGGCCTGAAGGCTTATACCGTCGGCGAAGCGACGGCCGAGGCGGCACGCGAGGCCGGATTCGACATTGCGGCGACGGGCGATAGCGGGGTTGACCGGCTGCTTGGGTCGCTCGAACCGGACCTGAAGCTGCTTCATCCCTGCGGAGCCGATCGGCGCGAACCGTCGGAAGCGAAGCAGAAGATCATTCCGATCCCGGTCTATCGAGCGAAGCCCGTCGAAGCGCCCGACCTGTCCGGAGCCGAAGCGGGTATCGCGCTGGTCCATTCGCCGCGAGCGGGCCGCCGCCTTGCGGAACTGGTCAGCGACCGCGAAAGAATCAGTATCGCCGCGATAAGCGAGGCCGCAGCGGAGGCGGTCGGGGACGGCTGGCGCACCGTTCGAGCTGCTGAGAAGCCGTCCGACGATGCGCTGCTGGCCCTCGCCGCGAGCCTGTGCGACAACCCGCACCCGAAATGAACGGGACCCGCAATAGCTTGGGCTGGGGAGCGCGGCTCCTCATCGCCTTGGTCTTCATCCTCGTGGGTGCGGGCGCCGCCATCTGGGCCCTCGGCCATTATCCCAAGGCAGCGCGAGTGTTGGGCGTCGCCTCGCCGCCAGCGGCGACGCAGAATCTTGCGAGGATTTCGGACCCGCTTCCGCCAGCGCCTGCACCGGCACCCGCGCCGACTGCAGCCGACAACGCGCAGATCGCCTCCCTCGAGCAGCGGCTGTCGCAGGTCGAGAATGCGACGCAGCGCGCCGAGAGTTTTGCCGGGCGCGCCGATGCACTGGTGGTCGCCTTCGCCGCACGGCGCGCGATCGATCGCGGAGTCGCGCTCGGCTATCTCGAGAACCTGCTCGTCGACCGGTTCGGGCCGCAACACCAGGCGGCGGTCGCGACGATCATCACGGCCTCGCATCAGCCGGTGCGGCTGGAAGACTTGACCAGCGAATATGAAGCGCTCGGCCCGGAACTCCGTCGTGGTGATCCGAAGGACAGCTGGTGGGCCGGTCTCAAGCGCGAGCTTGGCTCGCTGGTGGAACTGCATCGCGCCGACCGGCCCGCCGTCAACGCCGAGGCGCGCTACAAACGCGCGCAACTGCGGCTGTCGTCAGGGGATGTCAGCCAGGCCCTGGCGGAGACGATGCGAATGCCGGGCGCGGCGCGGGCGAGCGATTGGACCGGCAAGGCCCGCCGCTACGTCGCGGTCCATCGCGCACTCGACGAGATCGAGTCGGCGGCGCTCCTCGCGGGGCCCGCCAGCGGCCGCTGAACGCACAGCAGGCGTTCAGGCGCCTTCAGCTAAGTCGTTGCGAAACCGAGGAAGATGGGGACAGTCGCCGGCGTCATGACGTCATTTTCGAAGCGAGTTGGAATTGCGGGCGCGGTCGCCGTGGCAGCTGCGGTTGGGGCTTCGGCGATGAGCCAGCAGCCCGACCCACTCGCTCCGCGGCCGCAGGCGCCGCTTGCCAAGAAGCCGCTTCCACCCGCCCCGCTTTTCCTGAACAATCGCGTGACCGAGCTGGGCCAGGGTTTCGACGGCCGCGTCGGCATTGCCGTCAAGTCGATCGACGAAGGCTGGTCGACGGGCTGGAAGGCCGGCGAGCTCTACCCGCAGCAGAGCGTCAGCAAATTGTGGGTGGCAATCACCGCGATGGACGCCGTCGATCGCCGCAAGGTGACGCTCGACGATCCGGTGACGCTTACTCGCGACGACCTCACGCTGTTTCACCAGCCGATCGCGGCAGAAGTGCTCAAGACCGGAAGCTTCACGACGACACTCGGTGACCTGATGGTCCGGGAGATGACGCAGAGCGACAACACCGCCAACGACAAGCTGATGCGCACGGTCGGCGGAGCTGGTGCGGTGCGCGCCATGATCAGGGCGAAGGGGCTCGGCGCGATCCGCTTCGACAATGGCGAGCGGGCGCTGCAGAGCAGGATCGCCGGACTGACGTGGAATCCGGCCTTTTCGGTCGCCAATGCGTTCTTTCAGGCACGTGACGCCCTGCCTCCCAGCGTGCGCAAGGCCGCGTTCGACCGCTATGTCGCCGATCCCTATGACGGTGCTTCACCGACCGCGGTCGTCGATGCGCTTGCGCGGCTGAAACGCGGCGAGCTGCTTTCGCCCGCATCGACGCAGCATCTGCTCGACATCATGAGCCGCACCGTCACCGGCGCGAACCGGCTAAAGGGCGGGCTCGCACCGGGCTGGGTGCTTAACCACAAGACCGGGACCGGCCAGGTGCTGGGCAGTGCGCAGGCCGGGTATAACGATATCGGCATCCTCACCGCGCCCGACGGCCGCAGCTACGCCGTGGCGGTGATGATCAAGCTGACCTCGGTGCCGCTCCCGGTACGGATGGAGCTGATGAACAATGTCGTCCGGGCGGTGATCGCTCAGCACGACATGCAGTACGCCCCGTCCGCCGCGCCATCGCCCTGATCAACCGAGCAGGTGGCCGCTCTTCCTGCGCTTGGTCGCGAGATAGTCGGCGTTGTGCGGGTTCGCCGGCATGTGGTGCGCGACGCGTTGGACAACCGCGATCCCGGCGGCCTCCAGGCTGGCAACCTTGTTGGGATTGTTGGTCAGCAGGCGCACCTCGTCGATCCCGAGCGCGCGCAGCATCGCCGCGGCATGACCATAGTCGCGCTCATCGTCCGCAAAGCCCAGGCGCTGATTGGCGTCGACGGTGTCGAGGCCCCGGTCCTGGAGCGAATAGGCGCGGATCTTGTTGGCAAGGCCGATCCCGCGTCCTTCCTGCCGGAGGTAGAGCAGGACTCCGCCACCGTCGGCGCCGATGATGTGCAAGGCTTCCCTGAGCTGCGGCCCGCAATCGCATTTCAACGAGCCGAACACGTCGCCCGTCAGGCATTCGCTATGGAGCCGGACCAAAGGCGGCTTGCCGCCGAACGCACCAATCACGAGAGCGACATGCTCCTGGCCGTCGTCCGAGGCCCGGAATGCGACGATCTGGGTTGGGGGCATGTTGTCGAGTGGGAGCTTGGCGCGCGCAAGAATCTCGACCGACGGCTGTTTTCGTTCTCGCTTGATGTCGTCGAGCGGCACCGCCAGTTCAGCTGGTCGGGCTTCGAGCAGCCAAAGGGCGGGGAGAAGCCCGGCTAGACGCGCGAGATCGAGCCCGCCACGCGCGGTTTCGACGCAATCCGGCCCGACCGCGTGAAGCGGCCCGATCGGCGCCCGGTCGAGGTCGCGCCCGGGATCGGCAATCGCCAGCGCGGTTGCCGCATCGAGCCAGTCGGCATGGGCGATCACCACTGGTGAGCCTGGGTCAGCGGCATCGCGTTCATTGGCGAGGTTAAGCGCGGCTGCGCGTTCGCCGCTGATCAATAGCTTTGCTTCATGGGCGGGATCGAGCAGGTCGAGGAGATCCTGGCTTGCCGTCTCGACGGCCAGGACCCCGGTTGGGCACGGCCCGTCGATCAACAATGGACGGCCGGCGCGGAGCGCAGCGATCGCCGCTCGGACGGAGCTTCCGCTCAAGCCTCGATCTCGAGGATCAGCGGCACATGGTCCGACGGCCGCTCCCAGTTGCGGCAAGGTTCAAGAACGCTGTGCGCCTTCAGATGACCGTCGAGCTCGGGTGAGGCCCACATATGGTCAAGCCTGCGCCCGCGGTCGTTCTTCGTCCAGTCAGGCGAGCGATAGCTCCACCAGGTGAAGCAGCGCTCGGGCGCAGGCACGAACTTGCGGCCGATGTCGATCCAGTGATGCGCCTGCCGGAGTCGTGTCAGTGCGTCGACCTCGACCGGCGTATGGCTGACGACGTTCAACAAAGCCTTGTGGCTCCAGACGTCGCATTCCAGGGGCGCGACGTTGAAGTCGCCGAGGATGATCGTCGGTTCACGAAGGCCCTCAGACCAGCGCGTCATCCGCTCGAGGAAGTCGAGCTTCTGGCCGAACTTTGCGTTGACCGTGCGGTCGGGCGTGTCGCCGCCGGCAGGGACATAGACGTTCTCGAGCCGGATCCCGTTTGGGAGGCGGACCCCGACATGCCGCGCTTCACCATTGTCCTGCCAGTCGTGCTTGCCGGGGTCCTGCAGCGGCACGCGGCTTAAGATGGCGACGCCATGGTGCATGCGCTGCCCGTTGAGCTCGACGTGCGCATAGCCGTGGCGCTTGAACGGATCGGCCGGGAAGATGCTGTCGAGCACCTTGGTTTCCTGAAGGCACAGAACGTCGGGCTGCTGTTCGCTGATGAGGCGGTCGACCAGCCCCATGCGAGCTCGCACCGAGTTGATGTTCCAGGACGCGATTTTCAGCAATTTCGTCACAGGACGCGCTTAGCCCCGTCCCCCCAGGAAGCAAAAGGCCCCCGCTCCGGGGGCATGGAGCGAGGGCCGACCGAGCGTTGTCACGCAAGGGATGCCGTGGACCCTGGGTAACAGGGGGAAACCCCAGGCCTTCCAGCATCGATGTCCTATTTAGGAAGTCATCCCTGACATTGCGATGAACGGGTATCGTTCTGCAACGTTTTGGCCTCTTAGCGCCGCTTCTTCGGCTCCGCGTAGGTGAACGCGCCTTCTGGCACGGCAACGTTATACCGAACGTCCGACAACCTGACCGTGGTGCGGTGGCCCTGCGGATCGATCGCAGTCCACCCGTAGAGCTGCAGTCCGGCGGGCGCCGAGGCGTTCCGCAGAAAGGCAAGTGTCAGCTGGCCGTATTGGCCGGCGTTCTTTGCCCGCGCGACGACGACGCGGCTGTCGGCGCTCGGTAGAATCTCGGCCTTGCCGTTGAAGTCCGGCGAGCTCGAAAGCAGCGGGCCGAGCGGTGTCTTGCCCAGCGGCCAGGACGATTTCTGCCCGACCTGATAGTCGATGAAGCTGAGCTTCGAACCGTTGGCCACGAGCAGCACGTCACCGCCGGAATATTCAAAACGGATACGGCCCGGCCGCTTGAGCTGGAGCGTCCCGGTGTCGGTGCGACCCTTGGCGTCGGTCTGCGTGAACTTCGCGGTCATCGTCTGGACCGCCGTCAGGTGCGCCTTGAGGCGGCCGAGATCGGGCGACTCCGCCGCTGCGGCTGGAGCCGCGACAAGAATGGCGGCCGGGAGCAACGCGCGCGCAAAGGTTGTGATCGAAGTCATTTCAGAAAGCTCCTGGGGTTTGCGCGTGAATTGGCGCTCGCCGGTTGAATGCGCTCTGAACCTTCCGGTTCCGAACCGTTCAGGCGCAGATCGCCCGGTCTAGATCGGGTGCCCGTCGGGGTCGATCAGC
>Ga0207657_10003556_pt1 | contig 16641 bp, 13 predicted proteins | sample KBSC33metaG_FD_184316 | JGI IMG/M metagenome (GOLD analysis project Ga0207657, IMG submission 184316) | Corn rhizosphere microbial communities from Kellogg Biological Station, Michigan, USA - KBS C3-3 metaG (SPAdes) (version 2) | ecosystem: Host-associated > Plants > Roots > Rhizosphere > Soil ... | reverse complement strand
AGTGTGCCTTCAGGTTCTGCCGGCGGCGGGCCGGCGATGACGCGCTCACCGTCAATGCCGGTGTCCTCGGCGTCGATCACGAGACCTGCCGACGGTTCGCTGACGTGCGCGCTGACCTCGTAGGGCACACCCAGCTCGGCGAGCCTGCCTACCCAAGAAGCCCCGACCGGCTGCCATCCGCCGGAGCAGTCGCCCCACATGCCCGCGGTCGACGTCAGCTCCGGCGCGACGACCGTGACCCGCAGACCGACGGTGCTCACGTCAGCAGCGGCAACAGCGACGAGAGGTCAGCGCGCTGACCGCTGGCCTGAACTCGTCCGTTTCCGATCGCATCGGCCCAGGTGACCCGTCCGGTGGCGAGCTCCAGCCACGTGGACGCCCGCATCTCGACGGTCTATGACGGCGATGGGCGCCAGCGGACCGCCGGGCTCGAGCTGTGGCTGCCCGGCGAGGACTTCCCGCGACGGGCGTCGGGCACAGCGGCCAGCGGCACAACGCTGTCGCTCGAGGGTCTGCGCGTGAACGCCGCGGTGTTCTCGTGGCGAATGGAGGGACGCGACGGCGCCGGCGCCTATGAGCTGACGGTCCGGGACGAGCCGCCGGTGGCCGCGTGATCCGCGCGGTGATCTGCGATTTCGGCGGGGTGCTCACCAGCCCGCTCGTGGGCTCGTTCATGAAGTTCCAGGAGCACTCCGGCGTGAGCCTCGAGCAGCTCGGCGCCGCGATGGCAAAGCTGGCGGAGGAGTCCGATGGGCAGCATCCGCTGTTCGCGCTCGAGAAGGGCGAGCTGAGCGAGGCGGAGTTCCTGCGGCGGCTCGAGGACGCGCTCGGGGGCGACGTGAGCCTCGAGGGCTTCGGCGAGCGCTACTTCGAGCACCTGCATCCCAACGAGGAGATGATCGAGGAGATGCGGCGGCTGCGCGAGCGCGGGCTGCGGATGGCGCTGCTCACGAACAACGTGCGCGAGTGGGAGCCGCTCTGGCGCGCGAAGCTGCCCGACATCGACGAGATCTTCGAGGTGGTGGTGGACTCGGCGTTCGTCGGCATGCGCAAGCCGGAACCCGGCATCTACGAGCTGACGGTGGAGCGGCTCGGCGACGGCGTCGCGGCGGCGGACTGCCTGTTCGTGGACGACATCGAGGCGAACTGCGAGATGGCGACCGAGCTCGGGATGACCGCTGTGCACTTTCGCGATGCGGCCCAGGCGATCGCCGAGATCGAAGCCGCGGTCTCTTCGTAACCGGCGGACGGCTTCCGGCGGACGGCTCCCGGCGGACGCCATTCGAAATAAATAGAGACGCAGTCGGTCCGCTTGAGAAGCGCGCCACCTTTCGCCGAAGCTCCGGGCGGCTTGCGCGGCGGGCCTTCCATCTCGTGGCCTCGCTCTTTGCGGTTCGTCCGCGTCTCTGGTGAGACCCTAACCCGAGCCCTCCGGAACCGTCAAGTGCCTTTTCACACGTGATCCCGCAATCTGCGAGAAAACGATCAACGAAGGCCGGTCTGGCGCTTCAGTAGCTCCTGCTTCGCGACCTTCCGAAAGCGCTTTGTCTTCGCGTAGTTGAGCTTCATGCGCTCGAGCATCGAGCCGGGGGGCAGCTCGAAGCCGCCGACGAGCTTGTGGGGCTCGAGTGCCCAGCCGCCGTCGCGCTCTACGAGGTCGCCGCGCACCTGGAAGTTGCGCTGGTAGGTGAAGCGCTCGTCGTGGTCGTGGGCGGCGATACATGCGAGGCCGGGGGCCAGCGGGACGCCCACCGGCTGGGTGTCGAGGCGGATCACGCGGGCACTCGTGTCGACGCTCAGCGGCACGCGCACCGAGAACGGGAAGCCGTCCGGCGCGACGAACGACAGCGCCGCGGTCTTGTGCAGGCGGCCGAGCTCCTCGATTCGCTCGTCCCAGCGGGCGGCGCCGCCCGCGGGCCGCCGCTGCTCCGACTCCTGCTCCTCGTCGCGCCCCGAGCGCACCTCCTCCATGTGCGCGTCCCAGAGCCGGGGCTCGCGGGTCACATCGCAGCCCGGCCAGGAGTAGATCCGCTCGGGCCGGACGTGCATGTAGATGCGCGTGTAGTACCAGGCGAGGAAGCGCTTCATGAAGTCCGGCGGACTCATCTCCTTCGCCGCCGGGATCTTCTCGAGCGCCTCGCGCTCGTACCGCCTGCGGTTGGCGTCGAGGTCGCGGTCGTCGACCTCCGCCGTGCCCTGCACGAGCACCATCGGCGGGTCGTCGAGTCCGCTGCCCGTCGGGTCGGAGAACAGCATCGCCACCTTCGGGTTCGCGCTGGAGTCGTCGGCCTTCTTCGGATAGCCGAGCCCGGTGGTCACGTCGATGCATGGATCGCCCGGGCGGTAGTACGGCGTGAGCGGCCAGGTGATCGGCTGGCCGCCGGCATCCACCGTCGTGTACTCGGTGGTGATGAAGCGATCGAAAACTGCCTGGATTTCCTGGGGAAGCGAACTCGTCATGCGGCGCGAGGATAACGCGGCGCTCCGCGACTAAGCCGCTGCGTCCTTGGGTATCGAACCTCGGGGAGGCTGCTTCAGCGAACGGCTATGCCGGACTCTCTCTTCACCACACGACGTCTGGACAGAGGTGTGACGCACGTCTGTCTCAGCGGCGAGATCGATCTCGGCGTTGCGGTGGTGCTGCGCCAATCGCTGGACGACCTGATCCACGATGGCCAGACGCGTCTGCTGATCGACCTGACCGACGTGAGCTTCCTCGACTCGACCGCGCTCGGGGTCCTGCTCCACACGGCCAAGAAGCTGCGACGCCGCCGTGGCGGGATAGCGGTCGTCTGCCCCGACCCGCACATGCACCAGCTGTTCGAGCTGGTGGGCCACACGCTGCTCTTCCCGGTCGACGAGTCCGTCGACCAGGCGCTATCGCACCTACAGCCGGAGCGACGCCGGCTGGGTCGATCGCGGACCTAGCGGCTCCGGCAACTAGGCGAGCGAAAACCGAGTTCTGCAAGGACGCAGGGTTGAAGCCGTATGTCAATACGGCGAGACCCGAGGACGCCGCAGGGCGAAGGTTTGCAGCCGCCTAGTTGTCGGAACCTAAGCGGTCCCAGCAGTAGAGCTCGAGGGCTTCTGCGGCCAGCTCCATCGCCCGGTCCTCTGACAGCCAGGGCAGCACGGTCTCGAGCGCGTGCTCCTCGCTGGCGCCTGCCTCGAAGGCCTCGTCGCCTCGGAAACCGGCGGCTATGCGCAGCGCCTCGCGGCGGTGCTCGCCGAGGCCCCTGAAGGCCCCCACGAGGAACTCCTTGTTCGCCACGGGCTGGCCGACGTCGAGCGAGGCGTGCCAGGCGGCGAGCATCGAGAGATCGTCATCGTCGAGGTCGTTGACCGCTTTGACGTAGTGGACTTCGAGCTCGTCGTCCGGAATCTCGTCGACCCACGCGCGCACGACTTCACCAAGCAGCTGACGGCGGGCCTCACGGCCAACCGACTCCGCCACCACGCGGATGGCTTCTTGAGGCTCTATGAAGCACAGAGGCATCCGGGTCCGGTCTCCCTTGATCGCGCTGCAGTACGACATGAAGCTAAATGCCGCTACCGGACGGAAAAGTGGATGCCGAGGCCGCCGGCTCCACGCAGGAGGCCGGAGCCGGCGGCCTCTCAGGCACTAGGCGGGGGCGGCGCCGCCCCGGCGGGCGAGCACGATGCCGACCACGATGCACCAGATCAGAAGCGCGGCCTGCGGGAACCACAGGAAAGAGGCAAGCGTGATCACAGCCATGACGACGCTGAACACCGTGAGCCTTTGCCCGAACAGTCCGCTGCGGCGGGCCTGAAGGCTGATCAGCGCCACGGCGAACGCGACGGCGATCATTCCGGCGACCGTGGTGATCGGGTAGCCGACGTTGTCCGCGAAGCGGAGCACGTCGGGACTTGGCTCGGGGGCATTGCCGAACGCCATCGCGCCGGGCACGACGGCGTTGCACACACCGCCGATCCCGATCGCCGCCGCTCCGAACGTGGCAGCCCCGAGCGGGAGCCGGTCGCCCTCGCCGGCCCGGGACCAGACGAGATTGAGGAACGCCAGCAGGCAGAGCCCGGCGACCACGAACAGGAACGCCGAGACGATCATGTCGGTCCGGTGCCCGCCGTCGGCGTACCAGCGAAGCCACTTGGCATTCGAGGCATCGCCGTCCGGCGTGTTGTCGAGGAACCACGCCGCCACCAACAGGACCGGGAACCCGATTCCGAGCCACGCGGCGAGCGACGTGCCGCCGCGGGACGCGGCGCGACTCTGCGCTCCCACCGGTACGGCCATCTCAGATGTAGCCACTTTGCACCTCCAGGATCGATTGCACAGTCGATCCTGCGGCCAACGGGCGCTCAGCGCACCGGGGTACCTACCACAGTCTTTTGCGGCCTATCCGAAGCTATTTGGCTCTTACTGAGCCGCGCCCTCGAGGCGCTCGATGAGCTCGTCGAGTTTCAGCTCCTCGAGACCCTTGCCCACCGCATCGAGCTCGCCGGCGGAGTACTCGATCAGTTCGCGTCCCTCGCGGCACAGGTCGAGCGTCTCCCGCAGGCCGGCCTCCCCGGTGTCGAGCCGCTTGATGATCTCCTCGAGCCGCTCGACAGCGGACTCGTAGCTGACTGGTTGCGTCGTCATTCGCCTTCCTCCTCGCGCACGCGGGCGGGCACGCGGCCGTCCGCCATGCGTAACTCGAAATCTCTTGCCTCCCTCACGGCCGCGGCGCTGCCGAGCGGCGTGCCGTCGGGGCCGAGCGCGATTGCGTAGCCGCGCTCGAGGGCACGCTCCGGGTCGTGCCCGCGGATGGCCGCCCCGTGCGAGCGAAGCGCCTCGCGCCGGCGTGCCTCGAGAGCGTCGGCGGCCCGAGTGAGCGCCGCCGCCCGGGCATTCAACCTCGCACGCCCGGTGACCACGGTCGCGGCGGCCGCCTCGCGCTTGCGGTCGATGTCCTGTGCCGCCATCCGGCGCTGGTTGTCGCGGCGCAGAGCGAGCCAGCGGCGCGATGCGGCGCGCATCTCGCGCGCCTTCTGGTGCAGGTGGGTGCGATGCGCCGCCACGCGGTCCCGGGGAGCGCGCGAGAGAGCCGCGAGAGCCCTTGCGCGGTCCAGCACGGCCGCGCGACCCCGCTTGTCCACTCGCCGGGCGTGGTCGAGCAGCAGCCCTCGCGCCAGGGCGCAGTCCACCGCCACCGCCGCCTCGGCGGCGTGAGTGGGCGTGGAGCAGCAGATCGCCGCGACGTCGTCGATCAGCGTGCGGTCCACGTGGTGGCCGACCGCGCTGATCACCGGGACCGGCAGCAGCGCCACCGTGCGGCACAGCGTCTCGTCGCAGAACGCCCACAGGTCGGCGATGCTGCCGCCGCCGCGGGTGACCACGATCGTCTCCACCTCGCCCACCACCGCGAGGTCCTGGATAGCCCTGGCGATGGCCCCGGCCGCACGGCGGTCCTGCACGGGCGCGTAGCCCCAGACAATCGTGCCGTGCCAGCCGCGGCGCTCGAGCCCGGCCAGGAAGTCGCGCCGTGCGGCGCCCGTCTCGGCCGTGACCACGCCGATGCGCTTGGGCAGCGCAGGGCGCGCAAGTAGCTTCTGGCGCTCGAAGAGACCCTCTTCCGCGAGCCGCCGCCGCAGCTGCTCGAGCTGGACGAGCAGATCGCCCTCGCCCGCCAGCTTGAGCTGCTTGACCCGGAAGCTGAAGCGCGGCGACGCAGTGGCGCCGCCGGGGTAGTAGTCGCAGCCGCCGGCCGCCACGACCTCCACACCGTCGCGGAAGTCCTGCTCGGTGAGGCCGGAGCGGTCGAAATCGTCGCGCCACATGGCGCACGGAATCCCGCCGTCGCCGTCGCGCAGCTCGAAGTACACGTTGGGTCCCCGCCCGAATCGCACCCCGCTGGCCTCTCCCAGCACGCACACGTGAGCGAACTCGCGCAGGCGCTCGCGGAGGCCCGCCGCGTAGCGGCCGACCGGGAACGGGCCCGGGTAGCCATCGATCCCGGCGGGTCGGGCATCCGCGCCCGTGGTGAGCGGATCGGAAGTCATGGACGGTCGAGGGTAGGCGTCAGACCGGCGGATCCAGCGGAGCGAGCGTGCGCTCCTTGGGCCAGGAGCAGAGCGCCTCGAGGCCCGGGCACGTGGCGCACAGCTCGCGATGCGGCTTGTCGGTGGGCTCGAAGCTGCCGGCGATCACGCCGCCCGCCAGCGCCAGCAGCTCCGCCTCGAGCCGCGGCAGGTCCGCGGCCTGGAAGCTGACGCTCACGGGCTCGTCCGCGCGCTCGAAGAAGCAATGCACGACCTCCACGGACTCCGCGCCCGAGCGCAGCGCCGCAAGCGCGTAGATCAGCCGTTGGGTGCCGTATTTCTCGTCGCATGCCGCTTCCAGGTCGACCCCGTCCACGGGATCGCTCTTGTAATCCGCCACGAGGGCGGAATTCGCCCCCCTCTCCACCGCATAGGCGTCCACCACGCCGTTGACGAGCAGGCTCGCCCCCGACGCGCCGTGCGGGCGCAGCGTGAAGGCAAAGGTGAGCTCGCGCCGCACGCGCGGCGCCGCGGCCAGGCGCGCGCACAGCGGCGAGCGCGCGAAGTTGCCGATCAGGCGCCGGATGTCCTCCACGTCCGCGGGCTCGAACGAAGCTCCGTGCATCTGCAGCAGCTCCTCCACGTCCGACGCCTCCGGCGGGCGCGGGCTCTTGAAGTCGAAGTGCTCCATCAGCTGGTGCACCACGGTGCCGCGCAGCAGCTTGTCGAGACCCTCCGGCACCGGCTCGCCCGCGGCGTCCGCCAGCTCCGCCCGCTTGAGGCCGAGCCGCGCCACGCGCTCGAGGTAGAAGCGGTATCCGCAGCGCCGGTAGCTCTCGAGGCTCGAGTAGGAGAGCCGCCCGAGCGGAGGCGCCCCCGCCGCCTCCACCGCGGCGAGCAGTGGCGGCTGTACGCCGGCGCCGCCGTTGCCGTTCGAGCCGAGCTCGACCACCGGCGCCCAGGACGAGCGCGGCAGCAGCAGCTCCACCTCCGCGGGTGAGCAGACGACGCAGCGCACGCGCACCTCGCGCCCGTCGGGCGTCTCGCGGACGGACGCGCCTTCTGCGCCGAGCGTCGGCAGGTCCGGCGCCAGCCCCCGCCAGATCCAGTCCATCGGCGCTCCCAGCTGTTTCGGCTCCGGCCACTTCTCGAGGTCGGTCGCGCCGCTCACGATGAGGTGCTCCCGCGCGCGGGTCATCGCCACGTAGAAGACGCGCCGCTCCTCCTGGTCCGCGCGCGCCTTCTGCTCCTCCTCGATCTCCTCGAGAGCCATGCCCTTTGTGGAGCCGCCCGCCATCGACGCCACGCTGAGGCCCACGCGGCCGTCGTCGGTCACGCGCAGGGCGTCGTCGTCCTTGAACGCCACGCGGCCCGTGTCCGCCACGCACACCACCGGGAACTCGAGGCCCTTGGCGGCGTGGATCGTCATCAGGCGCACGGCGTTGATGCCCTCGGTCTCTAGCGGCGCCTCGCCCTCGCGCGCCCGCAGCATGTCCTGCTCGGCCACGTAGTCGATGAACCCGCGCAGGTCGCGCCCCTCTTCCGCCTCGTACTCGCGTGCCAGTCGCATGAGCTTGCGGACGTTGGCCATGCGGCGCTCGCCGTCGGGCATGCGCAGGACCACGCGGTCGTAGCCCGAGCCCGTGACCGCGCGGTCGATCAGCGTCTCGAGCGAGAGCCGCGGCGCGTCCTCGCGCTCGGCGGCGAAGCGCCCTACGAACTCGCTTACTCTCCTCGAGTCCTCGGGCGCCAGCTCGTTCGCGTCGAAGCCGTCGTTCAGCGTCCGCCACACGTCTCGCCCGAGCTCGCGCGCGCGCAGCCCGATCAGGCCGAGGGCGTCGAGCGAGGCTCCGACGAGCGGCGAGGCCAGCAGCGAGTAGAGCGCCAGCTCGTCGAGCGGGTTGGCGAGCGCGGCAAGGTAAGCGCGCAGATCGCCCACCTGCTGCTGGCTGAAGTAGCCGCCGCCGCCCGCCACGTAGGTGGGCAGGCCCTGGTCGGCGATCGCGCGCTCGTACAGCGCGATGTCCGTGCTGGCGCGCACGAGCACCGCAATGTCCCCCGGCTCGAACGGCCCGTCCGGGCCGGCCAGCTCGGCGATCCGGTGCGCGAGCATGCGCGCCTCCGCGGCGCGCCAGATAGGCACGCGGCCTGGGCCGAAGGGCGTGTCGCCGTTCTCGCCGAACACGTCGACCCAGCGCTGCTTGAGCACGTCGACCACCAGCAGCTCCACGTTCGGGTCCGTGCGCGCCGGTCCGCGGTCCGCCCCGTCCGGCACGCGCAGCGGCTCGAAGCCGTCCTCAAAGGCGTCGGCGAACGCGAGGTTGAGCACGTCGAGCAGCTCGCCGCGGCTGCGGAAGTTGTGGGCGATGCGCGCGTCGCGGCCGCCCTCACTCGCGCGCGCCTGGGCGTCGCGGAACACGCCCACGTCCGCGTTCCGGAACGAGTAGATCGACTGGTTGGCGTCGCCGACCGTGAACGTGTTGCCGCTGTCGAGCAGCCTCAATATCTCCGTTTGCAGGCGATTTGTGTCCTGGAACTCGTCCACCATCACGTGCGTGAAGCGCTCGCGGTAGCGCGTGCGCAGCGCCTCGTCGCCCGCCAGCAGGTCGCGCGCGTAGAGCTGGAGGTCCTCGAAGTCGAGCCCCGAGCGCTCCTCCTTCATGGCCGCGAAGCGCTCGTCGTAGAGGGCGAGCAGCTCGCGCAGGAGCGCGTAGTCGCGCGTCTCGCGGAGCAGCACACAGGCGCGGTGGTAGGCCGAGTGCGCGTCGGTCAGGCGGTCGAACTCCGGCGTCTGCAGCGCGCGCGTTGTGCCCGGCTTGGGCTGGAGCTTCTCGAAGCGCTTGGGGTCGCCCAGCTCGCCGCCCAGCTCGGCCAGCAGCTCGATGCAGGAACCCATCTTGTCGAGCTCGCGCTGCACGGTCACGCCGTCCGCGCCCGCGAGCCCGGCCTGCGCCGCCCGCAGCGCGGCCTCGAGCTCGGCGGCCTCCTCTCCGGTGGGCGCCACGTCGGGCAGCTCCGGCAGCCGCGGGTGCAGCTCACCCCGGCTGCGCAGGTGCGAGTGCACCGTGCGCACCATGCGCTCGAGCTTCTGCGGCGTGTAGTTGGCCAGCAGCTCGAGCCGCGCCGCCGCATCCTCGGGCGCGCCCGACTCGAGGAACTCCTCGAGCGCCCGCTCGAACGCGTCGATGCCCACGCGGTCCGTGGCGGGCTGGTCGAGCACGCGGTACTCGGGGTCGATGCCCGCGGGCAGCGGATGCGCGCGCAGCAGCCGCGAGCAGAAGCCATGGATGGTGGAGATCCACGCGCCCTCGGCCTGTCGCGCGTACTCGCGCTCGCCCAGGTCGAGGAAGCGCCGGCGGATCCGCTGCTTGAGCTCGGCCGCCGCCTTCTCGGTGAACGTGATCGCGAGGATCTGGTCCACCCCCACCTCGTCCTCGCGCACCGCGCGCACAAAGCGCTCGACCAGCACCGAGGTCTTGCCACTGCCCGCGTTGGCGTGCAGGAACAGCGACCCCTCGCGCGACTCGATCGCGTGCAGCTGCTCGGCTGTGAACCGCACGCTCATTCCTCGTGGCGGCAGATCGTGGGGTGCTGGCAGCCGCCGCTCGACCACTTGCAGGTGTCCGGGCACGGATGGACGTCGCCGGCCCGCACGCGCGTGACGAGCTGGCAGGCCGTCTGGCTGGCCTCGCGCAGCCGCTCCTCCACCTCTTCAGGGCTCTGGAAGTCGGTCTTGACGAAGTCAGAGCCGAGCTCCTCGCGCAGCTCGTCCGACACGACCCCGCGTGGCCGGCGATCGTCGCCCGCCAGCGGCACGTACACGCCGCCCGCGGGCTTGAGCCCGAGCAGCTCCCGCGCGGCGATCATGTAGAGGGCGGCCTGGAGGCGGTTCTTCTCGCGCCAGTCGGCCACCTTGTAGACGCTGCGGCCGCTCTTGTAGTCGCGCACCAGGCCGTAGCCATTCCAGGTGTCGATGCGATCGATCACGCCGCGCACCGAGATGCCCTCATCCTCGAGCTCCACCGGCGGCAGCGTGTCCTCGCCCATACCGAACCTGAGCTCGAAGCGCTCGGGCTCGAACAGGCCGTCGCGCTGCGCCTCATGTCGCAGGTAGGCGAGCAGGTCGAACTCGAGCCGCCGCACCGCGGCGCGCACGCGGGTCTGCGACGGCGACAGCAGGAACGACCCCTGCTTGTCCCGCAGCGCCGAGCGCATCAGGCGCTCGGCGTCCGCCAGGTTGTCGCGCGTGATCCGGGCCGAGCCGGTCTCCTCGCGCAGGCGGCTGAAGGTCTCCTCCAGCACCTCGTGCGCGTAGCTGCCGCGGACCATCTGCTCGGGATCGGGCTCAAGCGCCAGCGGGTGGAGCACGCGGTCCACGAGCCAGCGCACCGAGCAGTCCGCGAACGTCTCGAGCGCGCTCGCGGAGAAGGCCGCCTGCTCGCGGAAGCGCTCCAGCAGGCGCTGGTCCGTGAGGCCGCTCGGCGGCGGCGGCAAAGCACGCGGCCCGGCCGCCGCGAGCGCGCGCTCGAACTCCACCTCGGTGGGCGCGTCCTCGGTGCTCCAGACGATGTCGGACAGCGAGCGACGGCGCGGCTCGATGTCGGTGAACAGGTCGCGCACGTCCTCGAGGAAGAACGACGAAGGTTGCGGGTTGCCCTCCTCGTCGCTGAAGCGGGTGCTGAGGAACAGCGTGCGCTCCGCGCGCGAGGCCGCCACGTAGAACAGGTGGCGCTCGCGGTCGAGCTCGTCCTCGCGGATCGGCAGGACGAGCCCGGTGGCGGTGGCGATCGCGCGGCGGTCGTCGTCGGACAGGAACGGCTCGGGCACCCGCCCGCGCGGGAACTCGCCCTCCTCGAGGCCGCACACGAACACGGCGTCGAAGCGCCGCGCGCGGATGCGCTCCGGCGTGGCCACGAGTACGCGGTCGGGCTGCGGGCGCTCCCCCAGCCGCACCTCCAGCTCGGCCAGGATGTCGTGCAGGCGGCGCGGGCCGAGGTCGCGGCGGCCGAGCGCGGCCAGCCCGTCGAGCGCGTCCGCCGCCGCGCTGAAAGCGCGCGCGTCCTCCACCTCGGCGCCGGAGAGCACGTGCGCGAGCCGCCGGTAGGGAGCGCTGAAGAGCCGCTCGATCTGCGCGCGCAGCTCTCCGATCAGATCGCCGCCCTGGGCGGCGCGCGCCAGCCGGTCGAGCTCGTCGAGCTTCCAGTCCTCGTGCGCCTGCTCCCACAGATCCCGGGCGGCGGCGGCGCTGCGGGCGCCCTCCTGGCGCACCTTCGCCTCAAGCGAATCCGCCAGCCCCTGGTTGCGCAACTTGCCCGGGGCGCGGAGGTAGGCGAGCAGGTCGGACTCGCTTCCGTCGAGCGTGGCGCAGCGCAGGAGGGCCAGAGCCGAGCGGCCGAGGGCCGTCTGCCGGAACGGCAGCTTGCGTTCGAGCGAGAACGGGATGCCGTACGCGTCGAACACCTGCTCCACCACGGACGCGTACTTGGACGGTTCTCGGTACACGACCGCGACATCGCCCGGCTGGGTGCCCGAGCGCAGCAGCGCCAGCACCTCGGCCGCCACGAGCTCCACCTCGGCGCGCTCGCCCCCCGCGGACAGCAGCCGGACGGCGCCCGAGTGCTTGCGCCTGCGCGCCGAGTCGGCGAACAGGGAGCGCTCGAGGTGGTGCAGGGCGTCGCGCGATTCGGGCGCGTAGTGGTCGCTCACGCTCGGCAGCTCCTCGGCCGGTCCGGCGGCCAGCGCGCTCAGCTCCTCGAACACACGTGCCACCGCTTTGAACGCCACGCGCCCGCGCTCGTACGGCAGCGAGACCATCACGTCGACGGAGACGATCCGCGACAGGGTCTCCAGCGCGTCCAGCTCCAGCGGCGTGAAGTCGTCGAAGCCGTAGAAGAACACGGGCGTGTCGCCCCACGCGCGCGGCTCGCGCCGCAGGGCATCGAGCGCGCGCCACTCGGACAGCTGGCGATCGCACATGCCGGCGTCGTCCAGGCGCTGGCGGTAGCGCGAGTAGATCGCCGCGATCTCGGCCGCGTACTCGCGGCGCGGCCCGTCGCCCGCCCAGTCGCGCAGCGCCTGCGTGAAGCGCGCCGGCTCGATCATCGAGCGCTCGAGCTCCGCGACCAGCCGGACGGTCGCGCGCACGAAGCCGGGGCGCTCCGCCGAGCGCCGCAAGGCAGTCAGCTCCAGCGAGCGCACGGCCTCCTCGACGACCAGCTCGCGCTGCACCTCGCTCGCCACCCGCGGCCGGAACGACGCACGGTTCGCGATCTCCTGGAACAGCCACTTGAAGCGCAAGACGCGCGTGCCGAACACCGCGCCGCCTTCCGCCAGTTCCCGCTGCGTGTGCTCCACGTCCTCGAACGACGGCACCACGAGGATCGGCTCCTCGTCGAGCCGCTCGCGATACGCGCCGAGCACCACCCCGGCCTTGCCGGAGTTGGCGGGTCCTATGACGAGCCTGAGTGGCACCTACCGGTTGTACGCCACCGGCAGGACGGCCTAGGCCGAGAGCGCGCCCGCGGCCGCGGCGGCGCGAATGGCCTCCGCGTAGCGGGCGGCCGGCAGCATCACCGGCGCCTCCTGCAGCTCCCAGCCGGCGCGCGGGCGCAGGATCCAGCGGGCGATGCGCAGGCGATCGTCGTCGAGGCGCTCCACGCGCAGCTCCTCCTGCATGTCGCCGGAGCGGCCGCCGCTCGCGCCGTGCGCGGAGCCCGCGCCATCCTCGGGAGGCGTGCAAGCAGCTTCGGTCAGCTGCTCGGCATCGGTGGTCGGCAGGATGTCGCGCTCGCTCACCATGGCCACCAGCTCGGCCAGGCCGCTCGCCTCGAGCACCGGCGCGCGGCGGCGGATCTGGCCCGCTGCCCACTCGGCCAGGCGCACCCCCCCAGGCACGCGCTCGAGCCGCACCTCGTAGGTGTCCCCCGCCTCGTCCTCGTACGGTCCCGCGGACGCGTACGGGCCGGTGACCACTCGCGAGACCACCCCGGGCGCGCCCCTGCTGCGCTTGCCGCCGCTCGACTGGCGCGGGGCGCGCGGGCGCGGCGCCGGCTTGCTGGAGTCGAGCACCGTGCCCTTCGAGCAGATCGGGCAGTCAGCCGTGAAGCGGTTGTGGCGACAGAAGAGCGAATTCACCGACACCGCAGACTAGCCACCCGCGCTCGCTGCCAAGATCGACGGCGTGCTGACCCTGCTGATCTCGGACATGCACCTGGGGGCGCGGCCGGTGAACGACGTGCTCCGCAGCCACATGGTGAGGGCCAAGCTGATGCCCTGGCTGGCGCGCGCGGACCGGATCGTGCTGCTCGGCGACGCGCTCGAGCTGCGCCAGGGTCCGATCGACGCCGCGCTGGACGCCGCGCGGCCGTTCTTCGGCGAACTCGGCGAGGTGGTGGCGGGCAAGCCGGTCGTGCTCGTGCCGGGCAACCACGACCATCCGCTGCTGCCCGAGCGCCCCACGCGGCAGTTCGAGCGGGTGGTCCGGCCGGCGGAGGGCGGGCCGCTCGGTCAGATGGCCACCTGGCTGAACCGCTCGGAGCTTTTGCTCTCCTACCCCGGCTACCGCGTTCGCGACGACGTCTACGCGATCCACGGCCATTACCTCGACTGCCACAACACCGTGCCGACCGTGGAGAACATGTTGATCTCGGTGTCGAAGCGGCGGGCGAACTTGCCGGAGTCCGGCCCGCTCTCGGTGGCCGACTACGAGAACGTGGTGGCTCCGCTCTACCAGATGGGGTTCAAGGTGGCGCAGCGGGCACGCAACGCCACGGGCACGCCCTCGAAGCGCGCGTGGGCGATGCTGGCCAAGACCGACGGCAAGCCGCCGGGACTGGCCGCCCGTGTGCTGGGCGGCGCCGTGGTGCCCAGCGGGGTGGCGGCTCTCAACCGCCTGGGCTTCGGGCCGTTCAACCCCGAGATCTCGGGGCCGGCGCTGCGACGGGCGGGCATCCGCGCGATGGGCCAGGTGGTGGACAGGCTCGGGATCGAGGCCGAGCACGTGATCTTCGGCCACACGCACCGGCTCGGCCCGCTCGAGGGCGAGGAGCCGGACTGGGCCAGCGAACGCGGGATTCGCCTGCATAACTGCGGTAATTGGGTGTACGAGCCGGAGTTCCTCGACCGCTCGCCGGCGGCCAGCCCTTACTGGCCCGGGGGGCTGATCCTCGTGGAGGACTCGGGCCCGCCGCGCATCGAACGTGTGCTGATGGACTTGCGGCATGAGGACTTCGGGCCGATTCTTGAAGCATCGTCTCGCGTTCACTGGCCCGATCCGCGCGACTCAGAGCCGTCGCCGCCGCCGCCGTAGCCATTGGCATTGCTGCCAATGCCTACGACGCGATTGCAGGCGGCGGATTGCGGATGCAGGGTGCGCAGGTGGTCCATTTCGCGCTGCGGAGTCCCGACCTCGGTGGTCGCTCGGTCGTTGAGACGGCCGTGATCCCGCGAGACGCCGCGGCGCGGGGCAAGCGGCCGCTCCTCGTCCTGCTCCACTGGCGCGGCGGCACGCCGGACATGCTCCTGTCGAACGAGCTGTTCGCCGGGTTGGCCAAGCTCGGCTCGCGCGCTCCCCTGATCGTGATGCCGGACGGCGGCGGCGGGAGCTTCTGGCACAACCGGCGCGGCGCCGCCTGGGCTTCGTACGTGGTGAAGGAGGTGATACCGGCCGCGGTGCGCCGTTACGGCGCGGATCCGGCGCGCGTGGCGATCGGCGGCACATCCATGGGCGGCTTCGGCGCGCTCGACATCGCGCGGCTGTGGCCGGGGCGCTTCTGCGCCGTGGGAGCGCACTCGCCCGCGATCTTCACCTCGGCGGCCGGGCAGATGGCGGGGTCGTTCGACAGCGCGGGCGACTTCGCCAGGCACGACCTGCTGACGCTGCGTCCCTCATACGGCCGGACGCCGGTGTGGATCGACGTGGGCGCGCAGGACCGCTTCCGGGCGGCTGACGTGCAGCTCGCGCGCGAGCTCGGCCTCCGGGCGCACGTGTGGTCCGGCAAGCACGGCAGCAATTACTGGCGAGCCCACATGGAGCAGTACCTCCGCTTCTACGCGGACGCCCTGGCCCGCTGCGGCACACCCGCAGCGCGCGTCACCCGGCCCACATCCGCTGCCGGGTTCACGAGGCCGCTCTGCGTCGGGACATGCACGAGGGAGACGAGCTTCACGTCGTCGTCGAGCATCGACTCGAGCGCGGCCACGTCGATCTGCCCGTGCTCGTCGTCCGGCACGACGTCGATGCGGGCGCCCGTGCGGTCGGTGACCTGCTTCAGCGCGATCCAGTTCGACGCGTATTCCGCGCGACCGGTCAGGATCCGGTCGCCGGGCCGGAAGCGGAACGCGTAGAACGCCATGTCCCACGCCCGCGTCGCGTTCTCGATCACGGCGATCTCGTCCCGCTCCGCATTCAGGAGCCGCGCGAGCGCGTCGTAGGTGTGCTCCCAGCGATCCTGCCGCTCGCGCGCCGCCTCGTAGCCGCCGATCTCCGCCTCCCGCTGCAGATGGTCGACGACCGCGTCGTGCACCCGGCGGGGCGGGAGGGATGAGCCCGCGTTGTTCAGGTGCGCGACGTGAGCCACGCCCGGCGTCTCGGCCCGGACCCGTTCGAGATCGATCACGGTGAGAGCCTATGTACGCTCCGGCCGATGGCGGAGCAGGAGAAGCGGACGCACGAGACGACCGCCGAGAAGCTCGCGTGGCTGCACGAGCTCCGGCGCGAAGCGCGGCACGCAGGCTCGGAGAAGTCGGTCGCCCGGCAGCGCGAGGCGGGCAAGCTGCTCGCGCGCGAGCGGGCCGAGAAACTGTGTGACCCCGGGTCGTTCGTCGAGCTCGACCGCTACGTCCGCCACCGCGAGTCGAACTTCGGGATGCTCGAGCGGCGCCCGTACGGCGATGCCGTCGTCACCGGGTACGGGACGATCTTCGGCCGCCGCGTCTTCGTCTTCAGCCAGGACTTCACGGTCTTCGGCGGGTCGCTGAGCGAGGTCTTCGCCGAGAAGATCTGCAAGGTGATGGACCTGGCGGCGAAGTACGGCTGCCCCGTCGTCGGCATCAACGACTCGGGCGGGGCGCGCATCCAGGAGGGCGTCGTCTCGCTGGCCGGCTACGCCGAGATCTTCTGGCGCAACGTGCAGGCGTCCGGCGTGATCCCGCAGATCTCGCTCGTCATGGGCCCGTGCGCCGGCGGCGCCGTGTACTCCCCTGCGATGACCGACTTCGTGCTGATGGTCGAAGGCTCCTCGTACATGTTCATCACCGGCCCCGACGTGGTGAAGACCGTCACGGGGGAGGAGGTCACCTTCGAAGAGCTGGGCGGAGCGATGACGCACGCCTCGAAGTCGGGCGTCGCGCACCTCGTGTCACCCGACGAGGAGGCCGCGCTCGAGGACGCCCGCTACCTCCTCAGCTTCCTGCCGCAGAACAACACCGAGCCGACGCCCTACGACGAGCCGTCGGATCCCGTCGACCGCGAGTCGCCGGAGCTCGAAACGCTCGTGCCCGACGAGCCGACGAAGCCGTACGACATCAAAGCCGTCATCTCGGCCGTCGTGGACGACGGCGACTTCCTGGAGATCCAGCCGCTGTTCGCGGACAACATCGTGTGCGGCTTCGCGCGGCTGGGCGGCTACAGCGTCGGCATCG
>Ga0207657_10003555_pt1 | contig 16643 bp, 11 predicted proteins | sample KBSC33metaG_FD_184316 | JGI IMG/M metagenome (GOLD analysis project Ga0207657, IMG submission 184316) | Corn rhizosphere microbial communities from Kellogg Biological Station, Michigan, USA - KBS C3-3 metaG (SPAdes) (version 2) | ecosystem: Host-associated > Plants > Roots > Rhizosphere > Soil ... | reverse complement strand
AGACGGAGCCCCCGTAGCTCAGTGGATAGAGCAGCGGTTTCCTAAACCGCGTGCACAAGTTCGATTCTTGTCGGGGGCATCGGAGTGTTCGGGATCACTCGTGCACGACGAGCACCGAGGCAGCAGCGTGTGTGACGACGGCAGCGGCAACGCTGCCGAGGAGGTGCCCCACGAGGCCGCGCCGGCGGTGGGAGCCGAGCACGATCAGGCTTGCGTTGCGCTCCTCGGCGGTCTCGACGATCCCGTTCCAGGTTGGCGCCGCCTCGACTGCCAGGCTCTCCGACCGAAACCCTGCCTCCGCCGCCAGCGAAGCTCCGTGTGCGGCGGTTTCTTCCGCCGCCCGCTTCACGTCCGAGGCCTTGTTGGCATCGAAGCGACGCGCGCCGGTCGGCAGGAACCCGACGTCGGCTGGTTGCCAGACGCAGAGGACAACCGCGTCTCGTCCACTCGCCAGTTGCTCTGCAGCTTGCTCGATCGCGAGCGCCGCGAGCTCGGAGCCGTCATAGGCGAAGAGAACCGGTCCGGTCGACGCCACGTCAGTCAGCCCTTCCGAGTGCCGGGGTCGCCCGGGTCAAGCCCGATCGAAGTCGCGCCAGCAGCGGTGGCGACTCCCACGCCGGGGCCGTTGCGGCCAGGAAGCTGTCGAGATCGGGCGCTTGCGGGCGTGCACCGCTGAGCGCGTAGATGACGACACCGATCGCAGCGCCACCGAGAGCGAGGCCGAGCCCGATCCACAGCGCGATGCCGGTGCCGCCGGCGAGGTTGCCGCCGGTCGTCACTGCCAGGTGGGCGAAGATCGGTGCGACCATGAACGCCGCCACCGCTCGCAAGAGCTCGACGATTGCGAACACGCGCTGGAGGTTGGCGGACGGGAGCGAGAAGCCGGCGACAAAGAGTGCCGGTGCAACGGTTGCACCGAGCCCGATCCCTGTCAGCCCCGAGCCGAGCAGCGTCAGCGCCTGGCTCGAGGGCACCTCGATGAGGAAGACCGCGATCCCGGCAGCGAGGAAGACCATGCCGACCAGCGGGAGATAGTGGATTGCACGCCTCCTGAGAACCGCTCCGAGTGCAACCGCCGTGAGCACCGCGCCGCCGAGCTCCGGCAAGTACAGCAGCCCGATGTGAACCGGGCTGTAGCGCCCCACGAGGGCTCCGGCGGTGAGTCCCGTCGCGGACACCGAGGCCGCGGCTGCGAACAGCGCGACGATGATTCCCGCGACCGGGATCGAGCTGCTGAGCATCGTGCGAATCGTCAGCAACGGCTGCTTCGCGCGGTACTGGTAGACGACGAGGACGACGATCGTCGCGAGGCCGCCGAGGAGCGGCAGGATCGTCATGGCGTCGAGGAAGCCGTGCGTCGTGAGCTCCGAGGCGCCGAAGAAGGCGGCCACGCAGCCGACCGCCGCCAGCGCGATCGCCGGCAGGTCGCGAGGCAAGTCTGGATTCGCGGGTGGCGCGTCCTCGAACGTCAAGACTGCGAGCACGAGCGCCACGGCTGCGATCGCGGCGACGATCCAGAAGAGCGGTCGCCACGCGTTCGACTCCGCCTGGAGGCCGCCGATGAACGGGCCGAGCGCGACCGCCCCGAAGATGCACATGTTCATGATCACCGCGGTATCGCGGAGCCTGTGCGACGGAAAGCCGATCGCCAGCGGCGGAACGGCGGCGATCAGGAGCAGACTCGTGCTGAGGCCCTGGAGCACGTGCCCGGCGATGAACATGCCCGCGTCCTGCGCGGCTGCGGTGAGCACCGACCCGACGACGAGCAGCACCGCGTAGATGACCAGCATGCGGCGTTGCGGCAGGTGCTGGGCGAACTGAACGGCCAGGACGGTGCCCACGGCATAGGCCGCGTTGCCGAGGCCCGAGCCGAGGCTCATCGTCTGCGAGCTCATGTGCAGCTGCCCGGCAATGATCGGCGTCAGCGGGCCAAGCGCAGCAGAGAGCGCCAGGTAGGGGATCAGCGCGAACATCACCATCGCGGCAACCGCGGGATACCGGCCGGCGAGCGGTCCCTGACGCATTACTCGCCCTCGGGGGCAGATGCCCCGGCCGTTTGCGGTGACGCGAGCTGAGCTACTGGCATTCCGATCCCCTTTCGGGCAAGACGCGTGGTGATAAACTGGAGGGTGCCTCCACAACATCTGGAGGCGACCTCCGGTACTATACGGAGGAACCCTCCGCTTGTCAAACCGTATGAGCAGCCCCGAGACCCGGATCGAGCCCCAGCGTCCCAGACGCGCGGATGCACGCGCGAACCACGAGAAGCTCGTGGCCGCGGCGCGCGAGCTCTTCGCCGACAAGGGCACGTCCGCACCCCTCGAGGAGGTGGCCGAGCGGGCGGACGTCGGAATCGGCACGCTCTACCGCCACTTCCCCACCCGCCAGGCGCTCTTCGAGGCCGTCTACGTCGACGAGGTCGAGGCAATGGCGCGCGCAGCCGCCGACCTCGCGGAGCTCCCGCCGTGGGACGCGCTCTCCCAGTGGCTGCACCAGTACGTCGGCTTCGCCGCGACCAAGCGCGCATTGAACGAGGCGCTGATGGAGACGGATCCGGACTCCACTGTCCTCTTGACGTGCCGCACGGCGCTCACCGGCGCCGGCACCGCACTTGTCGAGCGCGCACAGAGCGCGGGCGTCGTGCGCCGCGATACGACCTTCACGGACGTCGTGCGAATGGTCGGCGCAATTGCGATGGTCCCCACCGAAGACCCCGAGCAGAAGCAACGCCTGCTCGAGCTCGCGCTCGACGGGCTCCGCTACCGCGCACACGACTCGTAGGTCTCACACGGCGCCCGCGGGGCGTTGACCGAAGTGAACGGTAGACTCATTGGCTCGCGAGGGCACGCCCACGATCGGAGCGCGTCGATGCCTAGGGAAGTGAACTGTCCGGCCTGCGGGAGGCCGGCTGTGGTGCCGAACTGTTCCTCCTGCGGCGCAGAGCTTCTGACGGGCGAGAACGCCGACGACGCGCAGGCCGGGGCAGAGCACGACCAGACCGCGAGCGATCGCGACCAGACGTGGTCGGATCGAGACCAGTCGTCGAGCGACCGCGACCAGCGCAGCGCCGACGAAGATCAGCTCGCCGCGGACGAGGACTTCGCCGACGGCGGCGATGCAGCGACGCACGATCGAAGCTCGATTGCTCGCACCCGTACGACCGCCGACCGCGATGCGGTCTCGGCGTTGCGGGACGAGGGTGCGACGGCCCGCCTGAGCACGGCCGCCGAACGCGACGAGGCGGCCGCGCGGCGCGACCGGATCGCCGAGCGACGCGACGCCGACGCTCGCGCGCGTGACCTCGTGGCCGGCACCGGCCACGCCGATCCGGAGGACGCCCTGTCGCGCGCCGAGATCGACCGCGCACGCGCCGCGACCGATCGCGCACGAGCTGCCGAAGACCGCGCTCGCGCAGCGGCCGATCGCGAGGCAGCGGCACGCGAACGCGCGGAGGCACTGAAGAGCCGGGACGAGTCCGCCGACAACCTGAGGCTCGCGACGACCGACGAGCTGACGGGTGCGCGGACGCGCAAGTTCGGCCTCGAGGAGATGGCGCGCGAGCTCGCGCGCGCACAGCGCGTCAACGGCGCCTTCGTGCTCGCGTTCGTCGACGTCGACGGCCTCAAGCGGGTGAACGACACGCATGGCCACCTCGCCGGCGATGCGCTGCTCCACGTCGTCGGCGAGACGGTTCGTGCGCACGTTCGGCCCTACGACGTCGTCGTGCGCTACGGCGGCGACGAGCTCATCTGTGCGATGCCGGGCCTCAACGTCGCGGGAGCCGCGGCTCGGTTCCTCCGCATCGGGACGGCGCTGAGGGCGGTCGATGCGGAGTACTCCGTCTCGGTCGGGCTTGCGGAGGCGCGGCCCGGCGACACGCTCGAGACGCTGCTCGCCCGCGCAGACGCCGATCTGCTGGAAAGCCGGCGCCGAAAGACGGGCGCCGACTGACGCTGCTAGCCTTTCTTCCGGCGGTTTCGTAAACCTCGAGCCGCCGACATGTCTCCCACAGGGTCGCGGGCCGACACCGATCACGCCGACCACCTTTGGAGGAAGACATGAGCGAGGCACCCAACGCGCCGAAGGTCACGTTCGAGACGGGCGGCGACTTTCTCCGCGATACACGCGCCGAAGTCGAGCAGTATCTGTCGGTCGGCCACGCACGCCTCCGAGGCGCGCTCGGGCTGTACTCGAAGGCTCCGATCGCCGTTGGGCTGATCGTCCTCTCGTGGTTCGTGCTCGTCTTCGCACGACCGGACGCAATCGTCGTGATGCTGTGTCTCGGCGGTCTCGCCGTCGGGGCGACGCTCGTCGCGTTCTGCGTCCAGCACGACGCGAATCACGGCTCCTACTTCAAGAGCCGGCGTTACAACCACCTTGTCGGCTGGACGTCTGACCTCCTTCTGGGCTTCAGCAGCTACGCGTGGCGCGTAAAGCACAACGTCGCGCATCACACGTACACGAACGTCGACGGCTACGACGACGACATCGCGAAGTCGCCGCTCGCGCGATTCGCGCCGATGCAGCCGACGCGTCCCTGGTATCGCTTCCAGCACTACTACGTGTGGCCGCTGTACTCGCTGATGGGCCTTGCGTGGCAGACCGTGGGCGATGTCAAGAGCTTCACGCAGGGACACATCGGGACGAGCGCGCTCCGTTTTCCCTCGGGCTGGACGCGGGTCGGCCTCGTCGGCGGGAAGCTGCTCTTCATCGGCTGGGCGTTCGTCGTGCCGATGCTCGTCTATCCGTGGTGGGGCGTCGTGGCGGCGTACGTCGGGTTGAGCATGGTGACGAGCGTTGTGATGGCCACGACGTTCCAGCTCGCGCACTGTGTCGAGGAAGCGGGCTTTGCGACACCGGCGGAGCTGATCGCGAGCAAGCGCGTCTGGGCGGTGCACGAGGTCGAGACGACGGTCGACTTCTGCCCGCGGAACAAGCTCCTCACCTGGATGCTCGGCGGCCTCAACTACCAGATCGAGCACCACCTGTTCCCACGGATCCCACACACGCTCTATCCGGAGATCGCGCCGATCGTGCAGCGCAACTGCCTGCGCTACGGCGTGCGGTACACCGTGCAGCCGTCGCTGCGGCTCGCGTTGCGCTCGCACTTCCGCCACCTGCGCGGACTGGGCCGCGCAGGCCTCAAGGCCGAGCTCGAGATGGGCTGACGCGCGTTACGCAGCAGCAAGCGGCGTGGGGCCTGACGGCGGGTGCTTACGACGCTGGTGCTTGCCGGCGATCGTCAGGACATCGACGATCCGCGAGGCGAGCAGCAGCGGGTCGACCGGCTTCGTCAGGTACGCAAGCGCGCCGAGCTTCTGCGCACGCGCCTCGTGCGTGACGTCGGTCTCACCGCTGAGGAAGACGAGTGGGATCCGGCGCGTCCTCCGGTCGCGGCGGAGCGCCTCGGCAAGGCCGAAGCCGTCGAGCTGCGGCATGCGGACATCGGTGACGACGAGGTCCGGCTGCTCGGCGCGCGCCCGGGCGAGCGCACTGAGCCCGTCCTCTGCTTCGAGGACGATGAAGCCTTCGAGCTCGAGGTTGATCGCGCACATCAGTCGCATCGCCGGGTCGTCGTCGACGATCAGCACCCGGACGGGGCTGCCATTCCATTCCGAAACGCTGGTCTCCATCGTCAATCCTCTCTCGCAAGCGAGGGCGTGCCCGCCGACCGGACTGCTGTGGTCGGCTACCTGCTCCTGCCTACTTGCTGAGGCGGATCGTCCGCAGGGCCAAGGTCTCTGCCCCTGCGAGGTACGTCACGTCACCGTTCGTCTACGGCGCGGCTCCACGACGATAGCGACGAAGGGCACAAAACACAAGACCCACCGGTCTCTGGCGCTAGAATCGTGCTGCTTGACAGCTCCCACCATCCCAGCGCGTGGCTGACGGTCGATGACGATGCTCGAGAACGAGGGTGAGCACCTTCGCATCCTGATCGCGAACGAGCGCCGCGACCGGCTCGAGCTGCTTGCTCAGGTCGTCGCCGGGCTCGGCCACGAGGTGATCGCCCGCGAGGTCGACGTGCGAGAGGTCGCCTCCGTCACGGCACGCGAGCAACCGGATGTCGCGCTCGTCGGGCTCGGGCTCTCCTCCGACCACGCGCTCGACCTGATCTCGGAGATCGTCCGCGAGGCGTTCTGCCCGGTCATCGCCCTCCTTTCTGCGAAGGATCCGCAATACGTCCACGAGGCGGCGAAGCGCGGCGTCTTCGCGTACATCGTCGACACGACACCGGAGGAGCTGCAGAGCACGCTCGACATCACGCTTCAGCGCTTCACGGAGTACCACAACTTGAAAGGCGCGTTCGCTCGCCGTGCAGTGATCGAGCAGGCGAAAGGCATTTTGATGGCGCGCCATGCGATCAACGCCGACAAGGCGTTCGAGCTGCTGCGCGAGCACTCGCAGCACAACGGCAACAAGCTCGCAGACATCGCCGCGTCGATCGTCGACACCCACCAGCTGCTCATGCCGCCGCCAGAGCCGCTGACCTCGAGCTGACGCAAGGCCCGATTTCCGTCGGAACGGCGGAATACCAGCTACAATTGGCAGCTTACGGCGCCTCATTGATCGGCGCGGTGCAGGATCCGCCCTCAGCAGAGCAGGTCGGAGCAGGCTGACCAAACGGTTTCGGTCGGCGCGAACGCTCGCCCAGCTCGGAGGATCCACATGAAGCTTTCCACGTACTTGCCCAGCGCAAGACGCGCGCGCGTCCGCGTCGCGTCCGTTGCGACTCTCGCGTCACTCTTCGCAGTCGGACTGCTCGTCGCGCTCGTCGGCGGCGCCCAGGCCGCATCGACCGCGGTGCCGCTCGGCACCGCCGACAGCTTTGCCGTGCTCGCCGGTGCCGGCGTCACGAACACCGGCCCGACAACGTTGAACGGCGACCTCGGCACGTTCCCGACGACGACGATCACGGGCTCGGCCTCGCTGACCATCACGGGGACGAACCACAACGGCGACTCCGTCACCCAGCAGGCGAAGACGGATCTCGTCACCGCGTACAACAACGCAGCAGGACAGGGGCCGACGTCGCCGATCGTCGCCGACCTCGGCGGACAGACGCTCGTTCCGGGCGTCTACAACTCGGCCTCGTCGATCGGCCTCACGGGCGCGCTGACGCTCAACGCAGGCGGGAACCCGAACGCCGTCTTTGTCTTCCAGGCCGGCTCGACCCTGACCACCGCGTCGGGCAGCAGCGTCGTCCTGACGAACGGCGCTCAGGCCTGCAACGTCTTCTGGCAGGTCGGGAGCTCGGCGACGCTCGGCACCGGCTCCGCCTTCCGCGGGACGATCATGGCCTTGACCTCGATCACGCTCACGACCGGCGCGACAGTCGAGGGGCGTGTCCTCGCCCGGAACGGCGCCGTGACCCTCGACACGAACACGATCACGCGGCCTGGCTGCGCGACCGCTGCGGCAACAACGGCAACCACCGCAACGACCGCGACAACGGCAATAACCGCGACAACGACCGCCGCGACGACGACGACGGCGACGACCACCACGACGCCGACGCGCACGACGCCGGCCCCGACGAAGAAGCCGGTCAAGCCGACGGTCGCCGGCGGGACGAGCCTCGCGCGTCCGCCGATCCGCCACGTCGGGCTGACCGGCTAAGCGGACTGCATGAGCGCGCTGACGAAGCGAGGGCCGGCGGCATTGCCGTCGGTCCTCGCTCTGTTCGTCGCTGTGACGCTCGGCGCCGCCACCGCGGCCTGGAGTGCGCCGGCACCGCCGCAGGAGGTAGCGCGCCTCTTCTCCGCACACATGGCGAGGTCGGCACCAGGCCCGCACGCGCGCTCGATCGAGCGAGTGCCGAAGTTGCGACCCCTCACGGGTGAGCGCACGACGCTACCGGTACTCGCACACAGGACCGCGCCCGACGGGAGTCGCTGGCTTCGCGTCTTGCTCCCGGGACGCCCGAACGGCCACACCGGCTGGATCGACCAGCGTGCGACGACCCGCGCGATGACGCGCTGGCGTCTCGTCGTCTCGACGGGCAACCGGCGGGTTACCGCGTACCTGAGCGGCCGCGCCGTGCGCACGTTCAAGGCGGTCGTCGGGAAGCCCTCGACGCCGACACCGAATGGCCGGTTCTTCGTCGAGGAATCGATCGCGTTGCGCCGGGGAGACGTCGGTGCGCCGTTCGCGCTCGCGCTCAGCGCACGCTCGACCGTCCTCCAGGAGTTCGACGGCGGCCCGGGGCAGATCGCGCTCCACGGCCTCTTGAACGTCGGCGGCGTCCTCGGCACGGCGGTCTCGCACGGTTGTATCCGGCTCGCCAACGACGCGATGCGCTGGCTCGCCACGCGCATCGGCCCCGGCGTGCCCGTCACGATCACCGGCTGACGCGGAAACGAGCGGAGGCCCGCTGATGCGGGCCTCCACCGTCATTCGATTCCGGCCGGCGCCTACTTCGGCGGCGGCGGGACCTTGCAGAGTGCGGTCGTGCTGTTGCCCGACGAGTCCGTGACCGTGACAACCGCGTCGCCGTTGAGCGTGATCTTCCAATCGATCGCGCCGGGGCCCGGCTTCGCGTTCGGCGTCGCGCCCGGTGCCTGCACGAGCTTGATCTTCGTGCCGCTCGCATACGGCCCGGCGACGAAGCTGCTCGCCGTGTCGCTGACCGTGATCTGCGGATTCGGGTCGACCGCGTCCGTCCCGCTGAGCAGATAGAACCCGTCGGGGTTCTGGCCGCTCTTCGGGTTGTTGCCCGCAGGCGGAACGTTTCCGCCCGAGGGGTTCGTCGTCGGCGTGCACGCTGCCGTCGGCGGCGTCGTGTCGCCCCACCGCTTCGCCACGACCTCGCTGTCCGTCGCACCCGTCGGGTTGGCGAGCGTGACGGTGGCGGTGATCGAGTCGGTTCCGATGCTGCTCGGCGACACCGGCACCGAGTACGTGAACGTCACGTGCCCGGTCGCGTCGGTCAGACATGTGACCGGCGCGCAGGTGCCGAGGGTGCCCGCGTTGTGCCCGCCGACGCTGAAACCGACGAGGAAGCCGCCAATCGAGCCTGCAGGCCCGAGCAGCGTGGCTGTGACGGTGTGCGTGTTGTCCGTACTGAGGTCGTTCGTGGCCGAAGCCGGTGTCAGCACGAGGTCGTACACCTTCACGGTGACGCACGTCGTGGTGCTGGCGCTCCCGCCGGTGACGTCCGTCGCATTCGCCGTGACGCAGATGACGTGGCTGCCGGGATTCAGGCCGGCGGTCAGCGTCGAGTAGGTCACGGTTGCCGGCCCGGGCTGCGGGAGCGCGGGCGTCGTGGCGACCGGCGTCGGCGCCCCACCGTCGACACGCATCGTCAGACTCGTGAGCGTCGAGCCGATGAGGTTCGGGATGAGAGCCGGCAGGTCGTTCGGGTCGGGAACGGCGAAGCAGTGCCCGCCGTTCACCGTGATGTCGGCGAGGTTGCCGGTCGTCCCACCGGAGCAGGCGCTGCTCGCGCCGACGGCGACCGAGTTGGCGACCGTGCCGGTGCCCGCGATGGCGGTCAGCGCGGCGTTGAAGTCGGACAGCGAGCCGGCGTTGCTCAGGCCGTCCGAGGCGAAGATGAGGAACTTCTTCGCGTCAGTGCTAGCCGTGAGCTCGGCGAGTGCCAGCTGCAGTGCGGCGGCGTAGTTCGTGCCGTCCGCGTCCCCGTTCTTCGACGTGTACTGCGCGACGTTGTAGTTGAAGCCGCCGTTGAAGAGCGAGATGGAGTTGACGACCGTATTCCCGTCGGCAGACGCTCCGAGCTGGTCGTCAGCCCCGCCGGGTGTCATGTCGGCCTTGACCGCGTCGTTGCCGAAGACGACGAGCCCGATGTGGTTGACCGCGCCGCTTGCGCCCGCGGCCGTGTTGAGCCCGGTGAAGAACGTCTGCTCGCATGCGAGCACGGTCCCGCAGGCCCCGCCGGCGTTGCCGGTGCTGCCCGAGGCGTCGAAGACGTAGATGATCGTCGCCTGCGGCGGCCCGACGCCGACGCTGGCCGTGCCGGTCACGGGCACCGGAACCGGCACGCCGTCGGCGAGGAACTGCGTGCCGTCGGCCGGGCTCGTGATGGAGACGGTGAGCTGGGCGCCGTTCGGCAGCGTCGTGCTGCTCGAGCCCGCGAAGGCGGGTAGCGCGACCAGGAGGACGATGAGAGCGAGAACGGCGGCGAGGCCGATCCGCCCGCGAAGGTTCACAGTTCGGATCACAGTGATGCCCCCTTGCGGTGGCGTTCGTTGGCAGGAATACCCCGGTCGTGAAACCGGGCCTGCGCCGCGAGGCCGCATCATCGCGTCGCGTGACGTTCAACGAATAGGCATACCTCCCTCTCCCCGGGAGCAGCAACAAACGGCCCACGGAGTGTCCTGCGACCTCGAATACGTGTCAATAGGTCGCGAGGGGCAAAGCCGCTCAGGCGAGCGAGGCGATCTCGACCGGCACGCCGGTGGAGCCCGACTCGCCGGACTGCGCGTGCACGGCGGCGGTTGCAACCTGGTTCTTGCCGCTCCGCTTTGCCTGGTAGAGCGCAGCGTCGGCAGCGGCCACGAGTGAATCGAGGCTCGCGTACATCGGGAACTCGGCGACGCCGAAGCTCATCGTCACGTGTGCGAGCTCGCCGGCGGGGGTCGGGCTCTCGATCGTCATCACTGCCTGACGCATACGCTCGGCCGAGCGACGCGCGTCACCGAGCCTCGAGCCGGGAAGAACGACGGCGAACTCCTCGCCGCCGTAGCGCGCGGCGAGGTCGAGCTCGCGAACCGCGCCGGCAAGCGCGGCTCCCGTGGCCCGGATGATGTTGTCGCCGGTCTGATGGCCGTAGCTGTCGTTGATCAGCTTGAAGTCGTCGATGTCGGCGATCACGAGCGAGACGCTCGTGCCGGTCTCGAGCGCGCGCGCGATCTCACGCTCGAGCCGGTCCGTCAACCCGCGGCGGTTCGCGAGCCCGGTCAACGCGTCCGTCTGCACCTGCTTGCTGAGATGCGCGACTTCGCCGACGACCTGCGCGATCGGCCGGGCGAGCCGCCTCGCGAGGCCGCCCGCGAGTGCAAGCGTGACGGCAGCCGCGAGATAGACGAGCCGACGGTACCGCTCGGAGAGCGCGTCGATCGCCGAGGCAGGCTCGACGGCAAGGACAGCTGCGCCCGGCAGCGCAAGCGGCGACTTCTGCGCCGCGAACTTGACTCCGCCGAGGACGGTCCGGCCCGCTTCGATCCGCGGCCGCGCGCCGATCGGACCGCCGGCGACGACGCGACCGTTGTAGAGGAGCATGAGCGATCCGTGCGCTGGCAGCGCGGTCGCCTCACGCAGCAGCGTCAGGACGTCCTTGCCGAGCGGGAGCGCGACGGTGATTGTGGCCAGAACACGTGCCCCGGACCTGATCGTGGCGGTCGTCGCGATGCGCGGGCGCGGCACGAGCAGGCCGACGTAGTGCCCGGGGAGCGCGATCCGCGCGTGCCGGCTCGCTGCGATGCGCTGCAGCGTGGCTTCGTTCCGCGTCACAACCGCGCTCTGCAGCTCGAGCGACGTCGCGAGCTGGCTCGCCTGGACACGCAGGGTCGAACGCAGCGTGCCGAAGCTCGACGCGCTGACACGCGCTCCCCCGGAGAGCGCAGTCATGTTCTGCTGCCACTGGCTGCGGTGGGCGTTCCGAACGAGCGTCAGCGCGACCGCCGTGGTGAGCGCCGCCGTGAGCAGGAAGAGCATGACGGCGTACCGGGTGACCGGCAGCCTGTCGGCGTGTTCCGTGTTTGACCGCAGAGTCGTCATGAGAGCCCTGTCCGTTCAGAGAGGGTGAGTTCTGCATCGGCTTTGCGGGTGGTGCAGCCGTCCCCCGTGCGGGGGACGGCCGGGAGGGCCGCCTAGCCCGGCGTGTGATTCTTCACCTGGAAGACCTGCTGGACCTGCGGCGCCGGCAGCCAGTTTGCGTCGCCGGGCTGGTTTGCGTAGACGATGCAGGTGCCCCGGCCGCTGAACGACACGGTTGAGCCAGAGACGGAGCAGATGCCCGCGCTCGACGGATCGACCGTGAAGATCACCGCGAGGCCCGAGCTGGCCGTGGCCGTCACCGTGTAGGGCGGGTCGTACCTGTCGACGCTGGGCGGCGTCGAGGTGAAGGTGATCGTCTGCGAGCCGCGGCTGACCGTGAACGACTGCTGCACCTGGGGTGCAGCCTGATATGTCCCGTTCCCCGCCTGGCTCGCGGTGATCACACACGTCCCGGCGCCGACGATCGAGACGGTCGAGCCCGAGACGGAGCAGACTCCGGCGCTGCCGGCGAACGTCACCGCGAGGCCCGACGAAGCGGTGGCCGACACGGTGTACGCAGAGTCGCCGACGTGCGCGCTCCCGGGCGGGCTCGACGTGAACGTAATCGACTGCGGGCGGAGGCTGACCGTGAACGACTGCTGCACCTGCGGCGCAGCCTGATAGCTGGCGTTGCCACTCTGGTTCGCGTTGATCGTGCAGGTGCCGGCACCGACGAGCGTGACCGTGGCGCCTGCCAGGTTGCAGACACCGGCGCTCGCCGAGGCGCGGGTGAAGGTGACGGTAAGACCGGAGCTCGCGGTCGCGGTCACGGTGTAGGACGATCCGCCGACGACGGCTCCCGACGGCGCGGTCGAAGTGAACTGAATCGTCTGCACGCTCTGCGAGGGCGCGGGTGTCGTGACGGTGAACGACTGCTGTGCCTGCGGCGCCGCCTGGTAGCTCCCATTGCCGGCCTGGTTCGCGCGGACGGTGCAGGTGCCGGTCCCCGTGAACGAGACGACGGAGCCCGCGAGGCTGCAGACGCCGGCGCTCGCCGGGGCGATCGAGTAGGTGACCGCAAGGCCCGAGCTCGCGGTCGCCGAGACCGTGTAGGTCGGGCCGCCGACAGTTGCGCCGCCGGGCGGGCTCGAGGTGAAGCTGATCGTCTGGCTCACGAGGCCGACCGCAAACGACTGCTGAGCCTGAGGTGCCGCGATGTAGCTGCCGTTCCCGGGCTGGTTCGCGTTGATCGTGCACGTGCCGGTGCCGACCAACGACACCGTCGAGCCGGAGATCGTGCAGACACCGGCGCTCGCGGCGTCGATCGAGAACGTGACGGGCAGGCCCGAGCTCGCGCTCGCCGACACCGTGTATCCGGAGCCGCCGACGTTCGCTGCAGCGGGCGGAGTCGACGTGAAGGTGATCGACTGCGAGCCGGACGGCGGCGGGCTCGTCACTGTGAAGGACTGCTGCACCTGCGGCGCAGCCTGGTACGTCGCGTTGCCCGCCTGGTCGGCTCTGATCGTGCACGTTCCGGCGCCGACGAACGACACCGTCGAGCCGCTGAGGGTGCACACGCCGGCACTCGCGGGCGCGATCGTGAAGGTCACCGCGAGTCCCGAGCCGGCGGTCGCCGAGACGCCATAGGTCGCGCCGCCGACGGTTGCGCCGCCGGGAGGCGACGACGTGAAGCTGATCGTCTGCTGCACGAGACCGACGGCGAACGACTGCTGCGCCTGCGGCGCGGCCTGGTAGCTCGCGTCGCCCGGCTGATTCGCGTTGATCGTGCAGAGGCCTGCGCCGACGAACGACACGGTCGAGCCGACGACGGTGCAGACGCCCGCACTGCCGGCAGCGGCGGAGAACACGACTGCGAGACCGGAGCTCGCTGCCGCCGTGACCGTGTAGGTCGCTCCGCCCACGACTGCGCCGGAGGGCGCTGCAGATGTGAACGTGAGCGACTGCACGCTCGGCGTCGGCGCGCCACCGACCGAGAACGACTGCTGCGCCTGCGGAGCCGCCTGATGCGAGGCGTCGCCTGCCTGGTTCGCGTTCACGATGCAGAGGCCCGTGCCGATGAGCGAGACCGACGAGCCGGACACGGTGCAGATGCCTGCGCTGCTTGGGTCCGCGGTGAGGGTGACGGCGAGACCCGACGTCGCTGTCGCGGAGACCACGTAGTCGGGATCGCCCGCGAGTGCGCCCGCCGGCGGTGTCGAGCCGAAGCTGATCGTCTGAGGCGTGAGGCCCACCGCGAACGACTGCTGCGCCTGCGGCGCGGCGAGGTAGCTCGCATCGCCCGCCTGGTCCGCGTTGACCACACACGTACCGCTGCCGATGAACGAGACCGTTGCTCCGGACACCGTGCACACACCCGCGCTGCCGGCCGCGGCGCTGAATGTCACCGCGAGCCCGGAGCTCGCCGTCGCACTCAGGGTGTACGTCGAGCCGCCGACGGTCGCGCCGCCGGGAGGCGACGACGTGAAGCTGATCGTCTGCGAGCTCGCCGAGGGGGTCGAGACGGTGAACGACTGATGCACCTGCGGTGCGGGCTGATGCGTGCCGTTGCCGGGCTGGCTCGCGTCGATCGTGCACGTGCCGGTCCCCACGAACGACACCGTCGCACCGGTCACGGTGCAGACGCCGGCACTGGCGGCTGCTGCCGTGAACGTCACCGCGAGGCCGGAGCTCGCTGTAGCGGCCACCGTGTACGTGTTGCCGACGACCGCGCCGACGGGCGGGCTGGACGAGAAGCTGATCGTCTGCGGGACGAGGGAAACAGAGAAGGCCTGCTGGATCTGCGGCGCTGCCTGGTAGCTGCCGTCACCGGCCTGGCTCGCGTCGATCGTGCACGTGCCGGCACCGGTGAACGACACCGTGTTCCCGGACAGCGTGCAGACAGCCGCGCTCGCCGGCGCGACCGAGAACGCAACGGGCAGACCCGAGCTCGCAGTGGCCGAGATCGAGTACGTCGCTCCGCCGACGACGGCACCGGACGGCGGCGTCGAGGTGAAGTTGATCGACTGCACGCTCAACGACGGCGTCGCAATCGCGAACGACTGCTGCACCCGCGGCGCCGCCTGATAGGCGCCGCTGCCGGGCTGGTCGGCATCGACGATGCACGTGCCGGCGCCGATCAGCGACACGGTCGTGCCCGAGACGGTGCAAACCCCCGCACTGGCGGCGTCGGCGGTGAAGGTCACGGGCAGCCCGGAGCTCGCTGCTGCGGAAACGACGTAGGCGGGGTCGCCGACGAGCGCACCGGAGGGCGGCGTCGAACCGAAGCTGATCGCCTGCGCGGCGAGGCTGACCGTGAACGACTGCTGGGCCTGCGGCGCAGCGAGGTAGCTCGCGTTCCCTGCCTGATCCGCGTCGATCGTGCAGGTGCCGGCACCCACGAACGCGACCGTCCCGCTCGAGACGGTGCAGACGCCGGCGCTCGAGCTGTCGGCGGAGAAGACGACGGCCAGACCGGAGCTCGCCGCGGCGGCCACCGTATACGGGGCGCCTCCCACGACTGTGCCGCCCGGCGGCGTCGACGTGAACTGAATCGTCTGGACGCTCTGCGAGGGGGCGCCGGCGCCCACCGCGAACGACTGTTGCACGAGTGCGGGCCTGTACGTCAAGTCGCCGAACTGGTGCGCCTCGATCACGCAGGTCCCTGCGCCGACGGCGACGACCGACGAGCCCGAGACGGTGCAGACGGCGGCGCTCGAAGTGTCCGCGGAGAAGACGACCGGCAAGCCCGAACTGGCCGTCGCGGCGACGACATAGGCCGGATCGCCGACGGTGGTGCTTCCCGGCGGCGTCGAGGTGAAGGTGATCGTCTGCGTGACGCGGCTGACGACGAGGACCTGCTGAACCTGCGGCGCCGAGAGGTAGGCGCCGTTGCCCGGCTGGTCCGCGAAGATGCGGCAGGTTCCGGAGCCCACGAATGTGACGACGTCACCTGCGAGTGTGCAGGCGCCGGCGCTGCCGGCCGAGGTCGAGTAGATGACGGGAAGGCCCGAGCTTGCGACCGCGGCGAGCGCATACGGCGCACCGCCGACGACGGGCGCAGGAGGCGGCGCTGACGTGAACGAGATCGACTGCACGCTGAGCGACGCCACTCCGCTCCCGACGGCGAACGACTGCCGAACCCGCGGCGCGGCGAGACGGCTCGCGTTCCCGGGCTGGTCGGCGTTGATCAAGCAGGTCCCGACGCCGATGGGCGAGATCACGGAGCCGACGACGGTGCAAACGCCTGCGCTGCTCGGATCTGCGCTGAAGACGACGGGTAGGCCGGAGCTCGCAGTCGCGGCGACGACGTAGGCCGGCCCGCCGACGATCGCGGCTGCAGGCGGAGTCGAGGTGAAGATGATCGTCTGACCGGTCGGCGCGACGGGAGGCGGAGGAGCCGGCGGTGCCGTGACGGGTGGCGTCGTGACGGGCGGGCGTACCGGCGGCACGGGAGCACGCGGCGTCCGCACGACAGGCGGGGACGCCGACGTGTGCACACGCGCAACCAACGCCGTGATCTGCGGCGCGTCTGGTGGTGCAATCGGCGAAGCGGTCGCTGCGGACACATCCGTGGAGGGAGCCGCAATCGTGTCGACCTGCGCGACGAGCGGTGCGTACGCCGCCGCGGACTGCGTGCGCGAGAGCGCCGCGCTCAACGAGCCGTGTGCCGGGTCGATACCGAGGGCGCGAAGCGACGCGCGCAGCTGCGCGTTGGCCGGCTCCGCACTCAGGTCGTCGATGCCAAGCAGCGCGCTCTGCAGCGAGATCGCAACGCTTGCATCTCCGTCATTGCCGAGACCGGGGAGCAACTGAAGGCCCGGAAGCGCGAGTGCCACCCACAACGTGCACGCGACGACTGCGACGCACGACTGCGCCGCCGAAACGAGCGCAGCGCGACGTCGACCTGTCTTCGGCCGCATGGTGGT
>Ga0207657_10003552_pt1 | contig 16649 bp, 19 predicted proteins | sample KBSC33metaG_FD_184316 | JGI IMG/M metagenome (GOLD analysis project Ga0207657, IMG submission 184316) | Corn rhizosphere microbial communities from Kellogg Biological Station, Michigan, USA - KBS C3-3 metaG (SPAdes) (version 2) | ecosystem: Host-associated > Plants > Roots > Rhizosphere > Soil ... | reverse complement strand
AAATGTGCCGGCGGCGGTTGCGGCGGCGCAGGGCACGGCGATCGAAGTGGGCGGCCAGGATCTATTCTGGCTGCGTGAGGGCGCTTACACGGGTGAGATTTCGGCTCCGATGCTGACGGGAGTGGGGTGCCGCTGGGTGATTGTCGGCCACAGCGAACGCCGCCAATACTTTCAGGAGACCGACGAGACAGTGCTCAAGAAAACGCAAGCTGCGCTCGCGGCCGGGCTGACGCCCATCGTGTGCGTGGGCGAACGGCTGGAAGAGCGCGAGGGCGGCGCAACAGAAAGCGTTTTGTGTACCCAATGCGCGGGTGGAATTTTGGGTCTGACGCCGGAACAATTCGCGTCGGTAGTGATCGCTTATGAGCCGGTGTGGGCGATAGGCACGGGCAAGACCGCGACCCCTGAAATCGCCGCCCACGCGCATGGGGTGTTGCGCGCGGAAATCACGAAACACTTCGGCGCTGCTGCCGGCGCGGCCTGCCGCATTCTCTACGGAGGCAGCGTCAAACCGGACAACGTCGCGAAGTTAATGGTGCAGGAAGAGATCGACGGGGCGTTGGTAGGCGGCGCGAGTTTGGATCCTGCGTCGTTCGCGGCGATTGTGAACTACTAGGCGTTCGCGGCGCGCGCGTCAGGCCAGGCGCGGGATCATAGTGCTCAGCAGGCGGATGAGGGTGTCGCGTACCTGCGCGCCGGCGTCGAGTACTTCCTGATGAACCAGCTTCTGCGGCAGAATGCCGGCGGCCATATTGGTGACGCAGGAGATGGCCAGCACCTTCATCCCCATGTGATTGGCGACGATGGCTTCGGGCACGGTCGACATCCCGACCAGGCCGGCGCCGATGGAACGCAGAAAGCGGATTTCCGCCGGCGTCTCGTAGCTGGGGCCGAGCATGGCGGCGTAGACGGCTTCCTTGAGATCGATGCCCAGCTCGGCTGCGGTCTGGCGGGCGATATCGCGATATTCCCGGGAGTAGGCTTCGGTCATGTCGGGGAAGCGCGGGCCGAGCGCTTCGTCATTGCGTCCGACCAGCGGATTCTGCCCCATGAGATTGATGTGATCTGAGATCAATACCAGTTCGCCGGGATGCAGCTCCGTATCGATGGCGCCGGCTGCATTGGTTAGGATCACGCGATCGACGCCGCGCTTGGCGAGCTCGCGAATGCCGAGGGTGACCTGCGCGCCGCTGTAGCCTTCATAGTAGTGGGCGCGGCCGGAGAGGACCACGACATCGGTTCCTCCGAGGCGGCCGGTGACCAGTTTGCCTGCGTGTCCCGCGGCGCTGACGGCAGGCCACCCTGCGATATCCGCGTAAGGAGTTTCAAAACGATTCTCTAGAGTTTCGGCAAACGCTCCCAAGCCGCTGCCGAGAACGACTCCGACGGTGCTCATACTAACATTCCCGCGATGCAGGCCGACATAAAATTCGCCATGGTTCCGGCGGCCACCGCTTTCATTCCGAGCCTCGCGACGTCGGACTTGCGGGTGGGCGCCAGGGCTCCAATCCCGCCTACCTGGATGGCCACTGAACTCAGATTAGCGAAACCGCACAGGGCATAGGTGGCGATCACGAAGGATTTCGGATCGAGGGCGTCGCGAATTTTACCCAGGTCGACGAAAGCCACGAATTCGTTAAGGATCAGACGCGTGCCGAGCAGGTTGCCGACGGCCGCGCAATCGTTCCAGCGCACGCCGAGCAGCCATGCTACCGGAGCGAAGATGACGCCCAGGATGCCTTGCATGGAACCGGGGAGCCAGCCGAAGAACCGCGCGCCGTGCAGCGCTTGTAAGCCGCCGTTGACCAGGGCGATCAAGCCGATGAAGGCGACGAGCATGGCGGCGATGTTGAGCGCCAGATTCAAGCCGTCGCCTGCGCCGCGCGCCGCGGCATCAATGAGGTTCACACCGGGCTTCTCCACTTCCACTTTTATGCCTCCCATGGTGGCGGGCTGGTCGACTTCGGGCATCAGCATTTTCGCCAGCATCAGGGTGGCGGGCGAGGTCATGATGACGGCAGTGAGAAGATGACGGATTTCCACATGGGCGATCAGAACGTAGGCGGCCATGACCGCGCCGGAGACGTGCGCCATGCCGCTGGTCATGATGGTGAACAGTTCGCTTTGCGTCAAGCCGTCCAGAAAGGGACGGATGGTCAGGGGCGCTTCGGTTTGCCCCATGAAGATGCTGGCCGCGACGCTGGTGGACTCCGCGCCGCTGGTGCCCATTACTTTTTGCATGAGCCGCGCCATGGCGCTCACGAAAATCTGCATGATTCCGAGGTAATAGAGAATCGCGAACAGGGAAGCGATGAAGATGATGATCGGCAGCACCTGGAATGCGAAGACCACGCCGAACTGATCGCTGGGCGCGCCTAATTTATCGCCGAAGACGAATCTGCTGCCTTCAATCGAATATCCCAATATGTGGTTAATGACGTTGCTCAGAGAGCGGAAGGCTTCGGCCAGCGGAGTTTTGAGGACCAGGAAGGCGAAGCCGATTTGCAGGCCGAGTCCCCAGAAGATCACGCGGGGCTGGATCGCGCGGCGGTTGGTCGAGAACAGGTACGCCACTGCCATGACGACCACCAGGCCTAGCAGGCCTGTGAAACGATCCATGCGGAGCCTCCGGCTAACCTACGACTTCGAGAATCAGTTCGCGGCTCTCCGGCGCAGTGGAAGCGATGCGGAAAGCATCTTCGACAAGTTGCGCGGCTTCGTCGACATTGTCTTCGCGGGTGTAATACAGGCGGCACAGGACGCCGCCAGCATCCACCTTTTGCCCGACCTTCACTTCGAGGATCACGCCGACGGCAGGGTCGATCGAATCTTCCTTAGTATCGCGGCCGGCGCCGATCATGGACGAGGCCTGGCCGATGTATTCGGCGTCGATGGCGCTGATGTAGCCCGCGCGCGGCGAGCTGATTTCACGCGCGCCCGTGGCGTTGGGCAGCAGCTCGAAGCGATCGAGCACCTGGGGGTTGCCGCCCTGCGCCGCGATCACTTCCTTCAGCTTGCGATAGCCGGAGCCATCGAGTAGCTTCTTCTGCGCAAGCTCGCGGGCTTCGTCGAGGGTTGCGGTTAGCTTGCCGAGGAATATCATGCGGGCGGCCAGCTCGAGCGAAAGTCGAGTGAGATCGGAGGGTCCGGCATTTTGCAGGGTCTGCGATACTTCCATCACTTCGAGCGCGTTGCCGATGGCGTAGCCGAGCGGCTGGTTCATGTCGGTGATGAGCGCCTGCACGTGCTTGTCGGCGCGGCGTCCAATACCGACCATCATTTGTGCGAGGCGGCGCGCGTCCACCTGACGCTTCATGAAACCACCGGAGCCGACTTTGACGTCGAGGATCAGTGCGTCGAGACCCACGGCAAGCTTCTTCGACATTATGGAAGAAGCGATCAAGGGAATAGATTCGACTGTGGCAGTGGCGTCGCGCAGGGCATAAAAGCGTCCGTCGGCGGGCGCGACTTCGGGGGTCTGACCGATGAAGGCGATGCCGTGCTCGGCAAGCTGGGCGCGGAACTCGTCGAGGTTGAGATTGGTGCGGAAACCAGGAATGGATTCGAGCTTATCCAGCGTGCCGCCGGTGTGGCCAAGCGCACGGCCGGAAATCATGGGAACAATGACGCCCGCGGCGGCGGCTAGAGGTGAAGCAATCAGGCTGGTTTTGTCGCCCACGCCGCCGGTGGAGTGCTTGTCGACTTTGACGCCGGGGATGGAGGAGAGATCGACCATTTCGCCGGATTGCGTCATGCGCGTGGTGAGGGCGCTGACTTCCCGGTCGGTCATGCCGGAGAAAAACACGGCCATAAGGAACGCGGAGGCCTGATAGTCGGGGATGGTACCGTTGGTATAACCGTCTACTACGTAGGCGATCTCTTCGGCGGACAGTTCTTCGCCGTCCCGTTTCCGGTGAATCAAGTCGACAGTGCGCATGAATCCTTTGAGGGTAACACCTTAATTGATTGGAAGTAAAGGACCTGTGGACTATTTCAAGTAGCGTCGTCTTCGGTTTGCGCGCTAGGGTGTGCGGCCAGGAGCGTTCCCAAAAATTGGGGATATACTTGGACCCATGGATCTGCGAACGCTTTTGGTGATCGGCGTCATGGCTGCATTCCAAGTTTCGGGACCTATCTTACGGGCGCAAGGTCCGATTCGGGCCACCACCGACGATGGGCGCAAGGTGCTATTAGCTCCGGACGGGAGCTGGAAGTTTAACGCGCCGCCCCCGGTCTCCTCAAAGGATCTGCGTAGCTATCGGAAGGCGTCTAATGCCTCGATGCGCGTGACGATGCCGTACGGCGACGCGGTCCTTTCCATTGATCCCAGCAAATGGAAAGAAGCGAGCCGCAAGGATGGGCAAATAATTTTCCGCCACTCTAATGGCAAATTGTTTGGCCTTGTCCAGTCTGAGAATCTGGGTGGCATTCCCACGGGTTCTATGAAGGAAGTCGCTTTATTGAACGCTCAGAAAATGGACCCAAACGCTACGGCGTTCACAGAGGAACGGCGCATGGTGAACGGACGCGAAGTGCTTTATTTGGAGCTGAAAGCGACGCGTGCGAATATCCCCTTCCATTTTGCTGGCTACTATCACGGCGGAGTAAAGAGCGATCTTCAAGTAGTCGCGTATACGCTTGAGAGCGAGTTCAATGCAGCCAAACCGGAACTGGAGGAATTCATCAACGGGCTTGACGTTCGCGAAGCTTCGTCCCCCGAGGTCGCCCCGGTCATCGGAGCTCCGAATCAGTTGGGGTCGATCAGTTTTGGGCAATTTCGGCTCAATTACAAGTCGGATGAATGGACTGCTAGCCGTGTTGCCGAGACCGGAACTTGGCAATTGAACCATAAAAAAGGGGATGCCTACGTGAAGTTTATTGCCGAGCGTACGGAGATCCCGACAGACGTGCTTTCAAAGGCAGCATTGGACCGAGTTCGCGAACTGGATCCGGAAATGAGAATTTTGAAAGAAGATAAACGATCCATTTCGGGCGTTGAGGTTATGACCATTCGTTTCGATGCCGTACCGAAGGGAATTCCGCTGTCTTTCCTCGCCTATTACTACGGAGGAAAAGAAGGGTCAGTGCAGATTCTTGGCTGGGCGGGCCAGAATATGTTTGTCGAAAAACAGGCTGATCTCCAGGAACTGCTCGATGGGCTCACTGTGGTGCCTGAGCGGCAATAGCGTTCTTGTTTTATGGTCCGCCCCCGGCAGTTGCGGCGCGCGGCGGCAGGGTAGAGGACGCCGGCGGCGGCAAAGATGATCAAGTCGCGGCCGAGCACAAGCGCGGCGTAAAGGACATGCGGCTTTATTGACACGATTGTGAAGGCGCCGGGCGGTAGGTCTTGAGATGTTTCGCAGCGGCTATTTAGACCCATTGCTAGGTGTGTCGCCACGGGGTTGGTCCCATGAATTTAACTGAGGTCTTTATCCGCAGGCCGGTGATGACCGCTCTGCTAATGATGGGCATCCTGATCTTCGGTGTAGTGAGCCGGTACGTTCCATCCGGTGATTCGAGCAGGAGCAAGCGGTCGCCCTCGGTAGCGGTTAAGCGCTGCAGAACCTCTTTGGGTAGGATCACGCCTAGCGAATTGCCGAATTTGCGGACTTTGAGCTCGACCATAGTTATTACGATCGGGATAACACCGACGGGATGTCTAGTGGGTAGTGGGCGAGGACCGTTCGAGGTTTCCCGAATTATCTGAGAAAAATCCTAAACCTCGCGTTCCGATCGGTCGATAGCTTCAGAGAAGCACGCAAAAGCCCGTATAAAGAGGAAACCGTATCAATGGCCGTTAAGCGATCAATTTATTCGAACCTTCGACGTAAAGTTCTGCTGCAAAGCGTTGTTCCGATCACCGCGGCAGTTTTGATGCCGGCGGTTTTCGCGCAGCAGGCCATCGTGGTGAAAAACTGGCCCATGAGCGCATCGAGCGCCCCATCGACAGCGGCCACTGGGAATGGCGCCGGCTTGGTATTTATCGCCATCACGCCGTGCCGTGTCATGGATACGCGCGGTGCAGGAGGCTCGGGCAAAACGGGCGCGTTTGGTGCGCCGTCGCTCGTCGCCGGGCAGGCGCGCGTGGTCCCCGTTCCCTCCTCCAATTGCGGCGTGCCGGCGGCGGTCGCGTACTCCATGAATTTCGTTTCCATCACTCCGGCCGGGCAGCCCGTCGGCTGGATCGCAGCGTGGCAGGATGACACTGCGTGGACCGGAACAGTTGTGTTAAACGCATACCTGGGAGGCGTTGTAGACAACATGGCCGTCGTGCCGGCGGGGGCTGATGGAGGAATCCAAGTTCTAACCACCAATGACGGTGACTTGGTGATCGATATGAACGGGTATTACGTCCAGGCCCCCACCATCCAAGGTCCGATTGGACCGCAGGGCCCCACGGGGAACACCGGCGCCACTGGATTAACCGGGGCGACGGGCGTTGCCGGACCGATCGGCGCAACAGGCCCGGCAGGACCTATTGGTCCCGTCGGCGCAACCGGTCCGGCAGGACCTATTGGACCGATCGGCGCAACCGGTCCGGCAGGACCTACTGGGCCCGCCGGCGCCACCGGCGCGAACGGAAACATCGCGTTCGCCGATTTTTATGCGCTCATGCCCCCAGATAACGCGGCCGCGGTTGCGCCCGGCACCAATGTAGAATTCCCACAGATGGGTCCGACGTCGTCCACCACGATCTCTCAGTTAGGCGCTTCTAATTTTCTTCTCGCGGCCATCGGCACCTATCAAGTGTTGTTTCAGGTGAGCGTAGACGAACCAGGACAACTGATGTTAATGCTAAACGGCGCCCCTCTCGCTTACACGGTGGTCGGGCGTGCGACCGGGACCAGTCAAATCGTCGGGATGTCACTGGTGACCACATCCACCACGAATTCAACGCTTAATGTTCAAAATCCTTTGGGCAACTCCATGGCGCTGACCGTCACCCCGCTCGCAGGCGGAACGCAGAGCGTAGCCGCGCACCTCGTGATCACGCAGATCCAGTAAGGTACACGCAGCCCGAAAGGTGCAAATAGCCGGTGTTTCAGGTTGGTTTCACACAACCGCCTCGATGCAACTGCTTCGAGCATCCAGCGAATCAGATGCTGCTTGCGTGATTCGGTCTCTCCGAGCCCGGAAAGATTCCGATTCTTCCTCACAGGGACATACAATCTGGACTGGCGCCTAGCACGATTCCGTCGCGGCTATGCGGCGGGCGTAGTCGGCGAGGCTGGCGACGGCGAGAGCAACCGTGAGCCATTTAAGAGCTGTGACGGCGGGAGCGACGGCGATGCCGGACAGGTAGCCGATCTGGAAACACAGGAATACGATTTGGACAAAAGTGCTGATCTTGCCCCAGGGCGAGGGAGGAAAGTTGCGGCGCGCGGTGACGAGATAGAGAACTCCGGCGGCGGAGAGAATGATCAAGTCGCGGCCGAGAACGACGGCGGCGAGCCACGGTTCGAGGCCGCCGGTGAGTGCCAGCACTAGAAACGTTCCACTCAGGAGGACTTTGTCGGCGATGGGATCGAGATACGCTCCCAGGCGGGAAGATGCGCCGTAGCGCCGCGCAAGGAAACCATCGACGACGTCGGTGATGCCGATCAGAATAAATAGCGGAATGATGGTGCTGTACTGATGGCGGAACATCAGCAGGAACAAGTACGGCGCCAGCGCGAGACGCGCCGCGGTCAGCAGGTTCGGAAGGTGCTTCACTTACGCTTTATGAAACCATGGCATGGGTGGCGCTGGTGACCACCTGGTCATGGGTAATGATTTCGTAGATGGTGGGATCCGACATGATCTTGTTGACCAGCGCGAAATGCATGGCGTGGCCGGCTTTTTCGGCAATGACGTGACCGAGCAGCGGCTTGCCGATCAGGGCTAGGTCGCCGATGAGGTCGAGCGCCTTGTGGCGGCAGCACTCGTCGGTGAAGCGGAGGCCGCCGGGGTTGAGGATGGACTCGCGGTCAAAGCACACGGCGTTATCGAGCGATGCGCCGCGGATCAAGCCCATGTTGCGCATCTGATGGAGCTCGTATTCGAAGCCGAAGGTGCGGGCAGGAGCGAGCTCGGCGGCATAGTTTTCGGGCGTGACTTCCATGTCGAGAGTCTGACGGCCGACCAAGGCGTGCGGGAAGAACACTTCGCAGGTAAGCAGGAAGCGGTCCGCGGGGAGGATGCTGATGCGCTTGCCTCCGCCTTCGACCGATACCGGTTTGCGAATCCGGAGGTAACGCTTGCGGCGGCGCGACTGGCGGATGCCGGCGGCGCGAATGAGGTCGACGAAGGGCTGACCGCTGCCATCGAGGATGGGCACTTCGAGGTTATCGATTTCCACGTAGGCGTTGTCGATGCCCATGCTGTAGAAGGTACTCAGCAGGTGCTCGGTGGTGGAGATCAGCACGCCCTGGCGCATCAGGCTAGTGGCGTAGCTGACTTTCTGCACGTAGCGCCAACTGGCAGGGATGGTGAAGCCTTCGAGGTCGGTGCGGACAAACACGATGCCAGTGGAGGGCGGCGCCGGGAGGATGCGGATGCGGACAGGGACGCCGGAATGGAGGCCGACTCCCGCGGCATCGACCGGCCGGTTTAACGTCTTCTCAAAATCCAAATAGCGCCTCCCTTGGGGGCTTGCTTCGAGGTTGGGAACGTAAGGCTGCACGCGTTCCTAAACCTCATAGTAACAAAACGAGTAAGAGTTTCGTAGGGTTACATGCAACAAAAATAAAGACTTCCATGCTATGAAGTGTGTCTAATATGCAACAGATTGGATTTTCATTGTGTCAAATTTGCACTGGGTCGGAAGCGATGAGCGGGAACCCGGGGATCGGGCGAGGGTTGACTCAATGGGGCCGGGTTACACTGGTCGGAGCGCCGGATGAAGAACCTTAGGCTGCACCTCTATTCGATATTGGTTGCGGTGGCCACCCTGTGCCTGATCGTGAGCGGCGCGATGGTTGCGACTGAGAACGGGACGCCGGAAGGATGGCATCGAGCGATCGGAGCGTTGGTGGCGGTGCTGGTCATCGGTTTGGGCGCCGCGCTCGCGATCACAAAGACGCATGAGTGGCTGCGACGGCTGGGTAGGGCGGCTGTGGCAGTGACGATTGCCGACGCGGGATTGGGTTTGCTCACCGGGCCTGCATCCGCGCCCGCTTCGCCGATGGCGAGCATGGCGCACGCGTTTCTAGCTCCGATCCTGTTGTCGTTGGCGGCGGCTATCGCGCTGGCAACCTCGCGAAGCTGGCAGTGCGATCCGATTTTCATACAGGACCAAGGCTGGCCGCCGCTGCGCGGCGTGGCGAGAAACACGCTGGTGCTGGTAGTGATCCAGGTGGGGCTGGGAGCGGCGTTCCGCTATGGGTCGATCGGCGTGATGGTCCACATCCTGGGCGCGCTGATCGTGGTGGTGTTCATTCTCACGCTAGTGGTGCTGATCACGCTGATGCCGGAGCATCCCACGCTGCGGCCGGCGGCGATCACGCTGGGAGTGGTTACGTTCGTACAAATATTTCTGGGGCTGACGGTGGTGTCGATGGGATCGGCCAAAGCCAATGCAGGCGTGGCGGCGGGAGTGGCGGCGGCGCATGTGGCAACCGGTGCGGTGACGCTGGCGGCGACTCTGGTGGTGGCGCTAGAGGTTTGGCGGAACGTGCGTCCGGCAGTGCAGACGGAGGCGGCGAAAGATCAAGAGTTGAGTTCGTAGCAGCCGGGCGTATCGCGCCGACATTGGGCCCATGGCCGGGGTCGTTTGGGCGAGATCGAATCGTCCTACACTCTGACTAATGCCCGAATTCTTCAATCTAACTTTTGTTGCGCTGTTTACGCTCTTGCCGATCATGGGCCAGACCGTCGTCAACTATGGGACCGTTCCGCGGAGTGAAATCGAACGGCGCTTGAACGCTTTTGAAGACAGCGATGCCAAGCGTGAAAAGAAATTACTTAGTTTGTTTCAGGAAAGTGGTTGCAGCGACGATTTAACGGAGCAGCCAGTGAAGCACGTCAAGGTGCCGAATGTGGTTTGCACTTTACCAGGCGCGACAGATTCGATTATCCTTGTCGGCGGTCATTTCGACTTCGTCAATGCAGGCAAGGGCGTGGTCGATAACTGGAGCGGGAGCGCGCTGCTGCCGAGCCTGTATACGAGCTTGAAAATTTCTCCGCGCCGGCATGCATTCCTATTCGTAGGTTTCACGGATGAAGAAAGGGGGATGGTGGGATCCCGGTTTTATGTGGACAAAATGGGAAAAGAAAACCTTAAGAAGATCAGCGCAATGGTCAATCTGGACTCTTTGGGAACTTCTCCGACCAAAGTTGAAATGGATCGCGCTCCCAAAGATCTCTTGAAAGACCTCGCAAGCGTTGCAGCGGCCCTGAAGCTTCCCATAAGCATCATGAACGTTCACCGCGTCGGGCGATCGGATTCAGATTCGTTCCAGGACCGCAAAGTGCCGGCGATCTCCATACATTCCCTGACGCAAGAGACCTTCCCTATTCTGCACAGCCAGCGAGATCAAATAGGCGCGATTCACTTGGGTGATTACTACGAAACTTACCTGTTGCTCAGGGCCTATCTTCCTTATCTGGATCAGAGATTGGATGCGCCGCAGTAGAATGACGCGCATCCCGTTCTTAGTGATATTGTTGTTGCGGAAACGCTGGGAGACTATTCGTGAAACACTATTCGATCATCGTAGGTTGCCTGGTTGTTGCGTCGTGCGCATTTGCGCAATCGGCGAGTCCCTTTATTTCTGAGTTGAAGCAGTTCTATATGGTCCGAAAGGGCGATCTTCTCAAAGCGGCGGATCGAATGCCGGCCGAGGATTACAATTTCAAGCCGACATCCGATATGCGGACCTTTGGACAACTGGTCGCGCACATCGCCGACGCGCAGATGAATTTTTGTTCCGGCGCAAAAGGGCTGCCGAGACGTCTGAATGCGGCTTCAAAGACTTCCAAAGCCGATTTGGTGGCCGCGCTGAGAGCGTCCTTCGAGGAATGCGATGGCGTTTTCGATTCGACAACCGACGCCAGCGCAACCCTGATGATGAAGGCCGGCGATAGTGAGCACTCCAAATTCTGGTCGCTCCTGTATGCGACGCTGCATGACAACGAGGAATACGGATATCTGGCGGTCTACTTGAGATTGAAGAATCTCGTCCCGCCGTCAACCGATAGCCGGTAAATAATGGTGTTTTTTGCGCTTAGAGCCACCGGCGAACGCGCTTGCGGTATTCGTCGTAGTCCCGGCCAAATTTCGAGCTCATTACGCGCTCCTCCGGGATGATCTGAAAGCGCGTCAGGTAGAGCATGAGCGCGACGGGTCCCAGCAATACCCAAGGAATCGAAAGCCAGACTGCCCAGCCCACGAGCACGGCCGTTAATCCAAGGTACATGGGATTGCGCGTATGACTGAAAATTCCGTTCGTGACAACGGACGATGCTTTTTCGGGAGTAACCGGATTGACAGTGGTTTTAGCCTCCCGAAAGGCCCGGACGCCCGAGAGCGCGACGATCACTCCGAACGCAGCGCAGACGCCAGCGAGTAAGAAACGCATTTGATCCGGGAGGTGGATCGCAGGCAGTCGATACGTAGCCGCCCACATGGCCAACGCGATGAGGAGGGCGGCGGCGGGCGGGGGAACTTTCAGCTCTAGCGTTTGCATGTTTTGAGTCTCGGCATGGTTAGGTTCGAGGTGGCGCCGGCGATGCGGATTTGAGTCCCTCTCGATCCTACCAGTAGCGCAACTCGTGCGGGGCTCCAGCGGTTCGTTTCCATTGGTGATCGTAAAACTGGACGGGAGGGCCGCTGCGCGGTACCGGCCGAGGGTTTCGTGCCCGCTAAATAGTGTGTATGATACCCGACAGAGGAAAGATAGCAGATGAAAGCACTTGCCAGCCTGATCGTCCTTTGCGCGTCAGTATTACCGCTGGTAGGGCAATGGGCTGATCGCCCGACTCCGGGATTGCCCAGAACGGCTGACGGCAAACCCAACCTTTCCGCTCCGGCTCCGCGAACCGCGGACGGCAAGCCTGATCTTTCCGGCGTCTGGCGCATCCACAAAAGTTACCTGCTCAATGCGGCGCCGGATCTTAAGCCCGGAGATATTCAGCCGTGGGCGGCGGCTCTTTACAAGCAAAGCGCGGATAATTACCGCAACGACACGGACGGGATTAATTGTTTGCCGCCCGGCCCGAAAGCCAGCACTTCGGTCGGTTCGCCGATGAAGATCGTTCAGACGCCGAATGTCGTTATTTTCCTTTATGAATACCAGACGCTTTTCCGGCAAGTTTTCACCGATGGCCGCGAGCTGCCCAAAGATCCAAATCCGACCTGGATGGGGTACTCGATTGGGCATTGGGAGGGAGACACGCTGGTGGTCACTACCACTGGTTATAACGACCGGACCTCCCTTGATTTAGGCGGCCATCCCCACTCAGAGGCATTAAAAATGACGGAGCGCTTTCACCGCCGCGATGCTGGTCATATGGATCTTCAAGTGACGCTGGACGATCCTAAGGCCTACAACAAGCCGTGGACGCTTCCCGTCGATCTCGATTTGATGCCAGACGGGGAGTTGATCGAGTTCGTCTGTGAAAATCAAAGTGATAAGCCGCACCTGGTGGGGAAACGCCCAGAGGAGTTTCAAGTTTCAAAGGACATCCTCAACCAGTACGTCGGGAGGTACGACTTGCCGTCCCATGCAGTCGTGGTAGTTACTTTGGAAGGGGACCACCTGATGATCGATCCGGGCGGTATGGGAAAAATTCAATTGATCGCGATGTCGCAAACCAGCTTCAGCATGGAAGGGAACATTGTCGAGTTTCTCAAAGATGCAAAGGGTGAGGTCACGGGAGTCGTCCAGCACTGGACGGAAAGCGATCGCTACGCGGTTCGCAGAAAGTAGAAAACGCCGAGTAAGCCGGATCCGCAAGACGGATTCATTTCTCGGGATGCCGGCGAAGCGGTAAAAGTGTGGCCTCCCGGAAATTCTAGAGCTTCGCCAAAATCGCGCGGGCGATAGCAATGGCTTTGTCGTTCGCCCCGGGAATGGGACCGGGAATGAGTCGAATGAGCGTGTTTCCATGGAGCACGTTCAAGCCGAGATTCGCGAGGCGCACGGCCCGGTCACCCAAGCCGGGAATCTCGGCGCCGAATCCTTCGGTTCCATTGCTGGCGTTCTTTGCGATTCCACCGAAGATGGCTTTGGTGGCGGTGAGAGCAGTCATCTGCACTTTGCCGTCCTCGCCAGAGACAACAAAGATAAGAAGGGGCACATCGCCGTTACTTCCCGGCGTAGCCCCGGTTCCGGTTGCGCCGGCTTGCGCGGCGAGGCCTCCCATGAGCTTGCTCAAAGAATCTGTGACGTCGTTTGCGCTGGGCTGAGCGCCCGCTTGTTGCAGTTGTTTCGCTAGGTCCGCAGTACCTTGCTGAGCGAGCTTTCCGCTCAAGCCCGCGGGGCCGTAGTAAAGGCAGGTAGTTCCTTGTCCTCTATGCGCTCGATCGGCTCGCCGAGCATAGCGGCCGCATCGGCTTTCGAAAGAAGGTCGCAGGCTTTGTAGGCGCGTATTTTCGACGCAGAACCGGAAGCTGCCGGAGAAGAAATCGAATTGAGGTCTATACCGACGCTCTCGGCTTTTTCGACCACGGCTTGCTTCAGCCTGTGCGCTACGTAATATAATCCAGCCACGGTTGCGGTCCCGGCCAGCACAAAAAAGGCGAGAACAAAAAACAAAATTTTTAAGCCCGACCCCTTCTTAGCGGGCGGCAAAGGGGTCGGCGGAAAAGGTGGCTGACTAGAGGGCGGCTGAGTATATTGTGGGTTAAAAGTGGAAGCGGCCACGGGCGGCGGCGGTTGGTAGGCGGGAGGCGACGGCGCCGAAGGACGAGGACTGGGTTGAGTTGGGGTGCCGGCAGATGCGGTCTGAGGTGTTCCGCAGTTCGTGCAGAAAGGACTGCCGCCGGTCTGAGCGGTCCCACAGTTACTACAAAAATTGGCCATGTCCCGCGACCTCCGCCGTGGCGATTCGAGGCTGCTCATGATTTTACAGCCTCGCTGGAAACAAGTTCAGGCTATTATTCTACGCCCAGTCAAAGACAAGTTGGAGGGCGCGGATCGGGGGTCCATTAAGGTTTGATTTCGTAATAGCCGATCATCCGGCCCATCGAGACCAGCCCGATCCACAAGGCCAGCGAGAGGCAGGCGGCCACTTTGGCATTGGTGGGCATGACCGGTGCGCGGTCGAGTTCAGCGGTGTTGTTGTAAACGCTCTTGCGGAAGACCAGGGCGTGCACGCCGACCAACGCCAATAGAGTCATTTTGGCCCAGAAATAGGGATTCTGATAGTAATATTCGGCCTTGGCCCAGGCGAGCATAATACCGCACGTGGCCACTAGTACCAGCCCAACGCGTTTCCAGGGGCGAAGCTGATTCACTACGTCGGATACCGAAGTGCCGCGCATCGCGATGCCAAGGATACGCAGATCCGTGAGGAAAATCATGCCGCCGAAGAGCGCCATCCCGCTCAGATGGGTCGCCATCACGGTCGGATAGACCAGGGCCGACTCGCGCAGGGCGGTGCCGAAATCGGTTTGCTGGAGCCAGTGAAAAAAGGGAAAGAGAGACATGACAGAAGCTCCTCAGGTGAAGGCGATAAACAGTCCGCCGAAGACTACCGATACCCACAGGGCGAGCGAAACGCCGCCGACCAATGCGCCGACAACCGGCGATGGATTCGATTGGGCGACTTTGCGATGAATGGTGTAGTTATACACGATGGCCACCAGCAGAGCTTCCATTTTGAAGATGAAGCCTGGATTATTGAGATACATGTTGGGGTCGGATGAAAAAATCATGGGACCGGACATGAGCACGATGGCGAGGGCAATCAGCGTCCACGGCGCGGTGTCCTTCAGGAGTTGCGCGGAGGATTGACGGCGCATGCCGAGACCCAAGAGGCGCAGGTCGACGACGGCGATGGTTCCGACTGAGACGGCGAACGACGCGATGTGAATGATTTCGAGGAGCGGGAAAGACCACTCGTTGTTATTGAGGGGGTTCGTCGATGGATCGTATACCAGCATGTGTCTCCTAGAACCGGCGGTCCGGCGGGACTGCTTTCGAAGCGATTGCGGGCGCGGCCGCTCCGGGTACAGCAAACAGCCGGGCGTGGATCTTATCGAGAGGCGGCTCGATATAGCCGATGCCTCTGCCCGCGATCACCAGACTCGTCCATAGTATCAGTGAGAGGGAGGCCGCGAGTTTGGCCTGCGCCGGGATGCGGGGCGCTCCGTCGAGAGCGGCTGTATTCCGGTAGACGCCGCGGCGAAAAATGAGCGCGTGCACGCCGACCAGCGCTAGCAGCGTCATTTTAGTTCGGAAGAAGGCGTTGTAGTAATACTCTTCGGCCTTACATCCCGCCATCAGCAGGCCGCAGGTGATGAGCAGCAGGAAGCCGATGCGCTTGAGTGGGCGCAGTTGGTTCACCATTTCCGATAGCGTGTAGCTGCGCATGGTCCAGCCGAGGAGACGCACGTCGAGCAGCAGAATCATGCCGCCGAACAGAGCGATGGCGATCATGTGGGTGGAGAGCACGATCGGATAGACGTACGCCGAGCCGCGCAGGGCGGTGAAGAAAGCGGTGCTCTGGACCCACTGGGCAAATGACAGGACGCTCATCGGGGAATGGCGTCTCCCACGAAGCCGATGAATATGCCGCAGAGGATGATGCTCGTCCAGAGTGTTAGCGAGATGCACGCGACTACTTTGGCGCCTCCGGTGGAGGCGTCTTGGGCTGCGACTTTGCGATGAATGGTGTAGTTGAAAACGATCGCTATCAATAGGGCAACCATTTTGATTTGGAAAGCGCCGTTCAGATAGTACATGTCGGGATCGGAGGAAAACATGGCCGGCCCGGAAAGCAGCATGATGGCCAGGCCAACCAGCGTCCACGGCGCGAGATCCTGGGCTAGTTCGGCGGCGGGATGGCGCGTGAGGCCCAGGCCGAGAAGGCGGAAGTCCAGCAGTGCAATGGTGCCGACGGATAGCGTAAATCCGATGATGTGGATGCACTCGAGGGCAGGGAAGATCAGGGGCGACGCGTTCAGCGGATTGGGCGCTTGCAGCAACATCAGTGCATTTCTTCCGGTACAGCGTAACATAGGGTTCGCGTCGGGCGGATGACGCGATACTAAAAACAGGATGAGCTACCTCGATAATCTAGAGAACAATCTGAAGGCGCTGGAGAACCAGGAGGAGCGCGATCCGCAAAAGGTAAGGCGCGAGCAGGAGCGGCGCGAGGCGGAGAGGACGGCTGCGCTGCTGCGCGCGCCGCATGCGGAAGCGCTAAAAAACTCACCGTTTACTTTGGAGCTTTTGACGCAGTGCCGGGCGATCGGGCATCAGCAGCGGGTCCTGGTACAGTTCACGTGGCTGGGAGAGACTCTGCGGCTGGATGCCAAAGAGAAGCGCATGCTGCTGGCACCGACAAGCGAAGGGATCGCGGCGGTGTTTTCGGTGAATGGCGATGAGATGGGCCGGGCAACGATCGATCCTCAAGTGGATGATGCGGGGGCGCTGGCGCGGCGCTGGTTGCTATAGATATCGTTCTTCGAGTATGGCAATGTGATGCGCGGCGTGTCCTGCAAT
>Ga0207657_10003548_pt1 | contig 16663 bp, 13 predicted proteins | sample KBSC33metaG_FD_184316 | JGI IMG/M metagenome (GOLD analysis project Ga0207657, IMG submission 184316) | Corn rhizosphere microbial communities from Kellogg Biological Station, Michigan, USA - KBS C3-3 metaG (SPAdes) (version 2) | ecosystem: Host-associated > Plants > Roots > Rhizosphere > Soil ... | reverse complement strand
CGGCGCCAACATGAACGCGCTGGCGGGCATCTCGCGTCCCGGCGATTTCGGCGTCGACGTGATGCACCTGAATCTGCACAAGACGTTTTCTACACCCCACGGCGGCGGCGGACCCGGCGCCGGTCCTGTTGCCGTGAAGCAGCATCTGGAGCCATTCCTGCCCATCCCGCGACTCGCACGCGTGGGCGACAAGTGGACTTGGAATTACGACCGCCCGCAATCCGTCGGCCGCGTGCGCGCGTTCTACGGTAACTTCGGCGTGCTGGTACGCGCGCTCGCCTACATCATGGCGCATGGCGGCAACGGCCTGCCGCGCGCCACCTACGACGCGCTGCTCAACGCCAACTACATCCGCAAGCTGCTCGAGCCGTATTACGATCTGCCCTATCGCGAACCCAGCATGCACGAGTGCGTGTTCAGCGACGCCCGCCAGTCGAAACTTGGTGTCGATACCATGAGCATCGCGAAACGCCTGATCGATTACGGATTCCATCCCTACACGGTGGCGTTTCCGTTGATCGTCAAAGGCGCGCTGATGATCGAGCCAACCGAGACCGAGAGCAAACGCGAACTCGACCTCTTCGCCGACGCGATGATTTCCATCGCCAAGGAAGTAGAAGAAACGCCGGATCTGGTGAAAACTGCGCCTCACACCACGCGCACCGCGAAGGTGGACGAAGTTACTGCCGCGCGCAAGCCGATCGTTCGCTGGAAGCGGCCGTAGCCGACGCTATTCGCAAAGGCCGATTACCTTCCGCCGGGGCGTCCTGTCGCAGACCCCAGCCGGACATCGTTCGAGCCGGATTGGAGAATAGGTCCAATCCATATTCTTGGTAATAAAAAAATTGGGCAAGATTTCTCGATAGAATCCGCTCATTGAAATAACGAGAGTATAATGCTTTTCCATCAAATTAGAGAATGTAAACTGGCCCTCCCGGTTCGTCTTCGTGATACACCTGGAGCAACTCTTCAGCGAAACTCTCGCTCCAACAATGGGCGAACCAAAACTATCAAGGACGGAGCCTCGCAACGTTCCTGAATCGTCCGCGGACACAGAGCGTTGTGTGAACTCTACCAACGGCTCCCCGCACGCCTCCCCGAGAATTAGAAACGCCTCCCCTAGCGATGTTTGTTGGTCGGCCAGCAATCGAATTTCAGTCTTCCGCCATGTCTTAAATCCTGGAACAGAAATCTCCAGATGATAGGTTTCTGGCGGTATGCTGGCGAACCGGAAGTGACCGAAATTGTCAGTCTTGACGGAAAAGGGCCCAACATTGATGGCATCGGAGTCAATCTGTACCTTAGCATTCTCTATCGGCGACCCCACGGAGTCCATGACTGTACCCGTTAACGTTGCGGTCGGGCGCTGCGCGACACAACCCGCCACGCTCAGAAGTGCGATCCCCAAAGTGCGAACGATCACGTCACCATATTAATCGAACTGGCGACCACGAAATAGGCATTGGCTCACTTCCCGCTTTCCTTAACGTACGCTCGGATGACTTTATCCACGTAATCCTGCGTTTCCGCGTAAGGCGGCATCCCGCGATAGTGATCCACTGCGCCCGAGCCCGCGTTGTACGCTGATAACGCCTTCACCACGTCACCATCGTATTTGATCAGCAGTCCGCGCAATAGCCGCGCGCCCGCGTCGATATTTTGCGCCGTATCGTGCGGATCGGCCTCCAGTTCCCGCGCCGTCGAAGGCATCAGTTGCATCACGCCCAGCGCGCCCTTGGGCGATACCGCATCCGGCCGCAAGTTCGATTCCACGCGAGCGACGCTTTCGACCAGCGCCGGCGGCAGACCCGTGCGGCGAGCCGCATCGCGCACCAGCGTCCGCGCATCGCGCACCGGCAAGGGTGGATCGACCTTGGGAGGAATCGCTGGCGCCCCGGCATATTCTTCCGCTTCGAACGACGCCACTGACGCGGCCGGCATCTCGATGACGCCGCCCTTCGTGTACAGAAGGACGTTCGAACCAGCGATCTCGTGCCGCTCGGCATGAATGCGGAAGCCGTTTGAAAGCACGGCGTACTCGCCGGCGAAAACCGGAACGGCCGCTGCGAGCGCCGCCAACACCCAGCCGCTGAAAAGTTTTGCCACGAATCGTTACCAGTTTAGACGCATCCCGACGGCCCAGCGTGCAGGCATTTACCGCCGCGCCACCGCCAACAATCCCACGCCGATCGCCAGCACAATCCACATGAACCGAAACAACCACGTGCTGCGTTCACCCGCGCTCTTAAATTCGCGCCACACAAACAAACCCCACGCCACCGCCAGCACCGGGCCGCCCTGGCTCAAAGCGTAACTAGGTATGGCAGCAGTTCGAACAGCCGGCGGCGCGCCGAGCGCCAACATTCCCGCCAGGAACGCCGCTCCGGCAATAATGCCTCCCAAAAAACCCAGCGCGTGCTGCTTGCCCGTACCCCTGAAATAATCGGCCAACCCGATCGGAGCTCCGGTCATAGGAAAGTTAAAAAAGAAGGGATTCAGGATCGTTGTCGATATTAGAATGCCCCCGGCGAACAATAAAACCAAACCATAGGGCGCTACTCCGCCCTCGCCTTGGCTTCCTGCGTCGAGCAGCGGCCGGAACAAACCCAGCGCGATGCCGCCCGCCACACCCAGCGTAAGCGCCAGCACGAGACCTCGCGACCTCGAAGATTGTACGCGCTTGACCCGCGAGGCCGGTTGCGAAGCGTTTTTCTTCGCGGCCTCAGCCTTTGCGGTCTCGGACCTCGCGATCAAGTAATTGCTGTATGCAGCCGCGCCCATCACCAGCGCCGCCATCAGCAGCGCCGCGCCGCACAGCGAAGGCAGGAAGCCGCTCGACGCATCGAAGATCAGCGACCATGCGGTCGAAACCACCAGCGCCGTCGCGAACGTGAGGGTGAACGCCAGCGCCATTCCGGCCACCGAGATGACCGCCGCCAGCAGCATGTTCCCCAGGTTGAAAACCACTCCGGCCGCGATCACATACGCCATACTGCGATACCCGGTGATCAGGAAATTATCCTGGAAGGTCAGCTCACCCGAATTCAACGAGCCGCCGGTGAACGCAGCCACCACCGCCAGCACCGCGAATCCGATTGCGAAATCGTAATAGTAAAGCTCGAAGCGCCATTTTCCGGCCAGTTTTAAAGTATTGGCCCACGAGCCCCAGCAGATCAGCGAAATAATCAGAAGCGCGAGCGTGGCGGCTTGAGACGCGGGGAGGATCATAGAATTTTGGACGACGGCGCGGGCTTCTGCATCACCCCGCCGTTCCTGCATTATAGCGGTCAGGAGCAGGCTTGCGCTTACGTCACGACTCTAGGGCGCTTGCCGCGCTCCGGCTCTCGCACTCCGCCGCTAATGGCTGTCGCTCTCGGCGGCCGGGTCCACTTTCAGCGGGAAATGCGCGCCCTCGGGCATCGGCACCAGCATCTGTTCCTTGCGATAAATCAGCGTGGATGTGTTGTAACTGGCGATCTCGAAACCGTGCCCATGCGTAATGGCATCGGTGGGGCAGGCCTCCACGCAATAGCCGCAAAAAATGCAGCGGTTGTAATCGATGTTATAAACCTTGGCGTAGCGCTCGCCGCCGCTGATGCGCAACTCGGCGGTGTTTTCGGCCGCTTCGATATAAATGCACTGCGCCGGGCACGCGGCCGCGCACAGAAAACAGGCGACACATTTTTCGAGGCCGTTCTCATCCCGCTGCAATTCGTGGACGCCGCGAAAACGCTCCTGAAACTTCACGGGCGCGTCCGGGTAATCCTCGGTGATGGTCGGATTGAGCATCTCGCCGAAGGTGATGCCCATGCCTTTGACGATGGCGGCGGCTCCGCCGAAAACTTCGGAAATCTTGGCCATGGATACCTTCAGCTTAACCCATCGTGCCGCTCCCAGCGCCGCGCCGGGTCAAACGCGCGGACTTACCGCATAGTTCAAACCACTGCTTCCCGCTTTCTCTCTGGCTGCGTCGTGAGATAGTGATCCAGGACCCCCAGGAATTTTGCCAGCCATGCCGCATGCGCGGGCCATGCCGGCGCGGTCACCAGTGCGCCATCGGCGATGGCTTCCGTCATCCCGATCGATGCGTATGTTCCGCCCGCGATTTCGATCTCGGGTGCGCACGCCGGATACGCGCTCACGCGCTTGCCGTCCACGACTCCGGCAGCCGTGAGCAACTGGGCGGCGTGGCAGATGGCCGCGATGGGTTTCTTCTCGCGCGCGAAGTGGCGTACGGCGTCGAGCACTTGATGGTTCAGACGCAAGTATTCCGGCGCCCGTCCGCCCGGCAACACCAGTGCGTCATAGGTTTCCGGAATCACGTCTACGAAGGACGCGTTGAGTGTGAAATTGTGTCCCGGCTTTTCGCTATAGGTCTGATCGCCTTCGAAGTCGTGAATCGCGGTGCGGACGTGCTGCCCGGCCTTCTTGTCAGGGCACACGGCGTGAACGATGTGTCCCACCATTTGCAAGGCCTGGAACGGCACCATCACTTCGTAGTCTTCGACGAAGTCGCCGACAATCATCAGAATTTTCGCATGGGGCATGGCGTTTTCCTCCCGTCCATATTTTGCCAGATCGCATGCGGCAGCGTGGTGTATCATCACGAAATGAATGCGGCCGAGTTGGAACAATCCTGGCAAACCGATCCTCGTTGGGCTGGCATCCGGCGTCCTTATAAGGGTGAGGACGTGGTCCGTTTGCGCGGCTCGATTCAGATTGAATACACGCTTGCCCGCATCGGAGCCGAGCGCCTGTGGAACCTGCTGCACTCCGAGCCCTATGTTCCCGCACTGGGAACACTAACCGGCAACCAGGCGGTGGAGCAGATCCAGGCCGGCTTAAAGGCCATTTACGTTTCGGGATGGCAAATCGCCGCCGACGGAAATCTCGCGGGGCAGATGTATCCCGACCAGAGCCTGTATCCGGCGAACAGCGTGCCCGCCGTGGTGCGAGCCATCAACGCGGCGCTGGCGCGCGCCGATCAGATCCAGACCCGCGAGGGCGCGGGCGACACTCATTGGTTCGCTCCCATTGTGGCCGACGCCGAGGCCGGGTTCGGTGGCCCGCTGAACGCCTTCGAACTGATGAAATGGATGATCGATGCAGGCGCGGCCGGTGTGCATTTCGAAGATCAACCGGTGGCCAAGCGCGGCAGCCACAGCGGAGCGGTAGTGTCCATCGCCGAGGCCGTCGAGAAACTCGTGGCCGCGCGTCTGGCTGCCGACGTGTGCGCGGTTCCGTCGTTGATCATCGCTCGCACCGACGCCGAAGCCGCGCGCTTCCTCACCGGACGCCCCGATGAACGCGACCGTCCATTCCTCACCGGGGAAGATTCGGGCGGCGGCGATCTCGGCTACAAAGGCGGCCTGGATGCGGCCATCGCGCGCGCCTGCGCCTACGCGCCGTATGCCGATCTACTGTGGTATGAGACGGCACGGCCCGATCTGGAAGAAGCCCGCAAGTTCGCGGAAGGCGTTCACCGCGAATTTCCCGGCAAGATGCTGGCCTACAACTGCCCGCCGTCATTCAACTGGAAGCGCAAGCTCGATGAGGCCACGATCCATAAATTTCAGCGCGAACTCGGCGCCATGGGATACAAGTTTCAGTTCGTGACGCTGGCTGGTTTCCATGCCCTCAACCACTCCATGTTCACGCTGGCCAAGGAATACGCGACGGACGGCATGATGGCCTACGCGAAATTACAGGAGCAGGAATTCCAATCCGCCAAAGCGCACCGCTTCCCGGCGATCAAGCACCAGCGCTTCGTCGGCAACGGTTACTTTGACGACGTGATGAACACGGTGCTGCGCGGGCTTTCCCCGTCGGGAACGGCGACCGGGTCAGGCGAGCAAGAGTAGCTTTGCCTATTCCATTCGGGGCCCGCCGGCTTGCCGAGCCCCGATGGGGAGGGGAAATGTCTCCGGATAGAACCACTACTGCGGCGGCAGCACGCTCATCTCCGGCACATAGTTATAAACCAGCCACTCGGCGTTACTCATCGAGGAAAGCTTGGCGCCCAGCTTCGCCGCTCCGTCTTGCCCCAGCGCCTTCACCAGCGGACCCTCTCCGTCCAGATCGGCCCACTTGCTCAACGGCACCCGGATGGTGAACTGGTTACGCGATCCACCGTACTCCACACGGCGGGCGAGCATGCCCGGCTGTCCCGCCTTTTTCCACGCCGGCACGAGTTCGTTTTTTACCGTAGCCATCCATTGCTGGATCATATCCGGGTGAACATTCACGCGAACCACGGTGACAGTCTTCGGTTGGGGCGTTCCCGGCGGGCTAAAGCCCAGCTCAGGCTGGGCTCTCTCATAAGTCAACCGTACGCTGTCAACGCATTGGGCCCGGCGGGCGGCCATGCGGACCAGATCCGCTTCCGTCGCGCCCTTGGCGTAATACGACTTGTCATCGTGGGCCGCGTAGTTGGGCTCTCCGGCAATCATCAGGAACTCAAAAGGATTGCCGGCCGTGCTCCGGTAGAAGACGCGCAAGGTCCCGCCGCCCTTCTTGAACGCCGCTGAGTACTGCTTCTCAGCGTCCATATATTCCCCAACCTTGTCGGGCTTCACCTGTACCCTGGCGACATTGAGCAACGGCGGGGTTTGAGCTGTCACAGTGAAGGTGGTACTGACCGCGCAAAACAACACGGTCAATATTTGTTTTTGTTTCATGGGGATCTCTCCGTTCTGGGTTCGACACCGGGGAAAAAGCCGGTGTTGGAAGGTAAGTGAAAGTTCGCTAGGCGCGTAGCGGAATCGCGCGCCACCAGATCCGCCCGGGATTTGCGAATTGCTCCGGGGGCAACTAACCCTATCACAGGCCGCACGCTTTCGCGACGGTGAGGTAAGGTACCCGGTCAGCCGCCTAACGCAGTTCGAGTATCCGATTCGCTTCGCTGTTGGTCACGAACAACACGCCCTTCGCGAACAAGACCCCGTGCGGACGCGAGAGCTTGCAGGTTAACGGATTCTCCTCCGGCCCGTCGCCGCGCATGCCGGTTCCGAGCACGGTCGAGATGATTCCGCTCTTGAGATTGATGCGCCGGATTACGTGATTTTCAGTATCCGCCAGGTACAGGTTCCCGCCTCCGTCATACGCAAGGCCCTTCGGTCCTCCCAACGTGGCGTCCAACGCCGGACCGCCATCGCCGCTGTAGCCTGCCTTCCCGGTCCCGGCCACGCGATGCAGCGTTTGAGTTTTCGCGTCGATTCGAAGAATAGCGTTGCCCTCGCGCAGCGCCAGGTACAAGTCGCCATTCCGCGCCATCGCCAGCGTGCGCGGCCCCTTGAGCGGCGTTCCGTGCACCGGCGCTCCATCGGGCGTTGCCGCCGCCTGACCGGTGCCGGCGTAAGTTTCGATGATTCCGGTATCGAGGTGCAGCCGCCGGATGCGCTGATTGCCGATGTCGCAAATCAGGAGCGTGCCGTCGCGGTCGAACAAAATGCTGTGCGGCTGATGCAGTTGTGCCTTGACGCCCGGCCCGCCATCACCGCTGAATCCCGGAGTGCCGGTCCCGGCGACCGTCGAGATGATCCCGGTCTTCATATCCACTTTGCGGATGACGTGATTGTCGCGCTCCGCGATGTAGAGATCGCCCTTGGCATCGAAGCGCACTTCATGCGGCATGTTCAGAGACGCGTCTGTGGCGGGGCCGCCGTCTCCGTGATACCCCTTCTGGCCGTTCCCTGCGACGGTCGTGAGTTTTTTGGTCTTGAGATCCAGGCGCCGGATGCGCTGGTTATTCAGATCGCAAAAATAGAGAGCGCCGTCCGGTCCCATCGCCATGCCGTAGGGATTGTTCACTTGGTCCTCTGAGAACCCCGGCATCCCGCTACCGGCAAGCGTGATCACGGACGCCGGCGCAGCGAGCCCGCTGGCGGCCATTCCGATAACAGCACTTCCAATCCAGAGCGATCTGAGAATTTTCATACGACCATCCTTTTCCCGCGTTCCCGCGTCCGGTGTTGCCGCGTTCCCGCGCCTTCTCGCGCGCCGCTTTCCACGGCGATCGCTACGAATTTTACCAGATGGCGGCCACCCCGGGCCCACCGCCCTCGCCGCACCAAAACTATGATATAGTCCCTCACGGCAAGCCAATTTACGGAGACGTTTATGACCAAAAGAGAATTCCTCGCAGCCAGTGTCGGAGCCGGCTTGGCTCTCGGGAAAGCGCATTCGGCGTTCGCGCAGAAGACAGCGGCGGCCGCGCCGCGGGCCGCAGCGAAAATCCCCTCGCGCACGGCCAAAACCACCAAGCTCTTCAAGAGTCCGCCGGGATTCCCCAACGGAATCGCCGCGACGCCGGAGGGCTTGTGGATCGCCGAACAAAAGGAATCTGGCGCCGCCGCCGTTAACTATCACGTGCCGGAACCGAAAGACCTTTCTGAGGCCGCCTGGCTGGTGGATTGGAAGGGCAAGTTGCTCAAGACCGTGACCACCCCGTCGCGCAACACCAGCGGGTTGGCGGTTGGCGGCGGCTACGTCTGGATGTGTGCGAATGCGCTGCCGGAGGGAATTTTCCAGGTGGACATGAATTCCAAACTGGTCAGCCATCGTCAGATCCCGCTCGGCCCGGCGGACAACGGCGGCGGCTGCCACGGCGCGTTCTGGCAGGATGGCAAATTGTGGATCGCATCCCTGCGCCTGCGCGGGATTCTGCGCGTGGATCCCACTACCTGGGAACCGGAATTTTTCATCCCCTTCTATGCGGTCGAAGGAAGGCCGCGCTACCACGGCATCGCGTGGGACGACGGCACCATTTGGCTGGTCACCGGGAACGACAGCCACAACTATGCGGAAGGCCGAGCGGGCCTGGTCAGGTATGAAGCCGCCACCGGCAAGGTGCTGGAGACTGCCGACTTCGCCCCCGGCTCCTCGGACCCTCATGGGCTGGCCATGCATGACGGCTCCTTGATAAGCTGCGACGCGGGCGTTCACCCCGGTTGGCCGGTCAATGACAGCCCTACCAGCGGGTGGATCTTCAAGATTGAGTTAGTCTGACGTTCCCTCCGGCCTGACTTCCGCCGTCCTCGGCGAGGCCGGTAATCTCGTGTAGTTGCCACAACCTAGCTTGTTTCAATGAACTTGCTTTGAAGCTCCTAGCGGTTCCAAGGGCTTTACTGCATCACTCCAAAGGACTTACTCAAACCGGCCCGATTATCCTCATCAATGTAAGAGGCGGACCTGATCGCTCCTTACAGGGGAATCGGCCATTATGATCCACTTGATCGAATCGATCCTGAACGGCGTGGTGCTTTTCGTAGCGCCTCTGATGCTGCTCGGGGTGATCGCCAGCGGCTTGGCAATGCTGCAGCGCGGCTACGACTCGTTCCTCGGGCAACGCGCCGAACTCCCCAAACGGCCGCTCGGCCCCTCGCTGCAGCGCTTCTAACTTATCTTTCAGGGAAAAAACTAACAGGCAGGAAACCGGGAAGGGAACGACTCGGGGCCAAGTACCGCGCGGCGGGAATCTCGGTGAGGATACGGGCTGAGAAGACGATCTTCCCAGCCCGCCTTAATTCACTACGCGACGATTTGCGGAATCAACTCGCCCGCCACGTCGGTCAGCCGCATGTTCCGGCCGTTGTAGAAATAGGTCAGCCGTTTGTGGTCCATGCCAATGAGGTTGAGCATGGTTGCGTGCAAATCGTGGGCCGGCACGATCTGCTGCTCGGCTTTCCAGCCGAACTCGTCGGAGGCTCCGATGGTCTGGCCGCCCTTGATTTTGGCGCCCGCCATCCACACGGTCATGGCTCCCGGATTGTGGTCGCGGCCGACGCCTTTCTGCGATAACGGCATCCGGCCAAACTCGGATTGCCAGGTCACCAGGGTTTCGTCCAGCAGACCGCGGCGCTTCAGATCGATGAGCAGGCCGGCGATGGGTTTATCTACCTCGGCCGCGTGCTGACCATGGTTGGATACAATGTTGCTGTGGGCGTCCCAGGTATCGACGTTCTGATTCACCACCGCGCCATTCCACAACTGCACCATGCGCACTCCGCGCTCGATCAGACGCCGGGCCATCAGACACTGCCGGCCGAAGGGTTCACTGATCTTCACATCCAAGCCGTACAGGCGCTTGGTTTCCTCACTCTCGGAGTCGATGTCGACCGCTTCCGGTGCGCAATCCTGCATGCGGAAACCGAGCTCATAGGAACTGATGCGGGCACTCAGCTCACTGATGCCGGGGTGCTTTTCAACGTAGTTCTCATTCATGCGAGCCAGTTGATCGAGCTCGGCACGCTGCTGGTCCAGATCCAATGATCCCGATGGCGGATGGAGGTCTAACACCGCGTCGCCAGCCGCCCGGAACATGGTTCCCTGATAGGCTGCCGGCAGAAAGCCGGAGCTCCACTGCGAAGGGCCGGTGAAGGGGCCACCACGCGGGTCCTGAATCACAACGAAGGCCGGGAGGTTCTGGTTCTCGCTGCCCAAACCATATGTGATCCACGAACCGACGCTGGGGTAACCGGCGATAATCATGCCGGTGTTCCATTCGTAAGTTGACAGCGTATGATCGACGGACCTGCCCTGGGCGGAGTGAATGAACGCCAAGTCATCGACCAGCGCTCCCACATTCGGGAAGAGATCTGATACCCACTTGCCGGACTGGCCGTACTGCTTGAACGCGTAAGGGCTCTTCATCAGCGGGCCAGGGAAGCCCTGGCGCACCGTGACTTCGCCTTTTCCTGTGAGCGGCTGGCCATGATACTTGATGAGCATCGGCTTGTAGTCAAAGGTGTCTACATGGCTGACGCCGCCACACATGAACAGCGAAATCACCGATTTCGCGCGAGCGGGGAAATGCGAGGGCTTAGGCAAGAACGGAGAATCGGTCACCCCCGCGGAGCCGACGCAGGACTTCTGGCCCGCGTTTTCCGGAGGAGCGCCCAGGAGGCGGTCCTGACCAAGCAGATAGGCGAGAGCGAGACCTCCAATCCCCTGCGTCGTGTTGTACAAAAGGTCGCGCCGGGAGACGAAACGCTGATTGTTTCTTCCATTACATTCTTTCATGGTCGGCTCCTATCCTAATTGATATACACGAACTCGTTGGAGTTCATGATCACGTGGGCAAACTCGGCCAACGGGGTCAGCCAAAGCTTAGTGGTTTCATCCTGCGAACTGGATTTATCCGTAGCGAGACGCTTATTCAAGAACTCCTGCCCTTGTTGCAGTTCTTTTGCGCTCGCTTCCCGGCTGTAGGCGATCCGGTAAAGCAGTTTAACCTGCGCCGCTGGGTCGGTTCCCGCTTCCTTTTCGATGCGGCTTGCCAAATCCTGCGACTGAATCAGGAAGGTTTCATTGTTGAACAGGGTCAATGCCTGGGTAGCAACCGTGGTCACGTCGCGGCGTTCGCAGCTCAAGCTTGCGTTGGGCTGGTCGAACACATCGAACATGGGGTACTTCAGATTGCGCTTAATGTTGGCGTAGATGCTTCGCCGCCAGGTGGAAGGATCGTCCTTGGTCACCAACCACGTGCCGCGAATGGATGCGCCGGTAACAATGGTTTTCGGAACCGGCGGGTAAAACGATGGGCCGCCCATCTGCGCATTCAGATCGCCGCTGGCGGACAAAACCGCATCGCGGATGATTTCCGCTTCCATGCGCTTCACCGGGAATCTCCACATGAATTGATCGGTGGGATCCTTGGCCAAGCTGTCGGCGTCGTAGAACGACGAAGCTTCCTTGTAGGTTTCCGAGTTCATGATTTCGCGCTGGATCTGTTTAATGCTCCAGCCTTTTTGCACAAACTCGGTGGCCAGCCAATCCAGCAGCACCTGGTTCGACGGCTGCGTGCCCATCTTTCCAAAATTGTTGGGCGTGTTCACGATGCCTTGGCCGAAATGCTGATACCAGATCCGGTTCACCATAACCCGCGCGGTGAGGGGATTGTCAGGCGAAACGATGAAGTTCGCCAATGCCAAACGGCGTCCGCTGGTTGGATATTGACTATGCTCCGGAGGAACAATCTTGGCCGGCTCTTTACTGAGCACGGTGAGGAATCCCGGCTCGATCACGGGCGCCTTCATTTCATCGGCGAAAGAACCCAGTCCAGTGCTTGCAAAATACATCGGAGGCGGCTCGTAATGATCGCCAGGTTGGGGAAGGAACTTGCCCTTGAAACCAAAGTCTTCGTAAGTAATGCCGCCAAAAGTTCCAGGTTGGAACGGCGGGTGCGGAGTAAAGCGGAAATCACCATCCCGCATACCCATGGCGACCGGCGGCTTCTTCGGCATTTGTTTCTGCAGCGCGGCGATCTGGTCTTGCAGGGCCTTGCGCGCCTGTTCGTCGGTGTCGTTTACTTTGATGACCGCCGCCTTATAACCGGCCGCATCGTCATCCGCCAAGCGGACCGTTGAAACCTGGGCCACTAACAGTTTCTGTCCGGGCGTACGCTTGTCTTCGGGAGTAGCGAAGGCGTCCTGAATATCCTGCGGGAATTTCTTCAGCGTTTTCGCAAACAGCTCCTTCTTGTAAGGGGCTTCGATAACCGAGATCTGCTTGTTCAGATCCTTGATTTTGGCGTTCAGCTCGTTCGCGGTCTTTTCATAGGCATTCCACTCCGCGGCAGGCACCAGCGGGTGATCGTACTCGACGGCGCTGTTGAAGATCGCGATGGTCTTGTAGTAATCCTTGCGCGTGATCGGATCGAATTTATGATCGTGGCAACGGGCGCAGTTGATGGTGAGCGCCTGGAAGCCCTGGATCGTGGTGCGCGCCATGTCCTCCAGATAGTCAAACCGATAGTTGGGATTTTCCAGATCGCGATCGAAAACCCTGGGTCCCAGGCGGACGAAGCCCGTCGCCGTCAGGGCGTCGTAGGAGGGATTCTGCAATTCGTCGCCGGCGAGCTGCTCGATGACGAACTGATTGTAGGGCTTGTCCTCATTGAACGCTTTGATCACGTAGTCGCGATAGCGCCAGGCATCCTTGAAATCGTAGTCATATTCATATCCGGTGCCATCGGCGTAGCGAGCCACGTCCAGCCACATGCGGGCCCAGCGCTCACCGTAATGCTTGGAATTGAGAAGTTTGTCTACCAGTTTCTCGTAGGCGTTCGGGTCGGGGTCCTTCACAAACGCGTCGACTTCGGCCGGCGGCGGCAGCAGCCCGACGAGGTCCAGATAAACTCGCCGGATCAGAGTATTTCGATCCGCCATCGGTGCAGCTTTCAAACCCTTTTCTTCGCGCTTCGCAGCGACCAGGGCATCAATGGGATTCTTGTTCCAGCGAGCATCGGCCACTTGCGGCACCGCCGGACGAACCGGCTTTTGAAAGGCCCACCACTGGCGGTCGGCGTCGGTGATTTTTCTTTCGTGATAGCTTCCGTAGACCAGCAGCGAACTGTCGGGCTTGCCGTCAGCCGATGCCGAGACCGGCGCTGCCTTCGGAACTTCGAACGCAGGCGCGCCAGCGTTGATCCAATCCTTCACGGTGGCGATCTCGTCGGCGCTCAGTTTCGGCATCGGCGCCATCGGCATGGAGGGCTGCATTTCACCGGTGATGCGTTTATACACCAGGGAGTCGGCCGCGTTGCCGGGGACGATCGCGGCGCCATGATCGCCGCCTTTGAGGATCGACTCGCGACTGGCCATGCTCAGGTGCGACATCTGTGCGGTTTCGCCGTGACACTGCTGGCACTTGGCCAGAACCGGCGCCACATTCGGAGCGGGCTTTTGGCCTAAGACCGCCGATCCCGGCATCAATAGAGAGAGCACCCCAAGCGCCCATATCGGAAGGGTGGCAATCCAATTTCGGGTAATTCTACGGGGGGACTGCACGCGCATCGCATTCTCCTCTTAACGGTGAAATCGGCGCTCGGCTAAAACCGTGCGCTTTACTTATCCACTTGAAAGCATACACCTATGAAACGCCGGGCACAAGGCTGTGGGGACTGTAGTCCTTATGACCACCCTCTCCGGCGTTCGGAACCGCCCGGCAACGCCCTTGGCTTTCCGTTCGCCCTCCCTCGGTCCGCGCTAGCGCCCGATATCATGTAACATACAACTCAAAACCATTCATGGCCCCTACTGTCAAGCTGGTCGCCGTCGATGACACCGCTTCAAGCCTGGAGCTGGTGGCGGAATCCCTCCAGCAGGAGGGGCTTACAATCTTCACCTCCACCGATCCCGAAGAGGGCCTGGATCTGGTGTTTCGCGAGCATCCGCAAATCGTATTGCTGGATCTGGTGATGCCGAAGATGAGCGGGCTTGAAATGCTGGAGCGGATCATTGCCTTCGATCCCGCGATCGATGTGATTCTGATGACCGCTCATTACACCAGCGAGACAGCGGTGGAAGCGATTCAAAAAGGCGCTTGCGATTACCTGAATAAACCGATTTCGATTCCGGCTTTGCGCAGCAGAGTGGAGCGCCTGCTGGCGGATGCGCGGCAGCGGAAACGCGCGCTGGATCTCGACCGCGAGTTGCTCGAGACTGCGCGCTTTGAAGGCATGATCGGCCGCAGCCCTCTCATGTGGGATTTATTCGCGCGGATTCGCCGGGTGGCGCGCCACTATCGTTCTGCCTTGATCACCGGGCCCACCGGCACCGGCAAGGATCTGGTGGCGCGCGCGCTGCACAATCTAAGCCCGGCCGCGAGCGGCCGATTCGTCACCTGCAACTGCTCGGCGGTGGTCGAAACATTATTTGAAAGCGAACTTTTCGGCTACGTGAAAGGCGCCTTTACCGGCGCCAACGCGGATAAGATGGGGCTGTTCGAATTTGCCCACGGCGGCACCATGTTCCTGGATGAAATCGGGGACATGCCGCTGGCCACTCAGGCGAAGCTTCTGCGCGTGCTGCAGAACCAGGAAGTGACGCGCGTCGGATCGGTGACGCCGCGCAAGGTGGACGTGCGGGTGGTGGCCGCCACCAATCGCGATGTAACCGAGATGATCGCGCAGAAACAATTTCGCGAGGATTTGTATTACCGTCTGGCGATGGTCGAGTTGGGGACGCCTTCGCTGGCGGAGCGCAAGGAAGACCTGCCGCTTCTCGAAAAGTTTTTTCTCGAACGTTTCGCGGAACAATTCGACAAACCCATTCACGGGCTCACGCGGCGGGCGCAGATTGTTCTGGCGCGCCATTCCTGGCCCGGCAATATTCGCGAACTCGAAAACGTGCTCGGCCACGCGGCCATGATGACGCTCAGCGATATCCTGGATGTCGAAGACCTGCCGCTCTCCATCCGCGGGACGGAAAGCGGGAAAGCGGAAGCGGCGGGGGCATCGCCCGCGCCCGATGCTTCGGCTTCGCTCGAAGATCATGAACGCGAGCTTTTAACCGGCGCTTTGGAGCGGGCTGGTGGCAATCAATCCGAGGCCGCGCGCATTCTGCGCATCAGCCGCGATCGCATGCGCTACAAGATGGGCAAATACAACCTGCGCTAAACGGCGGCATCGCGCTCGCCCGCGGGATGTATACTGGCTCAATTGACTTCGCCTGGAGCCCCACGCCGCAGCCTGCCGTCCGGCGTCGTAATCATGGGTGTCGCGGGGAGCGGCAAATCCACCTTGGGGGCAGCGGTCGCGGAGCGCATGGGCTGGCCGATGATTGAAGGCGACGATTTTCACACCGACGAAAACAAAGCCCGCATGCGCGCCGGAGTGGCGCTGAGCGATGCCGATCGCGAGGACTGGCTGCGCAGCCTGACGCGAGAGTTGCAGCGGCGCGCGGATGGCGCGGTTCTCACCTGCTCGGCATTAAAGCGCGCCTATCGCGACCTCCTGCGCGCGGCCTCGCCGGATCTGGCTTTTGCTTTTCTGGATATTTCGGAAGGCGAGGCATTCTTGCGAGTGCGTGCTCGCGGCCAGCACTTTTTTCCGCCGCAACTCATGCGAAGCCAGTTTGAAACTCTGGAGCCTCCGCTGAACGAGCCTGATGTTCTGCGCCTGGACGCGGGGCTTCCTCTTCAAACGCTGGTGAATCAAACGGTCAGTTGGCTGACCGGGAAGCCGGCATGACCAGCGCCGGCATTCCGAAATTACGCTGGCGCATCGGCAGCCTGCTTGGCGCAGGCGTGCTGATCAACTACTTCGACCGCATCTGTCTCTCGGTCGCCGGCCCGCAATTACAACAGACGCTGGGCTTGAGCGCGACCGAGCTCGGCTGGCTGTTCAGCGGATTCTTCTGGACCTACGCCCTCTCGCAGATTCCTGCCGGAATGATTTTGGATCGCTGGGGCGTAACGCGTGTGGGGCGCTGGAGCGCATGCTTGTGGGGCGTAGCCTCCGCCATCACAGCGGTAGCGAGCGGATTCGCCGGCATCTTCGCTGCGCGAGCGTTGCTCGGAATTGCCGAAGCTCCCAGTTTCCCAGGCAATTCCAAAGCGACGGGCTACTGGTTTCCGCGCCAGGAGCGGGCGTCGTCAACCGCTCTGTTCGATGCCGCCGCAAAATTCTCCAATGTGATTGGCGTTCCGCTGGTGGCGCTGGCGGTGGTGCATCTCGGCTGGCGCTGGGGCTTTGGACTGGTGGCGATCTTCAGCTTCGCCTACTTCGCGGCGTTCTATGTGATTTATCGCGATCCGAGCGCGCATCCCCAGCTTTCATCGCGCGAGCGAGAGTACATTGCCGCGGGCGGCGCGTCGCCGGAGGGACAGATCTCGACCAGCCCCGCCGGTATGCTCGCGCACTTGCTGCGCAGCCGCAAAGTGT
>Ga0207657_10003545_pt1 | contig 16679 bp, 16 predicted proteins | sample KBSC33metaG_FD_184316 | JGI IMG/M metagenome (GOLD analysis project Ga0207657, IMG submission 184316) | Corn rhizosphere microbial communities from Kellogg Biological Station, Michigan, USA - KBS C3-3 metaG (SPAdes) (version 2) | ecosystem: Host-associated > Plants > Roots > Rhizosphere > Soil ... | reverse complement strand
TGAACTCGATCGCCGGAACGGATTTTCGCGGGCGCGGCGTGGAGACGGTGCTGACGCCGCATCCCGGCGAAATGGGGCGGCTGCTAGGACTCAATGCCGCCGTTAAGCCCGATGCCCGCCTCCCGACTGCCCAGCAGTTCGCAACGGATCGCAACGTGTGTCTTGTGCTGAAGGGCTTCCGCACGCTGATCGCTTTTCCCGACGGCAAAGTCTGGATCAATCCCACCGGGTCGCCCGCGCTCGCCAAAGGCGGTACCGGCGACGTCCTGACCGGGCTGATCGCGGGTCTGATCGCGCAAGCCGCGGAACAAGTTCCTCCCGAGATCGGCCTGGCGGTTCGCGCCGCTGTCTGGCTGCACGGCCGCGCCGGCGAGTTGGCGGCCGAAGAATTGACGGAGCACTGCGTCCTCGCGACCGATCTGCTTACCTATCTGCCGAGAGCCATCCGTGAAATCCTTTGAGACCCACGGTGAAGAGGAAACCATCGAGCTCGGCCGCCGCATCGCCGCGACGCTGCCCAAGCGCGCGGTGGTTCTGCTGATCGGTAATCTCGGCGCCGGCAAGACCACGCTCGCCAAAGGTATCATCAACGGTCTGGGCGCGGCGGAACCCGAGGACGTGACGAGCCCAACCTTTACACTGATTCACGAATACGGCGAAGGCCGCGCGTATCACATCGATCTGTATCGTCTTGACCGCTCCGAACAAGTCGCCACACTGGGCCTCGACGAGATTTTCGACCGTGAGGCAGTCGTGCTGATCGAGTGGGGCGAGCGCTTTCCGCAGTTGCTGCCCGCAGACCGCATCGAGATCCGAATCGAGCCGTTGAGCGAAGAATCGCGCCGCATCGAGATCACTGGGCAAGATTAAGCGCTGGTTCAGCTACGGGCCGGCGTCGATCAAATCTTCCACGTAAAGCTCGGCGGCTTCGTGGATATTTGCGAGCGCCTCTTCCGGCGAATGTCCCCAAGTGTGGCAGCCCTTCAATGTCGGACAGAATGCGTGGTATGCCGGAGTCCCGTTTTCAAAACGGTCTTCTTCGACGGCGACGCGAAAAATGTGGGACTGCACGATTTCATTATCGTAGATGGTGAGGTGCGGTCCCTACGCCAGCGCCTCCAACACCGCCTCGCGGTTCTTGGCGATCACTGCGAGATATGCGCGGGTGGTTGCATCGGGTTTTCGTCGTCCCTGCTCCCATTCCCGTACCGTCCTCGGATTGATGCAAAACGCGTGGGCAAACTCCGCTTGCGACATTCGCGCCTTGGTCCGGGCCCGCTTCACATCCACCTCATCCGGCAGCACGATACGCCGCACCGGCAGTCTCGCCTCGCCCTTCAAGTGGGCCAGAATTTCCTTGGCGCCTTGCTCCAGCGCCAGGCCCAGCTTGGTTCGCCTCTTGTCTCCGGTCTTCAATTTGCGCATTCTCTTAACGAGCCTCCTCCCTGTGCCGCTTTCTTGATCTGTGTCGCGCCAGCAAGAAATAAACCACCCGAAAGCCGCCGCTCTTGTTCTTTGGCCTCGCCTGTCGAATACTACATATCCGCCGCATCCAAAACTGGGGGTATATCCGCTGGCTCAATCGATGAGAGCACTGCCTCATCAATTTCCGTCATCAGGACGATGCGACTAGCTTGGTTGTTTATTGCCTGCTCGAACACGTTTCGCGCGAGGCGCGCGTTTCCAAAGGATTCGTCACGCCGTTCGAAGAGAGCAGTGAACAGCGAATGCAGTTCTTGTTCTGACAATTCTGTAAGCGTAAAGCTTGCTTGCTTGCAAAATAGTCGGAAGATCTCAACCAATTGAGACGGAGAGTAGTCTGCAAAAGACAAGAACCTATTGAAGCGAGACTTCAGTCCGGGATTTGCTCCGATGAAGTCCTTCATTCGTCCCGTGTACCCTGCAACCACTACGATCAAGTCGCCCCGATTGTCCTCCATGAGTTTCAAAAGGGTTTCAATCGCCTCCTGCCCGAAATCCTGGCCGCCGCCTGACGCTGCGAGCGCGTACGCTTCGTCAATAAATAGAACGCCCCCGGTTGCGCTCTTCACGACCTCCTTTGTCTTTAAAGCCGTTTGTCCGACGTATCCCGCAACTAGGCCGGCACGGTCAGTTTCAACGAGGTGCCCTTTGCTTAGCACCCCGAGGGCTCTGTAGATTTGAGCGAGCAGGCGTGCGATTGTTGTTTTGCCGGTACCAGGATTCCCATAAAAAACAAGGTGCCGGGACACGGGAGGTGCGCTCATGCCTTGAGCCTGCCGCAGTTGCTGCACTTTGAGAAAATTGACCAACTGCGTGACATCCCGCTTCACGCTCTCTAAACCTACTAGCGAGTTCAGTTGGCTTAAAAGTACATCGAGCGGAGTCGCGGCTTCTGCTACTAGGGTACCCTCCGGATTATTTCGTATTTCCGCCGAGTCGCTGTTTGAGCTTTGAAACAACACTCGCTTCAGTTCCGCGAGAGCTTTCTGTTCCGGCGGAGAAATCGTGCCATCGGCCTTCGCGATGCAATTTGCAAACCGGAACAACATCGCCCGCGCCTTCTCTGTATAATTGGTCCCGTGTCCGCGGTCAAATGCCTCAAGATAAGTCATGATGAACGACGGGTAAGTTTCGCTGAGCGGGTTCAATTGTGGCGCGAGGTCTCGTAGGAAATAGGCGAACGCTTCCGCATCAAAGGTCGCCATTGTCGGATTTAAGAGTCTGGCAATCTCACCGAAAACGGCGGCTTCATCTGAGGATATAAAGCCATCGCTATTAGCTATCTGAATCGCGACGCGAGTCAGGTCGAGGCGGATGTCCGTCACGCCGTCGGGAGACTCATCGTCAGGCTCCTCGATTGAACTTTTGACAAGGTCGATTGGCTCAATCAGATCTGCGATCATCGGGAGCAGCCATTCCAGTTCGGTCCCACTATGGACTTCAAGCGGGGTGCCGCAAGACGTGCAAAACCTCGCGAGCTTCGGCGCATGTTGTCCACAATTATCACAAACCGGCATTGTCACTCCTCGCTCCTGCGCGTAATCGGTGTGATCTAAATTTAGGATCAGACTCGTTCTTAATCTACCCGCATTGTTTCAAGCTCGGTTCCACTCCGGATGGGAGAGCTCCGAGGACAGCCACTATCGCCAAACTTACCTATCGTTACCCTTCCAATGAATCCGCGCAAGTGGGTTCACCGGACTCTCGACAATGCTGATCTCGGCTAGGTCAAGTTTTGTCAGCCGCACGTGACAGGGCGTGCCGTCATAGTTCTGGCCGGCAATGTGACTGCACTCGAAATAAGATTCGCCGCAAATCTCGCAGCGAGCTTCCCTAACAAGGGCACCGATGCTAAACCCCTTGAGAGATCCCTCGGCTACTCGTCGCCATACCTCGGAATCCGTTATGACGGCATCCTCAACCCTCAGCCCGCGGTCGCCATCGATTACTCTTCCCCAGCCCACAACCTGGCCAGTGTGCTCAAGGAACAGAGGCACCTGTCTATCAGGATACGGAGATCTGAGTTGCGTTACGCTCGGATGAACTTTATGTCTTTCCTGCATCGCGCCCAGCAGCGCATGAAGCTGACCATTCTCGAGCGGTGTGCCCTCACAAGTGTAATGTGCTCGCGTTCCGTCCTTGTCGAGTTCGAGCACCATGTCGGTACGACTAAGCTTTTTTCCCGCGAGTTTGTTGGAGAGCAGGTTCGAGATTACCCCGCAGACGATGGACAACGGGATTCCCACGAGTGTGAGAATTACGGGGTCGGACAACCATTCACGAATACCCTTGGCGCTGTAATAATTCAGTTCATCCGAAGGATTCCCGCTAACGCGGACATCTAAGCCTTCCGCACGGAGCAGCTTGAGGAAATCCAATTCGCGGCGCGAGATGACCCTGCGATACGGATACTGCTCCGAATAAGGATTGAACTGCTCTATGACAAGATGCGACAACGGGCTATTCCTCCGGACCATCCAAACACAACTCACAGCGTAATGTCGAGAGGTCGCCTGCCGATCACCGCCCCACTCCCGCCAATTCCCCACCCAATCCAATCGTTTTGCCTCTACGGTTGGCTCCCTACATTTCCTCCGTCTGCGAGCCTCTTTCTGATGTCTATATGCCATCTCATTCACAATCGCTGCCGGAAACAAGGATCGCTTCGCCAAAGGCCACTGCGCAAAAACGCCACAACCAAACGAACCCAAGCTTCGCGCCTGCCCAAAATCGCTAAGTATCAGATCTGTAAGACTGAACCCCGCGCCAGTAGCTCCTATACTGCGCGCGCTACCCACCCGAACCCCCAAAAACGAACCCACCGATTCGCTTCCAACCGCACCCCAAGTACCTCCCGCCCCACGCGAATAAAACGCGTAATACAACTGCAATATTTGCATCGTTTTAACCTTAGTATCAATTATTTACAGCCAACTATTGTCACTCCTCCCCAGAGTGTGCTAATAATAGACCTTGGACTCAGGCGGCTCAGCCGAGTCCAGTTTAGGCAGCGAAACAAGCCAAAATTTTGAGTGATTCCAGAGGAGGTTGAACTATGAAGATTCGTCCGCTCTACGACCGCATTGTGGTCAAACGAATTGAAGACAGTACAGAGAAAACGGCCAGCGGGTTGTTCATTCCCGATTCGGCTAAAGAGAAGCCGCAGGAAGGCGAAGTGATCGCCGTCGGCCAGGGCAAGCGCGCGGATGACGGCAAATTGATTGCGCTCGACGTGAAGGCCGGTGATCGCATCCTGTTCGGCAAGTACTCGGGTTCCGAAATCAAGTTGGATGGCAACGAGTACCTGATCATGCGCGAGGACGAAGTGTTGGGCGTTCTCGATGGCGGCGCCAACAAGGCCAAGGCTTAGGTTTTAGTTTCTTAAGGAGATCAAAATATGGCAGCAAAACAAATTGTTTATAGCGAGAATTCGCGTCAGGCGATTCTGCGCGGTGTCAATCAACTGGCCGATGCGGTGAAGGTAACGCTGGGTCCCAAGGGCCGCAACGTGGTCCTCGAGAAGAAGTTTGGCGGACCCACCATCACCAAAGATGGCGTGACTGTGGCGAAGGAAGTTGAACTCAAGGACCCGCTGGAGAACATGGGCGCGCAGATGGTGCGCGAAGTGGCCTCCAAGACCTCCGATGTGGCCGGCGACGGCACCACCACCGCGACCGTTCTGGCGCAGTGCATCTTCCGCGAAGGCGTGAAGAGCGTGGCCGCCGGCGCCAACCCGATGGAGCTGAAGCGCGGCATCGAGCGCGCCGTCGAAGCCGTGGTTGCGGAAGTGAAGAAGTATTCAATCGAGACCAAGACCAACGAAACCATCGCCCAGGTCGGCACCATTTCGGCCAACGGCGACGCCACCATCGGCAGCACCATCGCGGAAGCGATGAAGAAGGTGGGCAAGGACGGCGTGATCACGGTCGAAGAGTCGAAGACCATGGTCACCGAGCTCGAGACTGTGGAAGGCATGCAGTTCGACCGCGGTTATCTCTCGCCCTACTTCGTCAGCGATCCGGAACGGATGGAGTGCGTGCTCGAGGATCCCTACATCCTGATCCACGAAAAGAAAATCTCCAACATGAAGGACCTGCTGCCGGTACTCGAGCAGATCGCGCGCAGCGGCAAGCCGCTGCTGGTGATCGCCGAGGAAGTGGAAGGCGAAGCGCTGGCCACTCTGGTGGTCAACAAGCTGCGCGGCACTCTGAACGCCTGCGCCGTGAAGGCTCCGGGCTTTGGCGATCGCCGCAAAGCGATGCTCGAAGATATTGCCATCCTCACGGGCGGCAAGGCCATCTTCGAAGAGACCGGCATTAAGCTGGAAGGCGTGAAGCTGGAAGACCTGGGCAAGGCCAAGCGCATCACGGTGGATAAAGACAACACCACCATCATCGACGGCGGCGGCAAGGCCAAGGACATCGAAGGCCGCATCAAGCAGTTGCGCGCTCAGGTGGAAGATACTACTTCCGAATACGATCGCGAGAAGCTGCAGGAGCGGCTGGCGAAACTGGCCGGCGGCGTTGCGGTGATCAAGGTCGGCGCGGCTACCGAGACCGAAATGAAGGAAAAGAAGGCTCGCGTTGAGGATGCTCTGCACGCCACGCGCGCCGCGGTCGAGGAAGGCATCGTTCCCGGTGGCGGCGTGGCTCTGCTGCGCGCGGCCTCGGTGCTGGAAGGCCTAAAGAGCGATAACGACGAGAAGATCGGCATCAACATCGTTCGCCGCGCTTGTGAAGAGCCGGTTCGCCAGATCGTCGGCAACGGCGGCTGGGAAGGCGCGATCGTGATCGAAAAGATCCGCGCTAACAAGGACCCCAACTATGGCTTCAACGCCGCCACCGGCGGTTACGAAGACCTGGTGAAGGCCGGCGTCATCGATCCTGCGAAGGTGACCCGCTCGGCCCTGCAGAATGCCGCTTCGATCAGCGCTCTGATGCTGACCACCGAAGCGATGATCTGCGAGATCCCCGAGAAAAAGCCGGCTGCCCCGATGGGCGGCGACCACCACGGCGGTGGCGGCGGAATGGACTTCTAGGCATTCGCCTCACACGCGTTTCGAAAATGGGCCGCTCCGAAAGGGGCGGCCGTTTTTATTGGTCCAGCCGTCTACACTTAAGGAAGGCCTATGAAGAAGTTCCTGCTCGGATTCGTGATCGGCATTCTTTTCGTTGCGCTGACAGCGGTGATATTGGTGGCTGCGGCGGTCCGGTTCGGTGGAAGCCGCCGGCCGCAAGTTGTGGCGAATTCGGCGCTGGTTCTCCAGCTCGAAGGCGATCTGCCGGAGCAATCGCCAGTAGACTTTGGCATCCCGTTCCTGCAAGAACAGCAGCCTCCCACGATCGCCGAGACCTGGCAGATGCTGCGGAATGCCGCTGCGGATTCACGTATCCAGGCCGTCGTGCTGGAGCCGCGCGGACTGACTGTCGGCTGGGCCAAGCTCGAAGAGCTCCACGCCGATATCCTCAACTTTAAGAAGTCCGGCAAACCGGTTTACGCGTTCCTGCGGAGCGCTGGCACCAAGGAATACTATCTCGCCTCGGCGGCCGACCGGGTGTATATGTCGCCCGAAGACGAGCTCGATGTGAAAGGCCTGCGCGCGGAGCTGCTATTCGTCAAAGGCACGCTGGACAAGTTGGGAGTCCAGATGGAGTTTGAGCACGTCGGCAAGTACAAAGACGCGCCCGACATGTTTACCAAGAACGAGTCCAGCCCGGAAACGCGCGAGGTAATCAACCAGGTTCTGGATCAGTTTTACGGCGACTTCATCAATACCATCGCCCAAGGCCGCAAGAAGACGCCGGACGCGATTCGCGCATTGATCGATCAGGGTCCTTTCGTTGGCAAAGAAGCCTTGAACGGCGGGCTGGTCGATGCGCTGATCTATGAAGACGAGATGTACGGACAGCTCAAGCAGCAGCTTAAGCTCAGCGCTCTGGAAAAGATCGCAGAACATGATTACGTCCGCGCGCGAGTCGGCAATTTGGGTTTGGACGGATCAACTAAGATCGCCTTGTTGGTCGGCCAAGGAGACATCACGCGCGGCGCCACCAACGATCAGGGCAACGATGGAATCACCGCAGCAGGAATGATCCGGCGAATACGCCAGGTGCGCGACGACGCCTCGATCAAAGGCGTGATTCTACGCATTGACTCGCCGGGCGGCGATGGCATCGCATCCGACGACATCCTGCACGAAGCGAAACTGCTAAGCCAGAAGAAGCCCATGGTGATCTCGATGTCCGATCTGGCCGCTTCGGGGGGTTACTTCATCGCCATGACCGGCGACCCCTTAATCGCGTACCGCAACACCGAGACCGGTTCCATCGGGGTCTTCTTCGGCAAGGTCAATTTGCACGGCCTGTACGACAAACTCGGAGTCAAGAAGGAGATCATGAAGCGCGGCCACTTTGCCGACATCGATACAGAATACGAGCCGCTGAATGACGAGCAGCGCGCCAAGCTGCGGACGGAAATTGAGGTCTTTTACAAGGGCTTCGTCCAGCGCGTGGCCGATGGCCGCAAGCGCAAGTACGACGATGTAGAACCGCTGGCGCAAGGCCGCGTCTGGACCGGCGCGCAAGCCAAGCAGAACGGTCTGGTGGATGAAATCGGCGGCATCGATCGCGCCATCGAGATGGTGAAGCAGAAGGCGCACATCGCGGCCTCCGAAAAAGTGACGCTGGTGGCTTATCCGCCGCGGCGAAATCTGTTGCAGGTGCTGATGGATCGCGACACGGACTTGACGTCGATCGAATCGCACATGGTGGATTCGCGGATCGCGGCAAAGGTGAAGGATCTGTTGGGGAACCTGCCGCTAGGAGCTCTGAGCCAGGGTGGAATCCTGCGCCTGATGCCCTACACTATTACTGTTCACTAACGCTGTACCGTTCTCTGAAGGCGTACTTGCGGCGACTGGCGGTGCGGGTCGCAGGCCGCTCCATTCTTCGCAAAGCAAGATCGAGTTGGCGGGATTCTGAGCCGCATACTTCATGTTCACCATTCCGCCGAGCCGCTCGGGCGCGCCCGGCAACTGATCGCGCAAAGCGCTGACGTCCTGCGAAGCTGTGTAGTGAACGCCGCGCACCTGATACGTGTAGTAGAGCGTATTTTCGTCACACTCCGTGAGCAGGGCATCGCCCAGGCGGCCATTGAGATTGATGTCGAGTCGGCGGCGCTGCTCGCGTTTCTCCGGCGACAAGCGTGAGCGCACTGCACGCCACATCGCCAGCAGAGCAGCGCCGCCGGCCATACACGCGAGTCCAGTGAGCACACGAAAGGGCATAAATACTTCGGGGGAGCTACCCGATTATAGCCGAACTTTTCAGTTCTGCGCCGGAAATTTAGGCGGATTGCGCCGGCGCCGGCAAGGCGATCAACGCTTTTTTGGCGAAGTCGCTCTGCTCTGCTTCGAAGGCCTGAACGCCCTGCCAGGTGATCTCGAAATGATTGCTGTCGGAGCGATAGATGAGGCGCTGCTCGCGAAGCATCCAGAGGGCGAACTCCAGGTGCTCCAGAGGACAGGCCAGCATCTCCGCGAAATCGCGGCCGCGCATGGTCGCCTGTTGCGTGTCCGTGAGTCGTTTGGCGTAGAGCAGCCGCAGAATGCCCAGACGCTTGCGCATTTCTGCCTGCACACCTTGAGTGTCCTGTAGCTTGTCGAAGAGCTTGAACCGGATCTTGTCCTCGCCGGCCAGGAAAACATCGTGTGCGGCCCGCTTCACCGGATCGTTTAAGACCGAGTGCGCCTCCACCACTTGGCGGAACTTCTCTTGATTTCCGGTGTCGCGATTATCCGGATGGTAGCGTTGCGCCAGTACGTGAAAAACGCGGCGAATCGTATCGACGTCGGCGGTGCGGCTGACCTGCAGCACCTGATAATGGTCGGCCTCCTCATCCGGATGGGCCTCAGGCGTGCTGGACTCACCGGAAGGGGCAACCGTTTCCGCCGTTAACTCAGCCAGATATTTTCCAATGCCGGCGATTTTGCAGGAGGCCACGCGGTACCTGCCCAGCAAGGGTTCGCGCCCAGCGCCGGCATCGATTTCCCCTGCGATGCTCACCACCAGGTTGAGGCCAAGCGCGGTGTTTACATGCACCTTGAGCGTCTCGCCCTCTTGCGCCACAAAACGCGCGCGCAGACGCGACGACGGACTTCCGGTGGCATCCAGAATAATCGTCAATTCCGGATGGGCGTCCAGGGACTCTCTGATTCGCAGTCTGGCTTGTGTTATTCCTGCCTGCATGTGTCTCTCTTGAACGAAACCATCGTCAGTTCTTCGCTAGCGGAACAGGACCAACAAAACCCTAGTACCTGACCTTATGGGTTCGTAAGCAGAAAATCGAATCAGCCTTCGTTCGACACGATTCAGTTTTTTGGGCGAATTCCCGCTCCCCGTTGCCAACTCGCCCCTGACGGAGCAACGCCGCCAGCCTCCCCGATAGCAAGGCAAAGAGTGTGCGGCATTCTTCCCGGCAAGGAATTGGCGAGCTATTTGGGTCTGCACGCCGTCGGATTCGCCAGTGGCGGTTCCAATTTCATGCAGCGGCTGGGCACTTACGCTCGCGGGAAGCGCGGCGCGTAGGCCTCTAGGTATTTCAAACCGGCGCCGGTGTTATAAATTACGATCCGCTCGCTGGGCTTGAGGAAGCCCGTGGCGAGCAGCCTGCGCAGAGCCGGGACGCAGGCGGCTCCTTCGGGGGCGACGAACATGCCTTCGAGCGACGCCAATTCAATGCCGGCGTCGATGAGTTCTTCGTCGTTTACGGCGATGGCGGCGCCACCGCTGTCGCGCACTGCGTCCAGGATCAATTTGTCGCCGAGCGGCTTCGGCACGCGCAGCCCGGCGGCCACCGTGGAGGCGTCCTGCCAGAACTCGGCGCGCTGCTCGCCGCGCTCGAAGGCGCGGACTACGGGCTGGCAGCCAGCGGCTTGCACCACGATCATTTTCGGCCGCTCTGCGCCGATCCAGCCGAGCGCCTGCATCTCGTCAAAGGCTTTCCACATGCCAATGAGGCCCACGCCGCCGCCGGTGGGATAGAAGATCGCGTCGGGCAGCTTCCAGCCGAATTGCTCGGCCACTTCATAGCCCATGGTCTTCTTGCCTTCGATGCGATAGGGCTCCTTTAGCGTAGTGACGTCGAACCAGCCCTCTTTATCCTTGCGCTCGTTTACGATCTTGCCGCAGTCGCTGATCAGTCCATCCACCAAGGTCACGTGCGCGCCCAGCGCCTTGCACTCGATGAAATTGGCTTGCGGGACATCCTTCGGCATGAAGATATGGGCCTCGATTCCAGCCGCCGCGGAATAAGCCGCGGCCGCGCTGGCGGCGTTGCCTGCCGAGGGAACGGCAATCTTGGTCACACCCAGCTCGCGCGCCATTGAAATTGCGGCACTCATGCCGCGCGCTTTGAAGGAGCCGGTAGGATTGAGTCCTTCGTCCTTGACCCACAGATCCTTCGCTCCCACGGCGGCGCCGAGGCGCTTGGTCTCGATGAGCGGCGTCATGCCCTCGCCTAGTGACACCACCGATTCGCGCCGATTCACCGGCAGCACGGGCCAGTAGCGCCAAAGGTCGGGCTTGGCGTGGGCCAGGGATTCGCGGGTCCAAGTCTTGCGAATCGCGTCCAGATCGTAACGCACCAGCAGCGCGCCGCCGCACGAGCAGAGATTGTGAATTTGGTTGGCAGCGAAGCGCTGGGCGCAGAGGCTGCATTCGAGATGAGTGACGTTGGGCATAAAGAGACAGCATAGTACAAGCCGGATTGCCGAACTATAATTGGGGAAGAAATCGCCATGCCCACCGCGGCAATCAAGCAACGTCCCACTACCGAAGACGACATCACCCTGGAAGTGCTCCGCCGTTTCGAGTCGACTGAAGACCCGCGCTTGAAACACATCATGCAGAGCCTAGTGAAGCATATCCATGCGTTCCTGAAGGAAGTTCAACTGCAGGAATCCGAGTGGTGGAAGGGAATCGAATTTCTCACCAGAACCGGGCACATGTGCAATGAGCGGCGGCAGGAATTTATTCTGCTGTCGGATACCTTGGGCGTCTCGATGCTTACGGACCTGATCAGCAACCGCAAGCCCGCGGGAAGCACCGAATCCACGGTGTTCGGGCCCTTCCACCGGGCTGACGCTCCGGAAAGGAAATATGGCGACAGCATTGTTGGCGCGGACCGCCACGGGATCATTACCTATATGTCGGGCAGAGTGACAGACTTGCATGGCAATCCCATTCCCGGCGCCGAGTTGGATGTCTGGCAGGCGGCCGCCGACGGTCTATACGATGTTCAAGATCCTTCGCTTAACGAAATGAACATGCGCGGTAAGTTCCGCGCCGACAAAAACGGGCGCTACCTGGTGAAGACTACTCGACCCGTGGCGTACCAGATTCCAGCGGATGGCCCGGTGGGCGAGATGCTCAGAGCGACGAACCGGCATGCGTGGCGTCCGGCGCACGTGCATTTCGCGGTCTCGGCTCCCGGGTATTCACCGGTGACGACGCATGTGTTCGACTCGGTCGACAAATATCTCGATGAGGATGCGGTGTTCGGCGTTAAGAATTCGTTGATCGCCGAATTCAAGCAGCACATGACCCGGGATGAGACGGCGCGCAAGTTCGGCGCCGAGCCGCCATTCTGTACGTGTGAATTCGATTTTGTGCTGGCGCCCGCGCAATAACGGGAGGTTTGGGAGCTTCCGTTATAATTTAGGTCGATGAGCCTTTTGCGGTACGTACGATTGGGGGCTTTGGCTTTTGGCGTGTTGCTGATGCCCTGCCTGGGCGCTGGCGCCAATGATTTCGCCATCAATCTGAAGGTGCAATCCGGCGGGCACGAACAGACCGCCATCAGCGGACAGGCCACCGCGCCTCCGACATTCACGGCAAAGGCCAAGGAAGTGGTTTGGGTCCGATGGTCGGCGGCGAACGGTGCTTCCGGCACCCCTCTTTCCGATATCACCTTGCACGTTTTTCTGGATCGTGGGGACGGACACGCGGCTGCGCCCAAACCCGGCCCCAAGGCTCTTTACGAAAGCGCCCTGATCCAGGACTTTGAGGCGGGAGCGAAAAGCAGCGGCGAGTTTCGAATGCCCCTGCTGGAGCCGGGAAACTATTTCGTGAGGGTAGAGACGATCGGGGCCGCCAAGAAATTGGGCAAGGAAGTAGCCGCCGTAATGCAGGTGTCGGTGCCATGAGACGAGCGATTTTTTCGCTGCTGCTCGCGTTGCTCCCGTCGGCTGCGCGCGCCGAGCACTTCGATATCAAACTGACGGCCACTGCTCCCGACGGCACCAGCAAAGAAGCTTTCGCCGATCAAACTCCTCCCATCGGCGGCTTGAATCCGCGCCCGGTGTTGCGGGCCAAGACAGGCGACACCATCACGTTCCAATTCATGATGACGAACGTGTATGCGCATGAGAGTGCGCGCAACGCCGGCATACGTTTTTACATTGTGCGGGAACCGCAGCTCGGTCAAAAGGCCGTTCCGCCTCTCGAAAACCTCGCCGCGGAGGGCAGTTTTACTTTCAATCTCAAGCCGAGAGCCAAGATCGGAACGAAAGAGCGAGTTGTGATGTCGCAGCCGGGAATGTATCTGCTGCGAGTCGAATCGCAGCGCACACAGCGCGATCACGAACATTTTTCTGCCATCGATCTGGAGATTCGGTGAGCCCTCGGCTTCCGCTTGGCCGCCGAACTCTTCTCAGTCTCTTGCTTTGTGCCGCCGGAAGCGCGAACGCTCAAAAGATGCCGGCAATCTCGGCATCGTTCGTCAAGGTGCAAGGCGCGGGAGCGGCCGTTTCGGGCTATCTCGCCAAGCCGGCTACGGGGTCCGGTTTGCCTGCCGTGCTGTTGGCGCCGGCAAACAGCGCGCTTAAAGGCGCTGTGCTCGAAGCCGCGCGCGATATGGCTGCGCATGGTTTCGTGGCGCTTGCGGTGGACTACGACCCCGAGCATGTCTCTCAAGAATCGGATCTGGTCCAGAGTGTCGCTGAAGAGCAACTCTCGCTTCGCTTGACAGCAGCCGCCGACTGGCTGGCGCGACAGCGTCCTCTGGTGGATCCTCAGCGCATCGGTGCGATCGGCTGGGATGGAGGATCGGCGAGGATCTTGAAATTGGCGCAACAAGGCCGCGTCCACGCGGGGGTGATGATCGAAAGCGAACCGTGCGTCGCTCCCGAAAATCTGCCTGCTGCGCCGGTGACGCGAATCCTGTTGGTTATCGGAGGCTGCTCAGCGGAACGCGGCCAAGAGTTGAAGGCGTTGTTGGAAGCGGGCGGGGCGTACCGCGTCGTATTCGCGCCCGCATGGAGCGAGATCTATCAATTCCTGAATGCGGCGGTTGCTTCAGACGCTGCCGTTACCCTTGCGCCCTCCGCATCTTCAAATCTTGTCGTAACGATTCGCGACATTATGCGTGTGATCAACTCCGACGATGGCGTGAGAGGGAAACTGGCGATGCTGCTGGCGGCTTCAGTTCCGTCCAGCACGGACGTGCAATGGGATCAGGCGCGATCGCATGCGACCGTCCTGGTTGAATCCAACGATTGGTTACTCGCGTTGCGTCCGCCCAAGGGATCGCTTGCGAGCTGGCGCGGGCACGTAGCAGACTACCGCGGGGCCACGCTGACGCTCTTGAAGGCGGTCGAGCAGCATGACCTCGCCGCCGCTCAGCAGGCCTTGGGGCGTCTTCCGCAGAGCTGCGGGGCGTGCCATGCGGACCACCGCTAACGCTTCGTAGGCGCCGTCAGCTTCGTCGGCGTCAGCTTTGACACGACATAAGCATGCGGGCGCTTGCGCACGACTTCGGCGCGGACGATCAGGTCTCCGGGAATGATTTTGCCGAACTCGCCTACATCGTGATTCGTGCGGCCTTCGGTGATCTGATCAATCACGTCCTGGCCCCGGATCACGCGGCCGAATGCGGTCGAATTTCCATCAAACTCCGGAGCAGCGACCAAGGTAATGAAGAATTGGCTGCCTGCCCTTCCCGGCCCATTCTCAGCCATCGATATGGTTCCGCGGAAATGGCCGCGCGCCGAGGGCAGATTGAACTCGTCGGGTATGGCGTAGCCTGGACCACCGAGTCCATCATCAGCGGGATCGGAATTTTTCGTATTCGGATCGCCGCCGACCACCATGTGACCCGCTTCCGCCCAATAGAACGAAGTGCCGTTGTAAAATCCTGTTTCTACCAGATGAATGAAGTTATTCACGGTGGCGGGGGCTTGGTCCTCGAATAATTCAATATCGACCTCGCCTCGGCCAACCACCTTCGTGCTTTCGGCCTGAGTGCCGTCGCCCGGCGCCGCGAATTTACGATGCTCGATGATCAGGCGCACGACAGGCAGGTTCCCTTGCCGTTGGTCATGCAGCCGCTGCTCCAGCTCATGCAACCATGATTTCTGAAGTTGCTCCGCGCTGCGCCGGATCGTTGTTGCCCAGGGCGGTGTGTCTCCGGGGAAGGTTAAATCGATATTCTTGAGGACCTCCACGAATCGCTCCATCGCAAATCCGGAGCGCGCGTAAATTTCCCAGGCGTCCTGGCCCTTGGGGTCTTCGGCAACCGCCTTGGCGGCATCGCGATACGCCTCTTGAAAGTGATTGAGGTCGAACTCAACCTTCGCCAAGCTCACGAATAAATGAGGCCGGTCAAGGTGGGCCGCAACCGCCCGGTTGAAATACGGCAAGATGTCTTCCGGTTCGCCGCCCACGATAATGAACAGTTCCCCGGTGAGCCATTGCACGATAGGATCTGCGGGCCGCGCTTTGCGCGCCACCGTCAAGTCCTTTTGAAACGCAGCCAAACGTGCGTTCATAAGCGCCATCAGCGGCTTTCCGCGCGCGACACCCTGCTGAACCGCCGCTCTATTCTTCGACTCGGCAGCGGCTGTCACTTCTCTTCTGATCTGGTTCAACTGCTGCTGATTGTCCGCAATGACGGAATACTGAGCTTCCAGTTGCGCCGTTGTGGCCACCGGACCGGTCTGGTCTGCTGCGTCCGATTCATTATCCTTGCCCATCTGCTGCAACAGGCTGTCACTGTCGGCGGCGCCGGGATGTCCCGGCGGCAAATCGTGCGGAGACGGAGAACTCTCGGCGGGCGTTGAAGCTTGCGAAGCGGGCTCGCTTTGTGGACTCGGCAGGTCCGGCGCGACTGGCTTGCTCGTGTGCGGCCACCAAACATACAAGATGATCAGGGCCGCGGCGATGGGCAGTGCGAGTGACACCGCTTGGCGGAAACGGTGGGGAGTCGGGCCGGGTCCAGGAGACGGATCGCCGGTGTTCGGGTCGCCGATTTTAGGATCTTTGTCTTTCAAGGCCTGCTCGCGAACGCATCCAAATTATAGCTTGGCTTCGAGACCGCGCCCGCCGCCGTGATCGCGGTCACGGACGTTTGGTGAAAATCAGGCCGTGCTGGATAGGCAGCAATTCCAGCACACGGTCCAGTTCGAATCCCAGCGGCTCGATTTCGGCGCGGATCTGGTTGATGGTCATCCTCTCCGCTTTATCCTGCGGGCCGAAGGGATGCCCTTCCGCGAACTCGATGATGACCAGGCGCCCATCCGGTTTCAAAGCCCGATTCACGGCGGTGATGATTGCTTGCGGGTCGGAAAATTCGTGATAAGCGTAGGCGATGAATACCAGGTCCAACGAAGCGGGCGGCAGGTGCGGATCATTGTCTGCGCCCAAAACCAACTGCACATTCGAAAGCTGATGCTTCTTTATTGTCTCGGCGGTCAGGTCCAGCATCTTCTGCTGCACGTCGACCGCGAAAACCTTGCCCTTGGGGCCGACCTTTTCCGCCAGACGCCAAGTGAAATAACCAGTGCCGGAGCCGATTTCCGCAACAGTGGCGCCCGCCGGAATCTCCAGCCCATTCACCAGCGTGTCGGGACGCTCTTCGGCGTCACGGCCGATCCGGTTGAGGAAGCTTACATCTGAATAGGCATGATTGGGTTGCCGCGGACGCTTGGCGTCGGGAGGCAGCGGAGGTCCCTTCAGTGTGCGAAGGTATGCCACCACGTCGTCGATCTCCGCGCCGGAAAGCCGCGATGCATAAGACGGCATCAAGGAGTGTTGTTCGCGATGGGTGCTCTTGAGGTCGTCCTTCAAGAACGATCGGGGATAGCCGTTGATGTCGCGAATCTGGATGGAAAGATCATCCTCATTCAAGGCGAGGCCACGAAT